>OKDR01000252.1_pt1 | contig 17301 bp, 14 predicted proteins | sample 1615041 | NCBI WGS metagenome assembly OKDR01 (sample SAMN04436990, study PRJEB24849) | human gut metagenome | biome: human gut; feature: NICU; material: stool | host: Homo sapiens | place: USA: Saint Louis, MO | collected 2013-03-17 | reverse complement strand
AAATGCGGATCCGCATCGAGGCGCGCAGCTTGGCGTCAAGGTTGGAGAGCGGTTCATCCAGCAGGATCACCGGCGGGTTGTAAACCAGCGCCCGACCGATGGCCACCCGCTGCTGCTGGCCACCGGAGAGCTGGTGCGGATGGCGGTTGCCAAGGTGCCCCAGCCCCAGCTGATCCAGCACACGCTGCACCCGCTCTTTTATCTCCCCGGCGGCCACTTTACGCAGCTTCAACGGATAGGCCACATTGTCGAACACCGTTTTGTGCGGCCACAGGGCATAGGACTGGAACACCAGGCCGAGGTTACGCTCTTCGGCCGGGATCTCGCTGCGCGGCGTGCCGTCGTACACCGTGCGGTTGCCGATGGCGATCCGTCCGCTCGTCGGTTTTTCCAGCCCGGCCACCGCCCGCAGCAGCGTGGTTTTCCCGCTTCCCGAAGGCCCCAGCAGCGATACTACCTCCCCCCGGCCGAGCGTCATGGACACCCCCTTCAACACCGGGTTGTCGCCATAGGTGAGATGCAGATTTTCTACCGATAACTCAATCATGTAATTTCACTCCAAAGCGCAGGGCGATACCCAGGCCAATCACCACCAGCAGAATATTGATAAAGGAGAGCGCCGCGACGATATCGATGGCCCCCGCCGCCCACAGCGACACCAGCATCGAGCCGATGGTTTCGGTACCCGGCGACAGCAGATAGACGCCGGTGGAATACTCGCGCTCAAAGATCAGGAACATCAGCAGCCAGGAGCCAATCAGCCCATAGCGCGACAGCGGAACGGTCACGTGGCGGGTGATCTGCCCCCGCGAGGCGCCGGTGCTGCGTGCCGCCTCCTCCAGCTCCGGGCCCACCTGCAGCAGCGTCGAGGAGATGAGCCGCAGGCCGTAGGCCATCCACACCACGGTGTAGGCCAGCCAGACGCTGAAGATGGTGTTGCGCAGGGCGCGCAGCTGCACGATAAGGTGCTCCCGCAGCCAGTCGGCCACCGGCAGCGCCGAGAACCAGCCGTGCTTCAGCGACTGATCGAGCCACATCGGCACAAACAGGAATACCCACAGGAATGCCAGCCCGGCCAGCAGCCCCGGTACCGCGCGCGGGACCAGCACGCTGTAGTCGAGAAAGCGGGTGACGTTGTCCGCTTTGCGGTGCATGGCGATGCCGACAAACAGATAGCAGATCACCGCCAGCGCGCCGCCGATGATGCCGATAGCCATCGAGTTGACGATCGCCCGCAGCAGGTTGGGCTGCTGCCAGATATTGTGGAACGTCGCCAGCGACAGCTCATCCCACAGCGACACGCCGACGCCCCAGTTGGAGATAAAAGCGCGCAGCGCCACGCCGAGCAGCGGTACGCCGATGGTCACCGTCAGCCAGGCCACCACCACCGCCCCGGCCAGCCAGCGCCATTTGCCCAGCGGCAGCGCCCGCGCCTGGGACGCCTTGCCCTTCATGGTGACAAAGCGGTTGGCGGTGCGCATCAGCCGCCGCTGGAGCATCACCAGCGGGATGGTGATGCAGATCAGCACCACCGCCACCGCCGCCATCAGATGGTAGGAGGGGGTGCCGAGCTTGTTAGTCAGCTTGTAGAGATAGGTCGCCAGCACCATGTTGCCCTCGGGGTCGCCCAGCACCAGCATCAGACCGAAGACTTCCAGACCGAGGAAAAAGAGCAACACGCAGGCGTAAAGAATGGATGGCCGCACCATCGGCAGACTCACCGAGGTCATCACCTGCAGCGGCGTGGCGCCGACGGTGCGCGCCGCCTCTTCCACGTCGGAGCCGACGCTGCGCAGCGCCGAAGAGATATAGAGATAGGCATGCGGAACGTGAGTTAAGCCGGCGATGACCACAATGCTGAACATCGAGTAGATATTCCACGGCACAAAGCCGATCAGCTGCTGCGCCCACTGGGAAAAGAAGCCTACCGGCCCGGCGGCCACCACGTAGCCAAAGCCCAGCACCATCGGCGAGACGAAGATCGGCACCAGGATCAGCGGCTCAATGATCCGCCGGCCGGGTAAATCGGTGCGCACCATCAGAAACGCCAAAATACCGCCCAGCGGAATGGCGATAATCACCAGGCCAAAGGCCAGAATAAAACCTGACCTTAATGCCAGATAAAAATCCGGGTCGGTAAAAATAAAGGCGAAGGCTTCCAGACTCCACGATTTGGAGCGGGAAAAGAACGGTGCCGAAAGAAAACTCTGCACCACAATAAATAACAGTGGGACATAAATCACCAGCGCCGTGATGCACACCACCACGCCGCGCGGCAGCCCCTGCCACTTTCTGCGTAATACGTTCATGGTTCATCCCTTCGGTCAGGTGAATAAACCCGCCGGGTGTGAATAGGGGCATCGGCGATGCCCCAGGGGAGGATTATTTCGCGGCGGCGCTGCGCCATTGTTTAATAAACTGCAGACGTTTTTGCGGCTGTAAATAATCGAGCAGCGTTTCGTTGACCGGGATCGGTTTTAACGCTTTGCCCAGCAGCGCGGTCATGCCGTCGATATCATTTTTACCTGCAATATCGCGACGAATAGAGGGAATATCCGCCTGGCTGGCGAGGATCTGCTGGCCTTTTTCCGACAGGACATAATCCAGCCACAATTTCGCCGCATTGGGATGTTCGCTCTCCTGGCTAATAAACGAGACGCGGGAGAGCACCAGCACGTAATCTTTCGGATAGGCAATACCTAAAGAGGGATCGTTTTTCGCCCGCGCTTCGGCATAAGAGCCAAGAATGTTATAGCCGATCAGGTTTTCGCCGGAGGAGACGCGCTCCATCATTGTGCCGGTGGAAGACTGCACCGTCAGGCCGCCTTTGGCGATATTCGCCAGGTCGGCAAAATAGTTCGCGTCGGCCTGGCTGTCCTGTACCGCCAGCATAAAGCCGAGGCCCGATTTTTCGATATCGTAGGTGGTGCCTTTGCCTTTAAATTTATCGGCCTGGCTGGCGATAAGTTTTGCCAGCGCGGTATGCGAATCCGGTACCTCATTCTGCGGGATCAGCCGTTTGTTATAGATAAACACCACCGGCTCATAGGTAGTGCCATAGGCTTTTTGCTGCCAGACCGCCCAGTCGGGTAATTGCTTCACCTCCGGCTAGGCATATTGTTCGGCGTATTCGGTGGCTAATTTCAGCGCGGTATCCATCGATGAGCTCCACACCACATCCCCGCTGCCGCCCCCGGCGGCCTGTTCGCTGATATAGCGGTTATACAGCTCGGTACTGTTCATGTCGTTATATTCGACTTTGACGCCCGGGTATTGCGCTTCAAATCCCTTAATTAACGGCCCGGCCGCTTTGGTGTCGGTCGTGGAATAGATCACCACCTTGCCCTCTTTTACGGCGGCATCAATCGTTTTTTGATAATCCGCGGGATAGCCCGCAGGCACCTCCGCCCAGGCGGCACAGGCGAAAACGGCCGTCAGTGAAACCACTAAACCACTTATTTTCTTATACATGATACCAACCTTTAATCATCAATTAATAAACACAAATTTAACATATAGTGGTATCAGCTCCCCTTGCAACGACGGGCATGGCTTTTTTCTGGCTTTTGTGACACTGGCAGAATTTAAAAATGTGGTGTTTATGGCGTTAATTAAAACGCGATCCCGGCCCGGTTTTTTATCGTCTGTCGTATGCGCAGGCGCTGGCGCAGCGGCATGTCGCCGGGAGACGCCGCCCTTGACCTTCTGCGCCGGGCGGCGCAGCATAAAACGGCAAACATAACAAAATAACAACAGACTACAGGAGAGAATCAGTGCCTACAGGACACCGCTTTCTGGCGACGGATCTGCATCAGTTTGTCGTCTCACTGTTTACCCATCTCGGCAGTACCCCAGGGGAAGCCACCCTCGTCGCGGATCATCTGATCGCCGCCAATCTTGCCGGGCATGACTCCCACGGCGTCGGGATGATCCCCAGCTACGTCAAATCCCACGCCGGTGGTTTTCTGCAGCTCAACCGCCACGCCACGGTGACCAAAGACGCTGGCGCCGTGGTCACCCTCGACGGCAACGCCGGCTTCGGCCAGGTGGTCGCCCACGAAGCGATGCAGTTAGGCATTGAAAAGGCGAAGCAGCACGGTATGGCGGCTATCGCCCTGCGCAATGCGCATCACGTCGGACGCATCGGCTACTGGGCCGAACAGTGCGCCGCCGCCGGGCTGATCTCCATTCACTTCGTCAGCGTCATCGGCGACCCGATGGTCGCCCCGTTCCGCGGGAAGGACAGCCGCTTCGGCACCAACCCGCTGTGCGTGGTGTTTCCCCGCGCGGGCCATCCGCCGCTGCTGCTGGACTACGCCACCAGCGCCATCGCCTTTGGTAAAACCCGCGTCGCCTGGCATAAAGGCGAAGCCGTGGCCCCCGGCTGCCTGATTGACGCCGAGGGTCGACCCACTACCGACCCGGCGGTGATGCAGACCTCGCCGCTGGGCGCCCTGCTCACCTTCGCCCAGCACAAAGGCTATGCCCTGGCGACGCTGTGCGAAGTGCTCGGCGGCGCGCTCTCCGGCGGGCAAACCACCCATCAGGAGAGCCTGCAGACCAGCGTCGACGCCATCTTTAACTGCATGACCACGGTGATCCTGCGCCCGGACGCGTTCGATGCCCCGGACAGCCAGGCGCAGACGGAGGCCTTTATCGCATGGTGTAAGCAGTCGCCGCACGATGCCGATGCCCCGGTGCTGGCGCCCGGCGAATGGGAGGCCGCCAACCGCGAAGCGCGGCTGGCGCAGGGGATCCCGCTGGATGCCGGCAGCTGGCAGGCTATCTGCGCCGCCGCGCGCGACGTCGGCCTGAGCGAATCGCACTTCGACCGCTGCCGCCCTCTCGCCTAGCCGCGTTTTACTCCCGCAGAGCGTCTGACGTCGGCGCTCTGCGTCATCGTCATTAGTGACGAGGTCATGCTCCCGTCATCAATCTCTTTTCATTTTTCAATACAGATCAAGAGCTTAAATTCTGGCACAAGACCTGCATAGCGCAACAGGCCTGCGTCTGCATCACCACCAGGCGATACCGCGATCGTTGCCCGTCGGGCCCGGCGCGACAGCGATCCTCTGTTCACTGTTAACAGGTCTGTTACTGATGAAAAAAATCACGAGCGTGTGCCCCTACTGCGGGGCGGGTTGCAAACTTAAACTGGTTGTCGACAACAATAAAATCATTCGCGCGGAAGCCGCCGACGGCGTCACCAACCAGAACCAGCTGTGTCTGAAAGGCTACTACGGCTGGGATTTTCTTAACGATACGCAGCTCCTGACGCCCCGTCTCAAACAACCGATGATCCGCTACCAGAAAGGCGGCGCCTTCACGCCGGTCAGCTGGCAGGAGGCGATTCGCTATACCGCCAGCAAGCTCAGGGAGATCAAAGAGAAGCATGGCCCGCGCGCCATCATGACCACCGGCTCCTCGCGCGGCACCGGCAACGAAACCAACTATGTGATGCAAAAGTTCGCCCGCGCGGTGCTCAACACCAATAACGTCGACTGCTGCGCCCGCGTCTGCCACGGCCCCTCCGTCGCCGGGCTACAGCAGGCGCTGGGCAACGGGGCGATGAGCAACTCGATTAGCGACATCGAAAACTCGAAGTGCCTGCTGGTCTTTGGCTACAACTGCGCCGACTCCCATCCCATCGTCGCCCGCCGGGTAATCAAGGCCCGGGACAACGGCGCCAAAATCATCGTCTGCGATCCGCGGCGCATTGAAACCGCGCGCATTGCCGACCGTCATCTGCAGCTCAACAACGGCAGCAACATGGCGCTGGTGAATGCCTTCGGCTATGTACTGCTGGAGGAGGAGCTGTACAACAAAGCCTATGTCGAACGCTATACCGAAGGGCTGGATGCTTACCGCGAAGCGGTGAAGGATTACGCCCCGGAAGCGGTGGAAGGGATTGTCGGGGTCAGCGCGCGGGAAATCCGGGAGGCGATGCGCATCTTCGCCGCCGCCCCTTCCGCCACTATTATGTGGGGCATGGGCGTCACCCAGTTTGGCCAGGCGGTGGACGTGGTGCGCGGTCTGGCAAGCCTGGCGCTGCTCACCGGCAACCTGGGGCGGGCGAACGTCGGCGTGGGGCCGGTCCGCGGGCAAAACAACGTACAGGGCGCCTGCGATATGGGCGTGCTGCCGAACCTGTTCCCCGGCTATCAGGAGGTCACCGACCCGGACGTGCGGGCGAAATTCGCCGCCGCCTGGGGCATCGACCCGGCGCTGATGGACGACCAGGTCGGCACCCGCATCACCGAGGTGCCGCATAAAGCGCTGACCGGCGAGATCAAAGCCTATTACATCATGGGCGAAGATCCGCTGCAGACCGAAGCCGACCTCGGCCTGGTGCGCAAAGGCATCGAGGCGCTGGACTTCGTGGTCGTGCAGGACATCTTCATGACCAAAACAGCGGAAATGGCCGATGTCCTGCTGCCGGCCACCTCCTGGGGCGAGCACGGCGGCGTCTTCACCTGCGCCGACCGCGGGTTCCAGCGGTTTGAACAGGCGATCCCTCCGGCGGGGAATGTGAAGCGCGACTGGGAGATCATTAGCCTGCTGGCCAGCGAAATGGGCTATCCGATGCACTATGAGAACAACCAGCAGATCTGGGACGAGATGCGCGAACTCTGCCCGCTGTTTTACGGCGTGACCTGGGAGAAAATGGGCGATATGGGCCATGTCCAGTGGCCGTGCCCAACCCTCGATCATCCCGGCACGCCGTGGCTGTATAAAGACAACCGCTTCGACACCCCCTCGGGTAAAGGGCAACTGTTCGCCACCGCCTGGCGCGCGCCGGCGGAGCGCCCGGATGACGAGTGGCCGCTGGTGCTGTGCACCGTGCGGGAAGTCGGACATTATTCCTGCCGCTCGATGACCGGCAACTGCGCCGCGCTGCAGTCGCTGGCCGACGAGCCGGGACGGGTGCAGATGAATCCCGCGGATGCGCAACGACTGGGGATCGCCGACAAACAGCTGGTGTGGGTCAGCTCCCGGCGCGGGAAGGTGATTTCCCGCGCCGACCTCAGCGATCGCATCAATCCGGGGGCGGTCTATATGACCTATCAGTGGTGGGTGGGCGCCTGCAATGAGCTGACCCAGGATAACCTCGATCCGATCTCCAAAACGCCGGAAACCAAATACTGTGCGGTGAAAGTGGAAGCGATTGCCGACCAGCAATGGGCGGAGCGCTATGCCTGGACGGCCTACAGCGACATGAAAGCGCGACTGAAAGCCGCTGCCGACGTCTGACCTCAGGGAGCGCAGCGCGCTCCCTCTGCCGCTGCCGGTGGGTTACGCCGCCGGCAGCTGTTTCTCCACCAGCCCCACCCACATGGCGACGCCGGGGCCGATCAGCGCATCGTTAAAGTCATAGCTGGCGTTATGCAGCGGCTTCGACGGGGTTTCGCCGTCGGTGCCTATCCAGAAATAGGCCCCCGGACAGGCCTCCAGCATGCAGGCAAAATCTTCGGAGGCCATCGACGGCGCCTGATTCCAGCGCACCGCTTGCGCGCCGAGAGTGGCGGCAGCCACCTCGCGCACCTGCTGCGCCTGCAGCGCATGGTTTTTGGTCACCGGATAACCCGGGAACCAGCTAATCTCGCCCTGCACATCGGACACCTGCGGCTGGGTCGCCACATAGCTTTCGATAAGCTCCCGCACGCGGGCGCGAACGCGATTGCTCAGGCAGCGGAAGGTACCGCGCAGCACCACGGTGTCCGGCAGGACGTTGATCGCCTCGCCGCCGTTTATCTGGGTGATGCTGACCACCGCGGAATCCTGCGGCGACAAGCGGCGGGAAGGAATGGTCTGCAGCGCCATTATCAGCTGCGCCGCCGCGACGATCGGATCGGCCCCGCTCTCCGGCATCGCCGCATGACAGCTCTTTCCGCGCAGGGTTATCTCGAAGGCGTCCAGCGAGGCCATCATCGCGCCATCGCTGAGCGCCACTTCGCCAAGAGGGATCCCCGGCCAGTTATGCAGCGCGTAGATGGCGTCCATCGGGAAGCGCTCAAACAACCCCTCCTCCACCATTTTGCGCGCGCCGCCGAGGTTCTCTTCCGCCGGCTGAAAGACAAAGTGGACGGTGCCGCTGAAATGGCGGGTCTGCGCCAGATGGGCGGCGGCCGCCAGCAGCATCGCGGTATGGCCATCGTGGCCGCAGGCGTGCATCACCCCGGGACGGCGTGAACGGTAGCTGACGCTCCCCAGCTCGGTGATCGGCAGGGCGTCCATATCGGCGCGCAGGCCGATAACCGGCCCGGGGCCGTTCTCCAGCGTCGCCACGACGCCGGTGCCGGCCAGCCCGCGATGCACCTGCAGCCCAAACGAGGCCAGCAGCTCCGCAACGCGGCGCGAGGTCTCCTGCTCCTGATATCCGAGCTCAGGCGCGGCGTGAAATTCACGTCGCCAGCCAACGGCTTCGGCGATCAGTGACGGCGATACGGCCATGTATTACTCCTTTCCTGCATAGCGTAATGCTGAATAATCGGTCATGCGTCGCGTTTTTCCCCGTCGCTCACCGGCGTCGGGGCGCTGCCGCTCCCTCCGTTATATCCTGTCGTTACCACGCTGACAACGTCACGAAATGCGGCGGCGGCGCGGCGTACAGCCCACCTGCTGCCCTGCGGCCCTTTTTTGGTAGTGATTTCAACGGTGACAACGGCCAGTCGATTAATTATTATGCAACTCAGGACGGCAATTTGCCGAAGGATCCACTACTGACCTCTCCGTCATCGGAAATAAAATGTTTAACCCAGACCAGAATCGTCTTGCCCCCACGCTGGCGATGATCATGGCCGCGTCGCTTGTGGGATTTATCACCGGCTATACGGTGCCGTTAATCAGTCTTGAGCTGGCGCAGCAGCAGATCGCGCCGCTGTACGTCGGCCTGCTGGCCGCCCTGCCGCCCGCCGGCATGATGATCTCCTCTTTCCTCTCTCCTGCGCTGTGCCGGCGCGTTGAAATGGGCGTGCTGCTGAGCGGCAGTCTGATCCTGCTGGCGCTGGCGACCATCGCCTCATGCATGACTACCGATATGACGCTGCTTTTGCTGCCGCGCCTGCTGACCGGCCTGGCCTCCGGGGTCATTATCGTACTCGGCGAAAGCTGGATCACCGGCGGCGCGGCGGGCAGCCAGCGCGCTACCCTCACCGGTCTCTACGCCTCGGCCTTTACCGGCTGCCAGCTGGCCGGGCCGCTGCTGATCTCCGTCGGCCCAGCCTGGCAGACCTCAGCGCTGATAGCGATTGTCGCGGTCACCGCCGTCTGCCTGCTGATGCTGCGCCATCTGCCCACCGGCACTCGTGAAAGCCTCGGGGAGCGCGCCAGCTGGCGCAGCCTCGGCGCCTTTCTGCCGGTACTGGCCTCCGGGGTCTTCTGCTTCGCCTTCTTTGACGCCAGCATCCTCGCCCTGCTGCCGCTGTACGGCATGGACAAAGGGCTGAATGAAGGGCTGGCGGTGCTGCTGGTCACCGTGGTGCTTACCGGAGATGCGATGTTCCAGACCCCGCTCGGCTGGCTGGCCGACCGGGTCGGGATTCGCCGCGTGCATCTGAGCTGCGCGGTGGTTTTCAGCCTGTCGCTGCTGGCCCTGCCGCTGATGCTCGGCTCGCGCATTCAGCTGATGGCCATTTGTCTGCTGCTGGGCGCCGCGGCGGGCGCACTTTATACCCTGTCGCTGGTGCGGGCGGGGAAAACCTTCAATGGGCAGAAGCTGATTATGATTAACGCCCTGTTCGGCTTTTTCTGGTCCGCCGGCAGCGTTGCCGGGCCGGTAGTCAGCGGCATGCTGATCGGCATCACTGGTTACGATGGCTTGATCGTCACCCTGGTGGCCAGCGGCGTACTGTTCCTGTTGATTCAGTGTCTGTGCAAAAACGAGAAAACCCTGCTTGCCAGTGAGCAGGAAGATGACATGGACGAGGCGACGGAGTCCGCACGGTAGTCCTCACGGGCTGGCCTGGCGCCAGCCCTTTTTTATGGCCCTCACCGGAGGGTATCCTGTTCTTGCTGGCTCACTGCTGTTAACCATTGCCGGCCCCCCAGCCGAGAGGAAATCCCATGGAAAGTAATACCTTACATCGTGGCAGATTGATCGATCATATTCTGCTGGTTGTCGAAGACTTTGAGGCAAGCAAAAACTTTTATACCGCCGTACTGTCGGCGCTGGAGATCCCGGTTATCACCACCGCCAATGAATACTTGCTGGCCGACGAACTGGTGGTGGCCTCACGCCACAGCCCGGAGGCTGCCGGGAAACTGACTGGGCGCCACCACCTGGCATTCCAGGCCAGAGATCGTGACATGGTGGACGCTTTTTACCATGCGGCGCTGACCCATGGCGGACGTGATAACGGCGCGCCTGGCGAACGACACTATCATCCTGGTTACTATGCCGCTTTTGTGCTGGATCCACAGGGGAATAATATTGAGGCGGTGTACCATGGCAAGGCTGAGCGCAGCGCCGGGTCTGTTGCGATCAGCTTCACGCAGTAAGCGGGCGAAAGTCACATTTTCTTACCTGCGCAATTCCCATAATAAATGTGGGTGTTATCATTTCCTTAATGAATAATTCATACCCATAGCTGAGGCGTCGATGCAGGAAAACCTAATCATCTGATAATCAGACTTCCGACCATCACTGGCCGGACTGATTATCACTGCGCTGAAATCGAATGCGGACACTGGCGAGTGTTCGCCTATTTTGCCCATGATGATGACACAGGTTTCCCGGTATGAATGTTTCCCCTCAGGAGCAAGCGACTTTATTCATTCTCGTCCCCTGCGGACAAACGCTCCACATCCACGCGATGGCAGCGAGACCCCTCCCTCGCATAAGAAACGTCACCCCCAGCCAGTTAACCCGGTGCGTTATCCCTCTGCCATGCTCGATCACTCCCTCTGCATGCCGTTGCGTTGCCTTACCCAATGACCGTCGCCAGGCGAATTTTATCTTTCGGTTTGTCATTCCGCGGCCAGCCTGTGACGACAGCCGCAAGGGATCCACATCAACCAGGCCCCGATACCAGGGAAACCGTCACCGACCAGGGAGTCTTCGCGTATGAAATTAGCGTTGGGACCGTACATCCGTTTTAGCAGAATCTTGTTATTTCCGCTGGCGATGGTTATCTATGATTTTTCTGCTTATCTGACTACCGATCTCATTCAGCCGGGTATTATCCACATCATCCGGGAATTTGAGGCTGATGTTGCGTTAGCCCCGGCCTCTGTCAGCCTCTATTTAGCCGGGGGGCTGGCATTACAGTGGCTGCTGGGGCCGCTCTCCGACCGCATTGGTCGCCGCCCCGTACTACTGACCGGAGCCATCATCTTTGCTTTGGCCTGCTTCAGCATGATCTTTGTCACGTCGATTGATCAATATCTTATCGCCCGTTTTATCCAGGGAACCAGTATCTGCTTCATTTCGACAGTCGGTTATGTCTCCATCCAGGAGGCTTTTGATGAAAAAGAGTCTATCCGCATTATGGCGGCGCTGACATCCATCGTTTTGCTGGCGCCGGTAATCGGGCCCCTGGCGGGCGCTGGCCTGATGAATTTCCTGCACTGGAAGTTATTGTTTGCGATCATCGGCGCCATGAGCTTGCTGGCCTGGGCGTTCCTGATTTTTAACATGCCAGAAACGGTCACCCCTCAGGGCCGGGGGTTTCGTCCGGAAGAGGTATTTTCCGATTTTGTCCGCGCCTTTAAACAGCCGGTAGTGCTGACTGGCGCGCTGGCGTTGTCATTCAGTAACCTGCCGATAATCACCTGGGTAGCACTCTCTCCGGTGATCCTGATCGATGACGGCGGGATGTCGCGCGGCGCCTATGCCTGGACCCAGGTGCCTGTCTTTAGCGGCGTTATTATTGCCAGTATCATCGTGGCCCGTTTTATCAAGGATCCGACTTCTCCCCGCTTTATCTGGCGCACTATCCCGATACAGCTGACCGGGTTGTTGGTATTACTGGTGGGAAATATTGCGTGGCCCCATACCTGGTGGTGGTCCGTTTCAGGAACAAGTCTCTATGCCCTCGGAACAGGCCTGTTGTTCCCCGTATTATTCCGTTTTGCGCTTTTTTCCCACTCCCTGCCGAAAGGGACGGTTTCAGCCACCATCAACATTGTGGCGCTCAGTTTTATGGCAGCCTCGGTGGAAGTAGCGCGCTGGGTTTACTTCCAGGCTGGCGGCAGAATAGCTTTTCACTGCCTGGCGCTGATAGCGGGAATCGTCGTCATCATGCTGGTCTCGCGCTTGTTAAAACTCCGTCAACAACATCTCCTTCAGCCAGCCTGAAGGTTTACGCCTTTTTGCCCACAACAGGAGAACACTATGTTTTCATACATGATGCTGGGAACGAACGATCTACTACGCGCCATCGAGTTCTATGACCCGTTAATGGCATTGCTGGGGCACCCCAAAGCCGGCCGTAACGAACAGGGGGCGTCCTGGGGCACCTTCAACGGCAACCACACCTGTGGGCTGTGCGTGGGCGTTCCTTTTGACCTGCAGCCTGCCGGGGTGGGTAATGGAACGATGGTGGCGCTTAACGCCCGCTCCGTCGAACATATTGCGGAACTGCATGCCCTCGCCCTGCAACTCGGCGGACGTGACGAAGGCGCTCCCGGTCACCGCCCACAATATGGCAACGGCTTTCACAGCGCCTACGTCCGCGATCCCGACGGCAATAAGCTGGCGTTTGTTTATTATGCGTCGGCAGCTTGAATGGCTGCTGCGGTGGTGGCTTATGCAGACGGAGATAAGGGAGTCAGGACGGCCAACTTCGCCGTCCTTATTCACCGAGGAATAAAAAAGCCAGCAGCTCAAGCGCTGCGGCTTATCTTCCCGGCAAGTTATCTACCGCAAAGTGATAACGTAATCCGGCGTCGCGCATACAGCGTTTCCGCCGCCAGCTGAAAATCATATTCCATCGCCTTCAGCTTTTTCGTCTTGAGCTGTTTTAGTGGAATACCCTCGATATGCCCTGTCGCGACCAACCACCGGATTTCAGCCGTACTCAGCTTGAGCTGTTTTTTCAGTATTGATAGCAGGCTGATGCGAAATGGCTGACTGACTCTGACGCGCACCGTTATCCGCTGACATGCCATCAACGTAACCGACCATTGCTCGTGAATACGAAAATCAGGTTGCCCCGACGGCTCGGCGCGGTTGCGCTTCAGCGTCGCGAGGTCAGCGGCATAATAGTGAACCATGGCTGCATCGTTCTGCAGCAGGCGCTGAAGCAGTTCACGGTTTATCTTGCTGACGTGCAGCCTGGAAAACAGGGCGATATTCCAGGTGTAATCGCAGCGCGTGCTTTTATAGATGCTCCAGATATCCAGCAGCTTCTTTTGCGAATTCACCCGGATGGCGCCGGAAGGCGCGAAGTCGCGTTTCACATTGCAGGCGGGGCAGCGTTTGGCAATGTGCTGATACCCCACGGGCGTGACCGTCCATGTAACTGTCATAACGTACCTTTTTTAACCCATACGAAACCGAGTCCGTCATTAACGGACCATGATTTTTGGCGTATGAAAAATAGTTAATCGCTATTTTTCAGTGGGTTAAAAAAAGATTTCCAACGTTATATTCCTGGAGAAGCCCAAAGCGATACCCGGAGATTAACAAAGGGGTCATTGCGGGATATATGAGTTCAGTCAATGTTTATGCTGATGATGAAAAACATCATCAATATATCTGACCACGCTCAGCGGGCTGGCCAGGTGCCAGCCCGCTCTCTTTACAGCACCTTGCTGAGGAACGCGGCGGTGCGCGGGTTGGTCGGCGCGCTAAAGATCTGCCCCGGCTTGCCCTCTTCCTGAATCACGCCCTGGTCGATGAAGATCACCCGGTCGGCCACTTCGCGGGCAAAGCCCATCTCGTGGGTTACGATCACCATGGTCATCCCCTCGCTGGCGAGGTTTTTCATCACCTCCAGCACGTCGCCCACCAGCTCCGGATCCAGCGCCGAAGTGGGCTCATCGAACAGCATTATCGACGGCTTCATCGCCAGCGCGCGGGCGATGGCTACCCGCTGCTGCTGGCCGCCGGACAGGCTCGAGGGCCAGGCGTCGCGCTTATCGCTTAAGCCCACCTTCGCCAGCAAGGCTTCCGCCAGGTCGACCGCCTGCTGGCGCGGCATATTGCGCAGATTCATCGGTGCCATGATCAGGTTTTCCAGCACCGTCATGTGCGGGAACAGGTTAAAGCGCTGGAACACCATGCCGACGCTTTCGCGCATCTTGTTGAGGTCGGTGGTCCGGTCGTGGGCGGCAAAGCCGTTAACCACCACCTCGCCTTCGCTGACCGTCTCCAGGGCGTTCATGCAGCGCAGGAAGGTGCTTTTCCCCGAGCCGGACGGGCCGATGATGCACACCACTTCCTGCGGTTTAATATCGCAGCTGATGCCGCGCAGCACGTGGCTGTCGCCGAAGCGCTTATGTAAGTTATTAATGTGAATCACTTTTGCCAAACCTCTTTTCCAGACGGTTAACCAGCTGCGCCAGCAGGAAGGTGATCACCCAGTAGACCAGAGAGATGGTCAGGTAGGGTTCCCAGTAGGTGGCGTAGGCGCCGGAGACGGTGCGCGCGGCATAGGCCAGATCGGCCAGGCCAATCGCCGAGGCCAGCGACGAGTCTTTGACAATGGCGATGGCGTTATTGCCCAGCGGCGGCAGAATACGGCGAAACGCCTGCGGCAGGATCACCTTGCGCATGGTTTTCCACCACGGCATGCCCAGCGCGCGGGAGGCCTCCATCTGCCCTTTGTCGATCGACTGGATGCCGGCGCGGAAAATCTCCGACACATAGGCCCCGGCGTTAAGGGTGATCGCCACGATGCAGGAGAGGAACGCCCCGTAGCTGGCGCGCAGCTCGCGGGCAAAGTCGGCGCTCATCAGGCCGCTGGTCACCAGCAGGCCGTCGCGCGGGTTGATAAACAGCGGCACCAGCGCAAAGTGCACCACCATAATCTGCACGAACAGCGGCGTGCCGCGGAAGGCGCTGACGTAAAAGCGCACCGGAAACTGCACCAGGTAGCGGAGAATATATTTCCACGGCCCGTGCTCGGCCTTCGCCATCCGCCCGAGACCGAGAGTTAACCCCCACAGCGTCCCGAGGATCACGCAGATAATGGTACATTTAATCGTCATCAGGGCGCCGTCTACAAACAGCGGGCCGTACTCCTCGATGATCTCCCAACGGAATCCCGTCATAGTCCTTCCCTAAAAAATACGGCTATCGCCTGGGCGATAGCCGTGGTCACTGAAAAAGGTGGATTATTGCGCTGGCAGCGTCGGCACGTTGTCGTCGAACCAGGTTTTATAGATTTTGGCGTAAGTCCCGTCAGCAACAATCTTTTGCAGCCCGGCGTTGATTTTGCCCAGCAGTTCGCTGTTGCCTTTCGCCACCGCAATACCGAAATACTGACGCTCAAATTTAGCATCCGGCACCAGCTTGAACTGCTTCTCCGGGTGCTGTTTGATGTAGTACTTCACTACCCCGACGTCGCCTACCGCGGCGCTGACGCCGTCCTCAAACAGCTCCTGGAGCATCAGCGGGGTATTGTCGAAGCGCTTGATCGCGGTGCTGTTTTTACCCAGCACCTCAGAAACCACGATATCGCCGGTGCTGGAGTTCACCACCCCGACCTTCTCGTTTTTCAGGGCCGCCAGCGAATCCACCTGCGAGTCCTGAGCGACGACGATAGACTGTTCGGCCGGGAAGTACGGCGCGGAGAAATCGACCATCTGTTTGCGCTTATCGGTGATGGTGATCCCGGAGATGATGATGTCGCGGTCGCCGGTGTTCAGCGTGGCGAAGATGCCTTCCCATGGGGTATTGACCAGCTTGACGTCAAAGCCTTCGGCTTTAGCGATGGCTTTGATGATGTCGATGTCGAAACCTTCCAGCTGTTTCTGGCTGTTTTCAAATTCAAACGGCCGGTAGGTGCCGCCGGAACCGACGGTATAGGTTTCCGCAGCCGCCTGTCCGGCTGCCGTCAGCGCGGCCATCATGAAACACGCCTTGAGCAAATTCTTGACCATGAGATTTCCTTTTTATGCATTTATTTTGCATAAAAATACACACACTGACTTTTATATGCAACCGGAAACCTTCCCGCTGGTGAATTATCTCTTCAACTGCCCCGTTTACCGCCGGATTTACCGATGGCCCGGTGCAGGTCGTTGATTCGTTTCAGGGATTTCACCGTTTTTTGTGGCGTGGTGGAGGCCACCGACAGGACAATCATCTCCAGACAGACCAGCACCGTGCCGTGCAGCGGCATCCGGCTGCTGTCCCCGCCGCGCGGGACGTCGATCACTACCTGCGCCTCCTGGCTGAAGCGCGAGTCCACCGCCTGGGTCAGCAGGATGGTCGGAATACCCAGCCGCTTCGCCTCGCGCAGGGTGGTCATCCCTTCGCGATGGGGGGATTTTTGTCCCATCATGATCAGCACATCGCCGCGCTGCAGGCCGATAAGCTGCTCGGCGAGGCTGAAGCCCGTGCGGTTCATCACATACGCCGGCAGGCCAATGCGGCTGAACAGCCGGGCGGTGTACTCGGCGAGGATCCCCGAGGCGCCGATGCCGAAGATCCCTACCTGGCGCGCGTCGCTGAGCAATGCCACCGCCTGGGCCACCGCCGCGCGGTTGTCGGCTCGCGACAGGACCTCGCAGACCCGCTGATGGCCTTCAAGCACAAAATCAATACTGGAGTTGACGTCGCTGGAGAGCGCCGTGACCGTCGAGCGCATCTTTTCCGCCGAGGTGACCGAGGTGCCGAACCAGCGCTCCATGGTCTGCTTAAGCTCGCGCAGCCCGGCGAAGCCCAGCGCCTGGATGGCGCGTACCACCGTGGCGTCGGAGGTCTGGGTCGCCGTGGCGATCTCCATCGCCGTATGCTCCAGCACCACCTCGCGGTTGTCGTTGATATAGCTGACCACGGCCCGTAGCCGGGGGGAAAGCTGGTGCGCCCGGGCGCGATAGCGTTCGCCGAACAGATCGACTTTGCCCTTCTCTTTTTTTACCGCGCTTTTCATTTGGCCTCCGCCGGGATCGGCCTGCCGGCAATATGCGACTGCACCTGGGCCACCATCAGAGACAGCGCGGCGTAGGAGTTAGAGATCACCTCTTCCCGCGGCAGCAAAATATAGTGCCCGGTGCGGCAGGCGCGCATAAAGTCACACCAGCCGGGCATCACGCCTTCCATCGCCTGCAGCTCATCCTGCGGCTTACCGCCGGTATCCGACCGCCAGGTGGCGAAGACAAAATCGGCGTCCAGCTCCGGCAGCTGTTCAGCGC
>OKDR01000242.1_pt1 | contig 18183 bp, 18 predicted proteins | sample 1615041 | NCBI WGS metagenome assembly OKDR01 (sample SAMN04436990, study PRJEB24849) | human gut metagenome | biome: human gut; feature: NICU; material: stool | host: Homo sapiens | place: USA: Saint Louis, MO | collected 2013-03-17 | reverse complement strand
GTTCGGTTTCAACTCAACTCCTTTTTTAACTAAAAATTTTAAAGCAAAGATTTTACTAAGCTTTAAATCACTCGAGAATAAAATAATTTTTAAAGTATTTTTTTTTAGATCATCGAATAAAGAAACTAACTCTGACAATACTTAATATTTTTTAAAAATAAATCAACAGCGTATTCAACCCAAGTACTAATTTCATTCTCTGATATTAAATAATCAGGATGTGTCAAACATTTTAGATGAGCATCACTTCTTAATAGCGATAAAAATATATTCGCAGCAACTTCTGAAGAAGAACTTAATTCAATTTCGCCCTGTTTAACGGATTTTTCTAGATATCCTGCAATGATATTTGCTAGACGCTGTGGACCCAATTCAAAGAATTTTTCAGATAACTCTGGGAACCTTACCGCTTCTGCAATACAGACCCTAAAAAAAGCCAAGCCTGAATGCGATAATATAAAACACAGATAGGTCTTCCCAATTTCAGTTAGTGCTGAGCGTAAATTGTCGGCTTTTGTTTCAACTAAAATAATTTGTTTTTGCATGTTGGTACATTGACGTTCAATCACCGCTGCAAACATCGCTTCTTTATTCTTATAGCAACCATACATGGTAGCTTTTGAAACCCCCGCTTCCTTTTGAATCATGTCGGTCGTTGTTCCACTAAAGCCGTGGATCAAAAAAAACTTTGTTGCTGCATCCAGAATTTTTTGATCTTTTTCATGAGCTTTCGTTAAACCAGACATATTGACCTTATAAAAATTTTAGCGATTTCGTTCTAAGTGTAACTCATCGAAAAGTTCAAAATCGAGAATTGACGGAAATTTAATTAAAGAGTAGAGTACCGATCGGTACAGTACAGTAAATATCTACTCCGTGCAATGAATTGATGTTTAAGATTTAAGGTAAAAGATGAATACAAAGCCACTCATCGGTTTAGCAGGTGCAATATTTGCTGCAATGACTGTTGAATTTAATAACCGAATTACCAGCATTACTTTAGTCGACATTCGAGGTGCAATGGGCATTAGTGTCGACTCGGGTTATTGGGTTAATAGTATTTACGCAAGTGCGATGATTATTGGAATGATCCTGTCTACGAGTTGGGCAGTCATTTTTTCTATGCGCAGAGTTCTTCTTTTTGCTATAGGACTTTGCCTTTTTTCTAGCGTTTTAATTCCTTTTAGTCCAAATATCGAAATCTTTTATCTATTACGTGGTTTACAAGGGCTCGCCAATGGTTTAACGATTCCTTTGCTCATGGCCTGTGCGCTTAGATTTTTAGGACCTGACATTCGGCTATGGGGATTAGCCTGCTATGCATTAACTGCGACGTTCTTTCCCAACTTAAGTGCTGCACTCTCAGCTTTTTACTTAGATGTAATTGGATGGAAAATGATATTTTTCCAAACTATTCCGTTTTGTGCGCTAAGCGCTGCACTGGTTTATTTTGGTATTCCCCAAGATCCATTGAATTATTCAAGAATAAAAACTTACGATTGGATGGGTGCCATTTTAGCGATTATTAGCTTAGCCAGCCTGAGCACCATGTTATTGCATGGCAACCATTTAGATTGGTTCCATTCTCAATTAATTTGTGTATTAGCCTTAATTAGTGCAATAACTTTACCTTGGTTTTTCATACATGAATGGCGTTATCCGTCACCATTGATTAAACCGCAAATGCTCGAAATCCGAAATTTTGCTTATGCTGTTTTCGCACTCTTTTGCTTTGTCATTATTGGTATGTCCACAAGCACATTACCACTCAATTACTTAAGTGCTGTACATGGCTATAAACCCACTCAGACCATGTGGATTGGCTTACAAATTGCGGCATTGCAATTTATCTATATTCCTATTGTTGTGAAACTTTTAAATCAAGCTTGGGTGGATAGCCGATATGTACACGGGTTTGGCTTACTTCTGGTGATTGCTGGTTGCCTAGGTGCAAGCCAACTTGATACCACATGGAACCAAGATCAATTTTATTTTTGGCATGCAATCTCATGTCTGGGGCAAACCTGTGTCGTGCTCTCGCTCTTAATGATGGGGACAAACAGTGTTCACCCAACTATGGCAATTTATGCATCCCCTATGATTAATACCCCGCGTGCTATTAGCGGTGTACTGGGTGTTTGTATTTTGGACTGGGTCAACCGAGTTCGCGGCGAATACCATTCAACCCGGCTGATTGAAAATACAGCCCAACATGTTTTCCAAAATATTCAAGGCCCTGTTATTAACCCAATTACTCCACCTGTGCTCACCGCAAATGGTGCAGATCGTATTTCAGGTGGTTTATCTGCCCTAAATTCTGCGATTCAAGCGCAACAATCAGTTTTAGTTATTAGCGATCAATATCTCATCTTAGCTGGCCTTACCGCTATTTTGTTCATCGTGATGTTGATTTTGCCAGTTCGAACTTATCCGCCACGTATTGCTCTCATTAAGTTAATGAATAGTCATAACTCAGGAAAATCTTTATGAGTACTCTCGAAGCCCAAGACACCACCCATACCGAACCACCCAAGTTAACCAAGGTGCAATTTCTCAAAAAGCATTGGGTTATGGCTATTGCGTTTATTATTGTCTTAGCATCTATTTTATGGGTTTTAAAACTTATATTTTTACCCTCTTCGGTTGTTGAAACAGACGATGCACGTGTAGATGTAGAGTACTCAACAATTGCCCCAAAAGTATCGGGCAATATTGAGGAAATTTACATTAAAGATCACCAGACCGTAAAAAAAGGCCAACTTTTAGCGCGGATTGATGCACGTGATTATCAAGCTGCTTTGGCTGAGGCTGAATCTAATTATGCAAAAGCGCAAGCTGACCTGAGTGAAGCAATGCTCGCAGTGGATAGACAACCCACTATCATTCGAGAAACTGAAGCACAGCTGAGAAAAGTAGAAGCTGGAATTAAACTCACCAAAGATAATACGGCTCGTTATGAGCAATTACAGGCACTTGGAGCGGAGTCTAGATTAATTACACAGCAATCTAAGACTACTTTGACTGAACAATATGCTGACTTAGACAGCAGTAAAGAAAAAGTGATTGATGCACAGTATCAGCTCAACCAATACAAGATTCAGGTACAAGCCAAACAAGCAGCCCTTAAACAAGCCCAAGCGGCGCTTGATAAAGCAAAACTGAATTTGAGCTATACAGAGGTTCGTGCACCTATTGATGGCATGATTGGTCAAAAGTCAGCTAATGTAGGTAACTTTGTGAGTGCTGGTAATCCACTCATGGTGGTTGTTCCTTTAGATCAGGTTTATGTAGAAGCCAACTTCCGTGAAATTGAGTTAAAAAAGATCAAGATCGGACAACCAGTTAATGTCTATGTAGATGCTTATAATGTTGAATTAAAAGGTGTGGTAGATAGCTTCTCTCCTTCAACTGGCGCATTTTTTTCTCCAATCTCGGCGACCAATGCAACAGGTAACTTTACCAAGATTGTTCAGCGCCTTCCTTTACGAATTAAGCTTATTGAAAATCAAAAAGACGTTAAATTATTACGCCCAGGTTTATCGGTTTTAGTCTCTATTGATACGACTAAATAGTTCGTCTAGATCTTGGAATATGAGAAAAAAAGAGACCATTTATGGTCTCTTTTTTAATTAATCTAAATTCATGGCAACCGCTCTGGTTGCTTTACGCTTTCGCGTGACGAACAACCCACAAACAACCACAAGCGAAGTTACCCCTAAAGATAAAGTGGTTTCATAACTATATGCTGGCGAGAAGAACATGTAAGCCAATACACTTAAAATAATAATAATGACAAACCAAGTCAGCCATGGGAATAACCACATTTTAAATGGTATTTCGGCTCCAGCTGCTTCTAACTTATGTCTTAAACGTAGTTGTGAGAACGCAATAACTAAGTACACCAGTAAAGCAATTGACCCTGTGCTTGAAAGCAATAAGCCAAATACTTTTCCGGGGAATACATAGTTAATGACACAACACACTAAACCAATAAAAGTTGAAGAAAACACTGCAATTGCAGGTACACCCGCATAATTGATTTTAGTTACTGCTTGTGGCGCTTCACTACGAGTGCCCAAACGAAATAGCATACGAGAGGACGTATAAATCGCAGCATTCATACAACTCGCAACAGCAATAAATACAACCGTATCAATGATGAGTTTAGTACCCGGTACGTTCAAGCTCATTAAAACGTATTGGAATGTCCCATACTTCTGTAAATCTGGTGAATGCCAATCGACAAGTGAAACAGCAATAAACATTGAGACCACAAAGAAAAGGATAATACGGTACAACACTAAATTGGTAGCGCGTCTGATTTTCTGTTTAGGATTTGATGATTCCGCTGCTGCAATTGAGACAATTTCTACTCCAAAGAATGAAAATGCCGTAATTAAAATTGCCGATAAAATGCCTCCCATACCATGCGGCATAAAACCAGCGTTGTTATATAAATTGGCAACGCCGCTAACATTTTTAGCTAAAGGCCAAATACCTGAAATTGCCAAAATACCAATAATAATGAAACCAATAATGGCCACTACTTTAACTAGAGAAAACCAGAACTCAAACTCACCAAAACTTTTGGTACTAAAAAAGTTGGCCAAGCTTAAGAACACAATAAAACAGAACGCATAGATAGAAACTGAAACGTTCGGAAACCATGAATGTAAAATTTCAGCACCTGCAATCGCTTCTACTGGAATCGCAAGCACCCAAAACCACCAATATAACCAACCAATGGTAAAGCCTGCCCAAGGGCCAATCGCTTTACGAGCATATGTAGAAAATGAACCAGTGTCTGGTTCTAAAACGGCCATCTCACCTAACATTCGCATGACCAGAAATACCATAATGCTGGTAATCAGGTATGCAAGAATCACCGCTGGGCCTGCCTTGGCAATTGCAGAAGATGAACCGACAAATAAACCTGCACCAATAACACCGCCAATACTAATCATTGTGATATGGCGATTTGAAAGTCCTTCGCCTAATTTTTTTGTTGTATCATTATTCATATTTCAATCCTTAAAAATATATCTATAAAAACAATCTATTACATGTTTAAAATCCTACGGTAATGAAAAAGGGAAAACTTAATGTTTTCCCCTTGTTGCAATAATTAATTTAAAGTTGGCATTGAAAATTGTTTTGCTTCACGGACCTGAGCAGATGGCCAACGTTGCGTAATAGTTTTACGGCGTGTGTAAAAACGGACACCATCTGGACCATAAGCATGTAAATCACCGAATAATGAACGCTTCCAACCACCAAAGCTATGGTAAGCAACAGGTACCGGTAAGGGCACATTTATACCCACCATACCAACTTGAATATGACTGCTAAAATAACGTGCTGCTTCCCCATCACGGGTATAGATACAAGTACCGTTACCATATTCGTGTTCATTAATGAGTTGCATGGCTTCTTGCATAGTATTCACACGCATAACTTGCAACACAGGACCAAAAATCTCTTGCTGGTAGCTGGTCATGTTCGGCGTGACTTGATCAATTAAAGTTGGTCCAACAAAGAAACCTTTTTCGTAACCTGTCGGTTTTGCATCACGACCATCTACCACAATTTTTGCGCCTTGTTGTTCTGCACTTTGAATATAGGCTTGTACCTTGTCTTTATGTGCTTGGGTAATAAGTGGCCCAAAGTCGTTGCTTGCATCTGCATAGTTGCCGAACTTCAATTTTTTCATTTCTTGAGTCAGCTTATCAATGACTACATCGGCAACTTCATCACCAATGGCTACTGCTACTGACAATGCCATACAACGTTCACCTGAAGAACCAAAAGCTGCGCCTAACAATGAAGTTACTACGTTATCAATATCGGCATCAGGCATAATAATCGCGTGGTTTTTTGCCCCACCTAATGCTTGGCAACGTTTGCCCGTGGATGTTGCAGTACGGTAAATATATTCAGCAATTGGTGTTGAACCCACAAAGCTAACCGCCTGAATACGAGGATGATGCAATAAGGCATCTACCGCTTCTTTGTCACCATTCACCACGTTAAACACGCCGTCAGGTAAACCCGCCTGCTTTAATAATTCTGCAAGGTATAAAACCACAGAAGGCGCTTTTTCAGAAGGTTTTAAAATAAAACAATTACCGCAAACCAGTGCCATTGGGAACATCCACAACGCCACCATAGCTGGGAAGTTAAACGGTGTAATACCAGCCACAACACCTAACGGTTGGAACTCGCTCCATGAGTCAATATCTGGACCGACATTTTTTGAATATTCCCCTTTTAAAAGCTCTGGTGCGCCGCAAGCATATTCAACATTTTCAATACCACGTTGCAACTCACCTTGAGCATCATGAGAAATTTTACCGTGCTCTTGCCCAATCAAAGCGCAAATCTTTTCAGCATTTTGTTCTAATAGTTGTTTGAACTTAAACATGACACGCGCACGTTTAATGACTGGTGTATCGCGCCATGCAGGAAATGCTTGCTCGGCTACCTGAACTGCTTCATTTACCGTTTGAGCATCTGCAATTTCGACTTCTTTACTAATTTCACCCGTCGCAGGATTGTAAACTGGCTGTTTTCTTGCCGTTTTAGATACAATTCTTCCTTGAATGAAATGCCCTAGCACTTTTTTGGCTTGTTCACTATGCGTACTATTTTCAGTTGAAACTTCCTCATAGCTAAAATCTTCTAGGCCATTTGTCATTGTTGTTACTCCTTACTACAATTAATTTTCAGATCAAACTGTATTTTTCATTTAGTTTTTAAAGAACATCTATAGACGCTACCGATGCTCTTAAAATGTCTATAAGCCTTAATTCACTTGATAAAGCGCATCGCCCACGGCATTCATTAAGCGGTCAATATCTGCTTCTGTACTGTTAAACATTGGGCCGAACTGAAGCGTGTCGCCTCCAAAGCGAACATAGAACCCTTCTTTCCAAAGTTTCATACCAAGCTCAAAACCTCGGATGGTGGCATCGCCATCACGCGGAGCTAACTGCAACGCACCAATCAAACCACAATTACGAATATCTAAAATGTGCGGTGCGCCTTTTAAGCCATGCAGCATTTTTTCAAAAGTTGGTGCTAACGCCGCAGATTGAGCCAACCGGTTTTTCTTTTCTAAAACATCAAGCGCAGCTAAAGCAGCCGCACAAGCAACCGGATGCGCCGAATAGGTATAACCGTGAGTAAATTCAATGGCATGTTCCGGTAAGTCTTGTTGCATAAAGGCAGAGTAAATTTCATGGCTTGCCACCACTCCACCTAAAGGAATGGCACCATTAGTCACCTGTTTCGCAAAGTTCAAAATATCTGGTGTTACCCCAAAGTACTCTGCTCCCGTCCAAGTTCCTAAACGGCCAAAACCTGTAATCACCTCATCAAAAATTAACAAGATGTCATGCTGATCACAGATCTCTCTTAAACGTTGTAAATAGCTCGTTGGCGGTACAATACAACCCGCCGAACCAGAAATAGGCTCCACAATTACGGCTGCAATATTTGAAGCATCATGTAGCTCAATTAACTTAAGCATTTCATTGGCAAGTTCTACCCCACCTGTTTCTGCACAGCCTTTGGTAAAAGTTAAATTTGGTTGCAAGGTATGCGGTAAATGGTCTACATCCATAAGCTGACCAAACATTTTACGGTTGCCACCAATACCGCCTAAGCTTGTTCCCGCAACGTTTACACCATGATAGCCACGGGCACGACCAATCAATTTAGTCTTGCTTGGTTTACCTTTAATGCGCCAATAGGCACGTGCCATTTTAATAGCGGTATCTGCCGACTCTGAACCCGAGTTGGTAAAGAAAACGTGTTGTAGTTTTTCAGGCATATGCTGAACAATTTTATCTGCCAACTTAAAAGACAACGGATGACCAAACTGAAAAGCTGGTGAGTAGTCAAGCTGACCTAATTGTGCACTTACCGCCTGTTGAATTTCAGGCAAGGTATGACCAGCACCACAAGTCCATAGGCCTGAGAGTGAGTCGTAAATTTCACGGCCCGAATCATCAATTAGGTATGATCCTTTTGCGCCCACAATCATGCGCGGATCTTTAGCAAAGTTCCGATTTGCAGAGAAAGGCATCCAGTGTGCCTGATAATTTATGTGCATATTATTATTAGTTTGAACCGCATCCAGAGTATGCTCTGAGTCACTGAATTTATCCGTATCAAACATAACCATTCCTGTTTATTTTCAAATTATGGTTTGAGTGTACATAGCGTGATAAGTTTGATAAATTCAAATTATCTTGAGTTTAGATTTAAAAAAACAAAACTAAATGAAACCCAAAAAATTAAATCAAGTCACTGATTTTGATATTAAATTACTTAAAATATTTAAAACGGTTTGCGACTGTCATAGTTTTACATCTGCAGAAAGCATTCTTGGCATTAGCCGTTCTGCCATCAGTTTGCATATGAGTGATTTAGAAAATCGTTTAGGCATTCGGCTATGTCAGCGAGGCCGTGCCGGATTTGCCCTGACCGATGAAGGACGGGAAATTTTAGAATATATAGAAGTGCTTACGGCAGCCATTGAAGACTTCCGCTCCAAAGTTAACCAAATGCATAATCGTCTTAAGGGTGAGTTTAATATCGGCATTATTAACAATCTTGTGACGATGCCTAGAGGCTATATCACCAATACCTTGACACAACTTGCAGAGGAACATGCTGAGGTTATTATTAATATTAGTATGAGTACTTTGTCAGATATTGAATGCCGTGTGCTCGATAACCGTTTACATGCAGGTGTTATTCCACTTGTTACGCCTTTGTCTGGTCTAGACTATTTCGATTTATATAGTGAAAGTTCATTTTTGTACTGTGGCAAAAATCATCCGTTGTTTAGCCAGTGCAGCAATATGAATCTAGATGAGTTGAAAACATGGCAAGCGGTTCTCCCTAATTATGCTATTACACCAGAAGCGGCAAAGTTGCATCAGCTTTTAGACTGTAAAGCGACAGCAAGTGACCGTGAAGGCATCGCATTTCTGATTTTAACTGGAAAATTCTTGGGTTTTTTACCCGACCATTACGCAAAAAAATGGGTTGAAGATGGTTTTATGCAAGCTGTTTCAAAGGAGAAAATGTATTACAGTACCCCTATATGCTTAATTACTCATAAGGGTAAAAACCACAATAATATTTTAAAAACTTTCATGGAAATGCTTGAGAAGCGGATCGTTAAGGGTTAAAAATCTTTGTTTTTTAATTTATTGAGCTCAAACATTGCATTTTTATATTCAAGGTATGCTTTTTCACTAATTAGAACCACTGCATCTTTCTCTTTTCGTGTAATTTTTACGGCGTAACCTAACAGCACTCTTTCCATGACCTTTGAAAATTGTGATCTTGCATTGGCATAATTAATTTGTTCCACAATATTAGCCCATCTCAAATAAAAGAAAGCCACTTCTGATATTAAAGTGGCTGTGATTACATTAAAAATTGTATCGACCTAATAAGTTGATTCGAGATAATTTCCCTTCTAAATCTGAAAATGTTTCTCTCTTCCCATAGGTGTATTCAATGCCAAGATCGACTTTCTCAACAGGCGTCCAAAATAAATTGACGCTTGCATTGATTAGCCTTTTATTCTGATCAGGGTTATTTACTGAAAAATTTGAATCTTTATAGATAAGGCTACCAGCGGATAAAGATGAGCGTAAATTTTCATTCCATTTGCGCAGATACCCTAACTCAATAGAATCAAATTCACTTAAATACATTCGATTTTGATCAAAGTAGAAGGCATCATTATCTTTTGAATAAAGCATGTAACGGTTATCGCCAGCGATGTGATAGTAATTAAACACAACTGAGTCATTTTCAGAAAGCTTATACTTTGTGCCTAATCCAGCCCCCCAAGCAAGTTTAGTTTGCTCTTCATTCGTGTCAGAAACTGCTCGATTTTCATGAAGCATGCCGTGCAATTGAACCAAAAAATCTGGATTTTTAAATTCATATCGCATGGTTAATGCAGGAAAACGGCTTCCACCTTCTACATTTTTATTTTCAACATCACCACCTTCCAAAGCGAATAATAATTTTTGTTTGGCATCAACGATGTGCTGATAACGGATTTGGATATTACGCTGAGTTCCTGTGCCCATCGCACCTGTAAAATCAACCAAACTTGGAGCTGTATCACTATTCACAAAAGGTGAAGTCGTCTGACCAATTAACCAATTTCCTAGTGAAATATAAGCGTGTCTAACCCGAACCGAACCATTACCGTTATCCCCACCACTTCCCATGAAGTCGGCTTCTAGCTTTCCAACCAAATCTCCTTTCGAGGTGGGCTTAACAATATCCACCCCTACACGTGAAGTCGCGGCAGAAACATTTAATGATTTGCTTGTTGAGTTTGAATTGTCTAATGGTATTGATCCTGTCTTATTCGCAATTGAACGCGTTGAACCTTCAAAATCATATGCAGTATCAACACGTATATTTCCATAAAATTTAATTTTAGTCTGTTCAGCCGAAACAGGCTTGTCAGTGTTTGATGTTTTGTTTTGACTCAATTCAGGTACTTTATTCAATCCGCTATTTTGATTTAAATTCTGCCTCTCCATGAGATAATCTATTTGCTGTTGTAGTTTAATTATTTTTTCATTTAGCGCTGAGTTATCTTCGCTTTCAGCTTTGGCTTGCTGCAAAGTAATACTCATTAATAATGATAAAGAAATTATCCCTTTATATTTCATGTCCTTTTCCTTTAGACGAAATCACATAGACCGAATTGAAATTTCCTATTTTTCAATCAGTAAAATAATGATTATTGAATTAACTTTAGATAGGCTAACGAAGCTCAATCATTGACTTCGCTAGTTCCCTTTGTGTTTGAATGGTTTTGAATAACCTTATTCCGGTAATTCACATCCTTTTTGTTTTAAGCTGTTAATCACCCAACTACGATCATTTTCACCTACGGCGATTTGCTCTAATTGCTTTTGTTCAGCGGCATGTTTGGCGCTTGCTTTCAGATAAACTTCTTCAACTTCTGCATAAGGCACGCTTAAAAGCCCATCTTCATCACCTAAAATCAAGTCTCCAGGTTCAACCACCATTCCATTAATCGCGATAGGAACATTAATTTCCCCAGGTCCGTCTTTATAAGGTCCTCGATGTGAAATTCCTGCTGCAAAAAGTGGAAAATCACCCTCTCCAATGACAACCGAATCACGAATAGCGCCATTAATAACGATGCCAGCTATACCTTTCTTAATGGCATACGCAACCATCATCTCTCCAATTAATGCATTGGTTAGATCGCCACCAGCATCAACCACAATGACGTCTCCCGGTTGGGCGATATCAATAGCATAGTGCAACATCAAGTTGTCACCCGGACGAGCCTTAACTGTAATAGCAGGCCCACAAAGATATCCCTTTTTATGCATTGGTCTTAATTGAGCCCCACCTGAAGTCATTCGATTCATTGAGTCACTGATATTAGCGACTGGTAGATCTCGATATTGCTCAATCCATTTTTGCTCAACTTTTCTGTCGTTTTTTAGCACTCTAAAACCAATTGCCATAACTTTTCCCTTAGATCAGTTTTCTTGTGCAAATTAATATGACAGCATTTTTTTGAAATGTCATTTCATTTTTAATTAAATTTAAACTAAAATTTATTCAATTTTTAAATTCAGTTTTTACTATTGACTATTTTTTTGAAATGTCGTTTTAATAATATGGATTATTAAGGACGTATTTTGCTCAAAATACTTAAATGGAGTGCAAGTCAAAATGAAACGTAAAGTTCTTATCACGGGGCCAACATTAACTTCAGATGCGTTACTGTATGCTCAGTCCCATGATATTCAGTTGATTCCAACTGAACCCTACATGGCAAAAGATGAAATGGAAAAACTCATCCATGATGAACAACCTGATGCAATCCTTGTTCGAACAGGCAAACTTTCTAGAGATATGATTTTTGCTTCTGATAATTTAAAAGTGATTGCAAAACATGGTGTTGGGTTTGACACAATCGACACTCAAGCTGCTGCTGAACGAAAAATTCCTGTCACTATTGCAGTAGGTGCAAATGCACAATCTGTTGCCGAACACGCTTTTGCACTCATGTTTAATGTTGCGCGACAAGTCACATGGTTAGACCAACGTATTCGAGAAGGTCATTGGGACAAAGCAAGTGCAAATGGTGTGGAGCTTTATGGCAAAACGTTGGGCTTAATTGGTTTAGGGGCAATCGGTAGCATACTCATGAAGTTAGTGGCTCCCTTAAACATGAAAGTAAAAGTATATGATCCGTTTTTACAAAATTTGCCAGAGCTCGATTATGTAGAACAGGAACACGACTTTGAAAAACTTTTAGAAACCAGTGACATTATTAGCCTACATTGCCCACTCACAGCTGAGAATAGACACTTATTTTCTCATGCCCAATTTGAAAAGATGAAACGCTCAAGCATCTTAATCAATACCGCACGTGGTGAATTAATTGATCAAGCTGCATTAGTTGATGCACTAAAAAATAATAAAATTGCTGGTGCAGGTTTAGATACCTTTTCTTCAGAACCACCAGAAAAAGATAATCCACTATGGGAATTACCTAACTTGGTTGTGACTCCTCACATAGGAGCAAACACAACAGATTCACGTAATCGCGTCGGTCTTTTAGCACTTGAACAGATTGTGAGTATTTGGGATGGCCAATTACTAAACCCACGAGCTATCGCTAACTGGAAGTTACTCAATAGCTAATCATGGAACTCAATTGTTTCTAAGCTTTTAGATGCGAGAACAATTAAAATACTGAATATAAAAAAGGATTTTTTTATGTCTACAGAATACTCTCAACCGAGTGCGATTGAACGCGAAACGATGCGCAAGGTGGCGTGGCGATTACTGCCATTTTTAACACTTTGTTATGTCATCGCTATTATTGATCGTGGCAATATTGGTATGGCTTCATTACAAATGAATGAAGATCTTGGCCTAACAGCTACTGCTTTTGGTTTTGCCAGTAGCTTATTTTTCTTTGCATATTTTCTATTTGAAGTACCCAGCAACCTCGCCATGCAAAAATTTGGAGCAAAAGTTTGGATTGCCCGAATTATGGTGACGTGGGGGGGTAATATCATCCGCAACTGCATTCGTTGAAAGCTCCACATCATTATATATTATGCGGTTCTTACTCGGCGCTGCCGAAGCAGGCTTTTTCCCTGGTGTAATTTTATATTTAACCTATTGGTTGCCTGCTAACTATAGAGCCAGAATGGTTGCAATATTTATGGTGGCGATTCCGGGTGCCAACTTTATCGGTTCACCACTATCTGGGCTTTTATTATCCCTAGATGGTTGGTTAGGCATGCGTGGATGGCATTGGCTATTTATTTTAGAAGGTATTCCTGCTGTTTTACTGGGTATCGCCTGCCTATTTGTTCTCACTGATCGACCAGAACAAGCAAAATGGCTCAATAGCGAACAAAAAGCTTGGTTAGTTGAAAGATTACAGTTTGAACGCCAACAAAAAACCCCAATTGGCCATATTTCACTATGGCAACTTTTAAGGAATAAATATATTTGGTCTATGATCATTATTTATTCTGGTGCTTCTGCTGCTGGAAGTACAATGAGTGTTTGGGCACCACAATTAATTAAATCATTTGGTTTAAGTAATTTAGAAATCGGTTTAGTAAATGCAATTCCTTATGGCTTAGCTTCTATTGCAATGATTTTTTGGGGTCGTAGTTCAGATCGTAAAAATGAACGCCGTTGGCATACAGCAATCACACTATTGATGATCTCATTTGGTTTATTAATTGCTTTGTTCACGTCTTCACTTATTGGCACAATCTTTTTACTCAGTGTCGTATTAATTGGTGCTTATTCTATGAAAGGTCCTTTCTGGGCTTTAGCATCATCATGGATGTCTCCGAGTACAACGGCGGCAGGTCTAGCAGCCATTGGTGCATGTGCTAATTTAATTGGTGGCGGCATGATGGTGAATATCTATGGCGCAATTCATGATGCAACAGGAAGCCACGCTATTGCCTTACTTCCACTTGCAGCTTTAAATCTCGTGTCGGCTATCATGGTTTTCGTTATGTCTAGAAAGAAAGCTGTTTTGTTTAGCCAACCACAAAGTACTTCATAAACAACATACATAAAAAGGGGCTAACGATTTAGCCCCTTTTTTATATCTACAATATTTGAATTAATTACGAATACTCTTACCACCTAAACTTTTCGTTAAATCATCTGCAATTTTGAAGAAAAAATCCCCCACAGATTTTGCAATTTCCGCAGTAAAACGACTTGATGGCCCCGAAACGACTAATGCTCCAACTACATCATTTTGAGCGTCAAATACTGGCAATGCCATTGAAGCAGCATGTGGCTCCGTTACACCTGTTGAATAAAAAGGTTCAGTTCTTGCTAAAACCTGTTCGTGTGTTGATCGCAATGCTTGAGCGCCTGCTGCTCCATCCATTGGTCGAACTTCGCCCGGCTGAATATGAACACGCAGTCGATGGGTAGAGTTCACTCTATATTGGCAAAGACGATATGCCCCATGTTTAACGTAAAACGAAGCAGTTTCACCAGTTTCATCAACAAGTTGCTGTAAACACGGCACCACATGTCTTTCTAGATCTAAAGCATCTTGATAAATTGTATTTAAACGCATAACTTCGCTGGCAAGCGTATATCTGCCATCCGAAAGACGGTTAACAAAACCAAAATCTTCTAGCGAAACGATTAAGCGCATGATGGTTGCTTTATTTAATTCTGTTCGTTCTGCGAGTTCTGCTAGGGTTAAAGATTTATCACCTATTCTAAAAGCAGTTAACAAAGTTAAAAGGCGATCAGCCGATGCATTTCCGCTTGTTGCTGGGTGAGGTTTAATTTTAACCATGTTTTTCCTACAATAGCTTGATATCAATTTTAATGTATTGAATTAGGTTTTTAACTTTACCATATTTCTTATATTTTAATTCTATCTCTCGACAGCAACTTCTTTCATTTATCAAAGTACTTAAAATATGAAGCATGGCCTCATTATTAGTAGGCTTTACCACTAACAATGAGACCTATATTAATTTTCAATCTTAAGCTTGTATTACGCTTCTATCTTTTTGTCTTTACTACTTGAATAGATAAAATATAAAGCAATCCCTAAGCAAATTAATGCACCTAATCGATACGGTGAAAAAGGGAGCATTTCATTACCAAACCAGCCAAAGTTATCAATCAAGATACTCATCAAAAGTTGCCCAAAAATTACAGCCACCGTAGCAACCGCAGCTCCAATTCTTTGTACAGCCAGTACCATAATGACAATATAAGGCACTCCACACATAGCACCCAACAACTGCCATTTAGGAACATCTAACAAGGTTAAAGTTTGTTTAGGTTCAAAATAAAAAATAAGCAGTGCAGTAATTAGAGCACCGACCGAGAAAGTCAAAAAAGCACTACGAAATACACCAACCTTAGCTCCAAGTTGACCATTAATTGCAGCTTGCACACTCAGTAAAGCACCACCAATGACGGCGAGAAGAATCATTAAAATTGTCATGCGCGTCTCCTATGCTTTTGCGACAAGTACAAGTGCAACAACAATAAAGATGAGTGCCAAAATTCGTTTACGGTCTACCTTTCGGTGTGGAGTCCCCAACAAACCATAGTGGTCGATGATCAGACTTTTAGACACCTGCCCCGCTAAAATGCCTATCATCGTCATGGCAATACCGATAATTGGAGTGGTAATGGTCAAAATAATGACGTAAGCAGGGCCAAGAACACCACCGAGTAATTGCCAAGAAGGAAGCGTAAAAAATGAAGGACTATTACGTGGACTAAAAAACAGCATGAGTAAAAAGGTAAGTGCTGCACCCACGCCAAAAATACTAAACGTGGCCCACAACTCACCCACCTCCTTTCCTAACGGCCCTAAAAGCCCTGCTTCGACCGATAGCCCCATTCCCCCTAAAATCGTTAGGAGTAGTAATAGAATTTGCATCTACATTGCCTCTTCTGTATCTAGGCAACGAATACTAAAGTAGCCAATTCATCAGAAAAACAGCATAATTCATGAATCACTTTTGCAGAAATTGCACAAATGGATTTAACAAATTCGATTGATATCCGCACGCTTCGCTTCTTTATTAGTGTTTATAACGCACAAAACTTCTCGAATGTAGCGCGTAAAGAAGATGTGTCTGCATCTATGATTTCTCGAACCATCCAACAGCTTGAAGATGCATTGGGACAGCAACTTTTCTACCGTAATACGCGAGCAATCACACCGACCGAATCGGGCAAATTATTTTTTGAATATGCAAAAAGAATTACCGAACAATTTGATGAAGCACAAAAGGCATTACAAGATAAAACTATAGAGCCATCCGGACTCGTCCGAATTAATGCCCCTGTGTTTTTTGGTCAACGGCATATTGCGCCGTGGTTGGCAGATTTATCAGAACGTTATCCAAGACTCTTAATAGAACTAATACAAACCGATGAATTTATAGATCCGTTACGCGAAAGCACCGATTTAATATTTCGCATTGGAACGCTGACCGACTCATCATTTCATGCACGTATTTTTGGTACACAAAAGTATCATTTGGCCGCCTCTCCTCAGTATGTTGCCGAATATGGTGTTCTTGATCAGCCAACAGAACTTAATCAACACAAATGCTTAGTCTATAAAGGTTTTGAAGGTCCTAACCGTTGGTTAGTGAGAAAGCCCAATGAAGAATGGATACATTATCCAATTACCCCCTTACTTTCTTCAAACAATGCCGAGAGTTTAATGACAGCTGCGCTTCATGGTATGGGGATTGTTTTATTTCCGGACTGGTTGATTGGCGAGGCTTTAAAACAAGGCGACTTAATCAAGCTTTTACCTGAATATGAAGTCGCGATTAAATCACAGCCCCAGCATATTGCAGCCATTTATCCAAATGTCCGCCATCCGCCACTCAATATTAGAGCAGTGATAGATTATTTTTCAGAAATCTATGGAGACACACCGTATTGGCAGAATTAATTTTTGATTTATAACAAATCTTAAAGACTAAGATGTATCAATGTTTTCCTATTCGTATACGAAAACTATGCGGACTTACATCCGTAATTTTAATCGTATATAGATATTTAAGCTGTTCTTGATCTTTTCTCATATCAATTTCAACTATCCCATCAGCTTTCTCACCAGTTATATCAACCTTATAAGAGTAAGCTGGTCGCTTAGGACTAGAATAATGGTCCGATCCAAAACTACGAATACTATAACTTTTAATTTCTCCAAATTTCTCACTTATAGTTTTATCGGTATATATCGCTGATTCAACTCTTTGAATATTTCCCTTATTGTTAACAACTAAATACCCACCACTAAAAATAAGAAAAATTACAATTAATAAAGCTATGTTTCGTTTTTTCTTCAAATCTTTAAATTCTATAAACATGTTATTTTAACGTTACTTAGAAGAATTAATTATACAAACTATAATGGCTTAATAGACCAATTAACAAATTTAATTTGTATTGGTAGATTTGGATTATTCCAAAGAGATTGTATTTCATCAACCTTCTTTAAATTTTTAACAGTGCTTTTTCCTTTAACTTCAACAACTATATTCCCATTTTTTCATTGTAGCTAACTGTTTGAATGGTATAAAAATAATTTTTTACAAGCTTTAGTGCTTTATTTATCTGACTTATAGCCTCTTCTCTACTTTCTTTAGCCCCGTATTGAATATCAATAGGCAGATCACCTTTAGAAATTGCGTTTCCTACTACTATATTTCTCTTTTCATTCTGGCCATAACCTTTGACTCTGACCACAATTTTATATGTAGGCAAGTTTTCAATATAAATACCAGCGATACGTCCTTTAAATTCTTCTTCAATAGCATCTAAGGCAGAGTCTCGGTTAGCTTCTAAAAATAATGCTTTATTTGCTTCTGCTGTGTTAACCCCATGCAATAAAGAATAACTACGGATGCCCTGCTCAATTCCTTCATTTGATGCAGCAAATGTACAAGATGATGAAATTAAAATTGTTAACGCTAATATTTTTTTCATTTTTACCTTCTGGTCAAAAATAAGACTTAAATATAGCGATATATTGTTTATATAAAAACCAACCAAAATTGAGGCGAAAGCCAAATCCCCTAAAGATTTCCCTTAATATTT
>OKDR01000202.1_pt1 | contig 21472 bp, 17 predicted proteins | sample 1615041 | NCBI WGS metagenome assembly OKDR01 (sample SAMN04436990, study PRJEB24849) | human gut metagenome | biome: human gut; feature: NICU; material: stool | host: Homo sapiens | place: USA: Saint Louis, MO | collected 2013-03-17 | reverse complement strand
TTATCATTTAGTATTTTTTCACCCTATACTATTAAATTGATATTACAGAAATACTTAATAATAAAAAACCCCGCCATTAGTCGATAGTTAGCGGGGTCTTTTGCGATTTAATTTTACTTTTATAGACTCATCTATCAGAGATATTTACCTCATTTCTGCAATAGAAAAATTATTTATTTTTAAAAAGCTTATCTGTCATTTTTCTATCAATTTTACTGCGATGCCCATTCTCAAAGTATCGATCGACATGGCATAGTTTTGTTTTAGTATCACAGAACACACCATTTGAGAGCGTAAACGCTGAAGTATCAAAATCACCTTGAGAGAAGGCTTTATTCGCTTTATAAGTGCCTAAGTATTTAGCTGTAAGCTTTTTAGAAACACCTTTTTTGTCAGCACAAATATATTTGTCACAAATTACACCTTTTGTAGGCGAATATACGCTAGAGCTGGTTTTCGCGATTGCTGCAGAGCTAAGCATCAAACACGTACATCCCATAATACTGAGTAAAGTTTTAGAAATTTTCACTTTTTAGAACCGATAAAATTATAAATTGTTAAGGCATTATATAAATTAGAAGCTTGCCAGAAAATCTACAGGACCCTATAAATAACAAAAAGCCCACTTTTCGACGAGGGTTTAAATATTTTGGTAATCCTCACTTACATGTCGGACCCAACATTGCAAAAAAGTATTTATCTATGGGTGGCACAAGGCTTAAGAAAAGCATAGTCACTTCAGAACTACTTTATTTTAAAGTTTCTTATGCTAACTTATTCGGAGATAGAATCTTATAGAACCATTCAACAATAATGTTCAAAAATAAGGAAATAATGTATATGAGCCATTTTCAATTTCAAACTGTTCCAAATATCATCTCTGGCTTAGGCTCTATACAAGAATTACAGAATGTTTTGTCGTCAAAAACTTACCGTAAGTTATTGCTAGTCACCGATGCAGGCATGGTTAAAAATCATTTACACCGTCCCATCCTGCAAATTTTAGATAACCTCAACATTGAACATGTCATCTATGCCGATGTACAAGCTGATCCACCTGAACAAGTAGTACTAGATGCAGCCAATTACGCTAAACAACAAAATGTTGATGTCATTATTGGTTTTGGGGGTGGTAGTTCTCTAGATGTTGCAAAAGTTATTGCTTTACTCGCCCACCCTAACCAGATCCAAAGTTTGCAAGAGATGTACGGCGTGAATCAGGTCACTACAGCTCGTCTTCCGCTTATTTTGATTCCTACTACAGCTGGTACAGGCTCAGAAGTAACGCCAATTTCAATTGTCACTACAGGTGAGACGACAAAGATGGGGATTGTCTCTCCAGTACTGTACGCCGACACTGCAATTCTTGATGCTACTTTCACTCAAAATCTTCCAGCACATATTACCGCCGCCACAGGTATTGATGCGATGGTACATGCTATTGAAGCATATACCTCTAAACATAAAAAAAATATTTATACGGATATTTTAGCCAAGCATGCTTTGAAATTGTTAAACCATAACTTACCGAAAGTTCTTAAAGATGGTAATGATTTAGAAGCACGTCAAAACATGCTGTTTGGTTCAATGCTCGCGGGACAAGCGTTTGCAAACTCGCCAGTTGCCGCGGTACATGCTTTAGCTTATCCACTAGGTGGACATTTTCATTTGTCGCATGGGCATACCAACGCCTTAGTGTTGGTTGAAGTATTAAAATTTAATGCGCCCAATGCAAAAAAATACTATGCAGAGCTTATGCAATGGCTCGATCCATACAGCAATGGCAGCACCGATGGTTTATGTGATCTGTTTATTGACCATATGCAGAACCATTTAGGCCGTAGTGGTTTGACTTTAAGACTTAGTGATTTGGGTATTGATGAGTCCAGTTTACCTCGACTTGCTCAAGATGCCATGTTGCAAACCCGTTTACTACAAAATAACCCACGTGACATGACAGAAGCCGCTGCTTTGGCAATTTATCAGGCAATACATTGATGACTAAACCAGTTTTAAAAACCCGAGATCAGTTTAAGTTCTTTTTAGACATTCAAACGCGTTGGGCAGATAACGATATTTATGGTCATGTGAATAATGTGACTTACTATAGCTACTTCGATACAGCAGCCAATGCATTGCTTATTCAAAAAACAGGTTTTGATATTCATGAAGCAAAATCAATTGGCTTAGTGGTTGATTCAGCTTGTAGTTTTCTTCAGGAATTGTCATTTCCAGAAATTATTCAAGTAGGTGTTGCGATTGGTAAAATCGGTACAACTTCATTGCGTTATGAATTGGCAATCTTTAAACAAGCTCAAGATCAAGCCTCAGCTCAAGGACATTTTGTGCATGTGTTTGTAGATCGTGAAACGCGTAAGACTGTACCAATTTCTGAGTCAGTTCGTGAAACTTTAAAAAGTTATTTATTATAAAAAATGGGGCAAAAAGAAAATAATTTGTTCTTTTTGCCCACCTAAACTTACATCATTGCAGGGTCACTAAAAGAATCTTCACCCGTTTCGACTCGACCAGCAAAACGTCGGTAATAATATGGATCACTCTGACTGGTGATTTCAAAATCATACCAATGCCCTACATCGGCCAAAGCCCAATGCTGCTTAACAACCTGTCCCGCTTTTACGGTAAGTTGTAACGGCGCATCTTGTCGATATGCACACGGTTTTACCGTCAATATCGCATCCTTAGTACCATCATTATTCATAAATTCGACATAAACATCACCATTGGCAATGTCATAGCACACTCGAATTTCAGGTTTAACGCCACTATCAACAATACGTTGAGTATCCCCTTTGAAATGACGATGGTAGCCATTTGGACCAAGTACCCATAAATCATAACGTCCTAAATTATCTTTTAAAGCGTCCCATACATCATCTAGAGTCTTATTCGGCTCGACAATATAACGCTTTGGAATACGGTCTAAATTGAGCTTTTCATAAACATGGAAAACCGCTGCTTGCGTACCCGTATTAGAGAAAATCAATTGCACTTTGCCATCAGTATTACAGCGTGCGCTGGTGTGTAGCTCGTAAGGTAACGCACGTGAAAGACGTATACCACTTTGCTGAATCGGTAACTTCGTATCCGTGGGTACAGGCACAGCTGGTAAAGCTTCTTGATTTTCTCTTAACTCATCTGCTTGCACACGTGTTTGTTTACCATTCAGCTGCGGTAAAACATCTGCATTTGGTGTTTTAAAGTTAAATGCACTAGTTAAATCACCACACACTGCACGGCGATATGGACTGATATTCGGCTCTTTAACCCCAAAACGTTTTTCTAAGAACATGAGCACAGAAGTATGGTCAAACACTTGCGAGTTCACCCAACCACCACGGCTCCATGGGGAAATCACATATAACGGAACACGAGGACCTGGACCATAAACTCGTCCATCAGGTGTTGGCTGTGAATGGCTTCCCTCAGGTGCAGCATGATCAAAATATTCGTCCTGCATATCGGCACTACTTAATGTCGATTTACCCGCGTACTGGCCGTTTTTAAGTCGTGATGGCGCTGATGGCGATGGCATATGGTCAAAGTAACCATCATTTTCATCAAAATTGATAATAAGTGCTGTTTTACTCCAAACCTCTGGCACAGCAGTTAAAGCATCAATAATTTCTTGAATAAACCATGCCCCTTGGACAGGACTTGAAGGGTCTGGATGTTCGCAATAAATTGATGGTGCATTAATCCAAGACACTTGAGGTAATTTACCTTCCCGAATGTCGCGTTTAAAAGCATCAAGATATTCTTCTGGTTTATTGCCCGGTAGCGTATTTGCAATGCCCTTATAAAGTGGATTTTTGGCATTATCAGTAGCCGCATCATAGGCTTTATACGGTAGCTTTTGTCCCGTATCTGCATACGGTTTATTCGGTTCGCCGCCACTTGCAACAGGATAGCCAGATGCAATGTTGGCCTTTCTAAACGAACGAAATGCACCAAGCATATTGTCGCCCCATTCATCTGGCATATTTTGATAACAAATCCAACTTACCCCTGCTTCTTCTAAGCGTTCGGCATAAGTTTTCCATGTATAACCACGGTCTGCCGTCGCTGGGTTACCATCAATCCAGTCCCACTCATTGTTTACAAATGAACGCTTGGTCGGTGTTGCACCATTTGTACCCGTTAAATGATAAGAACGGTTTGCATCTGTTCCAGTGTGCATAGAGCAATGGTAGGCATCACAAATCGTAAAAGCATTCGCAAGCGCAAACTGATATGGAATTTCTTTCTCTTTAAAATAACCCATTGAGATATCAGTTTTATGAGTTGGCCAGTTTGCCATGCGCCCATTGTCCCAAGCCAGCTGACTGTCGTTCCAAGTATGTGGCGTACCATCTGCACGCTGTGCATTATTGGCTGTACCATCTAAGTGAAAAGGCGTTAAAACTTGCCCATTACTTCTAAGCTGCTCCCAAACACGGCGGCCACTTGGCAAAGGAATCGTAAAACGATCGGCAAACCCTCGGACGCCTTTTAATGTTCCGAAGTAATGGTCAAAAGATCGGTTTTCCTGCATTAAAATAATAACGTGCTCGACATCCTGAATGGTTCCAGTTTTATTATTTGCAGGAATTGCTAAAGCTTTTTGAATACTAGATGGGAAAGTTGCCAATGCCGCAGCACCAAAACCCATATTTAAAGAGTAATTTAAAAATTTACGACGTGTAATCATGATCAGGTTCTTTTTATTATTTAAGTTTATGGAGCACAGCGCATTGCAGGCTTTTTACCTGTATCTGGTGTATTTGAATTATCATTTGCCGAGTCGTTACAACCACTCAGCAGAATCGCGCTGATTAATAAAAAATATGAATATTTAAAACTATTTATTCCAGTGCATTGCCTTTTCATGACGATATATAGTCCATTTAAAATCTAAAATGGCTAACATAGAAAAGTACAATGACAGTGACATGACCCAAATATTTCAATCCAGTGAAAAATATGAAAAGTCTATTATTTTCATATTCTGCACCAGATCAAAAATCAGATGAATTTAAGGCTTTAATTGAATATTTTGTAGTTCGCCATCAAAAGTTTCTATGAGACTCTTAATAACTGGCTGTTGCTGTAATAGCTCAACTGCTCTATGAAAGGCTTTTTCTTTACGTGCACTTTGAATGGTATAGGGGGTAGATGTATTCAAAGCACCATATTCAACTGTAAATTGAGTATTCGGCCATTGCTCATTTAATGCATCAATAAGGCCTTGTTGTAATTGGGTCAGCATATTTTCATATTCTTGAGGAATATGGAAAATAGTATTACCACCAATTTCACCAGTCATCACACCATGTTGAGCAAGTTCTTGAACGGCTGGAGAAAGCTGACTATTTCTAAACCAATATTCCCACTTTTCGAGTGTCCACTCACCTTCCAAAACTTGAGGAGAAAGCTTCAAGATATCTTGAGGCATCAACTGACCGTTATCAGTTGCACTAGGCTCTTTTACAACGGCAACTGTTTCTGTTTGAACCATTACTTCGGCTTGTACAAATGACTGTTGTTCAATAACAGGTTCAGAAGACAAATCAGGAGTTATAGGCACATCTTGACCAAGGGAAAATTCAGCGCTAGATGTCTCAAACAAACCTTGAGGTTCAGCAGTGAAAGCTGGTTCAGGTTCAATATTTTTAGTTTGTGTTTCTGCCTGCACTTGTACTAACTTTTGTTCTGGTACAGGAATGAAATCTTCCTCTAGAACACTAACAGTCTCTTGAACAACTGCTGAATCAAGCCCAATCAACTCATGATGATTTGGGTCAAATACCATTAAATCCTGATTAGACTGAGGTTCAGGTTCAGGTTCAGGTTCAACCATAGCGGGCTGGTTAATAACTTCAACAGGTTGAACCGTATTTACTGGAGTAATCTCTTGGACTGTTGGCTGAGCTTGTGAATTTAGACCTACTTCTGCTTGTCCATTTTGTTGAACAGGCTCTGACACCATAATTTCATTTGGTGCTAAAGGACGGAATGCCAACAAGCGTAAAACACACATTTCAAAACCTTGCTCTTGCGTCACGGCAAGTTGCAAGTCTGAACGTCCTTTACATGCGATTTGGTAATATAGCTGTAAATCTTGAGCAGAAATCAGCTTAGACAGTTGCATGATCTTGCGATTGATTTCATCGCTATATTTCAAACTCAAATCAGGTAGATATTGCAAAATAGCCAATTCATGCAATGTCGAAATGAGCTGATCAAGCACAAGTGAAACGTCTAATGCTTGATGTCTAAATTGCAATAAAAGCTGACTAACTTTTTCACGTTGATTTTGATGAATCGCCAAAATCAAATCATAAATGATCGTACGGTCGATTAGACCAAGCATTTCTTTAACATCTTGGTGATGTACTGAACCTTGACCATAAGCAATAGCTTGATCAGTTAAAGATAATGCATCACGCAGTGAACCTTGAGCAGATTCAGCAATTTGCCAAATTGCATCTTGATCAGCAGTAATTTGCTCTTTTTCAAGAATAGCGCCAAGATGCTTGGTAATTTCATCAACGGCTAAAGGTCGTAGAGTAAATTGCAAACAACGTGAAATGACCGTAATCGGTAGCTTTTGTGGGTCAGTCGTTGCAAACAGAAACTTAACGTGTTCTGGTGGTTCTTCTAGTGTTTTTAATAACGCATTAAAAGAATGCGTTGATAGCATATGTACTTCGTCAATCAGGTAAACCTTAAAACGTCCTTGCGTTGGCGCATATGGAACGTTGTCTAAAAGTTCACGTGTATCTTCTACTTTTGTTCTTGAAGCCGCATCGATTTCGATCAGGTCAATAAAACGGCCTTCGTTTACTGCTTTACAGGTTGCACAGACTTCACATGGTGTAGAAGTTACACCCGTTTCGCAGTTCAAACACTTGGCTAAAATACGTGCAATTGTAGTTTTACCTACACCACGCGTTCCTGTAAATAAATAAGCATGGTGAAGACGACCGCGTTCCAATGCACTACTTAATGCACGAGAAACATGGTTTTGCCCCACTAACTCATTGAAATTACGTGGACGGTATTTTCTAGCAAGTACTTGATACATGTATGCTCCTTGTTACAGGCATAAGCATACTTTGTTTTTAAAAGAGTGTGAACGCATAAAGCTCATATCCGTACAGATAAACTGCGAACTGGCTTCTTTTCTCTACCAGAACCATTTATTGTCTAAGGATGATCATGATGAAGCTCTTGATCCGTAACACCTTCATCCATCGTTTGCACGAGTCCCACACCATCCTTAATTTCAGCCGAATAATTTCCCTTCTCGGTAAAAATTTGCATGATCGTATAGTGGTCTTTTTGACTTTGAGTAATGGTAAAGAAATTTTGATTCGGATCGCCCTGATCAAATTTACCAGTCCACCGAACAATATCTTGGTCAACAGGTTCGATCTCTACAATTTTGCCAGTGCGATTAATGCCATATTCCAACATTTGAAACTTAACAGTGTCACCCACTTTTTTAAGCTCAATCACATTTGGATCATATTTAATGACCATACCTTCTGCATTTTTAATTAGTGGAAAATTAACATTAGAAGGTAGTTGATCCTTTTCTATTTCATTAAAAACAATCTGTTGCTGAGACAATCTTTCTTTTTCGGACGCACTCAAATTCAGTATATTTTGACGAGCAAATTCATTCTGATTATCTGCCATTTTTTGCCCAGTCCCTTGCCCCTTTTCTAAAGAAGACGTTAAAGCAGAAGAGCTTTGCTGTGAAAAGGCAAACCAGATTAAAACTGCTAACGCCACACAAGCGATAGCAGTTCCTATTAACAATTTATTTTTCTTCATTATTTACAGCTAGAAATAGAAATTAGTTATATAGAGAAATTTTCAGTGCATTCAGATTAATGACACTGACCGCATCAATTTTTCCTTCTACACCTAAACGTACACCATATTTAGGGTTGTATAGGTATGGACTCGAATAAAAATTAATGTTATTACCACCCATTGCTGTACTTCCTAAAGGATGAGCAAAGCCTGAACCAATATTGGTTGAGCCATTATGGTATAGACCAAGATTATGCCCAACTTCATGACGCATAGCAGCGAAAGAACAACCTGCAATATCATTTGCGCCAATCATGTTATATGCAGAAGCATTAATCCAAGCCCAACCACAACCACCGTCACCCGGTTCATTACCTTGATAATAAACACCGTCTGCCAATACACGTTTTCGCTCATTTTGTACCGTGGTGTCATCTCGTCCAGTAGAGATTGCTTCTTTTAGAGTAGCAGCAGGAATTTTATAGGTTAAATAGCCCACCTCTCTTAAGTAAAAACGTGCATTTGAATTTTCAGAGGTTAAATTTGTTAAATTTACGCCTTCAATCATTCTAAGTTTTGCAGCGCTCTCTCCTAAAATTGCATTTACTTCTGGGCTAGAAACCAACAACATATCAATTGTATAACTATCTACTGTCCAGCCTTGAGCGGTGTATATAAAACGGCGATTTTCACCATTTTTAATTGCGGTAGACAAGCCATTAGCAGCATTAATATAGGTGTCTGCCGATGCATTTGACACAATAACAACTTTATCGCCGACTTGAGCTTTAGCAGGTAGTTGTAAGGTTGGCTGCCAATTTGAGGTAGAAAGTTTTACCTTTAAAGTAGGCTGAGTCATATTCGGTAAAGTTGCAGGGATTGTTGCGGCTGAATCAATCACCTTTGTAGGTGAAGAGATCAACTGCCAATATCCTTTGTCGCTTACATACATAAACTCATATTGATCGCCTGTTTTAAGCGTTAGGGTCGCTTGGCTATTAATATTTGTATTATTAATTTTTGCAGACCAAGTCGCTGTAGACTTAATAATAATTTTATCTCGATCACTTGCAGTGGTCGGCAAAGTGAAATTGGAAACCCAGTTTCCATCTCCAAATGAAACTTCGGTAAGTGGACTATTAACTGTCGCTAATGACGTTCCAATTTGCTGAACATTTAACTTCTGAGGTTTTATATACTCTGGAACCCATTTTCCTAAAGCAGAATAATATTTGAACCAATATTCAGAGCCATTTTTTAATGTAAAACTGCTCGGGAATAGTAAATTTGTTTTATCAATGTCCGAACTTGCACTTGCTGTAGAAACAACTTGTACAGTTGTTCCATCACGTACATCACTCGGGAATGCTATGGTTTGTGCCCATTTGTCATTTTGAATAAGTACTTTTTGCATTGATGCAGTTGTTAATGGAACGACTTCATAGGTCGCACCATTAGTAGGACTCACTGTCGCTAACTGAGCGATCCATTTATTTTGACTACTATTAAAGATGAATTGGTAAACATCACCACTATTTATCTTTAATACTTCTAACGGAATATTGGTATTAGAAGTATCTAAATAGCTACTATAGGCAGCACTAGAACGAATTGTAATTTTGTCCAAATTATTAGCGCTTGTGGGTAAAGTGAGGTTTTTGACCCAATTCCCATTTGCTAGATTAAATTCTAAATCTGAATAACCGGATGGAATTGATCCACTATTATTATTCTGATTTGGTGAAATTACTGTTGCGGCATATACAAGTGAAGACGCAACAATTGCTCCAATAATGAGTGATGTTTTTAATTTAAAATTCACAGCAGCCTCTTTTATTTGTTTTTAGATTTTTCAAATAGCAGGTTAGCAAACCATTTTTACACAGTCAATTTCACAACAATTAATTTTTCATTAAATTTCAATTACATGACCACTGAATCATTTTGAAATAAAAATATGAACCTTTTTAAAGAATAGTTTATTTATGAGAATTAAATAACCAATTTTTAATATGTAGAAAATATTAAAAAGATATTTAAGGATAAAAAGAAAGGTAGCCTCTCTTTTTATCCTTTAGTTTTAATTTACTTTCTTTGGAAAGCTCAACCAGACAAATACAGTTAAAAGGAAGAAACAAATAGCTGAAATGGTAAGCACCCAACTATGGGCATAGCTAAAAGCTTGCTGCGCAACTGCAATTAATTGTCCTCCCAAAGGATTTTCAAGGTTAGACGCTAATTGCATGGTTTCTCCAATCGAGATACTCGCTTTTTCAATTAAGTCCGTTGGGAGCTGTTCTGGCAAAATAATTGAACGACTATAAAACCAAGATAACATTAACCCAAATATAGCAACGCCCAAACCAGCCCCAAGCTCGTAAGCCATCCCTTCAATGGCACCTGCTGCACTCGCCTTTTGCGGAGGTACAGATGACATAATTGCAGCAGTTGAAGCAAGTAAGGCAATCTCAATGCTAAAGCCTAAAAAAACCATACACGTCCATGCTAAAAAGTGGTCGGTCGAAAAGTTAAGCTGGGCAAGCCCCCATAGACTAAATCCACTTATTAAAATACCAACAGTAGATACAAGTCTAAGTCCCCACTTATTCAAGCAAATTCCGGCTAATGGACCACCTAAACTAATCGCAATCATGAATGGAATAATAAACATGGCTGCCTGTAATGGAGAAAAACCATGTACAAACTGCAACTCTTGAGACAAGAGTAATTCAAAACCAACCAAAGCAATCATGGAAACAACAGCCATGACAATGCTGGTAGAAATCACTGGATGTTTAAACAATTCCAGATCAATCATTGGCGTCGTAGCTCTTTTTTGGCTTCGGATGAAGTGAATTAAAGTACTTATACCAATTACAAACATCACGATCGTAAGTACCGAGAAGTTGTACATCGCCGATTTGATTGAATAGATCAGGCTTAAAATGGCTACAACCAAGATTAAAGCTTGGCCTAAATTAATTGGCTGATCAGTCTTCTCTTGTTGTTTAGGGATGATGATCGCAATCATAACTAGAACCACTAAAATAATCGGGATATTGATAAGAAATACAGCTCCCCAATGGAAGTGTTCTAGTACAAAACCACCGACTAATGGACCAAAAGCTGCTCCACCACCACCCACTGTAGACCAAAGACCAAGTGCAAAATTTCTCTGCTTTTCTTCGGTAAAGGCATTACGGATGCCGGATAAAGTGGCAGGAATAAGCATAGCTGCCCCTAGCCCTAAGACAGCACGAGAAGCAATTAAGGCATAGGCAGTTGGAGAAAAAGCCGCAGCTAACGAACCCACACCAAAAACTGCGGTTCCTATAAATAGTAATTTTTTAAAGCCGATACGATCACCGAGTGCACCCATTGGCAAAATCAAACCCGCCATAATCAGTGAATAAATATCAATAACCCATAAAAGCTGATTGGCAGTTAAATTCAATGCTGCACTTAAAGATGGTGTTGCAACATGCATCACCGTTGCATCAATCGTAACCGGTAAATAAATAAGGACGATAATTGTCAGGATTAACCATTTTTTTTGCATAACGCTCTTCAATATCCAAAACTTGGACATGTGTTCAAATTATGGTTATTATATACACAATTGGACACTTGTCCAACTTTTAGTTTTAATGTAATTTGTGTCGAATTCAGTCAGGTGAAAGAAACATGGCCTATCTTAATCGCGATCAACGCAGAGAAATGATTCTGCAAGCTGCCATGCAAGTTGCTTTGGCTGAAGGTTTTACAGCCATGACGGTACGTAGAATCGCAACAGAAGCACAAACCTCTACCGGACAAGTTCACCACCACTTTTCTTCGGCATCTCATTTAAAAGCTGAAGCTTTTTTAAAGCTGATGGAACAGCTCGATGAAATTGAACAAACTCTCCAAACAACTAGCCAATTTCAAAGACTCTTCATCCTATTGGGTGCAGAAAATATCGACAAACTTCAGCCCTACTTACGTTTATGGAATGAAGCTGAACTATTGATTGAGCAAGATGCAGAAATACAAAAGGCTTATAACCTTGCCATGCAAAGTTGGCATGAAACAATTGTGCAAGCGATTGAGTGTGGCCAAAAAGAAGGTGAATTTAAAAACAGATCAAATTCCACAGACATTGCATGGCGACTCATTGCCTTTGTTTGCGGCTTAGAAGGTATTTATAAACTTGGTTTACAAGGTTTAGCTGAGGAAGATTTCAAGCGCCATACCGAAGCGATTATTCGCCTAGAATTATTATAGGTATTGAGCTGGCATTGATTAGAATGCCAGCTTTAAAATACTAAAATTAGAACCAGCCTTTACGACCTTTTAAAATTTGGTCGGTGCAACGTAAGGCTTCTTGAGTCAGTCCCCACAAACGATAATCACCTGTGATTGAACCAATCTGGAAGTTATGGGTATAGGCAAAGCTGAGGTCACGCTCAGGATCGCACCATGCACCTGAACCATTGTAGCCAATATGCCCAAATCCATTTTTAGCTCGTTTACCCATGGTAATAATACGGTGATAGCCTAAACGCCAATTCATCGGTATTGGCATGACACGATCACGTGCATAACTTTGAATAGTACTAAGTTCTTTAAATACTTCTGGACGAATAAGTTGCTGTCCATCCCATTCACCGTGATTTGCCAGCATCGCATAAATTTTAGCAAGACTATTTGCAGTAAACGTACCGTTTGCCGCCGGAATGACTGCTTGCAACCCCTCGTCACTAAAGAAACTAAGATGTTTCATTCCTTTTGGAATCATAGCATCTTGAAAATCTTGAGGGTCTTGTCCAGTCCAAGTAATCATTTTTTCAGAGAGTGAGCTCTTGCGCGTCTGCGGCTTTTTAGGTTTTTCAATTTGAGTAGATGCTGGTTTTTCTGGTTTTGGTTGAATAATTAAACGTGCTACACGATCCAACTCATTTGCAGGCGTCCCAAAATAAGTGCCGTCTAACTGCAACGGTTCAACAAGATATTTTTGTATGAGCTGATCTAAAGATTGACCAGTTGCTTTTTCAAGTACACCACCCACAAGCCAACCAAATGTTAAAGCTTGATAAGCATTACCCTCTCCTGCAAGGAATCTTGGCTTAGTCGCCGCGACCACATCTAACATGTGTGACCAGTCGAGCATTTCTCTTGCACTTTCGATGATATTACGAACATCAAACATGCCACTTTGATGGCTTAGCACATGACGCAATGTCATTTGCTCTTTTCCATTTTGAGCAAACTCAGGCCAATAAGTCGCAATCGGTTTGTCGTATTCTAAAAAACCTTCACTTACTAAAATATGCGCTAAAGTTGCAAGTATGCCCTTACCTGTAGAATAACAAACTGCCAATGTGTCAGGTTGCCAAGCTTCGGTTTGTGATTTTAGACCCGTGTAGATATCTACAACTTTCTGACCTCTAAAATAAACCGCTAAAGCAGCCCCACCTTGTCCTGTTCTAGCATCTTGAAGACGACTAAATTGGTGGGCTAAATCAATAAAACGTTCATCTAAAATACCGTGATAGTTATGGGTATCGGCCAGTAAAATCTCTTTAATCACATGAAGTTCCTTGCATTTTTTGTTATTTTGCTCAAAAGCAGCCCAAACCTCTGTTCAGGCTGCTGATATTTTTATAATGCTTTTACTGTTCCTGCAACATGCGGTTTTTGGGATTTCGCATTACGAATTAAGAAATCATTCTTTTTATCTGTATTGGCAGTTAAAAACTCAACTTTTGACGGTAAGAACATTGGCAGCTTAAACCATACATCTGCTTCATAAGCATTTGGTAATTCAAGATTTGCTAATGCTTTAGCTTTGCTCCACATACCATGCGCAATGGCTTGCTTAAAGCCAAATGCTTTTGCAGTAATGGCATGAATATGAATTAAGTTAAAATCTCCAGACACTTTCGCATAACGGCGACCTGTGTTTTCTAAAATATCCCACTCTGCCTTAGGAACATAAACTGGTGCTTGTTCTTCTTTGGCTTTATCACCTACTCTTTTCTCGACTTTTTGACGAGATAAATAAGTCGTTAAGCCTTCCATCACTACTTCATTACCAACTTTTGCTGTGGTAATAAAGTCAAACTGAACACCTTTATCATGCGGTTTTAGTTCCCCAAATTTGCATGACAGAGTGAGTTTTTCAGTTACACCAATTGGTCTGGTTTGTTTAATCTGGTTACGAATATGGACTAAACCTAAAATTGGAAATGGAAAGGCTTCTGCCGTCATCATGTGCATTTGCAAACTTTGAGAAAGCACCGCCAAATAAATTGCTGGTACAAAGCCATTATTTTGAAAACCACATACTTCGTTATAAGCTTTGAGGTGGTTCTGATCAATTTCTAAAGTATCTACCACATATTCAACTTGCGGTAATATTTTTGGACCTTTCGGCTTTTTAAAAATTAAACCTTGCACTACTTTTGGATAAGCCAATGCCGCTTTGGGTAGCTGGCTAAAATGACGAGTATTCATACCTAACCTTTTATAATTTATAGATTCTTGAATAAAAAAGGGATGCACAAGCACCCCTATTTTGCTAAAAGTGCTTAAGCGCCCAACAAGCTTTGACCACACACTCGTACAACGTTGCCGTTTACGCCTGTAGAAGCAGTTGATGCAAACCATGCAATTGTTTCTGCTACATCAACAGGTAAACCGCCTTGTTGCATTGAGTTCATACGGCGACCAGCTTCACGAATTGCAAATGGAATTGCCGCGGTCATTTGAGTTTCGATAAAGCCAGGTGCTACTGCGTTAATGGTAATACCATTTTTTAAGATAGGCGCAGTAAATTTCACTAGACCAATTACACCTGCTTTCGACGCAGCATAGTTAGTTTGACCAAGGTTACCAGCAATACCGCTAATTGATGATACACAAACAATACGGCCATTTGCATTTAGACCATCGTTTTCTAACAAGTAGTCATTTACGCGTTCAGCAGCAGACAAGTTAATATTAATTACCAAATCCCAAAGCTCTGGCTTCATGTTTGCCAAAGTTTTGTCACGTGTAATACCTGCGTTATGAACAATAATATCTAAACCGCCTTGTTTTGCAGCAGCAGTTTTAATTTTTTCGCCCGCATCAGTAGCCGTAATGTCAATTGCCAATGTAGAACCGCCAATGTCAGCAGCTACACGGTCAAGGTCAGCCTGTTGTTGTGGTACATCTAGACAAATAACATGCGCACCGTCACGCGCCAGCACATGTGCAATCGCCTCACCAATACCACGGCTTGCACCAGTTACTAACGCAGTTTTTCCAGCAAGTGGTTTTGCCCAATCAACATCAACCACATCTGCTTTAGATACACGAATCACTTGACCAGATACATAAGCCGAACGCGGAGAAAGCAAGAAACGTAATGTTGATTCAAGATTTGCAGCAGCACCATCATCAACATAGACAACTTGAGCAGTAATACCCTTTTTAAATTCTTTACCTACAGATTTGATAAAGCCTTCAAGTGCGCGCTGAGCGATTGCTTGTTTTACAGTTTTTGCAGTTTCAGGAGTTGTACCAATCACAATCACTCGACCAGAAGTCGCAACTTGACGTGCAATCGGGTTAAAGAATTTATAAAGTTCGTTCAACTGTTCTGAGTTTTGAATACCAGATGCATCAAATACAACTGCTTTGAATTTTGATTCTTTATCGCCTGCATTGAATGGACGTAAATTTAAACCAACTTTTGCAGCTTCTTGTTGTAATGCAACATTATTGCCTACATAGCTGTCAGCATGAACATTGCTAAGTACTTGTGCAATCGCACCAGATAATACACTTGACGGCGCTGCGCCAACCAATACTGCACCATTCACTACTGGCTGAGCACTTTCAAAACGCTCTAATACAACTGGCGATGGTAAACCCAGATTTTTAACAACGAATTTACCAATAGGAGATTGTGTAAATGCTTGGTATTGATCAGTCATGATTATTATCTCTCAAAGAAATGAATTTTCTAAGACGGGCTTCATTATGTTATGAGATGGATAGAAACAATATGAAAGCAGTCGTTCATTAGAGTTACTCCAAATCATACTTGACTTCATCTTTGGATGTCTTGACCTGAATGCTATCTACAATGTCATTCTAGTCAATACAGGTCTATTTGAATTGTGTTAAGGTAGCTTACAAGAATATCGTTATTATGCTTGGAAAAGCCTTATGAGCAAAACAACTCAAGAAAATCCAGCAGTCGAGAATTCTGCTCAGGAAAAAGTGTCAAATACATCAAAGTCGGCTTCTAACACGGCTAAGCGTAACAGCACTACTCCTAAAGCAGCAACTAATACATCAAAAACGACACGTACTCGTTCAACGACTGCACCTGCACGTAGCCCTCGTACCAAGAGCGCTGCTTCAGAAACCTCGTCTACATCTTCAAATGTAGCTGCAGCACCAAAAGCAACAAAAACCAAAACTTCTGTTCAACAGGATAAAACCATGAGCCAAAACACTGTTCGCCGCGTTGCAATTATTGGTGGCAACCGTATTCCATTTGCACGTTCAAATACTGCTTATTTCAAAGCGTCAAATTCTGACATGCTGACAGCAGCATTGAATGGTTTGGTTGAACGCTTTAACTTACAGGGTAAGCGTATTGGTGAAGTCGTTGCTGGTGCTGTTTTAAAACACAGCCGTGACTTTAATATGACTCGCGAAGTTGTATTGAGCACAGATCTTGCTCCTGAAACTCCTGCTTATGACATTCAAATTGCTTGTGGTACAGGTTTACAAGCAGCGTTTGTAGTTGCAAACAAAATTGCGCTTGGTCAAATCGATGTGGGTATTGCAGGTGGTGTAGACACCACTTCTGACGCGCCGATTGCTGTAGGTGATGGCTTACGTAAAGTTTTACTTGAACTCAATGTAGCTAAAACAGGTAAAGACCGTCTTAAAGCTTTAACAAAAATTGATTTTAAAAAGCTTCTTGATGCACCAAGCAATGGTGAACCACGTACTGGCCTTTCAATGGGTGAGCACCAAGCCATCACTGCTTTAGAATGGGGTATCACTCGCGAAGCACAAGATGAGTTAGCTGCTAGCAGCCATCAAAAACTTGCTGCTGCTTATGAACGTGGTTTCTTTGATGACTTAATGACTCCATTCTTAGGTCTTAACCGTGACAACAACTTACGCGCAGACAGCACAGTTGAAAAACTTGCTAAATTGAAGCCAGTTTTCGGTAAAGGCGAAACTGCAACAATGACAGCAGGTAACTCAACTCCGTTGACTGATGGCGCTTCTGTGGTATTGCTTGCTTCTGAAGAATGGGCAAAAGAAAACGGTCATGAAGTTTTAGCTTACCTTTCTTTCTCTGAGACAGCAGCTGTTGACTTTATTGGTAAGAACGGTCCTAAAGAAGGTTTATTAATGGCCCCTGCTTATGCGGTGCCTCGCATGCTTAAGCGTGCAAACCTTAAACTTCAAGACTTCGATTTCTATGAAATCCATGAAGCATTCGCATCTCAAGTGTTATCTACTTTGAAAGCTTGGGAAGATGAAAAATTCTGTAAAGAGCGTCTTGGTTTAGATGCACCTTTGGGTTCAATTGACCGTTCTAAACTGAACGTAAATGGTTCATCTTTAGGTGCAGGCCATCCATTTGCTGCAACTGGTGGTCGTATCTTAGCATCTGCTGCTAAATTGATTAATCAAAAAGGTTCAGGCCGCGCATTAATCTCTATCTGTACAGCAGGTGGTGAAGGTGTGGTTGCGATTGTAGAAAAATAATTTCTATAACGACCTAACAAAATAAGCACCCATTTGGGTGCTTATTTCATTTCAATATATTAGCTTAATGAAGTGATGCAGCTTTGGCATCTGGGAAAAATTTATCTTCAATATGGTCATAGCACCACTGGAAAATAAAGGTATAAACCAAAATACATAAGGTTAAACCAATATCTAAAATAAGTGCATCAATGACACTCATCTGAAGCATATATGCAATCATTGGTACAGTTGCAATCAGCAAACCACCTTCAAAACCAATCGCATGTAAAATCCGCACAGGGATCGTTCTTTCCCAATTATATTTATGCTCTATTTTTTCAAAATAGTGGTTAAAAATCATGTTCCAGAAAACTGAAACCACTGCCATAAACACACCGAGTGTACCGGTTACATCCATTGGCATATCAAAAATAAAACTTAATGCAATCGCAATGATGACCAATAAAATTCCTTCATAACTGATTGCATGAATGAGTCTTCTCTTGGAAATCAACATTTTTAAATACTCAATAATAACTTGGATAATGTGCATTTTATTTTTATAATATTGATTAATCCAATCAGGTTCTTTCAGTTTTTTTGACAGATGAATATTAATCAAGATCAACTACTCATGTTTCAAGCCGTGATTGAAACCGGCTCTTTTTCTGCAGCAGCGCGTAAACTTGGCAAAGTTCCTTCGGCTGTAAGCATGTCTATTGCCAATTTAGAAATTGATCTGGACTTAACTTTATTTGACCGTAAAGGCCGCGAACCCGCCCCTACTGACGAAGCAAGGGTTTTATATGAAAAGACCTCTCAGCTTTTGATTGAGATGAATCAATGGAAACAGCATGCTCACGCGTTAAGTACAGGTTTGGAAGCTAATTTAACTATTGTGATTGTGTCTGAACTTTTACACACCAATTGGACAGACTATATTTGTCTTTTAGAGAGTCGTTTTCCAGACTTACAAATTAATATTGTCTCTGCCCCTCAAGAAGATGCACTCCAAATGTTATTAGACGGGTCTGCCCAACTTGCACTGATGTTTGAACGCGAGCACCTAGATAACAGAGAACAATTTGTAGAGCTTAAACGTGAGGCCTTAATTCCAGTTATTTCAAATAACCACCCCCTCGCAGGTCAAAATCAGGTTACTTATGAACAAATCCTCACTACACGACAAATAGTAGTTGCAAGCCGAGATGAGACTTTAAAACCCGAGTTACTTTTTTCGAAACATTATTGGCGCACCGATAACCACCACTCCGCTTGTTTAATGATCTTGCGAAATTTGGGTTGGGGTGTACTTCCTCAAGAAATGTTTAAAGAAAATCCTGAATTAAAAAATAAACTTAAGATATTGGATTTATTAGATTTCACTCCCCGATTTGAATATTATGTTGATTTGGTATGGAGTCGAGAAAGTGAGCTTGGCGCCGCTGCTAGATTTTTGATTGAACATATCCGTAAGCAACGAATGCAACCACTGCCTTAAAAATATTTCAAATTAGATGCAGAACCTAAACGTTTTTCTTTGAAATATAACAATTGATATATCGACAGCATGAATAGACTTTGTGCTATAAAGAAAAGATAAGATTTATTATTGAAGATGTTGAATATCAATGACTCATACAGCACTTGACCAATTAAAAACATTAACGACCGTTGTTGCCGACAGTAGTGACCTTGATGCAATTCGTAAATTCCGTCCATTAGACGCAACGACTAATCCTTCATTGATTACGGCAGCAGCAGAACAACCAGAAAGCAAAGAGCTGATTGAAGATGCTTATTATCAAGCCAAAGAAGAAGGCTATAGCAACGATGAGTTAATCGAAAGAACCATTGATATTTTAACCGTAAAATTTGGTGTAGAAATTTTAAAACTGATTGAAGGCCGTGTTTCAACGGAAGTTGATGCTGCTCTTTCATATGACACCGAGGCAACCATTAAAAAAGCGCATGAATTATGTGAACTTTACAAAGGTTATGGTATTGATCAGTCTCGCATTCTGATTAAAATTGCATCGACTTGGGAAGGTATTCAAGCTGCCAAAGTGCTCGAAGCTGAAGGAATTGCTTGTAACCTCACTCTCCTTTTCGGTTTACATCAAGCCCAAGCGTGTGCAGATGCAAAAGTGACTTTAATCTCACCATTTGTAGGTCGTATCTTAGATTGGTACAAAAAAGCTGAAGGTGTAGACGCTTACCCAATCGAAAAAGATCCAGGTGTCGTTTCAGTTAAGAAAATCTACACTTACTACAAGCAGCAAAATATTCCAACTCAAGTGATGGGTGCGAGCTTCCGTAGTATAGATCAAGTGCTTGGTCTAGCTGGATGTGATTTGCTAACCATCTCGCCAAGCTTACTTAACCAGCTTGAGCAAGATACCCGTACAGTTGATGCGGCCCTTGATGCATCTCAAGCAAAACAAGCAGAAGCGATTGTTAGACCAGCTCAAGATGAGCAAAGTTTTAAAGATGAACTTAACCATGACTTAATGGCATTCCAGCTTTTACAAAGTGGTGTCGATGGCTTTATTAAAGCACGTGACCAATTAAGCCTTTTGTTACGTCAGTCTTTTGGAATTGATGCGGAAATAAAATCTTAAAAAACTGCACTTTTCATACAAAATTGCCGATTTTTGTTATCATGACAAAAATCGGTTTTTTATTGGGTTTCTCGTGTTCGGCATAACAGATTTAACAACATATATTATTGGTACATTCCTAATTGTGTTATTGCCAGGACCCAATTCTCTTTATGTGATGTCAATCGCTTCGCGCTACGGGATTAAAACCGGATATATGGGTGCATTCGGTATTTTCACCGGTGACCTTATTTTAATGCTATGTACAGTACTCGGAGCTGCGTCTCTACTCAAGGCATTCCCATGGGTATTTGTCATTCTTAAATTAACAGGTGCACTTTATTTATCTTATTTAGGCTTTAAACTGTTACAAGGCAGTATTCAACGCTGGAAACAACGTAATCAAACTCAACCAGAAATGGCTGATTTACCAGCTTTAGATAAAGTTCATCCTTATAAAACAGCCCTCAGTATTAGTTTACTCAACCCTAAAGCGATTTTATTTTTCCTCTCTTTCTTTGTTCAATTTGTTGAGCCAGATTATGCTTATCCTGCTCTGAGCTTTTTAATTTTAGCGATTATTTTACAGATCATTAGCTTTAGTTATTTAACTGCACTAATCTTCTCTGGAATTAAACTCTCGGCATTTTTTAAAGAAAACCATAAAATTGCAGCAAGCGGAATCTTTTTAGTAGGAATTCTATTTTTCGGATTTGGTTTAAAACTAGCAACCTCAACGATTTAATTATTTTTACTCTAATAAGCTTTTACATTAGAAAGTTAAAAAATCATGAACTGCTAAAAGTCCAGCATGCCATCTGTTTTAACTTCATTAAGTACAAAAAAAGTTCTGACTTGTCTTACTCCAGGTAAGGCAATAATCTTTTCACTATGAAATCGGTTAAACGCTGCTAAATCTTTAACACGAATTTTTAGAAAATAATCGACTTCTCCCGCCACCAGATAACACTCTAAAACATTTTCCAAATCACCCGACGCTTGTTCAAATGCTTGAAAGCTGTCAGGAGTTGAACGGTCCAAAACCACACCAACTAACACCACAGTACCACGTTGAACCGTATTGGGATTGATCCGAGCACGGACATCCAAGATTGCTCCAATCTTAAAAAGACGCTGAGTATGATTCCAACAAGATGATGTACTAATACCTACTAGTTTTGCCAATTCAGCATTACTTAAACGCCCATTTTCCTGTAAGGCACGCATAATTTTCAGTTCTAATGGGGTCAAATTTTCAGCTTTCTCATCCATAAAACAATATTCTTGATTCATTGTTATTT
>OKDR01000168.1_pt1 | contig 23362 bp, 20 predicted proteins | sample 1615041 | NCBI WGS metagenome assembly OKDR01 (sample SAMN04436990, study PRJEB24849) | human gut metagenome | biome: human gut; feature: NICU; material: stool | host: Homo sapiens | place: USA: Saint Louis, MO | collected 2013-03-17 | reverse complement strand
AACCCTTTAAATTAATTAGGTGGTTTATGTCGCACTTCAAGTTTTACTCTGCCAAGTAATGCCATCATTTCCAGTTTCTTCTTTTCTTTACTATCGATAACATGGTTTTGTTTTTGTTCTTGATAAGGTGAAAGTACACTTGTTCTAAGTGCATCCCATCGAACTTGCTGTAAATAATTATCACCTAACACCTGACGTGCTTGTTGTTGTTCTATCATTGGTTTCTTAGCATCGTCTTGAGCTTTCGCAATAATCACAGGTAAAGCTGCATTTACTGCCCCTGTTTGTGTTGCTAAGGCCCCTTCACTTAGAGGCTGCGCACCCCATACGTTAATTGGTATCAGTATAATACAACCTAAAATACACAGCGCAGGTCCTTGTTTATTGTTCATTGCATTTATCCTAAATTGTTATTGTTCGTTATATCGAACAAAATTAACAATTTTTTAAACATGTCGCAATGTTATAAATAGACTTCCCGACAATTAACATTGATCATTTTAAAACCTGAACTATTACACAAGCATTTAGTGAATATTCAAGTTGTTTTATAGATTTTTATCTCAGACTTGTACGACACTGCTAAATCACTTACTGTAATTTTATAATTTATCTGTAAATCGATTCTATTTATAAATAAACACCATTCGAGGTGAAATAATGCTTCAGCAGTGCTGCCAACTATTAGAAGATCGCCAGCTCAAAATTGCTTTTATTGAAAGTGCGAGTTCGGGTTATTTAACAAGTCAGTTTTCTATTCATAAAAATAGTGGTGCAGATATTTTACTGGGTGGCTTAGTTAGCTACGACCCAAGCATTAAAATTAGTATTTTAAATATCGATCCAAAGTTAATAGAGACTTACACAGCAGAGTCACCTCAAGTCACCGAGGAAATGTGTAGGCTGGGTCAAAGCTTATTTCAACAAGCTGATATTATTGTCAGTTGTACTGGGCTATTAAAATCTGGCGGAAGTGAAACCCCAGAAAAACCTGTGGGCACCTTTTTTATTTGCATTTCTTACCAACAACATATTTATCATTATCGTTATTTTTTATCTGGTCACTCAGAACAAAAGTTAAAGACATTAACTCAGAAAGTTTCAGATGCCATAATTGCTTTACTCACATCAACCATAAAAACTGATTCACCATAAAAAAAGAGAATATGTTTCCATATTCTCTTTTCGGTTTTAGCAGACAAAGCTTAGCTGAGTTTCATTTTATCGAAGACTAAATGCCCATTTTCGCCTTTAACTAGAATAGTATCACCTGCAACAAAATCACCCGACAAGATTTTTTGTGCTAATGTGTTTTCAATCTGTTGTTGAATAGCACGTTTTAATGGACGCGCGCCATAGACAGGATCGAAACCAGCATCAATCAATAAATCAAAAGCGGTATCATCTACAGTTAGACTCATGTCACGATCAACAAGACGCGAACGTAATCGATCCAACTGAATATCGGCAATACCACGAATTTGTGCTTTTTTGAGTGAATGGAAAATCACAAGCTCATCAATCCGGTTAATAAATTCCGGACGGAAATGCTGACTTACCGCATTCATTACAATGGTACGCACTTCATCGTCTGTTGCTCCCTCACCTAGCTCACGTACATCTTGTGAACCTAAGTTCGAAGTCATCACAATTACCGTATTTTTAAAGTCTACTACTCGACCTTGTGAATCGGTTAAGCGGCCATCGTCCAATACCTGGAGCAAGATATTGAATACATCTGGATGTGCTTTTTCAACCTCATCAAACAACACCACACTATATGGCTTACGGCGAACAGCTTCAGTTAAAACACCACCTTCTTCATAACCGACATATCCTGGAGGTGCACCAACCAAACGGCTAACAGAATGTTTCTCCATGAATTCACTCATGTCGATACGAATCATGGCATCATCACTGTCAAACAAGAAGTTAGCTAAAGCTTTAGTCAACTCTGTTTTACCAACACCTGTTGGACCCAAGAACAAGAATGATCCACTTGGACGATTCGGGTCAGACAAACCGGCACGTGAACGGCGTACTGCATTAGACACTGCAACAACTGCTTCATCTTGCCCTACAACACGGTCATGTAAAAACTCTTCCATATTAAGAAGTTTTTCACGCTCGCCTTGCATCATTTTAGCAACCGGGATACCTGTCGCAGCACTAACAACTTCGGCAATTTCATTTTCAGTCACTTTAGTACGAATGAGTTTTGGCTCTTCGTTCTCTTCTGCAACTTCATCTTGCTCCAGTTGTTTTTGTAACTCTGGAATTACACCATACTGTAAACGTGCTGCTTCAGCCAAATCGCCTTCACGCTGAGCTTTCTCAAAAGCAATACGTGCTTTATCAAGTTCCACCTGAGCCTGTTTAGTACCTTCTACCAAAGTTTTTTCAGACTTCCAGATTTCTTCAAGATCGTTGTATTCTTTCTCGACTTCAGCAATCTGTTTTTCAAGATGAGTGACTTCAGCTTTACTGCCGACATCTTCATCTTTTTTCACAGCTTCCAATTGCATTTTCAACTGGATTAAACGACGATCGAGCTTATCGAGTGCTTCAGGTTTAGAGTCAATCTCCATTTTTATACGAGAAGCTGCCTCATCAATCAAATCAATTGCCTTGTCTGGTAATTGACGATCAGTGATGTAACGATGAGACATTTTCGCCGCAGCAATAATCGCAGAGTCTAAAATTTGCACACCATGGTGAGTGGCATATTTTTCTTTGAGTCCACGTAAAATTGCAATCGTATCTTCAACACTTGGCTCATCAACTAGCACTTTTTGGAAACGACGCTCTAAAGCTGCATCTTTTTCAATATATTGACGATATTCATCTAAGGTGGTCGCACCCACACAGCGCAATTCACCACGAGCCAACGCAGGTTTTAACATATTACCTGCATCCATCGCGCCATCACCTTTACCTGCACCTACGAGTGTATGTAACTCATCAATAAACAGGATGATTTCGCCTTCGTGTTTTGCCAAGTCTTTTAAAACAGCTTTTAAACGTTCTTCAAACTCACCACGATATTTAGCACCAGCCAGTAATGAACCTAAGTCGAGGGATAAAACACGTTTATTTTTTAATCCCTCTGGCACTTCACCATTCACAATACGCTGTGCCAAACCTTCAACAATAGCGGTTTTACCTACGCCCGGCTCACCAATAAGAACAGGGTTGTTTTTGGTACGACGCGATAACACCTGAATGGTACGGCGAATTTCATCGTCACGCCCAATGACAGGATCAAGTTTTCCAGATAAAGCACGCTCTGTTAAATCAATCGTATATTTATTAAGTGAGTCACGTTGGTCTTCGTGATTATTACTCATGACTTTGTCATTACCTCGAATATGTTCAATTACTTTGCGTAAGCTGTCGGGAGTTACACCTACCGCACTTAAAATACTTTTAGTTTCGCCGGTCTCTGCCAAACCTAATAAAACCCAGTCAGTTGATAAAAATTCATCACCTGCCTTTTGCGCATATCTGTCTGCCAGATTAAGTGCTTTCACAGCTTCTGGGTTTAAGTTGACATCACCCGTTGGATTGGCAATTGTCGGCGCATCTTTTATAGCTTGCTCAAGCTTTTGTTTAAGTTCAGGTAACCGTGCACCTGCTTGTTGCAACAAACTAATATTTGATGGCTCTTCTAACAAGGTAGACAAAATATGAATACCTGCGATAGCGGTATGGTCTTTACCCATCGCTAAAGATTGAGCATCTGAGAGGGCTTGCTGCAAGCGGTTTGTAAATTTCTCAAAACGCATTCTTGTTATTCCTCACAACAAATTTGTACTTGTCTAATAGATGGGAACACTTCTTCGAATTTCAAATAAATTTTTATATATTTTTCATAATGTTATAAAAATAACAGTGAGTAAAACTCCATTATAATATGGGATTGTTTTGTATATATTTCAAGTACAGTTCAGCTACATTTTATTAAAATGCTTGAATATTTAGATTCATGCTTATTCTTACTACGCTTTTCACAAAGTCTTCATTGAGAATTTAGTAATTAAGCTTTAGTTTATCTTGCTAGTTTCCTACTCGTTTTGAAATGAAAAATGCACTTTAAACATATTATATTAACAACAACTTGTCTTTTTACTTCGGCACTGGCAATCGCTCAGCTCCCCCAAGACTCTAGACGACCTGGTGGAATTGCAGTTGTTCCTCTAACTACTGATATTACTCAGGTCACTTTTCAACAAAAGCCTGTTTTAATTAGCCAAGAAGGTCAGCAACGTTATGCCGTGCTTGGCATTCCATTATCTACTCCAATCGGCAGTATTCAACTCGACACAAATAAAGCCCCGATTCAAATAGAAGTTAAGTCTTATCCTTACGCAGAACAACGGATTAAAGTCACGAACCAAGATTATGTGAACCCTAACCAAAGTCAATTAGACCGCTACGCTCAAGAAGCAAAAGAACAAAATGATGTGTATACCTCATTTACACAGAGCTCATGGCAAACCCTACCTACATTTATACGCCCGACTTCAGGGAAATTTAGCAACTCTTTTGGAAGAAAACGCTTCTTTAACGGCGAGGAACGCGCGCCTCACTCAGGTCTAGATATTCCTGCGCCAGTAGGGCAAAAAGTTGTTGCTCCCGCAGATGGTGTGGTTATCCAAACTGGATCTTATTTTTTTAATGGACAAACCGTGTTGATTGATCATGGCCAAGGCTTAGTCAGCATGTTCTGCCATTTAAGCGCAATTAAAGTAGAGAACGGCCAACATATCCGCCAAGGAGAAACACTAGGTTTAGTAGGCAAAACAGGACGCGTGACAGGCCCTCATCTGCATTGGGGCATGAGCCTTAATAATGCTCGGGTAGATCCTCAGCTTTTTCTAAATACAGCTCGTTAATTTAAAGCTTTACGAAAATACTTTGGCGCTTCGACATAGCCTTCTCTTAGGTAAAATTGATGTGCCAAAGGTCTTTGCATTCCTGAATGCAGTTCCATTCGATCACACCCTCGGCGTCTGGCTTGTTGCTCAGCCTCCTTTACGAGTAAATGCCCTACACCTTTGCTACGCATATTCTCATCAACACACAGATAGCATATTTTGGCAAAGTCACCTTGTAAGGCAATTTGCGGAATAAAGTAGAGAGATAAAAAACCATAAATTTTACCCCTCTCTTCAGCAATCAAAATTTGTGAGTTAGCGTCATTATGGAGTATCTCAAATTTTTCTTGAATAAGAGCAAAAGGCTGTGGGTATCCCATCTGTTTAAGTAGATCACATATAGCTTGAGTATCTTTTGATTTAGCAGAACGAATATTCACTTTCATTCTTCCTTTTATTTTTTAGTTATTTTTGACAATAAAAAAAGCCAACTCTCATGTCAGCTTTTTTTAATTTCTAGTTATCAAAAAAAGGCCTTATTCCGCTTCAATAATTTCGAAGTCATGTGTAATTTCAACACCACCATCGGAAAGCATTTTACTTGCTGAACAATATTTCTCGGCAGACAATTCAACTGCTTTTGCAACCTGCTTTTCTTTCACAGCTTTACCAGTTACCACAAAATGTAAGTGGATTTTAGTAAACACAGCCGGAATTGCGTCAGCGCGCTCAGCTTTTAAATTACATACAACATTCGTCACATCTTGGCGAGATTTCTTTAAAATAGTCACAATATCAAACGAAGCACACCCACCAAGTCCCATTAATATCAGTTCCATAGGACGTGGACCACGGTTTTCACCACCATACTCAGGTGAGCCGTCCATGATGACACTATGCCCACTATCCGATTTCGCTTCAAAAGCAACATTCTCTAGCCAATGTACACTTGTTTGCATTGCAACTACCCAAAAAAAATTATAAATTTAAGCAGGGTCTGTTGACATTTCATCTATGGATTGCGTTATAGCTAAAAATTAATCCAAATAAGACGCAAAACCCAGACAATGGCAATCCTTTGTCCAGTTTTGTAATAAAGTTTGTGAAATTTCAGCCATAATCTGAGTTGCAATTAAAGCAGCGCAGGCATAGCGCAAGACCAAGTTATTTTGTACGTTCCGTTGTTAAGATCTATTTATTTAGAATGGCTAAATTTCATAGTTCTTATTTGGTACGTCTAAAAGAATTGTCTTATGTTGCAACCATCTGTGAAATGTCAACAGGCCCTTGTTTTGTACACTAACATAAAATGAGTTGATAAGGAATTTCATCTCTTCTGTGTAATAGCTCATCTCGAGCTTGTGTGAATTGTTTACCCTATTCGGAACATATTAAGCATGACTTCAAATTTTTCACAACTCAGCACAGATGCTTTATCTCCGGGGCAACTACCTGAATCCGTTAAAGCATTGTTAAAACGTGCTCACATCAACAGATATCCAAAACGAACCACAATTGTTGATGCCGGAACAGAGTCAAAATCTTTATATTTAATTTTAAAAGGCTCAGTTTCAATTATTTTGCGTGAAGATGATGAACGTGAAATTGTTGTTGCGTATTTAAATCCGGGCGATTTCTTTGGGGAAATGGGGCTTTTCGAACCGAACCCTCAACGTACAGCCGAAGTTCGAACTCGTGATGTCTGTGAAATTGCAGAGATCTCTTATGACAACTTCCACGAACTTAGCAAACAATACCCAGACTTAAGCTATGCTGTTTTTGCACAATTAGTTCGCCGTCTAAAAAATACGACTCGTAAAATGACAGATCTTGCGTTCATTGATGTGTCTGGCCGTATTGCACGTTGTTTAATCGATCTATCTTCTCAACCAGAAGCAATGATTTTGCCAAACGGTCGTCAAATTCGCATTACTCGTCAAGAAATTGGCCGTATTGTTGGATGTTCGCGTGAGATGGTTGGCCGTGTACTCAAAACCTTAGAAGATCAAGGTATGATCCAAACTGATGGTAAAGCCATTCTTATTTTTGATGCATCATTAGAAGAAAACACTGTTTCTGATGATGACTACGACGATGAAGAATAATATTCATTAAATTTTTAATAAAAAGCAAACTGCGGTTTGCTTTTTTTATATGCAACAATGAGTTAATACACAAAACTTACAAACTATTCTAATTTTATGATTTAAGTTGAATACATATTCTCAATTAGGCTAACTCAAAATTTCCAAGGATTCCGCTGTATGCAATTTAACCCACTTAGTCGCACAGGCCTTAAACTTCCAGAAATTTGTTTAGGCACCATGACATTTGGTGAGCAAAACTCCCAACAAGAAGCTTTTGAACAACTCAATTACGCCTTGGCACATGGTTTATATTTTTGGGATACGGCAGAGATGTATTCCGTTCCACCAAAACCTGAAACTTATGGCGCAACTGAAACGATTATTGGCAATTGGTTTGCCCAAAATGGACAACGTGACAAAGTCTTTCTCGCATCTAAAATTGCAGGTCCTGGCTTTGGAGGAACACACATCCGAGAAGGCAATACACGCTTTAACAGTGACCATATTGCCAAAGCTCTAGATGGATCACTTAAACGCCTCCAAACGGACTATATCGACCTTTATCAACTGCATTGGCCTGAACGTCATACTAACTTTTTTGGTACGCTCGCTTATGGTAATCAGCAAGCTGAAAATGATTACGACACAACACCTCTAGAAGAAACATTACTTGCTCTACAAGAAGAGATTAATCGCGGACGCATTCGCTATATTGGTTTATCAAATGAAACCCCGTGGGGCACCATGAAATTTTTACATTTGGCCGAAAAGCTAGGTGTCAGTAAATTTGTAAGTGTTCAAAACCCATATAGCCTGCTTAACCGCACTTATGAAATAGGTATGTCAGAAATTGCTAAATATGAAGATGTCGGCTTGCTCGCCTACTCTCCTCTGGCTTTTGGTTACTTAACGGGTAAGTTTAGAAATGGTGCGCGTCCCGCCAATGCTCGTGTAACACTATTCCCTCGCTTTAGCCGCTACAGCAACCCTCAAAGCGAATGGGCGACTGAACAATACGCACAGCTAGCAGAAAAGCATGGGCTAAGCTTAACTCAAATGGCCTTAGCTTTTATTAAGCAACAATTCTTTGTGACCAGCACAATTATTGGTGCCACTAATTTAGATCAACTCAAAGAAAATATTCAGGCATTTGAGATTGAACTACCAAGTGAAGTTCTAAAAGGTATTGAGGCCATCCATACCCAACAGCCCAACCCTGCTCCTTAAATAAAAAACGGATGCTTAAGCATCCGTTTTCTTTATCTATATAAAATTTATATCTTATTTACGGCTATTATAAACTGCCATTGCCGCAGGTAAGTTTTTACGCATATCACCAATACGTTGTGAGTTAGATGGGTGAGTAGACAAGAATGATGAACCACCGCCACCTTCAAGCTTATTCATTTTTTCCCAAAGTGTAATCGCTGCATTTGGATTATAGCCTGCGCGCGCCATCAACATTAAACCACCTTGGTCAGCACGACTTTCCAAGCTACGAGAATATGGTAAGCCCACACCCACTTGTGTACCTAACTGAGCGGCAGCAGTACCAAGCTGGCCTACGTTATTACCCGCATAGCTTAAACCGATGCCTAGAGCTAAATCAGTTAAAGCTTGTGCACCGATTTTACTTTTTGCATGCTCTTCTAAAGCATGTGTCATTTCATGTCCCATAACAGCTGCAATTTCAGCATCTGTCAGGTTCAATTTATTCACAATACCTGTATAGAACACTACCTTGCCACCAGGTGCAACGTAAGCATTAATCGTATCTGATTTCAACACCGCTAACTGCCAACTAAATGGTTGACCAGTCTGATTCATCTGGTTAGCATATGGTTTTAAACGGTTGAATACAGCATTAATACGGTTATATGTACTAGAGCTTGTATCGAGAGCACCCTTACCACGTGCTTCCTGCACCATCTTATTAAAACCTTGAGCAGATTGAGCATTTAAGGTTGCAGTATCTGCACCAGCCATGTCCGCCACTGTTGCACAGCCAGAAATGGTCATCACACTTGCTGCACACAAGCTTAAAAAGAGTTTTTTATTCATAACACGGATCACCTAAATCGATAAAAAGCTGTTTATTCTTTTGCACTTATTATAAGAAATACCACTCATGCTTTGAATGTCTCATTTCTTCATGATCATAGTATTTATGTAACGATCAAGTAGATAAAGTCATCAAATAAATCCAGAAAATTAAACAAATTACATTTAACCCCAAATAAACATGACTTAAGGTTTTAACTTTCTCTTCAAGATTAGGACTTTCCCGTTTCCAGAGTAAATAACTATTTTGTATGAGTACAACAGGAATTAACACACATGCGAACAAAACCGACAAGCTCATAAAAGCGGTCATAAAGAAATCTTCATGATATTCCTGTCCATAAATAACCAACATCGCCAGCGTGGGTGAACCACCAATAGCAAATAAAAAAGAATAAAAAATTGTTTTTGAAATAGTTGGTTGCAGCTTCATCCTGAGCCCATCCTTCCTTATCTATATATAACGTTTTAATCTGAATCTAATAAAACGAAAACTGCACTTTAGTCGGGTATAAAAAAAGCCCCCTTTCAGGAGGCCTTTTTAATCTTTGCTAATTAAGCAGAGAATGGATGACGTAAAACAATTGTTTCTGCACGATCTGGACCAGTTGAAACGATATCAATCGGACATTCGATTAATTGTTCAATACGCTTAACATAAGCCAAAGCATTTGCTGGTAATTGATCGATACTAGTTAAACCAACAGTCGACTCGCTCCAACCAGGCATAGTTTCATAGATTGGCTTCAAGCATTCAAAAGAAACTGCATCTGAAGAACCTACACAACCTGAATCTGTATTTTCATAACCTACACAGATTTTTACTTCTTCCAAACCATCTAAAACGTCAAGTTTAGTTAAGCAAATACCTGAAAGTGAGTTTACATCTACAGAACGGCGAAGAATTTCAGCATCAAACCAACCACAACGACGTTGACGGCCAGTAGAAGCACCAAATTCATGACCAACTGTACCTAGGTGTTTACCAATCGGATCACCAGAATCAGCAGCTGCATCGTAAACCAATTCAGTTGGGAATGGACCAGCACCTACACGTGTTGTATAAGCTTTAGTAATACCTAATACATAATCAAGATGTAAAGGCCCCATACCTGAACCAGAGCTTACGCCACCAGCAGTTGTATTTGAACTTGTAACATACGGATAAGTACCGTGGTCGATGTCTAGAAGTGAGCCTTGAGCTCCTTCAAACATTACAGCCTTACCTTCTTTGCGATAGTCATGCAATACTTTAGTCACATCAATCACTAATGGAGCAAGCACTTCACGCCATTGGTTGCAAAGAGCCAATACATCTTCAAATTTAACAGCTTCTACACCGTAGAACTGAGTTAACTGGAAGTTATGTAACTCAAGCATTTCTTGGAGTTTTTCTTCAAGCGCTGCACCACCACGAACAAGGTCAGCAACACGCACTGCACGGCGAGCCACTTTATCTTCGTATGCAGGACCAATACCACGACCTGTAGTACCGATTTTAGCATTACCACGTTTTTTCTCACGTGCCTGATCAAGTGCAATGTGGTTAGGCAAAATGAGTGGACAGTTTGGAGAAATACGTAGACGTTCTTTAACAGGAACACCTTCCGCTTCCAAAATTCCCATTTCTTCAATTAACGCGGCTGGTGAAAGTACTACACCATTACCAATTAAGCACAATACGTTTTCACGTAAAATGCCTGATGGAATGAGGTGCAATACAGTCTTTTTACCACCTACGACAAGAGTATGACCTGCGTTATGTCCGCCTTGATAACGTACTACCGCAGCCGCCTGATCTGTGAGCAGGTCGACGATTTTACCTTTACCTTCGTCGCCCCATTGGGTACCAAGTACCACAACATTTTTGCCCATAATAGCCTCATTACATCATGCTGTTAAAATTGGAAACCACCAGTAAAAATTTACCGTTGGCGATTAAATCTTTTTAATATTCCATTGTCCATTTTGCGACACGAGTTGATGGGTCGCATATGGAATAGAACTTAAATCATCATTACCTAACAATTGAACCACACGTAAACCTTGAGCACGTGCATTCGAAATTGCTGAGAGTAAATCCTGTTCTGAGCCTTTTGGAGCAACAACAGTTTCGATTTCCGCGAACTGATTTGCACCTAAGGCATATAAATCACAACTAAAGCCAGTAGCAGGACGTGCGCGGCCAAAGTGCTCACCAATACCATCATAACGGCCACCCTGTGCTAAAGGCGCAGCTCGATTCGGTGCATAGACCGCATACATTAAGCCAGTGTGATAGTGATAACTACGTAGCTCTACAACATCAATACCGATATTGAGATTTGGCCAACGGCCTTTAATTTGCGCAAGTGTCGTTTTAAGTGCATCTAATGCTGACTTAAATTCAGCATCTTGTAAGATGTTTGCACTTAAATTCGCCTGCAATGCTTCTAGATCACTAGAATAGCGGCCAAGTGCATAGAAATCAGAACCCATATTGAGGTTTTGAGTAAATTCAGCTAACTCTGGTAACGCTTTTCTTTGATAAAGATCTGAAAGCTCATGCTCTTCATTTTTTGACAGTCCAGCACATTTTACTAAACTGCGGAACAACCCTACATGACCCAAATCTAAATGCGCGCCTTGTAAAGTATAGATGTTCTCGATCAACCCCAGCATAACATCGACCATTTCGACATCAGCTTCGATACTGTCATGCCCGTATAACTCTGCACCTAATTGTAGAGGTGCACGTGTGGCATTAAAATTTTGTGGTTTAGTATGTAATACAGTCCCTGAATAACAGTAACGTGCAACACCTTCAACTGGTCTTACATGTGCATCGATACGTGCAACTTGTGGCGTCATATCAGCACGAACACCGAGTAAACGGCCTGAGAGCTGATCAATGACCTTAAAAGTTACTAAATCTAAGTCTTGATTTGATTCTGATAATGAAGACAACGATTCGATGTATTCGATAAATGGTGTATATACCAATTGATAACCTCGTACCGCGAGGAAATCTAAAGCTTCACGGCGAAGTTTTTCAATGACTTGCGCCTGTTCCGGCAATACATCTGCTACCCCGTCAGGCAGCAACCATGTCTCTGAAATGGTCATATTTCAAGCCTAAAATCTGATCAACGTGGAACGACCCCACATAAAAAAATCGGGAACACACCCGATTTCTCTTAGTGTAGCATGATACTTTGTGCCATGCACCTGACAATTTGCATAAATCTTTCTTAATAAACTCTAAAGTCAAAAAGAAGATTTCATGAATTAACAATAATATTCAATACCTTATTCTCATTCACTCATATCATAGACAAAAGTTCTTCGACCAAAGAATGGGCCAATATCTGAGCTATCTCCTTGTTGCCAATTAACCAGATTTAATCTTTGAATAGCTTTCTTAAGGTATTTTAAATTTAGAAAGAATCACACAGATCCAATAAACGATTTGCATAGCCCCATTCATTATCGTACCAAGCGAATACTTTAGCTTGATGGCCAACGACCATCGTCTGAGTTAAATCAACGATGAGTGAATAAGGTGAATGATTGAAATCACTCGAAACTAATGGCTCATCTGTTACCGCCATAATTTCTGCATAGTCTGTTTGAGATGCTTTAATTAGTATTTCATTAATGTGATGCACAGTAATTGGAGATTGCGCGATAAAAGTTAAGTCAATTGCCGCCACATTAATAGTTGGTACACGAATTGAATAACCATCAATACGGTCTTCCATTTTAGGCATAACACGCTTTAATGCGCCGAGTGCACTAGATGTGGTCGGGATAATATTTTGCCCTGAAGCTCTAGCACGACGTAAATCACGATGTGCGTGGTCAAGAACAGATTGATCTGCTGTCACTGCATGAATTTCTGTCATAAGCGCAGTTTCAATACCGAAAGCATCATCAATGATTTTGACTAATGGAACTAAAGCTTGTGTAGTACATGAAACGCTTGATATGATCTGATCAGTCACTTTGACTTCATTATGGTTCACACCATAAACAATGGCTGCGTCAACATGATCAAAAGGTGCCGCCCCAATAATGACCCGCTTCGCCCCTGCTTGTAGATGACGTGTCGCATCCGCATGAGAACGGAACAGTCCTGTACACTCAAGTACCACATCGATATCTAAACTAGACCATGGTAAAAGTTCAGGTGGTTTCTGCTTTAAAACCTCAACTTTTAGCGTTCGTTGATTTGACTGAATATTCAAAAAAACTTTTTCATTTTCAATGAATATATCTACATTTCCATTGAAGCGGCCGTGCGTAGAATCATATTTAAATAAATGCACTAATGTCTGGACATCTGCTATATCGTTAATCGCCACGATTTCAAAATGAAATTGTTTTGGGCTTTCGAACCAGGCGCGTAAAACATTACGTCCAATCCGACCAAACCCATTAATGGCGATACGTTGCATGACCTATCCTTATCAACAAAACTACAAACTAAAGAAGGCATATAGTAAAGCACGTCAAGGCCAATTGAATATAGATTTTTAGCCAAATCACAGTTTTGTAAGATATTCCTTTTAAAATCGTTGGTTCGGTGGGGTTTTTCCGCTACAATTTAGCGTTTTTAAAAAATAAGCCCCGTATCACATGCAAGGTTTGGCATAAAACAAACAGGCATTGATACATTTAGCCAAATTCGAAAATATGGAGTGACTTGGTTGTGAGTACTCGTTTAATGACATCTGCTGAAATTCGTGAAGCATTTTTGCGCTACTTTGAAACGCAAGGGCATACACGTGTCGCGTCGAGTTCTCTTGTTCCTGCCAACGACCCAACTTTATTATTTACAAATGCTGGGATGAACCAGTTTAAAGACTGCTTTTTAGGTCTTGAGAAACGTGACTACGTGCGTGCAACTACATCTCAAAAATGTGTACGCGCTGGCGGTAAACACAATGACTTAGACAACGTTGGCTACACTGCACGTCACCATACATTCTTTGAAATGTTAGGTAATTTCTCATTCGGTGATTATTTCAAACGTGATGCGCTTAAATTCGCATGGGAATTTTTAACCAGCGAACAATGGCTTGCTTTACCAAAAGATAAACTTTATGCCACGGTTTACCACACCGATGACGAAGCTTACGACATCTGGAACAAAGAAATCGGTTTAGCGCCAGAACGTATTATCCGTATTGGTGATAATAAAGGCGAAAAATACGCATCTGACAACTTCTGGGCAATGGGTGATACTGGCCCATGTGGTCCATGTTCTGAAATTTTCTTTGACCATGGTGATCACATTTGGGGTGGTTTACCAGGCACACCTGAAGAAGACGGTGACCGTTTCATTGAAATCTGGAACAACGTTTTCATGCAGTTTAACCGTACTGCTGATGGCGTGCTTCACCCTCTCCCTGCTCCATCTGTTGATACAGGTATGGGACTAGAACGTATTTCTGCTGTATTGCAACATGTTAATTCAAACTACGATATTGACCTGTTCCAACACTTATTAAAAGCTGCTGCAAATATTATTGGTATTGAAGACCAAGGTCAGCCTTCTTTACGTGTTGTTGCAGACCATGCACGTTCATGTTGTTTCCTCATTGCTGATGGTGTAAACCCAAGTAATGAAGGTCGCGGTTATGTACTTCGCCGTATTATCCGCCGCGCCGTGCGTCACGGTAATAAACTTGGTGCAACTGGTACGTTCTTCTACAAAATGTTGCAACCTTTAATTGAAGTTATGGGTGATGCATATCCAGAGCTTGCAGCGCGTAAAGATGTGATTGAAGCAACTTTAATTCGTGAAGAAGAACAGTTTGCTAAAACACTTGAGCAAGGCTTAAAACTACTTGAAGGCGAGCTTGCTCAATTAAAAGATAAGACGATTCCTGGTGCCACTGTATTTAAACTTTACGACACTTACGGCTTCCCGACAGACTTAACTGCTGATATTGCACGTGAACGTGACTTTATTATTGATGAAGCTGGTTTTGAAGTAGAAATGGCAGCACAGCGTCAACGTGCTCGTGATGCTGGTAAGTTTGCAGTTGACTACAACAACATTGTAAAAGTTGAAGGCGAAACTCAGTTTGACGGTTACATCAACACCACTGGTCAAGGTCAAATTGTAGCGATCTACAAAGATGGCGTACAAGTTGATGAAGTTTCTGAAGGTGATGAAGCGCTTATCGTTTTAAACCAAACTCCTTTCTATGCTGAAAGTGGTGGTCAGATTGGCGACACTGGTATCTTCAAAAATGAAACTGGTATTTTTGAAGTTCAAGATACTAAAAAGTCAGGTGGTGCCTTTGTTCATCAAGGTATTGTGACCGTTGGTAGTCTTAAAGCCGATCAAAATGTTGAAGCGATTGTTAAAGCAGACATTCGTGAAGCAACTGCACGTAACCACTCTGCAACTCACCTATTACATGCTGCCCTTCGTCAAATCTTAGGTTCACATGTACAACAAAAAGGTTCTTTAGTTGCAAGCGATATCTTACGTTTCGACTTTGCTAATGACCAACCTGTAACTTTTGAACAGTTACAACAAGTTGAGCGCTTAGTGAATGCAGAAATTATTGCAAATAGTGCTGTAACAACCGAACTTCTTGATATCGAGGCTGCAAAAGCTAAAGGTGCCATGATGTTGTTCGGTGAAAAATATGGTGATGAAGTACGTGTACTTTCTATGGGTTCAATTATTGATGAGAAAAACTTCTCAATTGAACTTTGTGGTGGTATCCACGTTAAACGTACAGGTGATATTGGTTTATTCAAAATCACTTCTGAAGGTGGTGTAGCTGCTGGTGTACGTCGTATTGAAGCTGTTACAGGTACTAAAGCGCTAGATGTAGTACAAAAAACTGATGCTGATATCCAGCACATTAATGGCTTATTAAAAGCACAGAAAGACCAAACTGTTGAGCGTGTACAAGCCAATGTTGAATTGGTTTCTGCATTACAAAAGCAGATTGAACAGCTCAATCAGAAATTGGCAAACTTCCAAGCGTCAGAATTGATTGACCAGGTACAAACCATTGCTGGTCGTCAAACGCTTATTACCACTGTTCAAGGTGTAGATGCAAAATCACTTCGCAACTTACATGACAGTGTTAAATCGAAATTAGAGAATGCAATTATTGTGTTAGCTGGTGTAGAGGGTGACAAAGTCAGCCTACTTGCTTCAGTTGCATCACAATACACTGCAACTCTAAAAGCAGGTGACATCATCAAACATCTAGCAACCGAGTTAGGTGGTAAAGGTGGTGGTAAACCTGACTTAGCACAAGGTGGCGCGCCACTTAACGAGAAGTTTGGACAAGTTATCGCAGCATTGCCTGCATGGCTTGAACAAAAATAAGACTTCACTTTTTGTGTAACTGACCCTGAAAAGCCTCTCAGGGTCATGGCTTATATGGAACAACTATGGCATTAATCGTTCAAAAGAATTAATGCCATTTAGCCACTCTAAGACACACCAAGACAAAAACAACAATAAAAGCCTTATTTCTCAATATTTCCATCGTTTTTAATATAGACATACTAAGACATTTTAGGACAGAATAAGTCTCATTAATTATGTACACATTGGTGTACATATTAGTACTTATCTCTTACTTGACCAAAATTATGTACACAGGTGGACTATGGCTTTAACTGAAGTGTGGCTGAAAGCTAATAACGGCAAGGCACGTGATAAAGTTGAAGAAATAGCAGATCGGGACTCAATGAGTGTCAGAGTCTCACCTAAAGGTAAAATTGTTTTTCAGCTTCGGTACCGTTTTGCTGGAAAAGCCGAACGTTTAGACCTTGGTACCTACCCTCATATCTCTCTCAAAGATGCACGTATAAAAGCTAGTGAAATGCGTTCACTATTAGATAAGGGAATGAATCCTAAAGTTGAGGTTCGTGTACAGCAGCAAAAATACATCGATGCAAGCACATTTGAAGATGTCTTTAATGATTGGTATGAAAGTTATTGTCTAAAGAAGAAAACATCTGCCCAGCAAATTAAGAATACTTTTGAGCAGCATGTAATACCTGAAATCGGTGATTTACCAGTTGAGCGCATTACTCTGCAACAATGGTTAGCCTTACTTGAAGAATTAGCAGATGATGTACCTTCGATTGCAGATCGCGTATTAACGAATGCAAAACAGGTTCTAAAATGGGCCAAAAAAAGACAATTACTTGAGGTAAATGTTTTATCTGACATCTATGCCAAGGAAGATCTAGGTATAGAGCGAAACAGAGGAACAAGATTTCTTTCTGATGAAGAAATTAAGATGGTTTTGATGGCTATTGAAGAATCAAATATTTTGCCTAAAAACAAAATTTTCTTAAAACTATGTTTAATGTTTGGTTGTAGAAATGGCGAACTCAGAAAAGCTAAAAAGACTGATTTTGATTTAAATAGAAAAGTCTGGATCGTACCAGTAATCAACAACAAGACTGGTAAGAAAACTGGCCGTGAAATTATTCGCCCTATTTTGCCTGAAATGGAGGCATTAATTGTCGAGGCTTTTGAATACAGCACATGTGAGTACTTCTTAACTAATGACAGTGAAGCAACCCCTATGAGCCATGGTTCTTCAAATTCATTGCCTGGTTATGTAATGGAACGCCTTAGAAGACATCATGATTATCACATGAAACATTGGTCGCTTCATGATCTACGAAGAACTGCTCGTACTAATTTCAGTGCATTTACATCGCGTGATGTTGCACAACTCATGATTGGTCATGTAATGTCTGGTGAACAAGGTACTTATGATTATTATGAATATTTACCTCAGCAAACAGAAGCATATGCAAAGTGGTTGGATAAATTAAAGTCTCTAACCAATAATTAGGGTTTACCCTTTTAGAATTGCAGAATTTCCGACCAAATGCGCCAGATACTGCGTCAATTTTTGACTTCTACTTGTTTATCCACAGCTTTTTAAATTTGAATTTAAGCTCATCTCTAGAATATCATCTTGAATATGTTACAAAATCAAGCTAGGGGAAACATATGAGCGAAATTGCACCATCCATTATCCAGATAAAGCCTTATCTTACTCAAGGTATTGTTTTATCTGAGGCCTTATCAATCAAACAAGTTGTACCATCAACTCATCTACTTATCCCTTACGCATTAGAAAAAATAAATGCAGGCTTCCCAAGCCCAGCACAAGATTATGTAGATAAAGCTCTCGACATGAACGAGCACTTAATAAAAAATGAAACCGCTACGTTTATTGTGAAAGTTGCATCACTATCAATGCTCAATGCGGGTATAGATATTGATGATGAATTGATTGTAGATCGAAGTCTTGATGCCAAACACGGCGATATTGTTATTGCACTAATTGACAATGAATTCACAGTTAAACGTTTAATGATCGATGAAAAAGGTCAATGGCTTAAAGCAGAGAATCCTGAATATAAAAATATCTATCTACAAGAGGGCCAAGAACTAATTATCTGGGGCGTTGTCACTCATATCATCAAAATGACACGGCATTAATTCATGAAATATGAGAATAAAGTATTTTTTCTCATCGATGTAAATAACATGTACGTCTCATGTGAGAGAGTCTTTGACCCATCTTTGAATGATAAGCCTGTTATTGTGCTTAGCAATAACGATGGGTGCGCCGTTGCTCGTAGTAATGAATCAAAAGCTTTAGGCATTAAAATGGGTGTGCCTCTTTTTCAAGTTAAAGACATTGTTCAGCAACATAACGTAATCGTTCTTTCAAGCAACTATGCAATGTATGCAGAAATGTCACGGCGCTTTCACAAGATTCTTGGCTCATACGTTACTGAAGAAGAAGTTGAACCCTATTCTATTGATGAGTGCTTTGTTGATTTCACCGCTTATGAGAAGAACTTTGATTTAGAAAAAGTTGGTCAGCAAATGCGCCAACAAATTTGGAAATGGTTAGGCTTACCTGTCTGTGTCGGAATCGGCAGAAGTAAAACAGAAGCAAAGATCGCAAATCATATTGCAAAGAAAAACGCCGGCTTTAACAGCGTTTGCGATCTCGTTAATATGGATCCTTGCAATAAAGAATATTACTTCTCGCTTATCGACGTTTCTGAAGTTTGGGGCGTCGGCCGTAAGCACTCAAAAAAGTTGCAAAGCATGGGGATCAACACTGTTTTAGATCTCGCATGTGCAGAACCGCGCGAGATGCAAAAGAAATTTTCTATCGTCATGGCCAGAACTATTTACGAACTGCAAGGTATCTCATGCATTGAAATTGAAGACACCCCGCCATCAAAAAAACAAATTATTAAATCATGTTCCTTTGGAACAAAAGTTACCGAACTTATTGACCTACAAGAAGCAATAGCCATGCATGCACAAGAAGCATGTAAACGGTTGCGTGATGAAGAGTCACTATGTGGTTGTCTACTTGTATTTGTCCAATCAAGCCCATTTGACGATAGTGCGCCATTTTATAATAAGTCTATTACTGGCGCATTTTCACAGCCAACAGATAGTGCATTAGATTTCGTAAAAGCCGCAACAAAAATGGTTTCTCATATTTATAAAGAAGGTATTAAGTATAAAAAGTGCGGCGTGATATTAACTGGACTAGAACCGAAGGCTGGTCATACATATGACTTACTCACAGATTTTGAAGCTATAGAAAAGAAAGAACAATTGATGAAAACACTAGATAACGTACATACAAAATTTGGAAAGAAAAAACTCGGTATAAGTACGTGTTATGTGCCAGGTCGCAACTGGTCTATGTCACGGGATAAATTAAGCAGAAATCCTTTTTTGTGGGACGAACTGTTGACTATTAATAACTAGGGTGTGTTGACACTTTTCGCTTAAAAAAATAGCGAAGTAGTAAAATCAAATCACCAAACCCAATTTTACTATTCGCTATGCCTCGTACCATGCTGACAGATCAACACTGGCAAAAGTTGAAAGTTATTCTGCGTAATTTATCCATTCACCACAACTCAAATTTACGCAATTTTATTGAAGCTATTCTCTATAGAATTAGAACAGGCTGTTCGTGGCGAGATATTCCTTCTTGTTTTGGTCATTCAAACTCTATTTTCAAACGTTTTAATCGTTGGTCAAGCAGCGGTAAGTTACTTAGATTATTCAAATTAATAGCCTCATGCCCCGATATGGAGTGGATTTTTATTGATGGCTCTCATGTACGTGCTCATCAACATTCTGCCGGCATAGCGAATCAATCTATTTCTAAAAGTGTAGGAGGAAACTCCTCAAAAATACATTTGATTGTTGATGCACATGGCAATCCTATTGATTTCATGATTACCGATGGAACCACACATGATGTTAAAGTTGCGCCTGATTTAATATCAACATTAGATTTAAAAGAGACAAAAGTGGTATGCGCAGATAAAGGCTATGATTCAGAACCACTGCGTGAACAGATCAGGAAAACAGGGACTAAAGCGAATATACCAAAGAAAACGAATAGCCAATCGAACAATGACCATATGGACTGGTATTTATATAAAATCAGGCATTTAGTTGAAAATATGTTTTGTAGATTAAAGCAATTTAGAGGAATAGCTACTCGATATGAAAAGCTCAAAAGAAATTATCAAAGTTCTGTTGCCTTAGCCTGTATATTTTTATGGCTACCTTTATAGGGTTAATTATGAACAGTAAGTATCAACAGACCCTAGTTTTTGATGAAGAAAATTGAAAAATAAAAACAGGTGATTTGATCTGTCTTGATTAAAGAATAAAAAGCGCCTAGAAGGCACTTTTTATTCTTTAAGTAAATTTACGGCGTTAGAATGACTTTACGACAGTCTTCTTCCTTTTTATCAAAAATACGGTAACCTTCCGCAGCATCTTCCAGTTTCATGCGATGGGTAATAATCACATCCGGAGACAGATCTCCATTTTCGATATGTTCGAGTAACTGCGGCAAGTATTTATGCACATGGGTTTGTCCCATTTTAAAAGTTAAACCTTTGTCAAAGGCATCACCAAACAGGAAGCCATGAATTGGACCTGCATAAACCCCAGGTACACTCACCACACCGCCGCGTCGGACTGCTGCAATACATTGTCTTAGTGCTGAACCACTCGAACCTTCTAATTTCAGGTTGGTCATTACTGTTTCCAGAACACTCCCTTTGGCTTCGAAACCAACGGCATCAATAACTGCATCAACACCACGATAACCTGCTGTATTTTGAATAATAAATTCAGCTGCATCGACTTCATCAAAGTTGACCGGAATGACCCCATAGGTTTGATGAGCAAATCGCAAGCGATAAGGGTGATGGTCGACCATGAAGATCTGTTCGGCACCGAGCATCCGTGCACAAGCTGCAGATAACAGACCGACTGGACCAGCACCATAAATTGCCACTGTAGAACCACGGGTGACTTGAGCATTGGTTACTGCCTGCCAGGCTGTTGGCAGAATATCGGTCAGGAATAATACTTTTTCATCAGGCAAGGAGCCGGGAACCTTAAACGGTCCGACATTGCCTTTGGGAATCCGCACATATTCAGCCTGACCACCCGGAACACCACCATACAGGTGGCTAAAGCCAAACAAGGCCGCTCCTGGTGGAATCTGTTTTTTATTGAGAATTGCACCACGACCCGTATTGGTATTTTCACAGGCAGCCATCAGTTCATGTTCACAGAAAAAACAGTGACCGCATGCAATGACAAAGGGAATGATCACCCGGTCACCTTTTTTGACTTCTGTCACTGCAGGGCCGACTTCTTCTACAACTCCCATAAATTCATGGCCGAAAATATCACCGTCTTCAGTGGCGGGGATTTTACCCCGGTATAGATGTAGGTCTGAGCCACAGATGGCAGTGGCTGTCACCCTTAAAATAACGTCATCTGGTTCCTGAATCACTGGATCTGGAACAGATTCAACTCGTACATCCCGAGCACCATGATAGGTAAGAGCACGCATGCGGATTTCCTCTCTAGTTCAACATAAATAGTCTCAAATAAGGCTGCTGATTATTAAAAAGCCTTTTTATTAGAGCCTTATAACCTGACCTAGAGCTGTAAATTAATGTATGAAATAAGGAAGCCGAGTGTTTAAAAGATAAACTTATATAGTACTTGCGTAATTCACTACAAAATATGTCAAAAATCGAGTAAATGATTAGGGTCTGTTGAGAGGTTCCTTATTTTGTACCTTATATTTACGTAACGGATGAAGATTTAGAATAGTTTTATCTTCCTACCAAAATACCAATCACTGGAATACATTAATAAACTAATTAAAAAGAAGATTTTTTAAATTTAACTTATGATGAACTCGTCGAGATTATTAGTAAGGCTCGGATGACTGGGCCTCAGATGATTCCAATCCTAGGAACTGTTGTTTAAAAGGATTAAAAATTAAATGCAATACGAAAAGGTGCACCAGATAACGAGCTCTGCTCTTAAGTTTTTTGAAGACCATCTAAAATCTCCAATGATATGGCAAGTTTTTCCCAGAAACTTTTGTGAGGAAGCAAGTAGCTTACTATTAATAATTCTTCAACAAGAAGGCATAAATGATTTTAAACTCATGAAAGGGACAAATATTGAAAATGAACATCATTTTTGGTTAGAAAATGATGAGTATGTTATTGATCTTACAGCCCATCAATTTGATGAAATCATTTCACCCTTCTTGCTCATAGAGAAAAGTAAATACCCTTTAAGTAAAGTATTTTCACTGGATATAAGTGAAATTATTGATTTTCAAAACTGGGGTGGACTAGATCCATTTAAGCCTAAAATTCAAAGTATTTTTTATGTGGATTATTACAAATAAAGCCCTCCTCAGAGGGCTTTCACACAAATTCCTACATTCACATTACTGTTGATCGTATGTGCTGTACATCCTAACATTAGAATATACAGCTAGCGAAAACTTAACGTTAACTCTATTTACCATTTGGTCCTCTTTTTCCAAAAGCTGGTTTTAGCTCATAAGCTAGATTATCTTCAATCAATTGAAGAATATCTCTACTGACATCATATTCTTTAATATGAATTTGATATTCTCCTTTAAACCAGTTATTTAATCTCAAAGCATAAGTTTTTAAACTACTCACTTTTGTTGTATGTTCTCTTAAACGATTTATTAGATCGTTTATCGAGGAACCTACGTATAAGATTTCTGAAGGACTATTTGGCTTTGCACACCTCATTCGATTTTCACCTTTTAGCCCCTCCTCCTCTCTAAAGGAGATAAAATCATTAAATGTTTTTAAGGGATTACCTCCAATTTCTCGGATAATATATATCGCAGACTTAAAATCCTTAACTTTTTCTATATCAGCTATATTGTCTATAGTTATTTCGCGACTAGGAAAAGCTTTTTTTGCTTCTTC
>OKDR01000142.1_pt1 | contig 26170 bp, 20 predicted proteins | sample 1615041 | NCBI WGS metagenome assembly OKDR01 (sample SAMN04436990, study PRJEB24849) | human gut metagenome | biome: human gut; feature: NICU; material: stool | host: Homo sapiens | place: USA: Saint Louis, MO | collected 2013-03-17 | reverse complement strand
GCAACGTCCCTGTAAAGCCGCCCTCTCGGCGCATCCCTGCGCCTCGCCCCGGCCTGCAGGAAACGCCTCAGCGATTTACAGCCGGACCAGAGCATCGCTGACAGCCCTCAGTCATTTAGAAAGCAACTTTATTGCTTCTGCATAAAAAAATTACTGGGGATCCCTCAGCCCCGTGGGAGAGGGTTGGGGTGAGGGCATCAGCCCGCACTAAATCTACTTCTCTTCCACCGCCGGCACATCCGGCCACGCGTGGACCACGGCTTTAATCAGCGTCGCCAGCGGAATGGCGAAGAACACGCCCCAGAATCCCCACAGCCCGCCGAAAATCACCACTGACAGGATAATCACCAGCGGATGCAGGTTAACTGCTTCTGAGAACAGCACCGGTACCAGCAGGTTCCCGTCCAGTCCCTGAATAATCAGGTATACGGCGAAACAGCTCCAGAACTCCGTACCCAGACCAAACTGGAACAGCGCCACACCGACTACCGGAATGGTCACCACAAACGCGCCGATATACGGGATCAGAACCGAGAATCCGACCAACACCGCCAGCAGCAGCGAGTAGTTCAGCCCGAAAATCACGAAGCCAATCCAGGTCGCCACGCCCACCACAATCATCTCCAGCACTTTGCCGCGAATGTAGTTGGTGATTTGCTGGTTCATCTCCTGCCAGATCTGTCCTGCGAGACCGCGATTGCGCGGCAGCACGCGGCGCACCGCATTCAGCATCTGCTCTTTATCTTTGACCAGGAAAAACACCATTAGCGGCACGAGAACAAGGTAAACCGCCAGCGTCAGCAACCCCACCAGCGAGGCCAGAGAGTATTTCACCACCGAGTCACCCATGGTCATGATGCGGGCGCGCATGTTTTCGGCCATCGCATCGATGATCCCGGCGTCCATCAGCGCAGGATAGCGGCGCGGCAGCGTGGCGGCAAAATCAGAAAGTTTATTCAGCATGCCGGGCATGTCGCGGATCAGGTAGATCCCCTGTTGCCAGGCGATGGGCATCACCACGAAGGACATCAGCAGCAGAATGCCGACAAACAGCACCAGAACAATGCTGGTCGCCCAGCGTCGGGAACAGCCGATATGTTCCAGACGCGCGGTGGGCCACTCCAGCAGATACGCCAGCACAATCGCCACCAGAAGCGGTGCCAACAGGCCACTAAAGAAGAACAGGATACCGAATCCGGCAACCAGAATGACCAGCAAAGCAATGGCTTCCGGATCGCTAAACCGACGCCGATACCACTGCATTAACATTTCGAGCATACAACCCTTCCCTGAATCGAATGGCGGGAGTGAGACGGTGAATTGTATCTAACTGTCACAAAAAAGACTTTCCTTTTTGTTTCACTGTCAGGTTTCGCAAAACCCTGATGAATGGGATTTTCTTCATCTCTTAACACGGCTACACTCGCAGAGCAGCGGAGATGAACGTTATGCGGGTTCATCGGTCAAATTAGCACATCCAACATACAGGACAGTGGTTATGTTCAGGCAGTTGAGAAAAACACTGGTTGCGACACTGATTGCCGCCGTGACGGTGGGTCAGGTGTTGCCCGCTTTCGCTGACTCGTCCGATTCATTGCCGGACATGGGCACCACGGCAGGAAGCACGCTCTCCATCGGGCAGGAGATGCAGATGGGTGATTATTACGTACGCCAGCTGCGCGGCAGTGCTCCGCTGATTAACGACCCTTTGCTGGTGCAGTACATCAACGGTCTGGGGATGCGACTGGTGGCGCACGCAGACTCGGTAAAAACGCCCTTCCACTTCTATTTAATCAATAACGACGAAATCAACGCCTTCGCCTTCTTTGGCGGGAACGTGGTGCTGCATTCGGCGTTGTTCCGTTATTCCGATAACGAAAGCCAGCTGGCGTCCGTCATGGCGCACGAAATTTCGCACGTCACCCAGCGCCATCTGGCGCGTGCGATGGAAGATCAGAAGCGTAACGCCCCCCTGACCTGGGTGGGCGCGCTGGGCTCTATTCTGCTGGCGATGGCCAGCCCGCAGGCCGGGATGGCGGCGCTTACCGGGACGCTGGCGGGGACGCGTCAGGGGATGATCAGCTTTACCCAGCAGAACGAGCAGGAAGCAGACCGCATCGGCATTCAGGTTTTACAGCGTTCCGGCTTTGACCCGCAGGCCATGCCGAGCTTCCTGGAAAAACTGCTCGACCAGGCACGCTACTCGTCGCGCCCGCCTGAAATTCTGTTGACCCACCCGCTGCCGGAAAGCCGTCTCTCGGATGCGCGTAACCGTGCTAACCAGATGCGTCCGGTCGTCGTGCAGTCCTCGCAGGATTTCTACATGGCCAAAGTGAGAACGCTTGGCATGTACAACTCCGGACGTAATCAGCTCACCAGCGATCTGCTGGACGCGCTGGCGAAAGGCAACGTGCGCGAGAAGAACGCCGCGCAGTATGGTCAGGCACTCCAGGCGATGGAGGCCAGCAAGTACGATGAAGCGCGTAAAGCGCTACAGCCGCTGCTGGCGTCGGTGCCTGACAATCCGTGGTATCTCGACCTCGCAACCGATATCGATTTAGGACAGAAAAAAGCGACCGATGCGATCAACCGTCTGAAAGGGGCGAAAGACATTCGCAACAATCCGGTATTGCAACTTAACCTGGCGAACGCCTACTTACAGGGCGGCCAGCCCGGCGAGGCGGTGACCATTCTGAACCGCTATACCTTTAACAATAAAGATGACCAGAACGGCTGGGAGCTGCTCGCCCAGGCCCAGGGGCAACTGGGTAATCGCGATCAGGAGCTGGCCGCGCGTGCGGAAGGTCTGGCGCTGGCGGGGCGCCTCGATCAGGCCATTTCCCTGCTAAGCAGCGCCAGCTCACAGGTGAAGCTCGGCAGCCTGCAACAGGCCCGCTACGATGCGCGAATCGACCAGCTGCGTGGCCTGCAACAACGCTTTAAGCCGTACGAGAAGATGTAATAAAGGAGAAGTCATGACAGACGCGGTAAAAATTTACCATAACCCTCTCTGCTCCAAGAGCCGCGAGACTCTGAATCTGCTGAAGTCTAACGACATCGATCCGGAAGTGGTGTTGTATCTGGAGACGCCCCCGGACGCGCAGACGATCCGCCAGTTGCTGAAGATGCTGAACATGGGCAGCGCACGCGAGCTGATGCGTCAGAAAGAAGATCTGTATAAATCGCTCAATCTGAACGATACCAGTCTCACTGAAGATCGGCTGGTTCAGGCGATGGTCGACAATCCTAAGCTGATTGAGCGCCCGATTGTCGTGGCGAACGGCAAGGCGCGTATCGGCCGTCCGCCGGAAGACGTACTCGGGATCGTCTAATCGTTACGCCGCAGCGCTTCCAGAAACGCCTGCGGCGTACTCTCCCCCAGCTTTTTCTGCGCTTTTCCCCGGTTGAAAAATTCACACAGCTGGATCAACAGTTCTCCCGCCGGTTCACTATTCACGCGCGGAATGATCTCACGTAACGGCACGGTGACCTGAAGGGCAAGATAATACTGTGAATGCACTTTTACGATGACGTTATGCTCCGGCAAGTTCACTTCTAGCCCAAAAGTCTCAATAGATTGAATATCAGCCGGACAGGCAGCCAGCACCTCGTTCGTCCAGCGGGTCAGCAACTGCGGCGAGACACCGGCATAAAGCCGGGCGTAGCACCAGCCGCTGACGGGTTCACGCGCCCAGAGCAGGTGTTGCTCCCCACCGTCGTCCATATGCAGCGATAGCGGCTGATGATGCAGAAGTAGCTTCTGCGGCATGATACCGGCCTTCAGTGCCTTTTTGCCCTGCAACGGCGCCCCCTTTTGTCTTACCGAAGCCGGTTTGAGGTAGCGGTTCAGGGTCGCGCGGGAAACGGCGATCCCTAGTCCGTCATTCACCAGCAGCAGCAGTTCATCCAGCGGTGCCCCAGTGATATCCCGCAGGGCATTTATCAGTGCCGCCTGCTCTTGTCTCAATGCTTTGTGTATCACTTTTGGCGTTGTGTGGTTATCCGAAACCTGGTCGCGGTTGCGCCAGCGCCTGACGGTGGTGACCGAGATCCCCAGTTCAACAGCTAGCTCTCTGTCGCTTTTATCTGACTGCTGAAGATAGCGACGGATACGCGGTGTGGTGGTGGCGTTAGCATGCAGTTTGATTTCCATCGCGTCTCTCTCCGCAACTAATCTTATGAGATTTATAGTAGAACAGCGAATGCTTTGTGACCGATTTCACCTTTCGCTCGCCGCGCTTCACTGATAATCCACAGACATAACATAAACAACACCTCTCAATCTTGTACGGAGTTCACAATGAACAATGTTCTGGGATTTCTTGAAGCAAAACTGATGCCGCTGGCGGCGAAAACGGCCCAGCAGCGTCATCTTGGGGCCATTCGTGGGGCCTACGTTTCATTCATGCCGTTTATCATCGTCGGCTCCATCCTGCTGGTGATCTCCTCCTTCCCGAATCAGGCCTATCAGCAGTTTATGTCTCAGGCCTTTGGTGAGAGCTGGAGTGCGATTATAGAGATTCCATTCAACGCGGTATTCTCAACCATGTCGCTGTTTATCAGCTTCCTGGTGGCCTACCGCCTGGCTGAGCATTATGGCGAGGACCGCATCTCCTGCGGCATCCTGGCGCTGGTCGCCTTCCTGATCCTGACGCCCTTTATCAAAGTGGCGGAAAACGGCGGCATTACCGTGATGCCGGTGGAGTGGATTGGCAGCAAAGGGTTGTTTGTGGCGATGATCGGTTCCCTGCTGTGGACGGAACTGTTCTGCTGGCTGAAGCGCAAAAAGCTGGTCATTAAAATGCCGGACGGCGTACCTCCGGCGGTACAGGAGTCGTTCGCGGCGCTGATCCCGGCCCTGCTGGTGATGATTCTGGTGCTTATTATCCGCATCATCTTCGAAAACACCCACTACCACACCATCCACCAGTTTATTTATGAAGTGGTTGCCACCCCGGTGCGCCACTACGGCACCTCTTATTTCGGTGCGCTGATGACCGTATTCAGTATCACCATTCTGTGGTCAGTGGGCATTAACTCCGGTTCGATGATCAACGGCATTATTCGCCCGCTGTGGATGGAAAACCAGACCGACAACATCGCCGCGATCCAGGCGGGAACGACGCCGCCGCACATCATCACCGAACAGTTTTTTGACATGATCTGGATGGGCGGCGCGGGCGCCACGCTGTCGCTGGTGATAGCGATGCTGATTTTCGCCCGCAGCAAAAACATGCGAGAGGTGGCGCGCCTCGGTGCGGGTGCCTCGGTGTTTAACATCAACGAACCGATCCTGTTTGGCCTGCCGGTGATCATGAACCCGATCATGCTCATCCCGTTTAATCTGGTGCCGCTGGTGCTGGTCACCGTGCAGTATGCGGCGATGAAAATTGGCGCGGTCGCCGTCACCACCGGGGTGTTTATTCCCTGGACGCTGCCGCCGATTATCAGCGGCTTTATCGTCACCGGGCACCTGAGCGGCAGCGTGATGCAGCTGATCAACCTGCTGATTGGCGCCATGCTGTACCTGCCTTTTATGCGTATCCTGGATAAACAGTACCGCGCCGCGGAGCTGACTACCGCTACGCAACCCGACACCACCCTTGCAAAACAGGAGTAAAGCATGTGGGGAATTATCGCAACCTGGCGAATGGCACTTGAAGGGGTAACGGAATCCGCGTCTGCCCTGGCGGCGGGAAAACCGGTCGCTTCGGCGGTGGTCGATGCCGTCGCTGCCGTGGAAGACTTTCCGCTGTATAAATCCGTCGGCTACGGTGGCCTGCCGACCGAGAACGGCGAGGTGGAGCTGGACGCAGCGTATATGGACGGCGACACGCTGGCGTTCGGCGCCGTGGGGAATCTGGTGGATATCGCCAACCCGGTGCGCGTGGCGCACGCGCTCAGCCGTCAACGCTATAACAGCCTGCTGGTCGGCCAGGGCGCGCGCGAATGGGCGCTGAGCCAGGGCTTTGCCGACAAAACCATGCTCACGGATCGCGCCATGCAGCACTACCGCAAGCGCTGCCACGAAACGCTGGATAAGGGGTTAAGCCCCTACGACGGGCATGACACCGTCGGCATCATTGGCCTTGATAAACAGGGTTCGATGAGCGTCGCCACCTCCACCAGTGGCCTGTTTATGAAAAAACGTGGTCGCCTCGGTGACTCACCCATCATCGGCTCCGGCTTTTACTGCGACAGCGAAACCGGCGCGGCCACCGCCACAGGCGTCGGTGAAGACCTGATGAAGGGCTGTACCAGCTACGAAATCGTTCGCCGGATGGCGCAAGGGATGACGCCGCAGCAGGCGGCGGATTCAGTCGTATTCGAACTGGAAGACAAGCTGATGTCGCGCTTCGGTCGCGCGGGCGATCTCTCCGTGGTGTGCATGAACAGCAAAGGAGAATTTGGCGCCGCGACTAACATAAAAACCTTCTCGTTCGTGGTGGCGACGGCTCGCCAGCCCCTCACCGTTTTTCGTACTGAACGCCTGCGGGAGAAAACGCACTATCACGCGGTAGATGAGGAGTGGATGCAGGCCTATGCCGCACGGATCCGCGCGCCGATTGAGGAATCATGATGATCACTTACCAGTTTATCAACGCGCTTTCAGACGCGAAGCCGAACAGCCATTTGATTGCGCGCGCTGACAGTTCCCTGTTACCGGAAAGCGCTCTTGTCGCTGAAATGCGCCAGCAGAGCACCGTCGCGGACGCTCGCTTTGGCTGCGCGCCGTTTGCGCGCATTACTCTGTTGCCGGACGCGCTATGGCATGACGCCCTGACCGAAGGGTTGCTCACCGCCCTGCGACCGCTGCTTACCGCCCGCCAGCGCCGAACTCGTGCTGGACGTGACGGATATCGACGATGTGGTGCTGGCGCAGGTGCTGCGTTTTCTCTTTAATCAGGCGCACAGGCTCAGTGACCTGAAGCTGAAGAAGACGAACGAAGCGGTGCGTCTTACCTGCATCACTGCCCTCTGCCTGCCGGAACAGCAGGCGAAGCTGGAGACGACCTTCCGCCAGCAGCAGGCCATTGCGCTCGGCATGATCGCGGCGCGACGTCTGGCGGATATGCCGTCCGACCGCTGCACGCCGCAGTTTGTGGTGGAAGAGGCGCAAAAACTGTGTGCCGCCAGCCCTGCCCTGCGCTGCGAGGTGCTGAACGAAAAAGATATTGCTGAGCAGGGTCTTGGACTGCTGCACGCCGTTGGCAAAGGGGCGACCTGCCCGCCGCGTCTGCTGGCTATTCATTATGATGGTGCCAACGACGGCCCGGTGCGCTGCTACGTGGGAAAAGGCATTACCTTTGACACCGGCGGCCTGTGGCTGAAGGAAGGCGCGGGCATGTACACCATGAAATATGACATGTGCGGCGCGGCCAACGTACTGGGGCTGATGCTGACCGTTGCGGAGCTGAAATTACCCGTGCGCATCATGGGCGTGCTGGCGCTGGCGGAAAACGCCATCGGCCCCGACGCCATGCAGCCCGGCACGGTGGCAACAGCCTGTAACGGCACCACCGTTGAAATCAATAATACCGATGCCGAGGGCCGGCTGGTGCTGGCTGACGCCATTGCCTGGGCCAGCCAGCGGTACCCGCAGGCCCGCTACATCATTGATATGGCGACTTTGACGGGCGCAGTGGTGAAAGCGCTGGGGTATGAGCTGAGCGGGCTGATGACCCAGGATGAACCGCTGCGCGCCGCGTTGACGCAGGCAGGTAAACGGAGCGGTGACGAGGTGTGGTCTCTGCCGCTGGACGCACGGCTGAAAAAGCAGACCGACAGCGCGATTGCCGATCTGTGCAACACACCGACTAACAATGCGGCGATAAGCGCCTCGGCGGCGTGGCTGCTGCATCACTTCTGCCCGCCGGCGATCCCATGGGCACATCTGGATATCAGCGGGACGGCGCTGTGGCGTGAGAACGGCAGAAGCATGGCATCGGGAAGACCGATTCCGCTGCTGGTTGAGCACCTGATGGGGGATCTTTAGCCCGGTGGCGCTGCGCTTACCGGGCCTACGGGTGCCATATGTAGGCCGGGTAAGGCGCAGCCGCCACCCGGCATAACTACAGCTTAAGAATATCTTTCACAAACGGAATGGTCAGCTTGCGCTGGGCGGTGATGGAGGCGCGATCGAGCTGATCGAGCGTATCAAAGAGCGTGCGCATCTCCCGATCCAGACGCTTGAGCAGGAAGCGCCCTACGTCTTCCGGCAGTTCAAATCCGCGCAGTCTGGCGCGCAACTGAAGTGCCTGGAGTTTGTCTTCATCCGACAGCGGTTGCAGCTTGTAGATTTGCCCCCAGTCCAGACGAGACGCCAGATCCGGCAGCCCCAGATTGAGCTGACGCGGCGGACGATCGCCGGTGATCAGCAGCCGGGTTTTGCCCGACTCCAGAATGCGGTTGTAGAGGTTAAAGATCGCCATTTCCCACGGCTCGTCTCCCGCCACGCATTCAATATTATCGATGCAGACCAGGGAGAGATGTTCCATGCCCTCCAGCACTTCAGGCACAAACCAGGTGCGTTTATCCAGCGGCACATAGCCTACCGCGTCACCGCGCGCCGAAAGTTCCGCACAGGCGGCATGCAGCAGGTGGCTGCGTCCCGCGCCTTCGCGTGACCAGATATAGATGTATCCGCTGTGTTCCTGGCGCAGCACGTTTTGCAGTGCAGCCAGTAAAGAGGGGTTATCACCCGGCCAGAAACTCGCGAAAGTTTCGTCGTCAGGGAGATAAAGTGGCAGAGAGAGCTGTGCCGGTCCGTTCAGAAATACCTCAACCAGAGATCTTACATAAAATCGGAATGGAGTTTAACACGGAACCAGCAAGGAGAGAACCGGGCGGACGATCCGCCCGGTTAAAGGATCAATGTGGTGCTTTTTCGCTATCGTCAGCGTCCAGGATTTCTTCTTCCGGACGAATGACCGAGATCAGCTTGAAAATCAGGCTCAGGCCCACGCCGACGATGGTCGCCAGCGCCATACCCTTCAGCTCTGCCGCGCCGATGTGCACCTTCGCGCCGCTCACGCCGATGATCAGGATAACGGAGGTCAGGATCAGGTTCTGCGCCTTGCTGTAATCCACTTTGGATTCAATCAGCACGCGAATACCGGACGCACCGATCACCCCGTAAAGCAGCAGGGAAACGCCGCCCATCACCGGAACCGGGATAATCTGGATCGCCGCCGCCAGTTTGCCGACGCAGGAGAGCAGAATAGCGATGATCGCCGCGCCGCCGATAACCCAGGTGCTGTAGACGCGGGTGATCGCCATTACGCCGATGTTCTCCCCGTAAGTGGTGTTAGGCGTGGAGCCGAAGAAACCGGAGATGATGGTGGAGAAACCGTTGGCAAACATTGAGCGATGCAGGCCCGGGTCGCGGATCAGGTCACGCTTCACGATGTTCGCCGTCACCACCAGGTGGCCAACGTGCTCAGCAATCACCACCAGTGCAGCAGGCAGAATGGTGAAGATAGCAAACCATTCGAAGCGTGGGGTGTAGAAGGTCGGCAGCGCGAACCAGTGTGCCTCGGCAATCGGTGTGGTATCCACAACGCCCATCACGAAGGAGAGCGCGTAACCCGCCAGCACGCCGATCAGGATCGGGATAATCGCCATAAAGCCGCGGAACAGGACGGAACCGAAAACCGTCACGCCCAGCGTCACCAGCGAAATAATAATGGTTTTAGAATCCGGTGACTGACCGTCCGCAGGCAGCAGCCCAGCCATGTTCGCCGCGACACCCGCCAGTTCCAGGCCGATGACGGCAACGATTGCCCCCATTGCCGCAGGCGGGAACATCACGTCCAGCCAGCCGGTACCCGCTTTCTTCACGATGAAGGAGACCAGGCAGAACAGCACGCCGCACATGATAAAGCCGCCCAGCGCGACCTCGTAACCCAGCGGCAGCAACAGCAGTACCGGGGAGATAAACGCGAAGCTCGACCCGAGATAGGCCGGGATTTTGCCTTTACAGATGAAGAGGTAAAGCAGCGTACCGATGCCGTTAAACAGCAGCACGGTAGCCGGGTTAATGTGAAACAGGATTGGCACCAGCACGGTTGCGCCAAACATGGCGAACAGGTGCTGCAAACTAAGCGGGATTGTCTGTAAAAGCGGCGGTCTTTCACTCACCCCGATAGCACGGCGCGTCATAGTGTTTTCCTCTGAGTGTCATTGTTGGTTTTTATTCAAAAAAAAGCCGACTATCAAAGTCGGCTTCTTTATCGTTATTCGATTATTTAGTCCCAAAAATCTTATCGCCGGCATCGCCGAGCCCCGGGATGATGTACCCGTGCTCGTTCAGTCCCTGGTCGACAGACGCGGTATAGAGTTCAACGTCCGGGTGCGCTTTTTCCAGCGCCGCGATACCTTCCGGCGCCGCGACCAGCACCAGCACTTTGATACTGCTGCAGCCTGCTTGTTTCAGCAGGTCAATGGTGGCGATCATCGAACCACCGGTCGCCAGCATCGGGTCAACTACCAGCGCCATACGCTCATCAATGTTAGAGACCAGCTTCTGGAAGTATGGGACCGGCTCAAGCGTCTCTTCGTTACGGTAGATACCCACCACGCTGATACGCGCGCTTGGGACGTGCTCCAGCACGCCTTCCATCATGCCCAGACCCGCACGCAGGATTGGCACAACGGTAATTTTTTTACCTTTGATCTGTTCAACCTGTACCGGGCCGTTCCAGCCTTCGATGGTCACTTTTTCCGTTTCCAGATCAGAGGTCGCTTCGTAGGTCAGCAGGCTACCCACTTCAGAAGCCAGTTCGCGAAAACGCTTCGTGCTGATGTCATGCTCACGCATCAGGCCCAACTTGTGTTTAACGAGTGGGTGTTTCACTTCCACAATCTTCATTTTCTTTCTCCTCTGAGGTGGCATCCGCAAAAAAATCGCGGGATTATACCGCTTTTTTCGGATTGCGCCATACCCATGTTGCTTGATGTACATCAATCAAAAACAAAAAAGCCGGAGGCTGGGCTCCGGTTTGGGTGCGGGGTCTTGCCCGGTGGCGCTGCGCTTACGCGGGCCTACGTGTAGTGTAGGTCGGGTAAGCGTTAGCGCCACCCGACAATTACAGGTTATCGCCGTTGCTCGCAATCACCTGCTTATACCAGTCGAACGATTTCTTCTTGCTGCGGTTCAGCGTGCCGTTACCTTCGTTATCTTTATCGACAAAGATAAAGCCGTAGCGTTTCTTCATCTCGCCAGTGCCGGCAGAGACCAGGTCGATACAGCCCCACGGGGTATAGCCCATCAGATCCACGCCGTCTTCCACCACCGCTTTTTTCATCTCGCGGATGTGGGCGGAAAGGTAGTCGATGCGGTACTGGTCGTTCACCGTGCCGTCGCTCTCCTGCACGTCGATCGCGCCAAAGCCGTTTTCCACAATAAACAGCGGCAGCTGATAGTGATCCCAGAACCAGTTCAGAGAGTAGCGCAGCCCGACAGGATCGATCTGCCAGCCCCAGTCCGATTTCTGCACGTACGGGTTAGAAACCAGGCTCTTGCTCTCGTCGTAATCCAGCGTCGGATTATCCGCCGTCGCTTTGGTGGCGAACGACATGTAGTAGCTGAACCCGATGTAATCCACGCAGCCCTGCGTCAGCGCCACTTTATCTTCTTCGGTGATATCCAGCGCGAAGCCGCGACGTTCAAAGTAGTTGAGCAGATGCTGCGGATACTTGCCGCGCACGTGAACGTCGGTAAACCAGTAGCGGCGATGCATGGCGTTCATCGCCATCATCATGTCGTCCGGGGCACAGGTCAGCGGATAGATGGGGCACATGGCAATCATGCAGCCGATATGCAGTGACGGGTTGATCTTGCGCCCCGCTTTCACCGCCAGGGCGCTGGCCACCAGCTCATAGTGCGCCGCCTGGAACATCACCGGCTCGCGATCTTCTCCCGGGGCATATTTCAGCCCGGAGTTGGTAAACGGCGCAAAGTCTTCGTGAAAGTTGGCCTGGTTATTGATCTCGTTAAAGGTCATCCAGTACTTCACTTTATGCTGATAGCGCTCAAAAACGACCTTCGCGAAGCGGACAAAGAAGTCGATCAGCTTACGGTTACGCCAGCCGCCGTATTCCGTTACGAGGTGGAAAGGCATCTCGAAGTGGGAAAGCGTGATCACCGGCTCGATGCCGTGCTTCAGGCACTCGTCGAAAAGATCGTCATAGAATTTGAGTCCCGCTTCGTTCGGCTCCAGCTCGTCGCCTTTCGGGAAGATACGCGTCCAGGCAATGGAGGTGCGGAAGCATTTGAACCCCATCTCGGCAAAGAGTTTGATGTCTTCTTTATAGCGGTGGTAAAAGTCGATGGCTTCGTGGTTTGGGTAATTTTTCCCCTCCAGCACGCCGTTGGTGATTTCACGCGGTACCCCGTGGGCGCCTGCCGTCATGACATCGGCAACGCTCACGCCCTTGCCGCCCTCTTTCCAGCCGCCTTCAAGCTGGTGCGCCGCAACGGCCCCACCCCACAGAAAACCTGCTTTAAATCCTGACATTCGCTTTCCCTCATTCTGCGTTATTTTCTGCAAAAACAGTTACAGAAACCGGTTTCATTTTGATGATGTGCAAAGGGGATATCCGTTGCAAGCAGATCGCCGAAACCGGTTTCATTTTCGTGAACGGAGTCAAGTTTGTTGCCCTGGACAGTCCGCACAGAAAAAAAGATCCCCGCGCCGAGAATAGGCTCGCAAACGTTTGCCTGGACTGTTAGAATTGCGCCGATTTTTCTTACTAGCTATGCAATCGCGTGGGGATTTAAGCCGTGACCAACAAAACTTCTCTCAGCTACAAAGATGCCGGTGTTGATATTGACGCAGGTAATGCGCTGGTTGACCGAATCAAAGGTGTGGTGAAAAAAACCCGCCGCCCGGAAGTGATGGGTGGCCTGGGTGGATTCGGCGCACTGTGCGCGCTGCCGCAAAAATATCGTGAACCTGTGCTGGTCTCGGGTACGGATGGTGTCGGTACAAAACTGCGCCTGGCGATGGATCTTAAGCGTCACGATACGATCGGTATTGATCTGGTGGCGATGTGCGTCAACGACCTGGTGGTACAGGGCGCTGAGCCGCTGTTCTTCCTGGATTACTACGCGACCGGCAAGCTGGATGTGGATACCGCAGCCAGCGTCATTAACGGTATCGCCGAAGGCTGTCTGCAATCCGGCTGTGCGCTGGTCGGCGGTGAAACCGCTGAAATGCCAGGCATGTATCACGGTGAAGATTATGACGTCGCAGGCTTCTGCGTCGGCGTGGTAGAAAAATCAGAAATTATCGACGGCAGCAAAGTGGCTGACGGCGATGTGCTGGTTGCGCTGGCCTCCAGCGGTCCGCACTCCAACGGCTACTCTCTGGTGCGTAAGATCCTCGAAGTGAGCGGTTGCGACCCGCTGACCACCGAGCTGGACGGCAAACCGCTGGCCGATCACCTGCTGGCCCCGACCCGTATCTACGTCAAAAACGTGCTGGAGCTGATTGAGAACGTTGACGTGCACGCCATCGCTCACCTTACCGGCGGCGGCTTCTGGGAAAACATTCCGCGCGTGCTGCCGGACAATACCCAGGCGGTGATCGACGCCTCCTCATGGCAGTGGCCGCCCGTCTTCAACTGGCTGCAAACCGCAGGCAACGTGAGCGAGCATGAAATGTACCGCACCTTTAACTGCGGCGTGGGCATGGTTATCGCCCTGCCCGCCAGCGAAGCGGATAAAGCGGTTAAGCTGCTGACAGAAAAAGGTGAAAACGCGTGGAAAATCGGTACGATTAAAGCTTCCGATTCCGAACAGCGTGTGGTCATTGAATGAAAAACATCGTGGTGCTCATTTCCGGCAACGGAAGCAATTTGCAGGCAATTATAGACGCCTGCAAACAGAAGAAAATCAATGGCACCATTCGGGCAGTATTCAGCAACAAGGCCGATGCGTTCGGCCTTGAGCGCGCGCGGGAAGCGAACATTCCTGCGCACGCGCTGGAAGCCAGCCAGTTCGCCGGGCGTGAAGCCTTTGACCGTGAGCTGGTGCAGGAGATTGACGCCTACGCGCCTGACGTGGTGGTGCTGGCGGGCTACATGCGTATCCTGAGCCCGGCCTTCGTCGCGCATTACAACGGACGTTTGCTGAATATTCACCCTTCTCTTCTGCCGAAATATCCTGGCCTGCATACCCATCGTCAGGTGCTGGAGAACGGCGATGAGGAGCATGGTACCTCCGTGCATTTCGTTACCGACGAGCTGGACGGCGGTCCGGTCATTTTGCAGGCAAAAGTACCGGTCTTTGACGGTGACAACGAAGACGACGTGACCGAACGTGTACAGGCTCAGGAACATGCCATTTATCCGCTGGTGGTAAGCTGGTTTGTTGACGGCCGTCTTGAGATGCGCGACGGTGCCGCCTGGCTGGACGGCGTGAAGTTGCCCCCGCAGGGCCATGCGGCTGAAGAGTAGTTTGTTCTGTCGGGTGGCGCTGCGCTTACCCGACCTACATATTGCATTACCCGATATTCCCTTCTCCAACCCCCTAAAATCCCCAACAAAAAAATAACTGTCATACTTTTCTGGCACTGTTGGACATATCGTGGAAATGCTCGCCATAATAAGGACGAGACGGATTTACCACGTCCTGTGATTGAACTGGAGTGTGAGCTGTAATGGGTCAGGAAAAGTTATATATCGAGAAAGAGCTAAGCTGGTTAGCATTCAACGAACGTGTACTTCAGGAAGCGGCCGATAAAAGCAACCCGCTGATTGAGCGTATGCGTTTTTTAGGCATCTATTCCAACAATCTGGATGAGTTCTACAAGGTTCGCTTCGCCGAACTGAAACGCCGAATCATCATCAGCGAAGAACAGGGCTTAAACTCCCACTCGCGGCATCTGCTTGGAAAAATCCAGTCTCGCGTCATGAAAGCCGATCAGGAATTTGATGGCCTCTATAACGAGCTGCTGCTGGAAATGGCACGCAACCAAATCTTCCTGATCAACGAACGCCAGCTCTCCGCGAATCAGCAAAACTGGCTGCGACACTATTTCAAACACTATCTGCGCCAGCATATCACCCCGATTCTGATCAACCGTGAAACCGATCTGGTGCAGTTCCTGAAAGATGATTACACCTATCTGGCGGTAGAAATCATTCGTGGTGAGACCATTAACTACGCGCTGCTGGAAATACCGTCTGATAAAGTCCCGCGCTTTGTAAATCTGCCGCCGGAAACCCCGCGCCGACGTAAGCCGATGATCCTGCTGGATAACATTCTGCGCTACTGTCTGGACGATATCTTCAAAGGTTTCTTCGATTACGACGCGCTCAACGCCTACTCGATGAAGATGACCCGTGATGCCGAGTACGATCTGGTGCATGAGATGGAGGCCAGCCTGATGGAACTGATGTCTTCCAGTCTCAAGCAGCGCCTGACGGCAGAGCCGGTGCGTTTTGTCTATCAGCGCGATATGCCGGACGCGATGGTGGAGATGCTGCGCGATAAGCTGACCATCTCCCGCTACGACTCCATAATCCCCGGTGGGCGTTACCACAACTTTAAAGATTTCATTGGCTTCCCGAACGTCGGCAAAGCCAATCTGGTAAACAAACCGCTGCCGCGCCTGCGCCATATCTGGTTCGATAAATTCCGCAACGGGTTCGATGCCATCCGCGAGCGGGATGTGCTGCTCTACTATCCGTATCACACCTTTGAACACGTGCTGGAATTGCTGCGTCAGGCCTCGTTCGATCCGAACGTGCTGGCGATTAAAATCAACATTTATCGCGTGGCGAAAGATTCCCGCATCATCGATGCGATGATCCACGCGGCGCACAACGGCAAGAAAGTGACCGTGGTGGTTGAGCTCCAGGCTCGCTTCGACGAAGAGGCCAACATCCACTGGGCACGCCGACTGACGGAAGCGGGCGTGCACGTCATCTTCTCCGCGCCGGGGCTGAAAATTCACGCCAAGTTGTTCCTGATCTCCCGTAAAGAGGGCGACGACGTGGTGCGCTACGCCCATATCGGTACCGGGAACTTTAACGAGAAAACCGCGCGTATTTACACCGACTATTCGCTGCTGACTGCCGATGCCCGCATCACCAACGAAGTGCGTCGGGTGTTCAACTTCATTGAGAACCCGTACCGCCCGGTGAGCTTCGATTATCTGCTGGTGTCGCCGCAGAACTCACGGCGCCTGCTGTACGATATGATCGACAAAGAGATTGCCAATGCGCAGAACGGCTTGTCGTCCGGCATCACGCTGAAGCTCAACAATCTGGTGGACAAAGGCCTGGTGGATCGCCTGTATGCGGCCTCCAGCTCCGGCGTTCCGGTAAATCTGCTCATTCGCGGCATGTGCTCGCTCATTCCGGAACTGGAAGGCATCAGCGACAACATCCGCGTGATCAGCATTGTGGATCGCTATCTTGAACACGATCGCGTCTATATTTTCGATAACGCCGGTGATAAGCGCGTATACCTCTCGTCCGCCGACTGGATGACGCGTAACATTGATTACCGTATTGAAGTGGCGGCACCGCTGCTGGATCCTCGCCTGAAGCAGCGTATCCTGGACATTATCGAGATCCTGTTCAGCGATACGGTGAAAGCACGTTATATCGACAAAGAACTCAGTAATCGCTATGTACCGCGCGGCAATCGCCGTAAAGTGCGGTCGCAGCTGGCGATTTACGATTACATCAAATCACTTGAGCAACCCGATTAACCTATGCCAATAAACGATAATACCCCACGCCCGCAGGAGTTCGCTGCGGTCGATCTTGGCTCAAACAGTTTCCATATGGTCATCGCCCGCGAGGTGGATGGCGCGATGCAGATCATCGGTCGTCTGAAGCAGCGCGTGCATCTGGCCGATGGGCTCGACGCGCGTAACATGCTGAGCGAAGAGGCAATGGAGCGCGGGCTTAACTGCCTGTCGCTGTTCGCAGAACGTCTGCAAGGCTTTTCGCCGTCCAGCGTCTGCATCGTCGGGACGCATACGCTACGCCAGGCGCTGAACGCGCCGGAATTTCTTAAGCGCGCGGAAAAGGTTATCCCCTACCCGATTGAGATCATCTCTGGTAACGAAGAAGCGCGCCTGATTTTTATGGGCGTGGAGCATACGCAGCCGGAAAAAGGCCGCAAGCTGGTGATTGATATCGGCGGAGGCTCAACCGAACTGGTGATTGGCGAAGATTTCGAGCCGCGTCTGGTTGAAAGCCGCCGTATGGGCTGCGTCAGCTTCGCGCAAATGTATTTTCCGGGCGGCGTCATCACCCGCGAAAACTTCCAGCGCGCGCGCATGGCCGCCGTGCAAAAACTGGAAAATCTGGCCTGGCAGTATCGTATTCAGGGCTGGAACGTGGCGCTGGGCGCATCGGGGTCGATTAAAGCGGCCCATGAAGTGCTGCTGGCGATGGGTGAAAAGGACGGGTTTATTACGCCTGAGCGCCTGGTGAAACTCACCGAAGAGGTGCTTAAGCACAAGAGCTTCGACGCCCTGAGTCTGCCGGGCTTGTCCGACGAGCGTAAAGCGGTGTTCGTACCGGGGCTGGCGATCCTCTGCGGCGTGTTTGACGCGCTGGCGATCAAAGAGCTGCGCCTCTCTGACGGCGCCCTGCGCGAAGGTGTGCTGTATGAGATGGAAGGCCGTTTCCGTCATCAGGATATTCGCAGCCGCACCGCGCAGAGCCTTGCCAACCAGTACAATATCGACCGCGAACAGGCGAAACGGGTGCTGGAAACCACGGTTCAGATGTACGAGCAGTGGGAGGAGCAGAATCCAAAGCTGGCGCATCCGCAGCTGGCCGCGCTGTTAAAATGGGCCGCGATGCTGCATGAGGTGGGGCTGAACATTAACCACAGCGGAATGCATCGCCATTCAGCCTATATTCTGCAAAATAGCGATCTGCCTGGCTTCAACCAGGAGCAGCAAACCATGATGGCGACGCTGGTGCGCTATCACCGCAAAGCCATCAAGCTCGACGATCTGCCGCGCTTTACGCTATTTAAGAAAAAGCAGTTCCTGCCACTCATTCAGCTTCTGCGCCTGGGCGTGCTGCTCAATAATCAGCGACAGGCGACCACCACGCCGCCGACGTTGAAGCTTAAAACGGATGACTATCACTGGACGCTGAGCTTCCCGCACGACTGGTTTAGCCAGAACGCGCTGGTGCTGCTGGATCTGGAAAAAGAGCAGCAGTACTGGGAAGCGGTCACCGGCTGGCTGTTGAAGATTGAAGAAGAGAGTTCTGAGGCGGCAGCGTAACGGCTAAGGCGCTCTCCTGAGAAGGCTGTGTTTCGAGCAACGTATCAAGCTCAACTGGCAACCCAATCAAGTAGCCCTGCACATAATCGATACCTAGCGCGTGCACCGCGCTACGTATCTCTTCTGTTTCCACACATTCCGCCACCACCAGCATTTTCTTCATCCGGGCCAGATGGCAAATGGATGCCACGATCTGGTAATCCAGGCTGTTGCTGACAATATTGCGAATAAAGCCGCCGTCGATTTTGAGAATGTCGGCGTCCACGCTTTTTAACCGCGCATAGCTGGCGTAGCCGGTGCCAAAATCATCAATGGCGATCCATATTCCCATTTTTTGCAATTGCCTGAGGGTGGATGCCGCCAGATCCGCATGACCAAAGGCGCTACTTTCGGTCACTTCAAAGATCAGCTGCCATGCTTCAACGGCATATCTGGCTAACAGGCGGCTCACTTCAAGCGGGAACTGCGCCCGGTAGACGGTAGAAGGTGCGAGGTTGATGGCAAAGCGCTGGCCCGGCAAACGCTGGCGGTGCTGTGCCAGGAAACTCAACGTACGCTCCAGTACCCATAAATCGACACGCGACGATAAACCAAACTCCTGTGCTATGGGCAGGAACTGCTCGGGAAAGATCAGCGCCCCGTTATCATCACGCATTCGCAGCAGCACTTCGTGGTAATGATCGCCGCGCAGGCCGCGAACGGGCTGAACTAACAGGCTAAAAGCGTTCTGCTCCAGCGCTGTCTGCAAACGGCTCATCATCGCCACCTTATCTTTCAGACTACGCTGCAAGTGAACAGCCCCGCGCTGCTGAAGATTTTCCGGGTGATTCGTTGAGAGGGAGAGGTCAGCCACGATGCCCAGTTCCCCCAGCACCAGATAGAGGTGATTGACGGGTGAGCGTACATAGCAGTAGCTCACGCCAACCTGAGGCTGCACCGGCATACCATCCCAGATAAAAACAAATTGCTTAATATGCTCGTCCAGCGTCTCAATGCGCTGTTGATGCGACTCCGCCTCCAGACGCACCGCCATGTCATATCCGGTGAGGTGATAGACTTGCTCTTTTGGCTGAAGGGTGCCATTTATCCATTGCGCCAGCTGCTGTTTATACTGGATCCGTAGCAGTACGCCATAATTGCGTCCCAGTACCTCCAGCTCGGGCACGCGCAGTAAACAGAGCGCTGACCACGGATGACTGGCCAGCTCGCGCGACAGCGCCCGCAGGTTGGGCATATGCACCACCGGATCGAGAAAAGCCTGACTGCGGGAGCGAATATTGATGGTCCGCTGGCGTGTCGCCAGCATCGACATGTACGTCACAACGAAGGAAAAGACCAGATAGCTGGATGAGGTGATCGCCAGCTGAATGCCATAACCCCCCTGCACCGGAATGTAGTGATAAAAAAAGTGAATCGACACCAGCAGGACCGGCGTCCAGATGATTGACATCAGCTTGTAGCCAAAGCGCATCGCCCCCCAGAGCATCACGGGCATCAGCAGTGACAAAGTGTAGTTGGTGCTGAAAATGGAACTATTTTCATTCATGGGCAGCAGCAGCATAGCCAGCAACCCTCCCAGAGCTAAAAACCACACCACAAACTCAACGGCCGTCACCTTTTTGTCTATTTGCGTGCGGAGCTGGGACATCAGTCCCTTGAAATAGCGCGGATGACGTATCAGGCGGATCAGCAGGTAGCTTAGCGGCACACCCGTCAGCCCGCTCACCAGCAGCCCCTGATAGTTAATAAGGGTCCGAATATTGAGGGGATTCAATCCTGCAAGGCTCTGGCGGCTCTCATAGACCCCGAGATAAACCGCAAACTGAAATAGCACCAGAAAAAGCGTTGCCGGGCAAAACACCTGCCAGAAGATACGTTGCCCCATCAGGCGTATGTCACCGTAAGCGGTCATATTGCGTCGGGGCGCAAACACGCGGTAACCGCCCCAGCTGAGCACCAGGGGGACGATAAAATGTAGAATGCCGGTCACGGTTTCAAACAGCCCAACGGACGGGTAATAACGTAAAAACAGCGACACCACCACTCCGGGAAGGGCTTCCAGGCCAAAGAACAACATCAGCGTCAGCAGAAAGGAGAGCGGGAGATAATAGAGCGCAACGATACCGTCGCCCAGCTGCGTTAAGGTATTAGCCATACTAAGCACCGGGAGTAACACGACGGGTAATATAAGAGGAAGTGCCCACCAGCGGTCTTTATTTTGCTTCAGGATGTGGTGAATATTCATAGATGCTCGTTTACAACCCTTGCGCTCCAGAGGGTAAATGAAGACAGGCATCCAACCTGACGTACACGATGCCCGGAAAATTCCTGGCAAGCACAGTGGAGGTGGGATTTTAAATATCAACGACGAGATGCCGTTGACCTAAATCAAATTAATTTATCTGAATAAACATTTCTTACGTTTTATTTGAATATTTTTCCTGTATTTATCAATGCGATAAATAAAAGCGTTGTTTTTAATAACATAAATTAATGTAAGCATTGACGGTATTTTACATTTCGCTGAATTGACCCCGACTTGCGGCTGTGCCTTAATAGCCGTATCGCCCAAAAGGGTATACTCAGGAAAAGAAAGTGAGTCAGGCTACGCGTATGCGAAAACGACATCGATTTAACACCCGGATGACCCGCATCATACTGCTCATCAGTTTCCTGTTTTTCTTTGGCCGCTTTGTTTATTCCTCCATTGGCGCCTGGTATCACCATCAGGACAAAATTCAGTCGCAGCAATCAGGCCTCGTAGTGGATTCGCCCGAGCGCTAAAGCGTGTTCGCTCCAGGCAGACAAACTGTATCGCACTGTATCCCGAGCGCTACGCTGACAAACCGGTACAAAACGCCCGCAAAAGCAAACATCCCCGATACATAAAAATGGTCTTCTGTGTCCCTCGCCATAATAAACTGATGAGGAGAGCCACAGATGATTCGTCGATATTTCCTGCTTCCTGTATTTGCGCTGACGTCCTTTGCTGGCGCACTGGCCGCACCGTTGGATGGCCTGAGCGCCGCTGATGTTAATGGCCCGGCCGCCGTAGCGCCGCAGGAAAAACCCCAGCCGCCAGCAAAACTGATCGTCGACCCACCGCTGGCGGGACCGCTGAGTAAAGGTGCGGTCTTTATTCAGTACCGCGTCGAAAACCTGCGCATTGAACCTGTATTTGGACCCGACGCGCTGAAAGTCACTCCGCGTATCGGCCATATTCACGTAGTGGTGGATGACGCGCCCTGGCACTGGGCTGATACCAGCGGCGAGCCGGTGATCCTGGTCGGGCTGCCCGCCGGGAAACACAAGGTAACCATCATCGTTGCCGACCCGACGCATAAGCCCATCGACCATAAAACCGTTGAATTCACCGTACCGCCCCACGCGGCGGTTCATCACTTTTAAGGAGCCTGTTATGAAAGCATTGTCTGTATTAACAGCGGCGCTGCTGGCGGTTTCCACCAGCGCGCTGGCAGAGACGAAAGCCAGCGTGGTGCTGGTGCACGGGGCGTTTGCCGACGGGAGCAGCTGGAATAAGGTGATCACCCGGCTGCAAAAACACCATACCGAGGTCATTGCGGTACAACTTCCGCTCACGTCTCTGAAAGATGATGTCGCCGCCACGCAGCGTGCTATTGCCCGGGCTCATGGGGATGTGGTACTGGTCGGTCACTCCTGGGGCGGGACGGTAATCAGCGAGGCGGGAAACAATGCCCGCTGAAGTCACTGGTTTACGTTGCCGCTTTTGCGCCGGATTCCGGCCAGTCGACGGCAGAACTGGCAAATAGCTTCCCTGATCCGCCAGGGAGCGCCAGCCTCGCTAAAACGGCAGAGGGGTATTTACATCTGCCGACAAAAGCGGTCAGCGAGAATTTTGCCCCTGACGTGAAAGACGTTGAGCGCAGCGTGATTGCCGCGACGCAGAGCCCCATTAAGGCCAATGCGTTTGGGGAGAAAGTCGCGCATGCCGCCTGGCATGACAAACCGAGCTGGTATGTGGTCAGCAAAAATGACCGGATGATCAATCCTGAGCTTGAGCGCGCAATGGCGAAGAAAATCAACGCCAACACCACGGAGGTTGCGGCAAGCCATGTATCGATGGTCAGCCAGCCGGACGTTGTTACCCGTACGATTGAACAGGCGTTATCGGGTCAACAGTGATAAAAAAAGCCCGCATGATGAACGGTCCGACTTCGGGCCACGCCATCCTACGGGCTTTATGTACTTCCGGCTCCTGTAACGGGGTTATGTGCGGTTTTGTCACAAACGCGCCTTCGCCCTCACTGAACCATCAGAAGCTATACGTCACCTTCAAACTTCCCACAGGAGACGTTTTTCGCTGAACAATGGGGCTATCGCCCGCCTCTCCCGTCAGCTGCGTAACGCCAGCTGCGGCAAGCAGGCTCCAGCGGGAGGTGAGCTTATGGGTCCAGTCCAGGTTCAGCGAATAGGCGTATATGCCCGATCCTGCATCATGTCGGGCAAATCCCGATGCGGCCGACTGGGCGGCGCTGACCCCGTAGTACGTTTGCATGTACTTGCTGGATCCCCAGCTGCCGGTCAGCGCCAGCGTCACCGAGTTTTCAGGAGAGGTGTAGAGCGGGCTGGCAATGCCAAAGTGCACAGCCTCACCGTTGTCTCTTTCCGAAACCGGGACATCAGCCTGCAGCTGCACGTTAAGCCAGTCAGTTATCCTGTACCCCAGCCCCGGCACAACGACGGCCGAGCCTTTGATGTCACCCATGCCCCGCAGGTAGTCGCTGCCGGAGGCGATTGAATCGCTGCTTACGTCGCGATCCTTACGTCCTGCGCGATAGCTCAGCGCAGCGCTGTAATCCAGGTTGCCAACGCGGTTGCCGTAGCCGAGCCCGCGGGTGGTACTGATAAAGAACCCATTTGCCATCGCGTAATCAACCACCTGAGCCGCAGTAACGCGGCTCTTATCCGAACCGGAATAGCGTGGCGCAACATCCACGCCGCCCCCCAGGGTTAACACGTTGCCCTGGCGCTGCCCGGCCGCCAGCGCCGGGGTAGCCAGTAACGCCAGGACGGCCCCCGACAGGATGCTTTTCACGCTGCGACCGATGAGTGAACGGGGGAACCTGTGACGCAGTTTGCAGTTTCTCATTAAAGAAGCCCTTTTGGATTCAGATGGTTACGATTCAGGCGGTGTTAAACGCCAGCGCGCTCATTCTGAATACCCTCCCTAAGGTTCTTATGAGCCGAAAATGAAGAAACGCTGAAGCACGTGCTGGTTCTGTAAAGTTGAATGATTTCCTGATACCGTTTTTTTCTTAAGCTGTTCTTCATCCACTGCTGATACCGTTACCTTTGTGAAAATTCTACTAATTGAAGACGACCTGGATCTCGGCAACGGCGTACGTTTCGCCCTTGCAGATCAAGGATTTGATGTCATATGGGTACGCCGGAAAGAGGATGCGCTGCATCAGCTTGAGCTCTGCGTGCCGGAGCTTATCCTGCTCGACCTGGGGCTGCCCGATGGCGATGGCATGAGCCTGATGACGCGTCTGCGTCAGCAGCTCCGGGGGATCCCCGTCATTATCCTGACGGCGCGAGGCACGCTGCAGGACCGCCTGTGCGGGCTGGACGCGGGCGCGGACGACTATCTGGTCAAACCTTTTGTTCTCGCCGAGCTGCTGGCACGCGTGAGAGCCCTTGCGCGACGCAGTTACGGTTTTGAAAATGAGGCAATAGAAATTCGCGGTTTGTCGCTTCATATTCCGACGCGTCGCGTAACGGTGAGCGCACGCCACGTTGAGCTGACGGCAAGCGAATATGCGCTGCTTGAAACGTTAATGCTGCGCGCCGATCGCGTGCTTACGCGGCGGTATCTGGAAGAGAGGATATTCGGCACGAAAGAAAATCTCAGCAACGCGCTCGACGTGCATATGGGTAACCTGCGGCGAAAAATTGGCGATGGCTTTGTGCGAACGGTGCGGGGCGTAGGGTACGTCATTGATACCGTACCGGTTCAGAAGGCGGCAGGTTGATGCGTAATTTTTGGTACCGCCTCAGGCTCCCTACGCTGGTCAGGCGAATGCTGGTCGCCCAGATGCTGCTGCTTACGTTACTGTGGTGTCTTTTTTTAACCTTCATTTTGCTGGAGGACCTGCGCAGCCCTCCAATACTCACGGGCAGTGAGACTTACGAAACCCTCTTTTCCCTGGTTGAGAGCATGGAGGATAGGCCGCAGGCGCGTAATGAGGTGCTGGCCGCGTTCAGCAAGGCGCTGCGGGAGGGTTATGGCGGCGGTGAAGATCCGGAGCTCGCTATCAACCTGATCGTTCGCAAGCATAATGAGATTATTTTTTCTTCGCGTGGCGCGCCAACGGAGGTGAAAAATAGCCGCCTGGGGGAAATGCAGCGCGTCCGGACTGGAGACCACACCTGGACGAGCCGCACGCTCAAATCCGCGCGGTCCGACGTTGAAGTCACCCTTTTCACCCCGGCTGGCAGCTGGAATTTCTTTATCTACCTGAACTCGCGCGGCTATTACGTCATGCCGCTGCTGGTATGCATCCCTTTTCTTCTGTTTCCCGCGTGGTTGTCAATCCGCATCGCGATGCGCCCCTGGAACAGGGTAGTGAATGAAATTTCATTGCGCACGCCAGACGATCTCTCTCCCTTAAAAGCCGTTCCCAGGCACAGGGAGCTGCGCCAGACGGTGGACGCGATTAATGAGTTTCTCGCCAGGGTGCGGGAAAGCGCCGAAAGGGAAAGGGTGTTTATTGCCGATGCCGCGCACGAGCTGCGTACGCCGCTGGCCGCGATGCGAATCAACGTCGAGGCGCTGCAGTCCTGGGTCATCAGCGAAAGCCAGCAGGAGCTGCTTGCAGGCATTGTTCGCAGCAATAGCCGTGCTGCTCGTCTCGTCAATCAGCTTCTGCTGATGAAGCACAGCGAAGCGCACATCGACACGGTAATGGAGCCTGTGCCGCTGACAACGCTTATTCAGGAGCGAATGGCCGCACTGGAGCCGCTGGCATCGGCACGCGGGATTGAGTTTGAATTCTTCGCCGACGATGAAATCCATGTCGCAGGCATTCGGGAACGTCTGGTGTCGCTGATCGACAATTTAATTGAGAATGCCGTGAAGTACAGCCCTGAGGGTGGACGCATTGAGGTACAACTGCAATCGCGTGATACGTCCGCTCAGCTGCGCGTCTCAGACGCGGGCCCCGGTATCCCGGTTGAACTGCGGGAGCGCGTGTTCGACAGATTTTTCCGCGATCCTAATCAGACCCAAAGCGGGAGTGGACTGGGGCTTGCCATCGTCAAAGCCGTTACGCAGCAACACAACGGCAGGGTCAATCTGAGTACGTCAGCCGAAGGTGGTCTTATGGTGACCGTTGATTTCCCGAATCCGGCGTTCGCATGAACGTAAACCCGGCGCTACACGTCCTGACATGTGTCAGCGCAGCGTTACTTCACGTATGCCGCAGATTGCTTCAATAAAATTACCGTATTTGTTATATTGTTACTTACTGATTATTCACCTCTGCGGTGCCAAAAAGAACAAGATTCACCGCAACCCAGGACAGAAAAATGTTAGATTACCGCTTCCCGACAGCTTTGCAGATGGTTCTCAGCGTAGCGATGGCGGAGCAATCGGGTGAACGTTCGACGAGTGCAATCCTGGCTTACGGCCTGGAAGCGAATCCGAGCTTTATCCGCAAATTAATGGTTCCTCTCGCCCGCGACGGCATTATCGTCTCCACGCTTGGCCGCAACGGCTCTATTCACCTTGGCCGCCCGGCTGAAGAGATCACCCTGCGTGATATCTACCTTTCTGTCACTGAAGATAAAAAGCTGTGGGCGTCCCGTCCTGACGTCCCGGCCCGCTGTGTGGTCAGCGCCAACGCCTGCTGGTACTTCAAATC
>OKDR01000140.1_pt1 | contig 26374 bp, 24 predicted proteins | sample 1615041 | NCBI WGS metagenome assembly OKDR01 (sample SAMN04436990, study PRJEB24849) | human gut metagenome | biome: human gut; feature: NICU; material: stool | host: Homo sapiens | place: USA: Saint Louis, MO | collected 2013-03-17 | reverse complement strand
ACCGCCCAAGAGTTCATATCGACGGCGGTGTTTGGCACCTCGATGTCGGCTCATCTCATCCTGGGGCTGAAGCAGGTCCCAAGGGTATGGCTGTTCGCCATTTAAAGAGGTACGCGAGCTGGGTTTAGAACGTCGTGAGACAGTTCGGTCCCTATCTACCGTGGGCGCTGGAAATTTGAGAGGATCTGCTCCTAGTACGAGAGGACCAGAGTGGACGAACCTCTGGTGTACCGGTTGTGACGCCAGTCGCATCGCCGGGTAGCTATGTTCGGAAGGGATAACCGCTGAAAGCATCTAAGCGGGAAGCCTACCTCAAGATAAGATTTCCCTAGGAATTTATTCCTCTAAAGAGCCGTTCGAGACTAGGACGTTGATAGGTTGGATGTGGAAGCATAGTGATATGTGAAGCTGACCAATACTAATTGCTCGTGAGGCTTGACTATACAACACCCAAGCAGTTGTATATGAAGCATCAATCGATTCATAAACATGCAAAGCAACTTGATTTAGTTATACTACTAGCTAAAATGAACAACGAAAAATCAGACCAATCAGCCCATCTGTAAAGATTTGGAAAACGCAACGTATCACACAGTGAATAAAACGAAGCAAGTATCCATACCAGTTGTGCTGGCGACCATAGCAAGAGTGAACCACCTGATCCCTTCCCGAACTCAGAAGTGAAACCTCTTAGCGCTGATGGTAGTGTGGGGTTACCCATGTGAGAGTAAGTCATCGCCAGCTCATTATTCTAAACACCCCCGTTCTAACGAATGGGGGTGTTTCTTTTATTGCCCGGAATTTATACCTATAATTCTTTATATGATTATAATGGAAGAAATTCATATCAAGTCTAATAAGGATATAACATGTCTACCGATCAACAATTCCCAACACCCAATAATTTAGGTATCGCAGTTTATTCAAATAATGCAGAAGCTATTGGTAATACTCCTTTAGTTCGTATCAACCGTTTAATTAAAACTGGTGCAACTGTATTAGCGAAAGTGGAAAGTCGTAATCCTGCCTTTTCTGTGAAATGCCGTATTGGGGCTGCACTTATTGCAGATGCAGAAAAAAGAGGTGTGTTGAAAGAAGGCATGCATATAGTTGAACCAACTAGTGGTAATACGGGGATTGCATTGGCTTTTGTTGCGGCGGCGAAGGGTTATCCAATTACTTTGACTATGCCAGCTAGCATGAGTCTTGAACGCAGAAAAGTATTAAAAGCTTTAGGTGCTAATTTAGTTCTAACTGAACCGGCGAAAGGGATGAAAGGTGCGGTTGATGAAGCGGTACGATTAGCAACTGAGCAGCCAGATGTTTATTTTTTGCCACAACAATTTGAAAACCCAGCCAATCCACAAATTCATGTGGACACAACTGGCCCAGAAATTTGGCAAGCAACAGGTGGGCAGGTTGATATTTTAGTTGCTGGCGTAGGTACTGGAGGTACGATAACTGGTATTTCTCGTTATTTTGAACAGGTCCAAAATAAGCCATTGTACTCAGTAGCAGTTGAACCTGCTGAGTCTCCAATTATTACTCAAACTAAAAGTGGTGAAAGTATTACGCCTGCACCCCATAAAATTCAGGGGATTGGTGCAAACTTTATTCCAAAAAATCTTGATTTAGATTTGGTTGATGAAGTCTTACCAGTGAATAGTGAAGAAGCAATTCAATGGGCGAGAAACTGTGCAACTCAAGAAGGTATTTTGGTAGGTATCTCAAGTGGAGCTGCCTTGGCTGCTGCAGCTAAAATTGCAGAGCGTCCTGAAAATGCTGGTAAAACAATAGTTGTTATTCTTCCTGATAGCGGAGAACGTTATTTATCTTCTGTTTTATTTGAAGGTTTATTTGACGAATAAAATTAACTATGTAAAAAAGCCCATTAATAGATGGGCTTTTTTTATTTGATCTGAATTTATAATGCACTTTTTAAAGTTTTCTGATGACGTTTCACAGATCGAGCATATTTTTTTGCTTTGTGTCGTGTCCAGAAGCTTCGCTCATATCCAGTTGGTCCCACATTATAATAAGCTGTTGCCTTGAACCAACTATCAGCTGACTGATAATAGTGATTTAAGATATAAGCACCACATTGAATATTAGTGGTTTCATCATATAAATTCCCCACACAAGTTTGTTGCCAATAACTTGGAATAATTTGAGTTAAACCGACGGCGCCAGTAGGAGAGCGAGCATTACTATTGTAACTAGACTCTTGCCTGATGACTGCTGCGAGTAAAAGAGGGGGGACATTATATTGGTCAGCACTTTGAATAATCATTGGAGATAGCCGATTGGCTGTACTCGCTGGAACAGAATAAGCTTTTTGTAAGCCAGACGAGAGTTTATTGGAGCGCCAAGAAAATGAGCCACTATTCGGTCCTAAGCTTGTACACCCTGTCATTATTGTCATCAATGCAATAATAAAAAATTTGAGGCTAAGGCGGTGTAATTCTGATGGTTCAAAATGATCTTGAGCTAAAGATGAGGTAAGCAAAATACAAAACCAATAATCAAATTTCAAATGAAATGATGGTATTCAGCTGTACTTATCGGATCAATGTAAGTTCTGTTGCTCAGCACATCTAGAAAGTAAGAATTTTGTATAATTAAAATGAAAAAACCCCGACATCCTGTCGAGGTTTCTTCGTATTCAGCTTTATGTAGTTAACTCCTGTCAACTACCGCTTCCTGCGTTCTTATTCTTCTTCAATGAGACATCCTGTCTCTCTATGATTTATATACTATGAAAAAATACTAAAGCTGAATATCCGCAAATCACCGCAAGTTTTGTACGTTTTAACTTACAGTCGTTTTTTTTCAACTTTCTTAGATATGATGTCGACTAATTTTTGGGCTATAGGAGCACAAATCAATACACTTGGGAAAGCTAATATCCATGCAATGATCCAAGCCGATAACCATAATGAAACGAAGTGATGATTTAGCCCTACAGCCTTGAAAGTTGAAATACCTGAAACTATAAAAGACATCATTCCTGATAAAATTAAGAGGAATAAAAGTTTCTGTGCTTTCATGGCCTTATATTCCTTGATAAGCATTTAAGGTCAATGCAAAATTTTCTCCAAATTGTTGAGCAGTTTTAATATCTCCTTCATCAAAACCATCTGCATTACTGCCATGTTCAGCTTGAGCCATTAAGCCTGACCATGAACCGAGACGGTTGGCTGCTTGCGTATAAGGAATGCCTTTGTGCTGTTCAGGCATGATTGGATTACCGACCCATAACATGCCGTGTTGCATACAAAAGGTGAAAATCGAAATTAACGTCGATTGTTTATCACCAGCAGGAAGGGAGGAAACGGTAAATCCAGCCGCTAATTTTCCTTTAAAACTTTGTTTTTTCCATAATGGACCAGTTGCATCCATGAGTTGTTTTAATTTGGAAGATACACCACCTAAATAAGTGGGGGAGCCCCAAATTAAGCCGTCATATTGGATAAGAATTTCTGGGCTGTTGATAATATCTTCGGCATTGAGTAAATCTGCTCTCATATTTTTATGGCTCAAAATACCAGTTTGAATTTGCTGAGCAATAAATTGGGTGTGACCTTGGCGACTATGGTAAATAATGGCAACAGTTTTCATGGAAATTTCCCTTTATTTAAATTTGAAATAGTTTTGCAGTGAGATATAAACCACAGCCAAAAACACTATGGTTCAGCAAACTTTTCAGACAGTTCAAAAAAGGATGAGGTGTTTTTGATGAGGCAAAACCACTACCCATAGCTGGTTGCATAATAAAAAAAGGAATGAGAACGGTGATCAAACCAAACAGTAGTGCTGAGTAAAACTGAGGGTGGTCGAGCCAAGTCGAACCTACAATGAAGAGAAAGCTCAATGCGAAGATAATCCCGACACTATAGTGAGCAATCCAGCCTAATAAATATTCCCCCTTTATTGGGGTACTTTTAGCAATAGATTGATGGACGAGTTTTCCTTGAAATATCCAGCCCACCCAACGTCCAAGAAAGGCAAAGTTTAAAGTCGGGGCCTTAAATATTTTTAGTATTAACAGCCATATATCCATAACGATGGTTGCACCAATACCAAGACATAAAGCTTGAAAGAACAGAGTGGATGTATTCATTTTTACACCTTGCTTTTATACGTATGAAACGTGATAAATTTATTGTGCAAATTAAAGTTCACTTGAAGTCAAGAGGGTATTATGGATATTGGTGAAGTCGCTAAGAAGGCAAAAGTCACAACGGCTACCCTACGCTTTTATGAAGAGAAAGGATTAATTAAATCGATAGGGCGGCAAGGCTTACGTCGACAATATGGCAAACAAGTAATTGATCAACTGGCATTAATTGCTTTAGGTCGTGCTGCAGGATTTTCTTTAAATGAAATTGCCACAATGTTTGGGCAAGATGGTAAGCCTGATCTTGACCGTCAAAAACTAAAAGATAAAGCTGAACAATTAGAGCAAATGGCAAAGCGATTGCATTTTATCAGCCAGGGATTAGAACACGCTGCTGTATGTCCTGCTGAAAATCATATGGAATGTCCAACTTTCCAAAAATTTTTAAAAGCAGCAATTGCTGGAGAATATCAGCCAACAAAACTTTAAGCAGTTTTTAGCGAAGAGGTCTAATTTTTGAAGTTGTATTAAATAGTTGGTCTTGTCATATTTTCGCCATAAAGATTTCATCTTTTTGAAGTAAAAACTTCATATAAGCTTGATTAAATTTGCTTAATTTTTTATCAACTGTATAAAACCATGAGCAAAAAAACATTAGCGGTATTATTATGCTGTGCCAGTTTAGGATTGGCGGCATGTAATGATGATAACGACCAAGAACAAACTTCACCTACTGAAAACGTTACCGAACCAACCTTAATTTCTTTTGCTAAATTACCTGTAGAAACTTATGCTGCTGGTCCAGACTCTGGTGCATATGTGAAAGGTGCAAATGGAATTTATCCTCCATTTAAAGGTCAACCTGTACAAGGCTTTTCTGCTGCATTAAAAAATGAAGATGGCAGTTATATGGCAATGGCCGATAACGGTTTTGGAACTCAAGATAATTCAGCAGACTTTTTACTTCGTATTTATAAAATAAAGCCTGATTTCAAAACTAAAGCTAAAGGCACGAGCCAAGTTACTGTACAAAGCTTTATCCAACTGCGTGATCCGAATAAATTAATTCCATTTAATATCATCAATGGTAATACACCTGAGCGTTTATTAACGGGCGCTGATTTTGACCCAGAGTCGATGCAGCGTACTAGTGACGGGACCTACTGGATTGGAGATGAGTTTGGGCCTTATTTACTTCATTTTTCAGCAAATGGTGTGTTATTAGATGCACCGATTGCTCTGCCAAATCCGTTACATCCGACTCAAGAATTACGTTCACCACAAAATCAGTTTAATAAAGCACAAATTAATTTTGTAGAACCTCTAGTTCAACAAAGTGGTGGTTTTGAAGGAATGGCGATTTCGCCAGATGGGCAGTATCTTTACCCTCTTATAGAAAAGCCAATTAAATCAATTCGAGAAACGGAAAGACAGTTGCTGATTTCGCAATTTGATGTGAAGAAAAAAGTGTATACAGGAAAATATTATTGGTTCCAGTTAGACAGCAAGGCAACCAATATTGGTGACTTCCAACTCTTTAATGATAAAGAAGGAATTATTATTGAACGTGATGCGACTCAGAACAATTTAGGTGGATATAAAAAATTAATCCGTATTAAATTGAATGAGTCAGGTCAGCTAGTAAGCCGTGAAGATTTAGTCGATTTAATTAAAATTGCTAACCCGAATTTGTTGTATGGCACAGCTAGAGCAGGGGATATTGGTACGGGGGAGGTTTTTGCTTTTCCATTTGAAACCATTGAAGATGTAATTATTGAAAATGGCACAACGCTGACGGTTTTCAATGATAATAATTTCCCTGGTTCGACAGGACGTAACGCAAAACTGGCTGACGATAACGAGATTATTCAAATTCGTTTGCCAAAAGCTTTGTTCTAAGCTCTATAAATAAAAATTAAAACTGCGGCGGATTTTGGTCCGCCGTATTTATTACAAGAATAAAATATTGAGTAAAGTTTAATCAAATTAATTTCTATATCGTTGTTTTCGCATGTTTTATAAACAGGGAAAATGAATGAAATTCATGTTAAAATGATCGGCTTTCATCTTTAGATGTCTCTCCTTCATCTGCTAGCCGAGATTCGCAAGCCATGTCTACCGCTTATACCATGCAAACTGCGCCAAAAGCGCTGTTTGATTACGACAAATATTGGGCGTCGTGTTTTGAACCAGCGCCATTTTTGCCGATGTCACGAGAAGAAATGGACCAACTCGGCTGGGATGCGTGTGACTTTATTTTAGTCTGTGGTGATGCTTATATTGACCATCCATCATTTGTATCAGGTGTGATTGGACGTGTGCTTGAGGCACAAGGTTTCCGTGTCGGAATTATTGCGCAGCCAGACTGGACCAATGTTGAAAGCTTCCGAGTTTTAGGTAAGCCAACAATTGCTTGGGGTGTAACCGCAGGTAATATGGATTCGATGATTAACCGTTATACGGCAGATCGTAAAATCCGTTCGGATGATGCATATTCTCCAAATAATGAACCAAATAAACGTCCAGACCGCGCAGCAACAGTTTATTGCCAACGTTGTCGAGAAGCATTCCCTGATGTACCTGTGTTATTAGGTGGTATTGAAGGCAGTTTACGCCGTATCGCACACTACGATTATTGGTCAGATAAAGTCCGTCGTTCGATTTTGATGGACTCAAAAGCTGATTTGCTGATGTATGGTAATGGTGAGCGTGCCATTATTGATGTAATGCATCGTTTGGCTAAAGGTGAGAAAATCCACGAGATTACAGATGTTCGTGGTACGGCATTTATTATTAATAAACATAACAAAGCATCAAAAGCAAAGTTTGTTGAAGTTGCGAGTAATGATGTAGATACGGTTGGGCGTGTTGATCCAATTATTAACCCATATGTCATGACAGAAGATATTGATGGCTGTGAGGTTGAAAAAGAAAAGGGTAACTCTTTAGCTCAGTATCAAAATTTCCAAAAAGAGATTGTTGCAAATCCCATTGTGCGTGAAGGCGACAAACTTGATGACGACACTCAAATCGTTCAATTAAAGCCAGCACCGTCAAAAGCAATTAAACACAAATTACCACCACGAGAGTTGGCGGTTATTCGCTTACCTTCTTTTGAAGAAGTGGCAAATGATCAAGTGCTTTATGCGCATGCAAACCGTATTTTGCACCTTGAAACCAACCCTGGTAATGCTCGTGCACTCGTTCAACGCCATGGTGAACGAGATGTGTGGATTAACCCGCCTCCAATTCCTCTAACTACGGAGGAAATGGATTATGTGTTTGATTTACCTTATGCACGTTTGCCACATCCTACTTATGGTGATGCGCGTTTCCCTGCATTTGATATGATCAAATTCTCGGTCAACATTATGCGTGGCTGTTTTGGCGGCTGTACATTCTGTTCGATTACAGAACATGAAGGTCGTATTATCCAAAACCGTTCGGAAGATTCGATCTTACGTGAGATTGAAAAAATCCGTGATACGGCACCAAACTTCACCGGTATTATTTCAGATTTAGGTGGCCCAACAGCAAACATGTACCGTTTGCACTGTAAAGATCCTGAAATTGAGAAAAACTGTCGTAAACCTTCTTGTGTATATCCGGGTGTTTGTCAAAACTTGCATACGGATCATGCACCTTTAGTACAGCTTTACCGTAAAGCGCGCGCAATTAAAGGTGTGAAGAAAATTCTGATTGGTTCTGGTCTGCGCTATGACCTTGCGGTACTCAACCCTGAATATGTAAAAGAACTAGTACAACACCATGTTGGTGGTTATTTAAAAATTGCTCCTGAACATACCGAACAAGGTCCGTTATCTAAGATGATGAAACCGGGTATTGGTACGTATGATCGTTTCAAACAAATGTTTGACCGTTTCAGTAAAGAAGCAGGGAAAGAGCAATATTTAATTCCTTACTTTATTGCTGCGCATCCGGGTACTTCAGATTATGACATGATGCACCTTGCAATTTGGTTGAAAAAGAATGGTTTCCGTGCCGATCAAGTACAGACGTTCTATCCATCGCCAATGGCAACTGCAACAACCATGTATTATTCGGGCAAAAACCCGCTTGCTAAAGTCGCTCGCTATACTGAAAAAGTTGATATTGTAAAAGGCGAGAAACGCCGTCGTCTGCATAAAGCATTCTTGCGTTATCATGATCCAAACAACTGGCCATTACTTCGTGAGGCCCTAAAAGAGATGGGGCGCGCAGATTTAATTGGTAATTCGAAGCAGCATTTAATTCCGACTTATCAGCCAAAAGGCACAGAAGGGGAATATAAGTCTGCTCGTAAGAAAAATTCGTCTGCAGCAGGTGATTCGGTTAAACGAAATAATCAGCAAACGAATAATCATTCGAATCAAAAGCGTCCACAAAAAGGACAGGTTCTAACGCAACATACTGGTTTACCTCCTCGTGAAACAGGTGAGAAAAGACCGTTTGGTGGGAAAAGTAAACCTAAATCTAAAGTTCGTGGATAATGATAAAACAGGCTCTTAAATAGAGCCTGTTTTGTTTTTTATGACTCTATTTAAATCGTATAATGAGATTTTCGAGGATTTAAAGTACAAAAAACGTAACGAATAATGATAAATAACCAAAATCTGACGAGCTGCACTTGATTGTTATTGATTCTATGATTATAAATAATGTGAGGGTGGCTAAATTTAAGCCAAGCTTGATAACTACAAGTGAAATTACTAAGTGAACCTTTTAAAAAACGGCTGTGTCGTTATCAATTAAAACAAAGTGTGATCTAGCAAAATCATTATAAAAAACTTAAAGGATTAGGCCCATGTATTATTTAATCACGATCTTATTATTATTTCTGGTTGTTGTTATGGCAGTGAAAAGTCTGTCACGAAGGCATCAACATGATAGTGCTTTAAAGCGCCGTGCAGTGTTAACTAGCCATGAGCAAATGACCTTAACCAGACTACAAACTGTTTTGCCCAAATTTACCGTATTAGCGCATGTATCTTTTGATGCACTTCTAACTACAAAATACGCGCATACACGTCGTAAATATCAAAATATGTCAGCTGATTTTGTTGTGCTTGATCAAAATTATCAGGTAATTGTAGTCGTTGTTCTAGGGGAAAACGGTTTACGCCGAGCGCATCAACAATATGAGCGTCGCCTATTACAATTGGCTGGCTATCGTGTGCTTCATTATAGTAGTGTGCCTGATTATCATGACTTAAGAAGAGACTTATTGAGTCCTGAATCAGAATTAGCAACTTTGCATGCGACACCCCAGCTAGAAAGAATGTCAAATGCTTTTGTGAAGCCTTAAAAATTCGACATTAGCGCAACTAATCTGAGAGCTCATTTAAGAATATCTTAATAAGATGCTGAAATTCAAAATTTTAAAATTACTAAAAAATTGAGCAATATCACCTAAGATATTGCTCAATTTTACATGGATTTATAATTATAAAAATTATGGAAGTACCGCAACAACCGTCATTTCTACAAGTACATCGGGTGCATAGAGTTTTGATTCTACACATGTACGTGCTGGTGGGTTCCCTTCGCTAATCCATCCATCCCAAACCGCATTCATTGCTGCATAATCTTTTTCAATATCTTTTAAAAAAATCATGACAGAAAGAATATGGGTTTTATCAGTTCCAGCTTCTGCCAATAGACGGTCAATATTATCTAAAGTTTGTTGAGTCTGCCCTGTGACATCTGCGCTTGTATCATCGGCGAGTTGCCCAGCTAGGTGTACCAAATTACCTGAAATCGCAACTTCGCAGTAGCGTGAAGTAACGTGTAAACGCTTTACCGTCATAAAAATGCTCTAAAGTGGCTTTATTTAATAGTTTTGATTTTATGAAGAGTTGCTAGGTCGGTGCAAGCAAGTAGAAAAGAATTTCAGTAGATTATTGTGAGGAAGGGATATCTAAGCCATGTATCAGAAGAGCCCTGCAATATTCGGATTTGGTCGTCACGCCAATCACAGGACGATATGCCGAAAGTAAAGGTTGCTTTGGCATGTTGCAAATACATGGGTAATGAATATGCGTTGATTAGGTTACTCTAAAGTTTGAGTAAAAGGGAGCCTATTTTGTTCAAAAGTTGCTCTTTCGGGTAAAAATTAATCAGTCACCAGAGGTTAAGTTGGAAGTCATCGGCTTGCGTTTGTAATTGATAAACGCCTATACCAATCAGGCGAAACTGGAAATGTTCGGGTATCTGCATTTCATTTAACAATAAAAATAAAACTTGGATTAGGTCCTGTAGCGACTGGATCGGTCTTTTAAAGCTTTTACTATGTTGTAGAGTCTGAAAATTCTTGAGTTTAAGTTTGATATTCACACCACGTGCATTGAGTTGCTTTTTCTCTAGGGTTTGCCAGACTTTTTCAGCTAATCCCTGCCAATAGGGCTGACATTGAGCCAAAGTAAAATCACTGTCAAAAGTGGTCTCTTTCGAAATTTGTTGGCGAGCTCTTTCAGCTTGAACAGGTCTATGGTCAATGCCCTGAGCATATAGATAGAGTTGTTGTCCATATTTACCAAAGTGGTGAACCAAAACAGCTTCTTCAATTTTTTGTAAGTCACCTAAAGTATGTAGCTGAAGCTGTTGTAATTTTTCCTGAGTGACTTTACCCACGCCTGGAATCTTTTTAAGCGGAAGGTCTTGAATAAAAGTAGCAACTTGCGAAGGTTTGATTACACATAAGCCATTAGGTTTGTTCCAATCCGAAGCAATTTTTGCCAAAAATTTATTTGGTGCTACACCAGCCGATGCAGTAAGCCCAGTTAATCGAAAAATATCTTCCCGAATTTGCATGGCAACTTCAGTTGCACTCGCAATTTGTTTTAGATTTTCAGTGACATCCAAATAGGCTTCATCTAAAGATAAAGGTTCAATAAGTAGCGTATATTGCTGAAAGATTGAGTGAATTTGAGCGGAAACCGTACGGTATTTTTCAAAATTTGGTTCAATAATGACAACTTGAGGACATAGTTTTCTTGCCTGACTCATCGACATAGCAGAACGCAAACCAAATTCACGGGCAGGGTAGGAGGCAGCAGCAATCACAGCTCGCGGATGATGCGAAGAAATAACGACGGGAAGATGCTTTAGATCAGGACGCTCTCGCAATTCGACCGATGCATAAAAGGCATCCATATCGATATGAATGATTTTGCGCATATTATTGTGCTTTCACGATGCCTTGCTGCTGTAAAAAATGATGCCATTCTTTGACTGAACCCTCATAAACATTTAAGTCTACTGGTTTTGTCATGCCTTCAATTTTACCTTGATTACTATGCTGCCAAAAGAGCCATTTTCTTTTGTCTTTCAGCTCAGGTTTTCCTTCGTAATCTCTGACCCAAAGTGGTGTATTAGGGAAACTTCCTATTAATACAATGTGGTAAAAAGTTTTGGAAATATAAAAGATGGGCTGTTTGCCATAATGCTGTTTTAAGCGATCATGCATGATGCCTATTTCTTTAAGTAATTGTTCTTTGGTGTGCGCATTAATACAGTTACCGTCATATTCTAGATCGATAACAGGAGGAAGGGCATCGGCTTTGTTGGGTACAGTCGCAATAAAGTTATCCGCTTGTGTTTTTCCATCACGGCATAGACGATAAAAATGATAAGCACCTACATGAAACCCATGTTCACGTGCCTTGAGCCAGTTTTCCTGAAATTTTGAATCTTTGTAATCGCCGCCTTCGGTCGCTTTTAAATAGACGAATTGGAATTTTTCCGGTGATATTTTTTTCCAGTTAATATCACCTTGATGATGAGAAACATCGAACCCTTGCACCGGATAGTCCTGCGCAACTGCTTTTTGTTGATAGAACAGACCAAAATAAGCTAAGACTCCCATAACACAAGCTAAGCCAATTCCGATTAGGGTATTGTGCCGTGATGTGAAAAAAGTTTTAGCCAGTTTGCTCATTCAAAACTCGTTAAAATTTGAAGTCGACATCATAGCGTGATTCGCGAGCGAGAAACCATGCTAAAAATGCAACTGCTTATACAGGCGTATCCTTTGGAATTTGCCAGAAAATAAATGCAGTAATGACATTGATACAACCGAGGCAAATTAAAGTGACATGGAATGCAGTGGTTACATAAGCTGGGCCATAATAATTGGTAAATACGTTAATGAGTGTACCTGCCAGTGCCACGCCAATACTCATTGATAGCATCATGATCATTGATAGAAAACTATTACCGCTACTTGCATCTTGTTGAGGCAAATCTTTCAAGGTCAATGTGTTCATGCCAACAAATTGCAGTGAATTTAATGTGCCAAATAAGAAAAAGTGTAAGGCTCTAAACCAAGTTGGAGTATCGACGGTCATGATTGCAAAAGAGGCAATACATAATCCAACAAGTGTTGTGTTGATGAGTAAAAAACGTCGATAGCCAATTTTCTGAATAATAGGTCTGACAATTGGCTTTGAAAATAATGAACCCAAGACCAAGGGAATCATCATTAAACCTGCAATAAAGGGTTCAAAACCAAAAGCAACTTGTAGCATGAGTGGTAAAACAAAAGGCAAAGCATTACCACCAAAGCGAGCAAAGAAATTACCTAAAATACCAATCGCATAAATTTTGTTTCTAAAGAGTCGGCTGCGGAATAATGCATTTTGATGAGTATGTGAATGATAGGCATACCAAAGTGTTGCGATTATTCCGACGACTAATAATGAAATGCTAAACCATTTTGAATATTCAGGTGAGGCTAGGTGTTCTATCCCTAAAGACCATCCAATCATGGCCACGACTAATAAGATAAAGCCACCCAAATCGAATGTTTTGACTGAGGGTTCTTTTACATTTGGCATGACTTTTAGTGTCATTAATATGCCAAGTATGCCCATAGGAATATTAATCAGGAAAATCCAATGCCAAGTTGCAACTTCAACTAACCAGCCACCTAAAGTTGGGCCCGCCAACGGTCCGAGTAAACCTGCAAGGCTCATTAGACTCATTGCAGCTAAAAATTGAGTTCGAGGAATAATTTTTAAAAGTGATAGTCGACCTACAGGAAGTAGTAAGGCGCCGCCCACACCTTGGATAACGCGGAAAAATAAGAGTTCATTGAGACTTTGTGAAAGTCCACATCCTAAAGAAGCCAGAGTAAAAATGACGATTGCCGACAAGAAAATACTTCTGACACCAAAGCGGTCTGCTAACCAGCCACTTAAAGGAATACAAGCGGCAACCGATAATACATAGGCCACCACTACGCTGTGCATGCGTAAAGGATCTTCATTGAGATGATGAGCCATTGCAGGAATAGCGGTATTTACAATCGTTGTGTCCAAGGCCTGCATAAAAAAGCCAATAGAAACCAAAAGAACGAGTAAGCGATATTCGGGTTGCAAGGCTTGGTGAGTCGGCGTGGCATTCATAACATTTAAAAATTAACGTTTTGATCTAGTGTAAAACAAATTGAATTTAAAAGAAGTAAGTCAATGTTGAATACCTCTTTACAAAATCTAAGTGCTTATGAAGGCAACGGTGAAAATAGTTAAAACAAAAAAAGCGGCAGAACCGCTTTTTTAAATAGAGTAGGGGGACAACTAGACAACAAATCTTTTTGGCATTTTTAAGTTTTTAATGACGTTATAAATTTGATCGACCTCTTCGCATACAATTAATTTAGCTCGGTGCTGAAGGGGAAGGAAACCTTCTTGAACTGCATGGTCTAATTGGGCGATCAATGCATTATAAAAGCCATTTACGTTATATAAAATCATCGGCTTTTGATGTTGGTTGAGTTGGCCCCAAGTGGCTATTTCCAATATTTCTTCAAATGTTCCTAGACCACCCGGTAACGCAATAAATGCACTTGCGCGCTCTGCCATCATGGCTTTGCGTTCGTGCATGGTTTCTACGACATGTAATTCAGTTAGTCCTGCATGTGCGACTTCATAATCAAGCATAAATTCAGGGATCACCCCGACAGCCTCTCCACCATTTGCGAGAACGCTATCTGCGACTTGTCCCATTAAACCGATACTTGCACCGCCATAGACTAAACCGAAGCCTTGTTCAGCAATTCCGTGAGCAAGTTCAATTGCTTTTTCTCGGTAGATTGGGTTATTTCCTGCACGTGAACCACAATATAATGCAATAAGAGGTTGTTTTGTTTTTACAGCTGTTATTGGTGAATCATTTACTGCCATTGTTAATACGCTATTCATTGCTTTATTTTCACCTTATCACGTTCATATTTCTTGTCTACACTAAGCAAAAGATATGACAACTTTATAAGCAGATTTATAAGAAAGATTCATGTTTTGTATGGGTTTGGTGAATGCTGGTTATGTACAAATAAAAATGATGAATTTATGTTAAATCTTGCCTATACTAAAAAATCGTTTAACAACATATGAACAAATATGGGTAGTGGTTGTAGTCGCTCCGTTTTAATTTCTTGTCTTAAAAAAACATTTTCCCCCCTTTGTATAGGCGCGCCTGTTGTGTTGCCAAATAAAGATAAAATTCAAACAACACAGGAGCAGGATCAATGATCTTTGAATGGATGTCTGATCCCTCTGCTTGGGTGGGTTTAGCAACTTTAATCGTTCTTGAAATTGTATTGGGGATCGATAACCTCGTTTTTATCGCAATCTTGGCTGAGAAATTGCCGCCCGAGCAACGAGCTAAAGCACGTATAGTCGGTTTGGTGCTCGCCTTGGGAATGCGTCTTATACTCTTAGCCTCGATTGCTTGGGTTGTGACACTAACTGAACCACTTTTCCATATTTTTGACCATCCTTTCTCTGGTCGTGATCTGATTTTGTTATTCGGTGGTGTGTTCTTATTATTTAAAGGCACCATGGAATTGCATGAACGGATGGAAGGAAAACAACTTCATAAAGAAGATAATCCTGTTCATGCTGCATTCTGGATGGTTATTGTCCAGATTGTTGTGCTTGATGCTGTATTCTCGTTAGACAGTGTGATTACAGCTGTAGGTATGGTGAAAGAGCTGTCAGTGATGATGGTTGCGGTTGTTATTGCTGTCGGAATCATGTTGTGGGCATCAAAACCACTCATGGACTTCGTCAATAAACATCCAACAGTTGTCATTCTGTGTCTTGGCTTCTTGATGATGATCGGTTTCTCTTTGGTGGTGGAAGGCTTTGGTTTCCATATTCCGAAGGGCTATTTATATGCTGCAATTGGCTTCTCGGTTTTGGTAGAAGTTATCAATCAGAGCATGCGTCGCAATCAGGAAAAGCTAGTTACCACTACAGATTTACGTTATCGCACTGCCTCTGCGGTTTTACGTATGTTAGGCAGTAAAAATAGTAGTTCTTCAGATACTCAATCTTCTGATAAAGAAGATGTATTAGCGACGCAAGCTTTTGCTGATGAAGTTTTTGACGAAGAAAATGGTGCTTATCACAGTGTGCTTGTACAAGGTGTGCTTGGTTTATCAGAGCGTCCTGTAAAATCTGTTATGACTCCACGCCCTGAACTTGAGTGGATTGACTTAGACGATGAACCTGAAGTTTTAAAAGAACGTTTAATGTCGATGACACATTCTCGTTTGATCGTTGCACGCGGTGAACTTGATAATATTGAGGGTATTGCACTTACGCATAAAGTTTTAAACAACTTTATTGAAACAGGTGTAATTGATTTCCAAAAGCATCTACGTGAACCTGTGATTGTGCATGAAAATGCTCAAGTGCTTATGGTGATGGAGCAATTGCGTCAAGCACCTTTACAAATGGCGATCGTATTAAATGAATATGGTTCCATCGAAGGTATCGCAACACCAATTGATATCTTAGAAGCGATTGCTGGTGAATTCCCTGATGAAGATGAGTTAGACGCTGCTGCTGAAAGCTTGGCAGACGGTTCATTAATGCTTGAAGGTTCAACTGATATTCGCCATGTATCACTTTTATTAGGTCGTGATCTCGTTGACGAAAGTGAACAGTATTCAACTTTATCGGGCTACCTGTTATTCCATTTAGGCCGTTTACCGGAAAATGGTGAAGCTGTTGAGGCAGACGGTTATCGCTTTGAAGTGATTACGATGGAAGGTCATAAAATTGAGAAAGTTCATATTGTTTCTATCGAGCAAGATGAATCAAAAGATTAAATGACGTTTTAAGTCTAGAAACATCATAAAATAGCTCAACTCTGAGCTATTTTTTATTTGAGAAACACCAAATGATCCAACAAACTTGTCCATGTGGAAAAGGCAGCTATACACAATGTTGTGAGCCTTTACATTTAGGCACAGCCAAAGCACTAACGGCAGAGCAGCTTATGCGTTCACGTTATAGCGCTTTTGCATTACAGCAAATCGATTATATTGTGCAAACGACTGCTTTAGGTCAGCAAACAGCACTAGATAAAGATGCCATCGCAGAGTGGAGCAAACAAAATCAATGGTTGGGTTTAGAGGTGGTTAATGCCAACGAAAAATTAGATAAAACCCACGCACAGGTTGAGTTTAAGGCTCACTATCATGATGGACAAAAAGCCCAAATTCATCATGAGGTTTCACATTTTGTTTATCACCAGCAAAAATGGTTTTTCCTCGACCCAACGGTCGATATGCACGTCACAATGAAACAACCTTGTATATGTGGTTCAGGAAAAAAATTTAAGCAATGCTGTGCACAATTTCTGTAAGTTTATCTTAAAATACGCCCACTGTTTGGCCTGAGGGAAAGGGCGATGTTACTCACCGTTATTTATATTATTGCGATTACTGCGGAAGCCATGACAGGTGCATTGTCTGCTGGTCGACGGAGTATGGACTGGTTCGGTGTCGTACTGATTGCCTGTGTGACTGCTTTAGGTGGTGGTTCGGTGCGAGATGTATTGCTTGGCCACTATCCTTTAACTTGGGTAAAACATCCGGAATACTTAGTTCTGACCTGTTGTGCTGCATTTGTCACGATTATTATTGCCAAATGGATGCGTCATTTACATAACATCTTTTTGGTGCTCGATGCATTAGGCTTGATTGGTTTTACGATCATTGGTTGTCAGATTGCCCTACAAATGGGACATGGTTTTGTCGTGTCGGCAGTAGCAGGGGTGTTGACTGGAGTATCTGGCGGTATTTTACGTGATATTTTATGTAACGATGTCCCGTTCGTTTTCCGCCGAGAACTCTATGCGAGTATCTCTTTTGTGGCAGTCATCTGTTACTGGGTTTGTCAGGATTTAGGATTAAGCCTAGAGTTAACAGTCATTTCAACTTTAATTTTTGGCTTTACCTTGCGTCTGATTGCGATCTATTTTGGCTTAGAAATGCCTAAATTTATTTATAAAGATGATGATGCAGAATCGGCTTCTTCAACTGACGAACATTAATCATGCAGAATTCGATGTGAGCATGATATAACAATTAAATATATTGTCTTGCTCACTTATTTTTTCCAGTAGAGTTTTTCCTATGGATCTGGTTTCACGTATACAAAATCTTCCAATTGGCAAATTTCACTACACATTACTGTGGGTGGTTGGTTTAGGTTGGATGTTTGATGCGATGGACACCGGTATCATTGCTTTTATCATGACAACGCTTGTTAAAGACTGGGCATTAACGCCAGCAGAAAGCGGTTGGATTGTAAGTATTGGTTTTGTAGGGATGGCTATTGGAGCTGTTTGCTCAGGAGCTTTAGCAGACCGCTTTGGCCGCAAGACAATATTTGCTATAACCATGGCGATCTATAGCATTGCGACTGCCTTATGTGCCTTTGCTCCAGACTTAAAGTGGTTATTAATTTTTCGTTTTATTGTTGGTCTTGGACTTGGTGGACAGTTACCCGTTGCAGTGACATTGGTGAGTGAATATATACCTGCACATGTACGTGGTCGTTTTATTGTCCTCCTCGAAAGTTTTTGGGGTTTAGGCTGGTTAGTTGCTGCACTCATTTCTTATTTTATTATTCCTAAATTTGGTTGGCACATTGCATTTCTTATGGGTGGCCTCCCACTGATTTATATTTTAGTAATTTGGAAAAAACTCCCTGAATCCATACCTTACCTGATTAACCGTGGACGTGTTGAAGAAGCACATGCATTGGTTCAAAAATTAGAAGCTCAAGCAGGCGTTCAAATTGTTCACCATATTGAAGTCGTGCCTGTAGCCATGCGACAAAAAGTCTCTTTTAAACAACTTTGGAGTGGTCAATTTGCTCGCAGAAGCTTAATGCTTTGGCTCATCTGGTTTGGAATTGTGTATTCCTACTACGGGATCTTTACGTGGCTGCCAAGTTTATTAGTGAAACAGGGCTATGACATCGTTAAATCTTTTGAATATGTTTTGCTTATGATTTTGGCGCAGCTACCAGGCTACTTGGCAGCGGCATGGTTTGTAGAGAGATTGGGTAGAAAAATTACACTCGCTGCATTTATCGGTTTTTGTGCCTTGTCTGCATATTTCTTTGGACAAGCCGACAGTGTAAACAGCATTATGTTTTGGGGTTGTCTCATGTCCTTCTTTAATTTGGGTGCATGGGGAGTGTTATATACCTATACACCAGAGCAATATCCAGCCAACATTCGGGCTTTTGGTTCGGGCTGGGCATCGGCAATGGGCCGTTTAGGTGGAATTTTGGCGCCGATAGTCGTCACTCATATGATGGTTTCCAAAAATGGGTTTAGCCATGTTTTTATGATGTTTACTATTGTTTTACTTTTGGTTGCAGCTGTAATTTTAATATTAGGTGAAGAAACCCAAGGTAAAAGACTAGAGTCGATAGGCCTCTAGTTTTGCCTAACTTTATAGCAAGTAACTAAAAATATAGAGAGATGAGACATAATTTGACGCTCAGGTGACAGAGTCCCTCTTGTGTCTGTAACATAGCCCACTTAGCATAAGACTCACTTAAAATAACGACTGATTTGGAAGATAAGCTGACTATGACCAGCCTTGCGCATCAAGCGACAGAAAACCGCTCTGTAGCCGAATTTACTGAACAGGCTTACCTGAATTATGCCATGTACGTCATTATGGACCGTGCATTGCCACATATCAGTGATGGCTTAAAACCTGTACAGCGCCGTATTGTCTACGCCATGAGCGAGTTGGGCTTAAAAAGCAGTGGTAAGCCAAAAAAATCGGCCCGTACTGTAGGTGACGTACTAGGTAAATATCATCCGCATGGTGATTCGGCATGTTATGAAGCCATGGTGTTGATGGCTCAGCCGTTTAGTTATCGCTATCCTTTGATTGAAGGTCAAGGGAACTGGGGTTCACCAGATGATCCTAAATCGTTTGCTGCGATGCGTTATACCGAGGCAAAACTTTCTGCCTACAGTGAGTTATTACTAAGTGAGTTAGGACAAGGCACGAGTGAATGGCAAGATAACTTTGACGGTTCATTAAAAGAACCGATTACCTTGCCAGCACGAGTTCCTAATATTCTGCTGAATGGTACAACTGGTATTGCGGTTGGTATGGCGACTGATATTCCGCCACATAATTTGCGTGAAGTGATTAAAGGAACAATTGCCTTAATTCGTAATCCGCAAACATCAGACGAGAAATTGGCTGAATATATTCCAGCGCCAGATTTACCAACCAAAGCTGAAATTATTACTCCGCCTGAAGAATTACTCAAAATCCAGACGACTGGACGTGGTAGTTACCGCATGCGAGCGGTTTATACCATCGAAAAAAATGAAATCGTGATTACCGAATTGCCGTATCAAGTATCGGGTTCTAAGGTGATCACTCAAATTGCCGACCAAATGCAGGCCAAAAAGCTACCATTAGTGGTGGATGTGCGTGACGAGTCGGATCATGAAAACCCAACACGACTCGTGATTGTACTTCGTTCTAACCGTATTGATGCTGAAGCGGTGATGAGCCACTTATTTGCTACTACCGATTTAGAATCAAGCTACCGCGTTAATTTAAACATGATTGGTGAGGATGGTCGTCCTCAGGTTAAGTCGATTCGACGTATCTTGCTTGAGTGGATTGAGATCCGTAAAAAAACGGTTACTCGCCGTTTGGAATATCATTTAAACCGAATTGAAAAACGCCTGCATATTTTGGCAGGCCTTTTAATTGCTTATCTCGATATTGATACAGTTATTCGTATTATTCGTGAAGAAGATCAGCCTAAACCTGTATTGATGGACCATTTCAAAATTGATGAGATACAAGCAGAAGCAATTTTAGAACTCAAGTTACGCCATTTAGCAAAACTTGAAGAGATGGAAATCCGTCAAGAACAGGATGAGCTCTCAGCAAAAGCAGCGATTATTCGTGAGCAATTAGAAAACCCAGAATCTTTAAAAAACCTGATTATTGGCGAATTAAAAGAAGACGCGAAAAAGTTTGGTGACGAACGCCGTTCTCCAATTGTCGCACGTGCTGAAGCTGTTCAAATTAGAGAACAAGATTTAATGCCGGCTGAAGCAGTAACAGTGGTTTTATCTGAAGCGGGATGGATTCGTGCTGCAAAAGGTGCAGATGTTGATGCAGAGAATTTAAACTATCGTGCTGGTGACCAATATTTAAGTCATGCGGTGGGTAAAACCAATCAACGAATTTATTTCCTTGATGAGACAGGGCGTAGTTATGCCTTGCCTATTAGCAGTCTGCCATCAGCAAGAGGTTTAGGCGAGCCATTAAGTTCAAAACTTGCTCCTGCAAGTGGAGTTGCGTTTATTCAGGTCTATTTAGATGATGAAGAGTCAGAACTTATTGCTGCTAGCTCATCAGGTTATGGTTTTAAAACTCAAGTCAAACAGTTAGATACCAATGCCAAGGCAGGGAAAAGCTTCTTGTCGGTACCTGAAAAGTCAAAAGCACTACCGTTAATATCTGCCCAAAACATGACACATTTGGCTGTACTCAGCTCAGCAGGTCGACTCTTGATTATTGATTTGTCAGAACTGCCAAATTTAAATAAGGGTAAAGGTAATAAGTTGATACAACTTGAAGCGAAAGAGCAGATTTTATCCATGACAACCCTGAACTTAGATGAAATAATTCAGGTGGTTGCAGGTCAACAACATCTAAAACTAAAAGGTGATGATCTACAGAAATACATGGGTAAACGAGCTTCAAAAGGTCACCTCTTACCACGTGGATATCAAAAAGCAAATAAACTGTTGATTCAGAGATAAAGCTAGCGTCGGGCAACATAAATACGCTATATATGGCAATAAGTTCAAGCAATGAACTGAACTTATTGGTATTGGATAACGATTAAAAGGACAGCAATTTGGAGTACGCAATTTGTACTCCATGCAAAAAATTTGGCAGGGTCAAATTGTCAAAACTTCTGTCTCATAATCTTGTTCGAAAGTGTCATGAATGTGCCAATAAGTTTTAAATATGTTCTGGCACCAAGAAGCTAAAGAATAGCTGGGGCATTGAATAACAGTTATTACTAAGGATTACGAATCGGAGATAATGGCATTATGGAAAAGATTTGGTTTGCAGAATACCAAAAAACAGGGATTCCAGAAACAGTAGCATTGCCTGCGGAAAATACCTCTCTTGTTGATATTTTTGAGAGTAATTTCCAAAAATTTGGTTCTCGTGATGCCTTTATCTTTATGGATAAAGCGATGTCATTTAACGAGTTGGAACTTGCAAGCCGTAAGTTCGCGACCTATTTGCAAAATTTGGGGTTAGCAAAGGGAACTCGTGTGGCAGTGATGATGCCAAACGTATTGCAATATCCTGTAGTTGCATTAGCTGTGTTACGTGCAGGCTTAGTATTAGTGAATGTAAACCCACTTTATACTGCGCGTGAGCTTGAGCATCAATTAAATGACTCGGGTTCAGAAGTACTCGTGATTATCGAAAACTTTGCCAGTGTTTACCAAAGCATTTTAGGTAAAACTCCTGTGAAGCATGTTGTAGTTGCGACAGTAGGAGATATGCTTGGTACGCTTAAAGGTACATTAGTAAATTTTGTATTACGTAAAGTACGTAAGCAAATTCCTGCTTGGAATATTCCAGGGTACGTTAAATTTAATACAGCATTAAATAAAGTAAGTCCGAGTAATTATAAGCGTCCAAATTTAACTTTAAGTGATACTGCCGTGCTTCAATATACGGGTGGTACTACAGGTGTTTCAAAAGGTGCGGAATTAACACATCTTAATTTGGTTGCCAACCTTTTACAGTGTGATGGTATCTTCCAAAGTAAATTTGGTGCAAATGATGGTGCTAAAGGCGACCGTATTGTTTGCGCATTACCGCTTTATCATATTTTTGCGTTCATGGTTTGCGCGATGTACGGTATGTATAAAGGTCAGGCAAATATCTTGATTCCGAACCCACGTGATTTACCAGCGGTAATTAATGAATTACGTAAATATCAGCCATCATTCTTCCCAGCAGTAAATACATTATTTAATGCTTTAGTAAACAATGAAGAATTTAAACAACTTGACCATAGCAATTTAAAAATGGCGATGGGCGGTGGTATGGCAGTTCTACCTTCTACAGCAGAAGCGTGGAAGAAGATTACTGGTACAACCATTATTGAAGGTTATGGTTTGTCTGAGACTTCTCCGGTAGCGACTGCAAACCCTCCTGCATCTACTGAATTTAGCGGCACTATTGGTATTCCGTTACCTTTAACTGAAGTTGCTATTTTAGATGATGACGGTAAAGAAGTTGCCTTAGGTGAGCAAGGTGAAATCTCTATTCGTGGTCCTCAAGTCATGAAAGGCTATTGGAAGCGTCCTGATGAGACTGCGAAAGTCATGACTGCAGACGGTTTCTTCCGTACTGGTGATATCGGCGTTATGGATAGCCGTGGATATACTAAAATTGTAGACCGTAAAAAAGATATGATTTTGGTTTCTGGCTTTAACGTTTATCCAAGCGAAATCGAAGAAGTTATTGCTAAACATCCAAAAGTATTGGAAGTTGCAGCAATTGGTGTTCCTGATGAAAAATCAGGTGAAGTGCCAAAACTCTTTATCGTGAAAAAAGATCAAAGCTTAACGACTGAAGAAATTTTGAACTTTGCTAAAGAAAACTTAACAGGTTATAAACGCCCTCGTTATGTTGAGTTTATGGATGAATTACCTAAATCAAACGTAGGCAAAATCTTACGTAAGGACTTACGTAAGCCAGCCTAAAAAGTTAATAAAAAAGCGCCTTAGGGCGCTTTTTTTGTTTTTACATTTTGTTGTGGCTTTTCATAAACCAGCGGTCTATGTAAGGACGACCAATTCCTACCATCCCAACAAAAACTAGCATTGTGCCCAATTGCAAACGCAAATGAGTTAAATCGAGCTGACCATAACTTAAATAATTATCTACTAGGCAATATAGGGTAATCACAATTAACCAATGCCATAAAGGAAGCCGTTTAATACCGACTGCAATAAAAGTAATTGTTAAAATAACAAAGGTGCCCAATGTCGATTGCCAATTTAGATTTGCACAAATCACACTCAATAAAAAAGCGACAATAGGAAATACGATTTTTAATATACGGTCTACCTGAAGCTGATTTTGTTTTTGCTTGTCTAAGACGTCAAACAATTCTTTTTGATCAGGTTGTTGCATACATGGCCCTATTAATCAGTGATGACAAGTGATTGCATAAAATTTCAGGTAAAAACGCAATGTTATGATAGCATGATCAACAGTATTTTCAGTGATGGATGGCACTATGCAGGGCATCAGCGGCATTATCTATATTATTTTAGTGGCATGTTTGCTGCCATACGCATTTACCGTAATTGCAAAATTTACAGGTGGTTTTCAGCCCGTCGATAATCAAAACCCAAGAGCTTTTTTGGCTAAAACAACAGGCCTTGCTGCTCGCGCTAATGCCGTACAACAAAATAGCTTTGAAAGCCTACCTTTATTCTTAACTGCTATTTTAATGGCTGAATATATGGTTGTTCCGGAATATTTTATTCTGAGATTAGGTTGGGCATATATTATTTTAAGAGTTATTTATGGTATTTGCTATTTAAGTAATTGGGCAACTTTGCGCTCGATTGTTTGGTTCTTATCTATATTGTGTCCAATCTTATTACTTGTGGTCACGATTAAACTGACTTGAGTGTCATTCTGTCATCATTCATATCAACTTTCGCGTGTGCCCATTGTATAATCGGCATCATTTTGATGATATCCACGCTATAATCGAGTGGATTTTACATCTGACTTCATAACGAAAGAGTATTGATATGAGTTACAGCAATATCCCAGCAGGTAAAGATGCGCCAAATGACATCTATGTCATTATTGAAATTCCTGCAAATGCAGCACCAATTAAATATGAAATCGATAAAGATTCTGATGCATTGTTCGTAGACCGTTTCATGGGTACAGCAATGTTCTATCCAGCGAACTATGGTTATGTTCCAAATACTTTGTCTGAAGATGGCGACCCATTAGACGTACTTGTTGTAACTCCTCATCCTGTTGCTGCTGGTTCAGTCATTCGTTGCCGTCCAGTGGGCAAATTAAATATGGAAGATGACGGTGGTATTGATGCGAAATTAATCGCTGTTCCACACGAAAAATTATCTCCACTTTATAAAGATGTGAAGGAATATACAGATCTTCCTCCGTTATTGATTAGCCAAGTTGAGCATTTCTTCAGTCACTATAAAGATTTAGAACCAGGTAAGTGGGTAAAAATCAGTGGTTGGGAAGGTGCTGATGTTGCTAAAGCCGAAGTATTAAAAGCAATTGAAGCTGCTAAATAAGCTTTAATTTATAAGCTCAGAATGTCTCAATTGATATTTTGAGCTTAATAAAAAACCTACATCTGTTACCAGACGTAGGTTTTTTTATGCTTGATAGATTTGTGAATTAGAATAATTTCACAGGAATATCAAGGAATAAACGCCATTCATTGGTATCACCAATGTACGCACCTTGGTATGAGTCGCTTGCACGATAATACGAGTTACGGATACGGAGGCTTGCATCTTTAGCGAAACCACTTTGAACTGTGTATTTCACTTGGTTAAAGAACTCACGTTCTTGAGCATCATCAGTTACATTTTTAACTTTGATGTCCCAACCATATACAAATGCAGTTGTCCAGTTTAGACCAGGTAATACACCTAATTTACCAAAATCGAGACTGTACTGGATTTGTGCAGATTTTTCATCATTACCGATGAAGTCAGACATGTAAGAGTTTGGCAAATAGATACTTTGGAAGCCGTCAGCATTTTGACCATAGTCATAACCAACATTACCGCTGTTTTGTTGGTAAGCAACCATGATGTTATGTGGGCCCGTATTATAAGCCGTAGAGATAGCCCAAATGTTATTTTGACGATTAGATAGATCATCAGTAGTTTGAGAATAAGTAAAAGCACCTTCATCAAACTTAGTATGATAACCGCTGAAATCATATGTTAATGAACTGTCATTCGCCAATGGCTGTTTAAAGTTCACATTTACATAATGGCGATCAAGCTTATTCTTGCTGTCTAAACCATAGTAAGATGCATTTAAATTATCATCAAACTTGTATTTAGCACCCCACACAATTGCACGATCAAGACCCTTACCATTTACGTCAGCATCGGTATTGATTTGATCAGACATTTGGTTTTTAGTAAATTTACCAGCAACAACTTCAAGATTCTTGATTTCATGGCTAGTTAATAAAGTACCTGTAAAATATTCAGGAACCATACGTCCAGTATTACTTGCAAGAACAGGTAGGTCGAGTACTTGAGTACCGTAACGTACTGTTGTATTCGAGAAACGTGCTTTAACGCTACCACCACCACGAGCCCAGTGATCATAAGCGGAGCCATCATTATGTAATGGGATCATTTGGTTACCGGCATTTTTATTTTCACCGATCTTAAATGAACCATCACCCACAGCGCCAACACCGAAACCAATAATACCAGGGGTAAAGCCAGAATCAATACTTACAATTGCTGATTGAGCAAATGAGCTAGTATCTTTTGCGCCCTGTTTTTTATCACGGTTGATGTAACCTGTACGGAAGAGAATAGAACCGTTCGCATCTTCAACAAATCCTTTTGCCTCACTTTGCTCGCTTGCCTGAGCTGAGGAAATTATTGCCGCAGAAATGAGAACTGCTAATGTAAGTTTTTGTGCTTTTAGCATATTTAAAGAACCTCATAAAAACGATAAATCCTGTGCCTTGTTATTGTTCAGGGCCTAGGATTTCCATCAATTGTATAAGTAATCTGTAAAAAAGATATATTTTTGTTCATTTTATTTTATATATGCTATGCAGGATTTGATTAATGTGGTAGGGGGTGTTTAATAAATTTATAATTCGT
>OKDR01000134.1_pt1 | contig 27131 bp, 26 predicted proteins | sample 1615041 | NCBI WGS metagenome assembly OKDR01 (sample SAMN04436990, study PRJEB24849) | human gut metagenome | biome: human gut; feature: NICU; material: stool | host: Homo sapiens | place: USA: Saint Louis, MO | collected 2013-03-17 | reverse complement strand
AAGAGGAGGGCGTGTAGTACAAGAAACGCATAGTAAAGTGCCAGTAATCACTAGTAATGTTTTTTTCATGCAGATTTCCCTCAAGCCCACCTTGGATTGCATTTAGTTTTGTTCAAAATTTTTTATATGATATGAATGATGTCAATTTTTATGGAGTCCATTTTGACAACTCAGTATGAACTACATCGGCAAATTTTAGAAGTCATTGCTTTGATTCCTTACGGAAAAGTTGCAACCTATGGACAAGTGGCTCGTATGGCAGGATTACCAAAACATGCGAGATTAGTGGGCTATGTTTTGAAACATCTTGAAGCTGATCATCAAGTTCCTTGGTATCGTGTGATTAATTCTCAAGGCAAAATTAGCCTAAGTAAATTTAATGAAAAAGGTGAAAATATTCAGCAATTAAAATTGGAAGCTGAAGGTGTCTATTTGTTAAATGGTAAAGTTGACTTAAAGCAGTTTGCTTGGCAGCCTTAATATTTATGTTAGAGAGTAAATACACATGCAAAAGAATAATAAATGGTGTAGTGGAGCAGTATTACTTTTAAGTTTGATGGCGCAGGTGAGTTATGCTGAAAAGGATATTTCAACTCAACCTTTTGCAAATATAAAGGCTTCTCAGCAAGACATAGATTTGATATGCAAGCAAATGAGACAGAAATGCAGTGGTGACGCTATCCTGTGGAAGGGAAAAAATACGCAAGATTCGATTTATTACCTAATAGATGAAAGTCCACAAATTGTTCAGGTTAAGAAGCAAAATAATCAATATAAAGTAGTTGATCAATGGGACTTTAAAGATTATCAACATAATAATAAAGAGCCTCACACCGATGATTTGGCACCAGATGGATTACAAATCTTTCCAGCTTTATATCCATTAAATAAAAATGGGTATGCAATCGCAGTAGTTAATAGATGGTTTACGGGTTACTCAGGAGGAGGGCGTTTTGAAGAAAATGCTGACTTCATTAAGCTCAAACCTCATGGGGAGTATCAAGTTGCACTAAAAGATATTGCTTTTTCTTCACGAGAAATGATTCGAGCATGTTTTTCAGAACAAGATTATAAAAAATCGCCCCATTGTCATGATGAGGCATGGATGATACTAAACATTCAATTTAAAGATGTGGGACAACCATATTATTTATGGCAATTAAATTATAAAAATTATTCTTGGGAAGCTTTCAAAAGTAAAAAAACAATAACGGTTGAGCAATCGCGTGAAGAGGTTATACCTTTTAAGAAATAGAAGCCTATCTTGCTCACTTTAGCTAGACAGGCATTCTCACTTTAGCGAACAATTAACACAGGAATATGGCTTTCCCCTAAAACTTTTTGCGCAACACTTCCCAACACGAGTTTTCGGACCCCTGTGCGGCCATGAGAACCCATGACAATCAGATCTGCATTTAAGTCTTGAGCAGCTTGAATGATTTCCTCATGTACAACAAAGCCTTCCAACAGTTTGGTTTCAACAGTAATGCCTTCTTTGGCAAATTCTTGTTTTGCTTTTTCTAAAATGTCGAGCAAATAAGTTCTTGTACGTTCAATCAACTCATTAGTTTGGCCAGTTTTTACGTAGACATCAGCAATAAATGGATCAAGTGCCATCACTTGTACAACTGTAATTTTGCTATTTAATGCTTTTCCCAGCTTAATGGCCTCTTTCATGGCGACCATAGAAGTTTCAGAACCGTCAATTGGTACTAGAAGATGTTGATATAACATGAGTATTTTCCTTATTGTAATGATGCTTATTTATTAATACTTTATACCTATTTTTTGACGATTTAAATTCAAGCACGTAATCATTTGTGATTTTATAACGACAAATTTTGTAGATAAATTTTTATAAATTGCGCAAATTTTCTATATGTGTAGATAAAGCATCAATATCGTCAGTTTGAAGATATTCACGTATTTTCAAAATTTGCTTCTCATCTAAATCATAAAGTTTTAAAGCAAGTAGTTTGTCGATTTGTTCTTGAGGAAAGCGATATTTAATAATTTTCGCAGGCACTCCACCTACAATTGCATAAGGAGGAACATCTTTAGTTACTACGGCTCCAGTGGCGACCACTGCGCCTTCACCTAGTTTGACACCTTGCATAATCATGGCACGGCTACCAATCCAGCAGCCATCAGCAATAATAGTATCGCCAGCCGCCAAAAAACTACGAGTATCAAAAGGAAAAGTTGAAATCCAGTCGGGTCTATGAAGCTGATTGCCACCCATCATGATCACGCACTCAGCACCAAAACAAGCAAAATTGCCAATATAAAGTTGGTCAATCGGTTTTTCTGGGGTTGAAGCTTTGTCATGTAAATAACGTACTACACAACGTTCAAAGCCTTGATCCCAATAAGCTGAATAATAAGAATAATTTCCTTTAATATGGATATTGGGATTTTTCACAGTTTTGGAAATAAACTCAAACTCGCACCAATGACGAACAGTGGAGCTAATTAACTTTTCAGCCATAAGGGAGATATAAAAAAGGGAATACACCATTATACCGAATTGCGATTCAAGCTGAACCCATAATCTCAGCTCAGCCAGTGAATCGAATGTTAAAGCGCGTGCTAATTTGAATTAATTATTATGAGGAATACGTGCAATAACTTTAATCTCAAAATCAAAACCCGCTAGCCAGGTTACACCAACAGCGGTCCAGTTGGGATAAGGTTTTTGTGTAAAGATCTGATTTTTAACTTTCATAATACTTTCAAACTGCCGTTCTGAATCAGTATGAAAGGTGGTGACATCAATAATATCATCGAAAGTACAACCAGCTGCTTTCAGTGTCTCTGCTAAGTTTTTAAAAGCTTGGATTACCTGTTTTTCAAAATCAGGTATAGGTGAACCATCTTCAAGGCTACCAACCTGTCCTGAAACAAAGAGTAAATCTTTCGATTGAATTGCGGCTGAATAACCATGCTGTTCATATAAGGCATGGCGGTCTTTAGGAAATATTGCAGTTCTCATCAGGTTTGCTCTCCTTCAGTATTTAAATACCAATCAGTAAATGTCGCTCAGGTTTCACATACGCCTCGTATGTAAACATAATTGACATACGAGGCGTATGTCAATTAAAATTTTTTGTGATGATTAGCTGGTGAAATACATGTCTGTTCGTGAACAAAAGATGGCGGAAACCCGCAAGAAACTGATTGAAGTAGCACGTCGTGCATTTGCTGAATATGGCTATGCAGATACTTCAATGGATAAACTCACGGCAGAAGCAGGGTTGACCCGGGGGGCGCTGTACCATCATTTTGGGGATAAGCGTGGTTTATTTGCTGCAGTCGTCGATCAAATTGATTCACAAATGGCAGAATATGCTCAGCAGCATTTAGAGCAGCCTGATGATCTTTGGGAAGGATTGCTACTTGAAGGGCAGACCTATATTCAAAATGCTTTAAATCCTGAGTTTCAGCGTATTGTGTTACGTGACGGACCTGCAGTGCTAGGTGATCCAGCGCATTGGCCAAGTCAAAACAGATGTCTGCAGTCTACCCGTGAGTGCGTTGAACAGCTATTAACAGCAGAACAAATTAAAATTGTAGACCCAGAAGCGGCAGCAGTGCTTTTAAATGGGGCTGCCATGAACGCTGCATTATGGGTGGCTTCTAGTGAATATCCTGAACAGGTACTTCCTGAAGCATTAAATGCTTTTAAAATCTTTGCATCAGGCTTTTTAAAAGATGCATAGTGAATTTTTTAATATTAGTCTGAAATATAAAAAACCCCTCAATTGAGGGGTTTTATAGTTTAAGTATATCTATTTATAAATTAAAGATATTCTACACTGACGATTTCATATTCCACTTCGCCTTGAGGAGTAACGATTTTTACTTCATCACCTTCACTCTTACTCAAAAGGCCACGTGCGATTGGTGAGTTCACTGAGATTTTATTGATTTTAAAATCAGCTTCATCATCACCAACAATTTTATAAGTCTTGCGTTCTTCAGTATCAAGGTTTTCAATCGTTACCGTAACACCGAATACAACACGACCGTTTTGTTCTAAGTCCTTAACATCGATGACTTGTGAAGCACCCAATTTTCCTTCGATATCTTGGATACGTCCTTCACAGAAACCTTGCTGTTCACGAGCAGCATGGTATTCTGCATTTTCTTTTAAGTCCCCATGTTCACGTGCTTCAGCAATTGCTTGAGTAATACGTGGACGTTCAACAGATTTCAGATGTTGTAATTCTTTCTCTAAGGCGATTTTACCTTCAGGGGTCATTGGATAACGTTGCATTTCGGTCCCTCTTAAGTTGAGAAAACACAGTTAAAAAAATGAAAAAATCCCGCCACCGATAAGGTGACGGGACTTATCGGTAAAAAAATTAACCTACAGTTAAATCTTGCAAGCGGTATACATCCATTGGCAATTTCACAGCAAAGGCTTGGCAAACAGCTTCTGCGCCATTGATAGTCGTTGTGTAATACACTTTGCCTTGTAGGGCAGCACGACGAATCATTGCAGAGTCATATTGAGCCTGTTTACCTTCAGTGGTATTGACAATAAGGTGTATTTCACCATTTTTCAAGCGATCAACAATATGTGGACGACCTTCAGTAACTTTATTTACAGATTCGCATTCTAAACCTGCTTCTTTAAGCACTTGGTAAGTACCACCTGTTGCAACAAGCTTGAAGCCATATTCAACTAATTTCTTAGCGATATCAGCGATGTATTTCTTGTCAGATTCACGTACTGATAAGAAAGCATGTTTTACTTCGCCTTCAGTTGGTAAACCAGGTAAGCGTTCATTTGAGCCTAAAACAGCTTTATAGAATGCTTCACCAAATGTTTTACCTACGCCCATCACTTCACCTGTAGATTTCATCTCAGGTCCAAGCATAGGGTCTACGCCTTGGAATTTAGCGAATGGGAAAACGGCTTCCTTCACAGCAAAGTGAGTTGGAATGATTTCTTTAGTAAACCCTTGAGACTCAAGAGATTGACCTGCCATACAACGCGCAGCAACTTTCGCTAAAGAATCACCAATACACTTAGATACGAATGGAACTGTACGTGAAGCACGTGGGTTAACTTCTAGAACGTAAATATCGTCACCTTTTACAGCGAACTGAACGTTCATCAAGCCAACAACGCCAAGTTCTTTTGCCATCGCAATCGTTTGACGACGCATTTCATCCTGAATTTCTTTAGATAAAGAATAAGGAGGAATCGAACATGCAGAGTCACCTGAGTGAATACCCGCTTGTTCGATATGCTGCATGATGCCGCCGATCACAACGTCTTTACCGTCAGATACACAGTCAACATCAACTTCAGTTGCGTCATCTAGGAAACGGTCAAGAAGAACAGGGGCTTCGTTAGATGCCTGAACTGCTTCACGAAGGTAACGTTTAAGTTCTTCTTCGTTATATACGATTTCCATTGCACGACCACCTAATACATAAGATGGGCGAACAACAAGCGGATAACCTACTTTTGCAGCTTCAGAGATACCTTCTTCAGCAGATTTTACAATGCTGTTGTTTGGTTGACGAAGCTGTAAACGTTGAATCATTTGTTGGAAACGTTCACGGTCTTCAGCACGGTCAATCGCATCTGGTGATGTACCAATAATTGGAGTGCCTGCTTCTTCTAAAGCACGTGCCAATTTAAGCGGAGTTTGGCCACCATACTGTACGATTACGCCTTTAGGCTTCTCTGTACGTACGATTTCAAGTACATCTTCAAGTGTTACAGGTTCGAAGTATAAACGGTCAGATGTGTCATAGTCGGTAGAAACAGTTTCAGGGTTACAGTTCACCATGATTGTTTCGTAACCGTCTTCACGCATAGCTAATGCAGCGTGTACACAGCAGTAGTCAAATTCGATACCTTGACCAATACGGTTTGGACCACCACCAATGACCATGATTTTGTCGCGGTTTGATGGATTTGCTTCACATTCTTCATCGTAAGTTGAATACATGTATGCAGTACCAGATTCAAACTCTGCTGCACATGTATCAACGCGTTTATAAACTGGATAAACACCCAAGTTCCAACGTTGTTTACGGAATTGCTTTTGTGAAATGCCCATGAGGTGAGCAATACGAAGGTCAGATAAACCTTTACGCTTGAACGAACGGATGTTGTCAGCGTTTAAGTCACCAAAACCTAAAGTTTTCACTTGAGCTTCAGTTTTAATGATGTCTTGAATTTGGATAAGGAACCAACGGTCAATCTTAGTCGCTTCAAAAACTTCATCTAAAGAGAAACCATGACGGAAAGCGTCCGCTACGTACCAGATACGCTCAGGACCTGGAACTTTAAGTTCTTTTAGAATAATTTCTTTTGCATTTGTTGCACCAGCTTCGATTTTTTCATCAAAACCGCTTACACCAACTTCAAGACCACGTAATGCTTTTTGTACAGATTCTTGGAAGTTACGGCCAATTGCCATCACTTCACCAACAGATTTCATCTGAGTAGTAAGAACTGGTTCAGCTTGCGGGAATTTCTCGAAGTTAAAACGAGGAATCTTCGTTACAACGTAGTCAATTGATGGTTCGAAGCTTGCAGGAGTTATGCCACCAGTGATGTCATTTTTCAATTCATCAAGGGTATAACCAACCGCAAGTTTTGCTGCGATTTTAGCAATCGGGAAACCTGTTGCTTTAGAAGCAAGCGCAGATGAACGAGATACACGTGGGTTCATCTCGATCACAACCATACGTCCGTCTTTCGGGTTAATACCGAACTGGACGTTAGAACCACCTGTTTCAACACCAATTTCACGAAGAACTGCAACTGAAGCATTACGCATCAATTGATATTCTTTGTCAGTTAATGTTTGAGCTGGTGCTACAGTAATAGAGTCACCAGTGTGTACGCCCATTGGGTCGAAGTTTTCGATCGCACATACGATAATACAGTTGTCGTTTTTGTCACGAACAACTTCCATTTCGTATTCTTTCCAACCAATTAAAGATTCATCAATCAATAACTGGTGAGTAGGAGAGAGGTCGAAACCACGTTCACAAATCTCAAGGAATTCTTCACGGTTATATGCAATACCGCCACCCGAACCACCCATTGTGAATGATGGACGGATAATTACCGGGAAACCAAAGCGTGACTGGATTTCTAAAGCTTCTTCCATTGTTTCAGCAATGGCAGCTTTTGGACATTCCAAGCCAATTTTACGCATAGCGATATCGAAGAGTTTACGATCTTCGGCTTTCTCAATTGCGTCTTTAGTTGCACCAATTAATTCAACATTATATTTTTCAAGAACGCCGTGCTCATCAAGTGCAAGTGCACAGTTCAACGCAGTCTGGCCACCCATAGTTGGTAATACTGCATCTGGACGTTCTTTTTCAATAATCTGTGCAACTGTTTGCCAAGTAATTGGCTCAATATAAGTTGCATCAGCCATTGAAGGGTCTGTCATAATGGTTGCTGGGTTAGAGTTAACCAAAATAACACGGTAGCCTTCTTCACGAAGCGCTTTACACGCTTGAGCACCTGAGTAGTCAAACTCACATGCCTGACCAATCACAATCGGGCCAGCACCAATAATTAAGATGCTTTTAATATCCGTACGTTTAGGCATTATTCGCTCCTTAATTACTGTTTAGATGCTTCGATAAGTTCGATGAAATGATCGAACAATGGGGCACAATCATGTGGACCTGGGCTTGCTTCAGGGTGACCTTGGAAGCTGAAAGCTGGTTTGTCTGTACGGTGAATCCCTTGTAAGGTGCCATCGAACAATGATTTATGCGTTGCTTTTAAGTTAGCCGGTAAAGTTTCAGCATCTACAGCGAAACCATGGTTTTGTGAAGTAATCATCACTGTACCATCTTTAAGATTTTGTACAGGGTGGTTAGCACCGTGGTGACCATGGTTCATTTTTACAGTTTTTGCACCAGAAGCGAGTGCCAAGATTTGGTGGCCTAAGCAAATACCAAATACAGGTAATGTTGTGGTTTCAACAATAGTTTTTACAGCTTCGATTGCATAATCACAAGCAGCTGGATCGCCAGGGCCATTTGAAAGGAATACGCCATCCGGATTAAGTGCCAATACTTTTTCAGCCGGAGTTTCTGCAGGAACAACGGTTAATTTGCAACCGCGGTCTGCAAGCATACGCAAGATGTTGGTTTTGACACCGTAATCGTATGCAACTACATGATATTTTAATTCAGGTTGAGAGAAGCCTTGGCCTAGAGTCCATGAACCTTCAGACCATTCAAAACCAGTTGGATCGCAACATTCTTTTGCAAGGTCTAAACCGTTTAAGCCACCAAAAGCACGAGCTTTGGCAATTGCTTCTTCTTCAGTAATATTTTCGCCAGCAAGGATGCAACCATTTTGTGCACCTTTGTCACGCAAAATACGTGTTAATTTACGTGTATCAATATCCGCGATTGCAACAACATTGTGTTCTTGCAAATATTCACTCAAAGACTGCTCAGCACGGAAGTTACTGTGTAGTAGAGGAAGGTCACGAATAATTAAACCATTCGCCCATACTTTATGGATACGACCAGATTCAACGTCTTCCGCGTTGCAGCCAGTGTTTCCAATATGAGGGTAAGTTAATGTCACAATTTGTTGTGCATAACTTGGGTCAGTCAAAATTTCTTGATAGCCTGTCATGGCTGTGTTAAAAACGACTTCTCCAGTCGTACTTCCCGTTGCGCCGATTGACGTTCCTTTAAAGATCGTTCCATCTGCGAGGGCTAAAATGGCGGGGGTGCTCAAACCAAAGCTCCTGAATTTCGGCTGTAAAAAAGCGAGTAGACCCAAAAAAGATAGGCGATGTTGTGATAAAACATGCCCCTCCCTATCGGTCTGCTCGCTTGTAACTTAACAGCGCATTATACGCATGGAACCTCAAAAAGTCTATTTATTTTCTGCTAAAAAACATAATTCATTGCTTGATTTTTACAAAAAAATTATCCGCTCATCCGAATCAGTTACTTTTGATAAATTGTCTAACAATTTGCTGGCTGAATTTTTAGAACTGGATTTATTGTATTGCTAGTTAAAAAATAAACAATATGAGGAAATAGCATGAGTAATGATCAAGTTTCAAAAGATGTGAGCGAGAAAGCTCAAGCAGTCGTTGATTCGGTAAAAGCTGAAGTGAATGAAGTGAAAGAAACCGTAGCTACTACTACAACTAAAGCGAAAAGAACAGTAACTGCTAAAACTGCGCAAGTAAAAGAAAGTGTTGCCGAGAAAACTGAGCAGATTAAAGAAGTTGCTACAGAAGCGAAAACTCAGGTGAAAGAAGCTATCACTGAAACTCAAGAGCAGGTCAAAGAAGTTTTAAGTGAAACTCAAGAAAAAATTGAAGCTGAAACTCATGAGTTAAACAAGAATATTCAAAATCAATTTGTTCAAATTAAACAAGATATTCTACAACGTCTTGATGTGATTAAAGCTCAGTTTAGCACCTCACAAGAAGGACTATCTGAACTTAAAAATGCTTTGAAAGCAGAAATTAACGCACTTATCGAAGATTTGACTAAAGTCAGTAAAGAACTTAAAGGTGATATTAGCCAGATTTCTTTGAAGCACAAAGATTCTTTAAGTGAAAGTATTAAGCGTACTAAAAATAATGCAGTTGAAGCTTGGAATAAAGTACGAGATAACTAATGATCTTAGCTTTTAGCCAGCTATAAAAAAGCGAGAATTAATTTCTCGCTTTTTTATTTTTTAAAACTGATGTAACCAGTCACGCTTATTATGGAAATCTGCACTTTTTCCACTATGCTGCATTGCATAGTACTGCATACCTTCTTTGGTTTTTAAAACTGCAGTTAAACCTAAATAAAGGTTTGCCCATTTCAAGCGATGCTGTTGCATAAATTGCCCCAAATCAAGACTAACATTTAAGCCATAATGAGTACGCTTGAGATGGTTCAGTTCGATATCGTAAGCAGCAAGGGGAGGCATACTTTCTGGATAGCGATATTCTTCAAACTGATAAGACTGCCATGCTTGAGAAGGGGAAAGGTTAATTTCCCGATAATAATCTTCATCATGCACGCCAACAAAAATTTCGAAACAAGTTTCTTCCCACAAAAAATCCTGACGAGGATGAGCCGCGACTTCTTGGGGCCAGACAATGAGTTGATTTGGATCACGAATCCAAAAACCGACATTTAAGGTGTGCGGTGCTTGCTGTTCAATTGCGCCAACAACAGAAACAGCATGAAAACGATCAAAAGCTGAAAGTTCGTAACTTGCCATAGTTTGTCAAATCAACTTAGTTTGCTAAATGAGCGTGGCGAACAAGATTAGACAAATGCTGGTTTTGCTTAGCTGCTTTTTTGTAAAGTAAAACAATTTTACCAATCTTTTGCACAGCTTCTGCGCCAGTCGCTTCTACAATTGCATCAATTACAGCAGTACGTGCTTCACGGTCTTCACCAGCAACTTTAACTTTGATAAGTTCGTGGTCGTTTAAAGCACGAAGAGTTTCTTCGATAACAGCATCTGTTAAGCCTTGTCCACCAATCATGACAACCGGATTAAGCACATGACCAATTTGACGTAAACGTTTACGTTCATGGATAGATAAAGCGGCCATTAAAAATACCTGATTTTAAAAACGACTTAGTATAGCAAAAAACTTAAATTCAGATGTACGAAAAACTGTATAAATAATCGATCAACATTATTGGAAAAAAACTGTAAAACTTGGTGAGATTACGCTACATCCGTACTGTAATGAGAGTAATTTTCACGTACAATGAACGATCAGAAGTTTTTTTGATATTTAGTGAGTTATGGCAACACGCATTACAAACCAGAAATTGTCGAAAAGTAGTCGTGCGTGGATGAGGGAACATCTAGACGATCCTTTTGTAAAAAAAGCACAAAAGGAAGGGTATCGTGCGCGAGCAGCATATAAACTTCTTGAAATCCAAGAAAAATATAAGTTGATCAAGCCAGGCATGACGGTAGTCGATTTGGGTGCAGCTCCTGGTAGCTGGTCTCAAATTGCTGGAAAACTTGTGGGTAGCAAAGGTTTAGTGATTGCTTCCGATATTTTGCCCATGGATGCTTTGCCTGATGTCACTTTCTTACAAGGCGACTTTAGAGAAGAAGCTGTATTTGAAAAATTGTTAAATATTTTAAATGGGCGACAAGTAGACATTGTAATTTCTGATATGGCCCCCAATACATCAGGTAATAGGGCTGTTGATCAACCTAGACAGATTTACTTATGTGAACTGGCTTTAGATTTTGCTCAAAAGGTTCTTGGACCTAATGGACAGTTTGTGGTTAAAGTGTTCCAAGGCGCAGGATTCGATGAGTTTCGTAAACAAGTGGTTGATAGTTTTGATGTGTTAAAGACAGCAAAACCAGCAGCTTCTCGGGCGCGCTCTAAAGAAGTTTTTTTGGTTGGACAAGGGCGTAAGAAAGCATTGCAATAAAGTTTACTTGCCAAGCTCCTAAAAATTGTGCATTTTGTACTTTTAGGTTATCCGCAAGCAATACAGTTGCTGTTTTTATGACGATCAGCCAAGATTGGGCATGATCAAATTAGATCGATATGGGAATAAAGCTTTGAGCGATTACTTCAAGAATGCCGTATTGTGGCTAATAATACTTGGTGTTCTGATTTTAATTTTCAGTAATATCAGTGACCGCAATAAGCCTACTGCGATGAAATACTCAGATTTCGTTGCAGCGGTGAATGCTGGCCAAATTAAGCAAGTCACAATTGACGGTTTAAATATTAATGGTGAAAAAACTAACGGATCACAGTTTGAAACTGTTCGTCCGCAAGTTGAAGACACTGAGCTTATGCCGAGCTTAAATAAGCAAAATGTTGTTGTAGAGGGAACAGCTCCTCAACGTCAAGGCATTTTGATGCAACTTCTCATTGCTAGTTTCCCTGTACTGTTAATCATTCTGTTATTCATGTTCTTTATGCGTAACATGGGTGGTGGTGCAGGCGGAAAAAATGGACCGATGAGTTTTGGTAAGTCGAAAGCAAAAATGCTTTCTGAAGACCAAATCAAAGTTAATTTTTCTGACGTTGCCGGCTGTGATGAAGCAAAACAAGAAGTTGTTGAAATTGTAGATTTCTTAAAAGACCCTGCAAAATTCAAACGTTTGGGCGCTACCATTCCTCGTGGCGTACTTATGGTTGGTCCTCCGGGTACTGGTAAAACGTTATTAGCCAAAGCAATTGCTGGTGAAGCTAAAGTTCCTTTCTTCAGCATTTCAGGTTCTGACTTTGTCGAAATGTTCGTGGGTGTGGGTGCGTCCCGTGTCCGTGATATGTTCGAGCAAGCGAAGCGTCATGCGCCTTGTATTATCTTTATTGACGAGATTGATGCAGTAGGACGTCATCGTGGTTCAGGTACAGGTGGTGGTCATGATGAACGTGAGCAAACCTTGAACCAAATGCTTGTAGAGATGGATGGTTTTGAAGGTAACGAAGGTGTAATCGTAATTGCTGCGACGAACCGTGTTGATGTCTTGGATAAAGCATTATTACGTCCAGGTCGTTTTGATCGTCAAGTAATGGTAGGTTTGCCTGACATTCGTGGTCGTGAGCAGATTCTGAATGTACATTTGAAAAAATTACCTTCAGTTACGGGTGTGGATGTTAAAGTTCTATCTCGTGGTACTCCAGGTTTCTCTGGTGCACAGTTGGCAAACCTTGTTAACGAAGCTGCATTATTTGCTGCACGCCGTAATAAGAACACTGTTGACATGCATGACTTTGAAGATGCAAAAGACAAAATCTACATGGGACCAGAGCGTAAATCGATGGTTTTACGTGAAGAAGAACGTCGTGCAACTGCTTATCATGAAGCTGGTCATGCGATTGTTGCCGAGATTTTACCGGGTACAGATCCTGTTCATAAAGTAACGATTATGCCGCGTGGTTGGGCTTTAGGTGTAACTTGGCAGTTACCTGAACAAGACCAAATTAGCCACTATAAAGACAAGATGCTAAACGAAATTGCAATTTTGTTTGGTGGTCGTATTGCTGAAGAAGTATTTATCCAGCAGCAATCTACTGGTGCTTCAAATGACTTTGAGCGAGCTACTAAAATGGCGCGTGCAATGGTTACGAAGTACGGTATGTCTGACAAAATGGGTGTAATGGTTTATGAGGATGAAAACCAAAATGGTTTCTTTGGTAATGTAGGAAGCCGTACGATTTCTGAAGCAACTCAACAGTTAGTTGATGAAGAAGTACGTCGTATTCTTGATGAGCAATATAAAGTTGCACGTAATATCTTAGAAGGTAATAAAGATATTGCACATGCGATGGTAAAAGCTTTGATGGAGTGGGAAACTATTGATCGTGATCAAATCCGTGACATTATGGAAGGGCGTGAGCCACAACCGCCTAAAGTATATGTTGCTGAAAATCCAGTGGCTGCATTTGAACCACCAAAAGATGGTCCATCTACACCACCACCATTGCCAGCAATGAACTAATAATTAGTTAATTAAAAAAGCCACAGTCATGTGGCTTTTTTTATGGGCTTGAGTTTGTTAAAAGCTAAAAACAAATCAACACCATATATAGATGATAATTGCTAAAATACAGCCTGATTTTAAACTGGAGCTTTTTATGCAACTAATGCCTTTGCCTCAACAGATTTTACAGTGTGGACAGCTTCAGTTAGATCTATCACAGCCTCACGTTATGGGCATATTAAATGTCACACCAGATTCTTTTAGTGATGGTGGAAAGCATAATCAAGTAAATCAAGCGATTGCTTATGCACTAGCCATGATAGAGCAAGGTGCCACCATTATTGATATTGGTGGGGAGTCTACCCGTCCAGGAGCATCTGAAGTAAGCGTAGAAGAAGAAATACGAAGAGTTGTGCCCGTAGTTGAAGCTTTAGCTAAACATAATATTGTTCTATCAATTGATACGAGTCAGCCTGATGTTATTCGTGCTGCGAAAGAAGCAGGAGCACATATTTGGAACGATGTACGTGCGCTTACTCGTCCCAATGCTTTAAAAACGGCAGCAGAACTGGATATACCCGTAGTGATCATGCATATGCGTGGTGAGCCGACTACAATGAATCAGTTAGACCAATATACGGACGTAACCTTAGATGTTATAGAGGAGCTCCAGCAGCGCGTGAATGAAGCTTTAAATGCGGGCGTGAAAAAAAATAATATTATTATTGATCCTGGGTTTGGTTTTGCAAAAAATGCGCAGCAAAATTTAAGACTATTAAAAGAATTTTGGAAGCTTGGTGAAATGGGTTATCCGATTTTATCTGGCCTTTCTCGTAAACGTTTTATTGGTGAAGCATTAAAAGGTGCAACTGCAGATCAGCGTGCGGTAGGAAGCGTTACGGGGCATTTGCTTAGTATTCAGCAAGGAGCATGCATTGTTAGAGCGCATGATGTCAAAGCAATGACTGATGCAATTCTAGTTTGGAAGGCGATGATACAAGCCTAGCAAAGTAGGCTTTATAAAATCAGGTAGTAACTCATTAATTTAATGAGCTAGATGATTGAGTCAGGGAAAAATATCGTTATTCTTTTGAAAATATGTTATAAGCGGCAAGTTTTTGCTGTTGTGTAAACTTTTGTATGTTCGAAGACTTACTTCTCCCGATGTTTGATGATGAATATTATCCAGATATTTTGGTCGCTGAACTCAAGCAGCTCATTGAACAATTTGCTAAAAAAGTTCAGAAGCCTGCCTTAGCTGAGCAGGATATCTATCGATATGCTCATCAAACTGTGATTGAAATTAATGAGATGAAACCTCAGTTCGAAGATCTAGATTCTTCTTTAGATGATAGTGCTGCTGACTATATTGCTGAAGCAATGATGATGGTAGCACAGGAAGCTGGATATTTAGATCTAGAAATGGAAGAGCTGGTGATGAATCGAGAGTGGTGATTACTCTCGATTTTCAATATCTTCAAATGCATCTAATAAGTGGCAAGATGCCTTTAAATGTATTTCGTCTATTTCTTTAATTTTTAAAATTAAAACACCATTCTCTTGATAATCTGCGTCCGCTAACAAACTGACCCAATAAGTTTCTCGTTTTTGTTCCAGCGTTTTAAATTTATCTATTATCTGTTCGGGTGCTTTAACTAAATAATCATCTTTGGTAATAGAGCAACGTGAAAAATACCAATGGTTGTCTTTGAGAGAAAGGGTGCCGGAGAAAAGATCTATGGCGTAAACCTTTGTTATAAAAAGGGTAGTGTAAACGAGTAATAATATTCTTATCATAAAATTCATTTTGATTAGGCATAAAAAAACCAGCATACGCTGGATTCTTTGTAGCACCAAATTCAATATTTGAAAATGGTGCCCGGGGCCGGACTCGAACCGGCACGCTTTGTGGGCGGGGGATTTTAAATCCCCTGTGTCTACCTATTTCACCACCCGGGCATGTGCGCAATAATAGAGGACAAGTGCGCGATTGGCAAGAGAAAATCAGAGTGTTTGCTTTATTTTCAATCAGTTCTTGTTGGTATTTATATAAATTGACCAGTTTATGTCATGATTTGTTCATTAAACTGAGATCAGTTGTTCATCTTATCTACCTAAATTTAAGACACTCATTGCTTAAAACTTAGGTAATTTTATGTCAGAGAAAATTTCACGCCGAGAATTAATTCAAAAAAGTTTATTTGGTTTTGGGGCGCTATCTTTGCCTGTAGCTTTTACGGGGTGTAACGATGGTTCCGATGATGAAAGTCCAGAAGCACAAGCAGATTTCCTTCATGGTGTAGCAAGTGGTGACCCATTGCAGGATAAAGTAATTTTATGGACGCGTTTAACACCAGTAGACCTTAGTGCACCTCTTAAGGTGACTTGGGAAATTGCTACCGATGATCAGTTCAAGCAGAATTTAAAGACTGGTACGGTTCAAACGACTAAAACTGACGATTTTACCGTGAAGGTGGATGCAACAGGTCTACAAGCAGGTACGACTTATTATTATCGCTTTCGATTTGGTAGTAAAGTCTCGCCAATAGGGCAAACTAAAACTTTACCTGTAACTACTAATAAGGTTAGCTTTGCAGTATGTTCTTGTTCTAATTATCCTGCGGGTTATTTTTACGTTTATCGTGAAATGGCAAAACAGAACGTGGATGTAGTGATTCATTTGGGCGATTATATTTATGAATATGGGGCTGATGGCTATGCGACAGAAGATGCTGCAAAGCTGGGCCGTACTTTACCGTCCGATAATAATAAAGAAATTATTGAGTTAGATGGTTATCGCAAGCGTTATGCGCTGTATCGTCAAGATAAAGACTTACAGGCCGCTCATCAGCGTCATCCTTTTATTGTAATTTGGGATGACCATGAGTTAGCAAATGATACTTGGCGTGAAGGGGCTGAGAATCATACGGAAGAAACTCCAAAAGCAAAGAATGAAGGTAAGTTTTTAGAAAGAAAGCTAGCGGCTTTACAAGCTTATTTTGAATGGATGCCTATCCGTCCTATCGATGATCAGCATACTAAGATTTATCGCCGGTTTGATTTTGGGGGGCTTGTCAATTTAATGATGTTAGATACTCGCATTATTGCCCGTGATGAGCAGTTGGATTATGGCAAGTATATAACAGCAAATGGTTTGGATATTGCAAAATTCCAAGCAGATTTGACTAATCCAATGCGGACCTTAATGGGTGAAACTCAGCGTGAGTGGTTATTAGGTAGTAAAGAGAAAAATATAGTAGGTGTCTTACAAAGTTCAACTGCAACATGGAATGTTGTGGGACAGCAAGTCTTAATGAGTAAAATGTGGATTCCTGCTGAGTTGTTGGCATCGCTGGGGCAAATTACTTCAGGCGGAACATCGCCAGATACGTTAGCTAAAATGAATGCGCAAATTACAGAATTAGTCACATTAAAATTACGATTAGAGCAGGGTGATCCAACTTTAACTGTTCAAGAAAAAGCTCGAGTCACAACTTTAGTTCCATATAACCTTGATGCTTGGGATGGTTACTATGCTGAGCGAGAGTTCTTTTACACTAAATTGGCAGAGTTTAATAAGAAAATTATTGTTTTGGCAGGCGATACCCATAATGCGTGGACATCTTACTTATATAGCCAAAAGGGTGAATATGTCGGGGTTGAACTGGCGACAAGTTCGGTTTCTTCACCGGGTCTTGAAAAATATTTAAGTATTCCGCTAGCTCAGTTGCAGCAATTTGAATTTGCCTTTACGACGCTTATCGATGAATTGGCATATTGTAATTTAAATCAGCGGGGTTATTTGATGGTTACACTAGATGATAAGCAGGTGCTGTCGGATTGGATTTTTGTAGATTCAATTAAAAATGCAGAATATAAAGTAGATTCTAGTCGAGGTTATCAATTGGTGTTGGATGCGAATTTAACACCTGAAAAAGATAAGCAAAAAACTGCTTAAATATATGGGGCGAGAAAGGGATGCTAATAAGTATCCTTTTTTTAGACATAAAAAAACCAGCTTTCGCTGGATTCTTTACGACACCAATTTCTGTACTAGAAAATGGTGCCCGGGGCCGGACTCGAACCGGCACGCTTTGTGGGCGGGGGATTTTAAATCCCCTGTGTCTACCTATTTCACCACCCGGGCTTTACCAAATTTGGAGGCGGAGGTCGGAATCGAACCGGCGTCCACGGAGTTGCAGTCCGCTGCATGACCACTCTGCCACCCCGCCTACATTTGGTGATGCACATATTAGCAACCTTTACAAAAAAAACAATACTGTTTTGAGATAAGATGAACATAAAAGCAACATCTAGAATAAATTTGTCCAAATAATCATGTATTATTGGCACATTAAATTCATGTCTACCTTGGAGATGTGCTGTGGCATTGGTTTTAGACGGTCGCGCATTAGCAAAGCAAATTGAAGAAAATTTGTCAGTACGTGTTGAAGCTTTAAAAGCTAAAACAGGTCGTACCCCAATTTTGGCGACTATTTTAGTTGGGGATGATGGTGCATCTGCAACTTATGTACGCATGAAAGGAAATGCTTGCCGTCGAGTAGGCATGGACTCTTTAAAAATTGAATTGCCACAAGAAACGACAACAGAACAATTATTAGCTGAAATTGAAAAACTTAATGCTAACCCAGATGTACACGGCATTCTTTTACAACATCCAGTTCCAGAGCAAATTGATGAGCGTGCATGTTTCGATGCAATCTCATTAGCTAAAGATGTTGATGGTGTAACTTGTCTTGGTTTTGGCCGTATGGCTATGGGTGAAGCTGCATATGGTTCAGCGACTCCTGCAGGCATCATGACCATTTTAAAAGAAAACAATATCGAAATTGCTGGTAAACATGCGGTTGTAGTCGGTCGTTCAGCAATTTTAGGTAAACCAATGGCAATGATGCTTTTGCAAGCGAATGCAACAGTAACGATTTGCCATTCACGCACACAAAACTTACCTGAGCTTGTGAAACAAGCCGATATTATTGTCGGTGCAGTTGGTAAAGCTGAACTTATCCAAAAAGATTGGATTAAACAAGGTGCAGTGGTTGTAGATGCTGGTTTCCATCCTCGTGATGGCGGTGGTGTAGGTGATATTCAACTACAAGGTATTGAAGAAATTGCTTCTGCTTACACACCAGTACCGGGTGGTGTTGGTCCAATGACTATTACAACTTTGATTCGTCAAACTGTAGAAGCTGCTGAAAAAGCTTTAGGTTAATTTAATTAACGCTAGGCTGTTATTTGATACGCGTAACCGTCATCCGCAATTGTTTGAGGCAGAAATACGTTAAAAATTTAATGTTTCTGCGATGCTTTCGATTCTAGAGAGTATCTGCCGAGTTTTGCGGATGACAATGGTTTTGCCTACTTTTCCCGAAAGAAAAGTAGGTCCAACCGAAGGTTATTCTAAAAATTCAAATCATAATGGAATGACTCTGTTATGCTTGTTATAAAAATGAATTAAAAGAAATCTGATGAGCTGCACCTTTCAACTGTCTAAAGCCCCTGAACATTTACTTCAAGCCTTACATGAAGTTATTCCCAATTGTGAGTTGATGGTACAACAATTACCAGAAACGCCTATTTCTTTATGGTTGATTCCACCAGTTTTTCCAACTGATCGCTTAGATGATGAAGTTATTCGTCGTATTTGGAATGATACGCCGTATTGGATTTTCTGTTGGGCATCTGGTTTAGCAATGGCACAGTGGTTACTTGCAGAGCCGGACCATGTTAAAGATAAAGTTGTTTTGGATTTCGGGGCTGGTTCGGGTGTAGTTGCAATTGCTGCAAAAATGGCAGGAGCGAAACGAGTCATCTGCTGTGATATCGATCAAGTTAGTTTGAATGCTTGCCGTGAAAACGCTTTACTTAATAATGTTGAGCTAGAATATTTAGATGATTTATATAAGGCTGAGCAAGTTGATGTTTTATTGGCAGCTGATGTTTTATACGATCAATGTAACCGCTTTTTCTTAGATGAATTTTTAAAGTTTGCGCCAGAAGTCTGTGTGGCTGATAGCCGTGTTAAAAACTTTAGTCATCCCAAATATGAAAAAATTGAAGAAAGAAGTGCTTCTACATGGCCAGATCTAGATGAAGCTAAAGAGTTTAGAAATGTAAGTTTTTATAAGACGCTGTAAAAGAACAGCGTCTTTTTTTTATTTTATGAACAAGTATAACGAACAACTTTTAGTGTGCTTGGACGTGCTTCAAGCGCTTGGCGAGTCGCATAGTCTTCACCATTATTTAAGCTAGGTGTATTTGATAAGCCAAAAGAAGCACGAGTTTCGCCGAGTTGAATTCCATAATGCTCATCTTTCGCTGGATTAGGAATTTCATTGATACTCAAAATTGATAATTTATAAACTTTCTGAGCACCTAGCACATTCTGACAAGCGCGTTGTAATTTACGTTCATCGAGTTGCTGGTTATTACGACCCGCTAAAGTGTAAGCTAAAGTCGCCGAAGTTTTTGTTTGGTTTTCAATCTGGTATCCAGTTGAACCATTATATTGTCGAGGGGTAGTCTGACAAGCAGTTAAAACAAACATACTACTTAATGCCAAGCATAAAATACTTCTATTCATCAGTATCGTCCTTATTTTCTTATAGCTAGTATCTCATAAAATACAAAGGTTGTTGGGGCTTAATCTCATGATTTGAGCTAACATCGGCGAACGATATTAGCCCTTATTAGTAAAGTATTAATGTTCTTTGATTTTTGAATGATGCTTGGTATCTTTCATAAAAATATAAATAATGAGAGAAATGAAGATCATGATACTTACATAAATAAAGTACCAAGATTCATGCCCAGCTTCTTTAAAACTTAAAGCAAAGAACTCTGCTGTTCCGCCAAATAACGTATTGGCAATCGCGTAAGGTAATGCAACTCCTAAAGCGCGAATGTGTGCAGGGAAGAGCTCAGCTTTAACTACGGCATTAATTGAAGTGTAACCAGTCACCATTACGAGACCCCCAAAACATAACCAGAAAGCTGTCCAGTAGTTATGTGTATTTGCGAGTGCATCGAATAGAACGTATGTGAATAAAACACCTGTTATTCCGAAGAAAATCATAAGGGGTTTTCGACCAATGCGATCCGATAAAGCACCCGCTACAGGCTGTAGACACATAAAAATAAATAGCGCTAAAGTTGTAATTTGAGTAGCTTCAGGTTTGGTAAATCCAGAAGTATTGACCAAATATTTTTGCAGATAAGTCGTGTAAGTATAGAAAGCTAAAGTCCCGCCAGCTGTTAAAAACAATACTGTGAACGCTTCTTTCGGATAATGTTTAAATAAAGCAAACATGCCTGATTTTGGCTGGTCTGTTTCTGCCTGAGCATTTTTAAAAGATTGAGTTTCTAATAGGCCACGTCGAATGCGGAAAACTACAATAGCAAGTAAAGCCCCGATAAAGAAGGGGATACGCCATCCCCAATCATGTAATTGTTCTTCAGTTAATACCATTTGTAATATTAATAGAACACATAGGGCTGTGAGCTGACCAGCAATCAATGTTACATATTGGAAGCTAGAGAAAAAACCACGTCGATTTCTTTCAGCCATTTCACTTAAATAGGTAGCACTAGCACCATATTCACCGCCTACACTTAAGCCTTGAATTAAACGAGCGACAACTAAAAGAAGAGGGGCAAATACACCAATACTTTCATAACTTGGTGTCACGGCAATAAGCAGCGAACCTATACACATTAACGTGACGGAAAGCGTAAGACCCGCCTTGCGTCCTTTACGGTCTGAATAGATTCCCATAATCCATGCACCGATCGGGCGCATTAAAAAGCCTACAGCAAAAATTGCAGCCGCTTGAAGGAGTTGAGCTGTCTGGCTACCTTTTGGAAAAAAAGCATGAGCAAAATAGAGCGTGAAAGCTGCATATACATACCAGTCGTACCATTCAACAAGGTTACCGGCAGAACCGCCCAAAATTGATTTTAGACGAGTTTTTGTATCTAAATTAGAATGTGGAGTTGTTGCGGTAGAAGGTTGATCAACCATGAGTCGCTCCATGTTTCGCTTGGGTTGAATGCTAAAAAAGAGAAGATTTATTCCGTTTTTACATATTTTCTAGAGGAGTATTTCACTTTATTTTTTTTATGTCTGTAAAACAATGTTTATTATTTAAGCAAAGGAATAAGTTGAATATTTATGTGATTTCAAATTAGCCGATCAGCTCACGTTTATAATATTGTTGGGATCTTTGGCATATTATTTTTTTCCAAGTAGTAAAAATTGATAAAGAATGAGTAGAGTTTGGGCGAAGAAAACCTATACCCCTTAAAAATAATGATATATTCCAAAGAAAATTTTAAGTAAATATAGTTAGGCATGATGTCTTGGCATTGTGGACTAGATGTGTGTGAATAATGAAAGGGACATTCGGATGTCAAATTGCCCGAAAAAATATATTGTTGCTTTTGATCAGGGAACAACAAGCTCAAGAGCAATTGTTTTAGACCATGATGCTAATGTTGTCAGTATTGCTCAAAAAGAATTTACTCAGATTTATCCTCAGCCTGGCTGGGTTGAGCATGACCCTATGGAAATTTGGGCTACGCAAAGTGCTGTTTGGGTAGAAGCATTAGCTCAAGCAGGCATTAAGAGTGAACAAGTTGCAGCAATTGGGATTACCAATCAGCGGGAAACCACAGTTGTTTGGGATAAAAAAACGGGCAAGCCGATTTACAATGCGATTGTTTGGCAAAGTCGACAAACGACTGAGATATGCAATCAATTACATAAAGCAGGATTGCAAGAATACATACGTAAAACAACGGGTTTGGTGATTGATCCGTATTTTTCGGCCACAAAAATTAAATGGATTTTAGACCATGTTGAAGGAAGCCGTGAGCGTGCTGAGCGAGGAGAGTTGTTGTTCGGTACGGTGGACACTTGGTTAATCTGGAAACTAACCAATGGTGCTGTTCATGTGACTGATTTTACCAACGCATCACGAACCATGTTATTTGATATCGAAAAGCTAGAATGGGATGAAAAACTTTTACAAGTTTTAGATATTCCTCGAGTAATGCTACCCGAAGTGCGTAGCTCATCTGAGGTTTATGGATATACACATACCATTAGTGGGCAAGAAGTTGGTATCCCCATTGCAGGGATCGCAGGTGATCAACAAGCCGCACTGTTCGGCCAAATGTGTGTTGAGTCTGGTCAGGCAAAAAATACCTACGGCACTGGCTGTTTTCTATTAATGAACACAGGTAAGAAGATTGTTCGTTCAGAACATGGATTACTAACTACTATTGCATGTGGTGCGAGTGGTGAGGTGAACTATGCCTTAGAGGGCGCCGTATTTAATGGTGGTTCTTGCGTTCAGTGGTTACGCGATGAATTAAAAGTCATTAAGAATGCTAGAGACTCTGAGCTTTATGCAACACGTGTGAAAGACAGTAACGGTGTATATGTTGTACCTGCTTTTACAGGGTTAGGCGCACCATATTGGAACCCAACAGCGCGTGGAGCTATTTTTGGACTTACTCGTGGGGCTAGTATTGAACATATTATTCGTGCAACTTTAGAGTCTATTGCTTTTCAAACCCGAGATGTTTTAGATGCAATGCAGCAAGATGCAGAAGAAGAACTCCGTACACTCCGTGTTGATGGGGGAGTAACGGAAAATAATTTCTTAATGCAATTTCAGGCTGATATTTTAGCGACACCAGTAGAACGTCCAATAATGAAAGAAACCACAGCTTTGGGTGCAGCTTTTCTTGCTGGACTGGCGACGGGTTTCTGGCAAGATCTACATGAGTTAAGAAATAAATCTGCCATAGAAAAGGTATTTGAGCCAAAAATGTCTTCTGAGCAATCTGAGATGATTTATAAGGGTTGGCTCAAGGCAGTTAAACGTAGTCAAAGTTGGGCTGAGGATTAGTTCGTTCTTTAACTGGTTGAATTCACTAGTAGGGTAATCAATTAATGGTTAAACACTTAGTTATTTAAAATTGATTATTCTACTTTTTTGATTGTTGTTTCATCAATTTGATGTTTTAATTTTTATAAGATCAACAATAAAAAGAAAATGAGAAATGAAAATACAGCCTAATGATTATTCAAAAATATATGACATTGCCGTGATCGGTGGCGGTATTAATGGCGTCGGTATTGCTAATGATGCAGCAGGCCGTGGACTATCGGTATTTTTATGTGAAAAAGATGATTTAGCTAGTCACACTTCATCTGCTAGCAGCAAATTAATTCATGGTGGTCTGCGCTATTTAGAGCATAAAGAGTTTAGATTGGTTAGAGAAGCCTTAGCAGAGCGTGAAGTGTTGTTGGCTAAAGCTCCACATATTATTAAACCCATGCGCTTTATTATGCCTCATCGACCACATTTACGCCCTGCATGGTTAATTCGGGCGGGCTTGTTTTTTTATGATCATTTGGGAAAACGAGAAAAACTATTAGGATCAAATCTTATTTACTTTAAAGAAGATAGTCCTTTAAAACCAGCTATCACACGTGGCTTTGAATATTCTGACTGTACTGTAGATGATGCACGTCTTGTAGTGTTAAATGCATTACAAGCCAAAGAGAAAGGTGCCAAAGTCTTAACACGTACGCGTTGTATTAAAGCTTATAGGGAACAAGAGCTGTGGCATCTGGAGTTACAAAGCGGAGCAGAGTTTTATCAGGTACGTGCAAGAGCTTTGGTGAATGCAGCTGGTCCTTGGGTTGAAGAAATTATTAGTGAAAACCTAAATTTAGAATCGCCTTATCAAATCCGATTGATCCAAGGAAGTCATATTGTTGTGCCAAAACTATACGATTGTCATAAAGCCTTCATTATGCAAAACGAAGATCGACGCATCGTGTTTGCAATTCCGTATTTAGAAAAATATACACTGATTGGTACGACCGATCAGGAATATACAGGTGATCCACAAAAGGTAGAGATCACAGAGGTAGAAATTGATTACCTCTTAACAGTGACCAATTCACATTTTAAAAAGCAGTTAACTCAAGCTGATATTGTAAGCCAGTACTCGGGTGTACGTGCTTTATGTGATGATGAATCTGATAATCCTTCAGCGATTACACGTGACTATACCTTGGCATTACAGGCTGAACATAAAAAAGCACCTTTGTTATCTATATTTGGCGGCAAGATCACGACTTATCGGAAACTGGCAGAGGCTGCTTTAGAAGATCTATCCCCGTTTTTTAGTAATATGGCAGAGGAGTGGACTGCAGATGAGCCATTACCTGGCGCTGAAAACTGGACAACACTAGATGATTTAACGCATCAGATTCATTCACGTGTAAGTGGAGTTTCTGAGTCACTTACCAACCGTTGGGCGCATGCATACGGCACAAGAGTCTGGAATATGGTTCGAGAGAGAAATGCAATAGAGCAATTAGGCCAGAATTTTGGACATGATTTATTTGAATGCGAAGTCAAATACTTATGTGAATATGAATGGGCAACTACTGCGGAGGATATATTGTGGCGTAGAACAAAACTAGGTCTGGCATTTGATGAAAAACAAGTAAAAATATTAGAAGCTTATTTATCTGAGCGTCGACAAAAAGATGATGCCGCATAATAAAAAAGGTCGCACATGGCGACCTTTTTTATATATAGCAATTAGAAGCCAGTTTTTACAGCTTCAAGTAAAGCTGCTTGACGTTCTTTTAATGCTTTTGGTAAGCGATCACCGAGTTTATTAAATAAATCAGTGTGGCTTTCAATTTCAGTAATCCACTGATCTTTATCTTGAGCTGTGATTAGGTCAAATTCTTCTTTAGAGAATTCAGTACCTTCCCAGTTCAAGTCGTCATATGTTGGAACAAGGCCAATTGGTGTTTCAACAGCGTTTGCACGACCTTCACAACGATCAATGATCCACTCAAGAACACGCATGTTTTGACCGAAACCAGGCCATACGAAGTTGCCTTCAGCATCACGACGGAACCAGTTTACATTAAAGATTTTTGGTAATTTATTACCAGCTGCTTCAGCTTTTGTACTTACTTGTTGACCAAGGCTTAACCAGTGATCAAAGTAGTCAGCCATGTTATAGCCAGCAAATGGAAGCATCGCGAATGGGTCACGACGAACGATACCTTGTTGACCAACAGCAGCAGCAGTAGTTTCAGAACCCATAGTTGCCGCTTTATATACACCGTCAACCCAATCGAAAGCTTCAGAAACTAAAGGAACCGTATCTGCACGGCGACCGCCGAAGATAAATGCAGAAATTGGAACGCCTGCTGGATTTTCCCAGTCAGCATCGATAGAAGGGCATTGACCAGCTGCAACAGTGAAGCGAGCATTTGGATGCGCTGCTTTTTCACCATTTACATGAGGTTGACCTTTCCAGTTAGTTAAGTTTGTTGGAACTTCTTTAGAAAGACCTTCCCACCATACTTGACCATCTTCAGTTACTGCTACGTTTGTATAGATAACATCTTTGTGAAGAGTTGCCATACAGTTCGGGTTAGTCTTGGTATTTGTACCAGGAGCTACACCGAAGAAACCAGCTTCAGGGTTAATCGCATATAAACGACCATCTTCACCTGGTTTGATCCAAGCAATATCGTCACCTACAGTTTCGATTTTCCAACCTTCATAACCTGCTGGTGGAATTAACATTGCAAAGTTTGTTTTACCACATGCAGACGGGAATGCTGCAGCGATGTAGTGTTTTTCACCTTGAGGGTTAGTTACACCAAGAATAAGCATGTGTTCAGCTAACCAACCTTGTTCGCGTCCCATGACAGAAGCGATACGAAGAGCTAAACATTTTTTGCCAAGTAATGCGTTACCGCCGTAACCAGAACCGAAAGACCAGATTTCACGAGTTTCTGGGTAATGAACGATATATTTTTCAGGGTTACATGGCCAAGCAACGTCTTGTTGACCTTCAGCAAGTGGAGCACCTACTGTATGTACGCAAGGAACAAACTCGCCGTCTGTACCTAATACGTCATAAACTGCTTTACCCATACGTGCCATTTTACGCATGCTAACAGCAACGTAAGGAGAGTCAGTTAACTCAATACCGATATGAGCAATATGGCTACCTAAAGGACCCATTGAGAAAGGAACAACGTACATTGTACGGCCTTCCATTGAGCCTTCAAATAAACCATTTAATTTTTCACGCATAACAGCTGGGTTTTCCCAGTTGTTTGTCGCACCAGCATCTTCTTTATTTTGAGAGCAGATGTAAGTACGGTCTTCAACACGTGCAACGTCAGATGGGTCAGAATTTGCAAGATAAGAACCAGGATGTTTTTCTTGGTTTAATTTCTGCATGGTGCCGTTAGCGATCATCAAGTCGATTAGACGTTGATACTCTTCTTCGCTTCCGTCACACCATTCGATTTTTGCTGGTTTGGTTAAGTTTGCAATTTCTTCAACCCATGCGATAAGCTTAGGATGACGAACGAATTCTGGTGCGTTCACTGTGGTCATGGTGAGGCCTATTCAAAATATGTACAACGTACAAGTCATTCATTGAGAGGTACAATGAAAGATCAAATAAAAAAGTGGCTGTATTAAAGCACAAAATCATAAAAAAAATAAGACTAAAGACTAAGAAATAGATATTTTACTTTTTTATATTTTTCTTATTTAAATCATTAACTTGTAGTTTTTTACAATATCTTATTCTCAAT
>OKDR01000130.1_pt1 | contig 27623 bp, 29 predicted proteins | sample 1615041 | NCBI WGS metagenome assembly OKDR01 (sample SAMN04436990, study PRJEB24849) | human gut metagenome | biome: human gut; feature: NICU; material: stool | host: Homo sapiens | place: USA: Saint Louis, MO | collected 2013-03-17 | reverse complement strand
TAACATCCTCTTGTGTGAATAAAACAACCGGGCCCCATCGAGGAACGGAGCCCGGGTGTCATATTAAAAGCCCGAAAATTTTACTCATTTTCGGGCAAAAAGCAATCTCAAAAGCGATTATCGCCCAGGAAAACCGGGCGGCATCATGCCTTTCATGCCGCGCATCATCTTCGCCATGCCGCCTTTCTTCATTTTCTTCATCATGCGCTGCATGTCGTCGAACTGTTTCAGAAGGCGGTTAACGTCCTGGACCTGCATGCCGCAACCGGCTGCGATACGGCGCTTGCGGGAACCTTTGATGATTTCTGGCTTCGCGCGCTCTTTCAGCGTCATCGAGTTGATGATTGCCTCCATACGCACCAGCACTTTGTCATCCATCTGGGATTTGACGTTGTCCGGGATCTGCCCCATACCCGGCAGTTTACCCATCAGGCTTGCCATACCGCCCATGTTTTTCATCTGACGCAGTTGCTCAAGGAAGTCGGTCAGATCGAAACCGTCACCTTTTTTCAGCTTGCTGGCGAGTTTTTCAGCCTGCGCGCGGTCAACCTTGCTTTCGATATCTTCGATCAGCGACAGCACGTCGCCCATGCCGAGGATACGGGAGGCAATACGATCCGGGTGGAACGGCTCCAGCGCTTCGGTTTTCTCGCCCACGCCGAGGAACTTAATTGGCTTACCAGTAATATGACGAATAGACAGCGCCGCACCGCCGCGAGCGTCACCGTCGACTTTGGTCAGCACCACGCCGGTTAACGGCAGGGCTTCGTTAAACGCTTTCGCGGTGTTCGCCGCATCCTGACCGGTCATGGCGTCGACAACAAACAGGGTCTCTACCGGATTGATAGAAGCATGAACCTGCTTGATTTCGTCCATCATCGCTTCGTCAACGTGCAGTCGACCGGCGGTATCCACCAGCAGCACGTCGTAGAATTTCAGCTTCGCCTCTTTCAGCGCCGCATTAACGATGTCAACAGGCTTCTGCGCCACGTCGGACGGGAAGAAGTCTACGCCAACCTGCTCGGCCAGCGTTTCCAGCTGTTTGATCGCCGCCGGGCGATACACGTCCGCCGAAACCACCAGCACTTTTTTCTTGTGCTTTTCGCGCAGGAATTTCCCCAGCTTACCGACGCTGGTGGTTTTACCCGCACCTTGCAGACCCGCCATCAGCACGACGGCCGGCGGCTGAGCCGCCAGGTTAAGCACCTGATTCTCTTCGCCCATCGCCGAAACCAGCTCGTTACGGACGATTTTGACGAACTCCTGACCCGGAGTCAGGCTCTTGTTAACTTCATGACCAACCGCTTTCTCTTTCACGCGGTTGATAAAATCACGCACGACCGGCAACGCAACGTCTGCTTCCAGCAGCGCCATGCGCACTTCGCGCAGCGTTTCCTTGATGTTCTCTTCGGTGAGGCGTCCACGGCCGCTGATGTTGCGCAGCGTGCGCGACAAACGATCGGTTAAATTATCAAACATTGTCTCTCGCCTGGGGTAGAAACGTTAGGTCGCCTGGGCGACACATACACAGAATTTTGCCGGAGTATAACATGAAGGCGCCTTTGTTGTTATGCAACGGTTGGAGCAGGCGTCACGTAACGTTATACTGCTTCTCTTTCTTATTAAGACAACTGTCGACGCCTATATGCCTGTTTTCGCACTGATCGCCCTTGTTGCCTACTCTGTCAGCCTCGCGCTGATCATTCCTGGCCTGCTGCAAAAAAACAGCGGCTGGCGGCGCATGGCTATTCTTTCGGCAGTGATCGCACTGATTAGCCATGCGTTTGCGCTGGAATCACGCATCATTCCCGGCGACGGCAGCGTGCAAAATCTAAGCGTGCTGAACGTCGGCTCGCTGGTCAGCCTGATGATCTGTACGGTCATGACCATTGTCGCGTCTAAAAATCGTGGCTGGCTGCTGCTGCCGATAGTCTACGCCTTTGCGCTGATCAACCTGGCGTTAGCCACGTTCATGCCCAATGAGTTTATTACCCATCTGGAAGCCACGCCGGGGATGCTGGTGCATATCGGCCTGTCTCTATTCTCCTACGCGACGCTGATCATCGCCGCCCTTTACGCCATGCAGCTCGCCTGGATCGACTACCAGCTGAAAAATAAAAAGCTGGCGTTTAACCATGAAATGCCGCCGCTGATGGTGATTGAGCGTAAGATGTTCCACATCACCCAGGTCGGCGTGGTTTTGCTGACGCTGACGCTGTGCACGGGCTTGTTTTATATGAAGAACCTGTTCAGCGTGGAGAATATCGATAAAGCGGTCCTCTCCATCATCGCGTGGTTTGTCTATATTGTCCTGTTATGGGGCCATTATCATGAAGGCTGGCGCGGTCGTCGCGTGGTCTGGTTCAACGTTGCGGGTGCGGGCATTCTCACGCTTGCCTATTTTGGTAGCCGCTTCATACAGCAATTTGCTGGCTAAGTAACAAAAGGAGTTCCCCCTGGAACACATCTCTACCACCACGCTGATCGTCATTCTGGTCATCATGGTGGTCATCTCCGCTTATTTCTCTGGCTCTGAAACCGGCATGATGACGCTGAACCGCTACCGGTTACGTCATCGCGCCAAGCAGGGTAACCGTGCCGCGCGTCGTGTCGAAAAGCTTCTGCGTAAGCCGGACCGTCTGATTAGCCTGGTGCTTATCGGTAACAACCTGGTCAATATTCTCGCCTCTGCACTGGGCACCATCGTCGGGATGCGTCTGTACGGCAACGCAGGCGTGGCGATTGCCACAGGTGTGCTCACGTTTGTGGTGCTGGTGTTTGCGGAAGTGCTGCCCAAAACCATCGCGGCGCTTTACCCGGAAAAAGTCGCCTACCCGAGCAGCTTCCTGTTAGCACCGCTGCTTATTCTGATGATGCCGCTGGTCTGGCTGCTGAATATGGTGACACGGGTGCTGATGCGCATGGTTGGTATAAAGGCAGACGTCACCATCAGTAGCGCGCTCAGCAAAGACGAACTGCGTACCATCGTGAACGAATCCCGCTCGCAGATCTCCCGTCGCAATCAGGACATGCTCCTGTCGGTGCTGGATCTGGAAAAGGTCAGCGTTGACGACATCATGGTGCCGCGCAATGAAATCGTCGGGATTGATATTAACGACGACTGGAAGGCCATTGTCCGCCAGCTGACGCACTCCCCGCACGGGCGTATCGTCCTCTATCGCGATTCTCTCGACGATGCCATCAGCATGCTGCGCGTGCGCGAGGCCTATCGTCTGATGACTGAGAAAAACGAGTTCACCAAAGAGGTGATGCTGCGCGCCGCCGACGAAATTTACTACGTGCCGGAAGGCACCCCACTGAGCACGCAGCTGGTGAAGTTCCAGCGAAACAAGAAGAAAGTCGGTCTGGTGGTGGATGAATACGGCGACATACAGGGGCTGGTGACGGTCGAAGATATTCTGGAAGAGATTGTCGGGGACTTTACCACGTCAATGTCGCCTTCCCTTGCAGAAGAAGTCACCCCGCAAAACGACGGGTCAGTGCTTATCGACGGCAGCGCCAACATTCGTGAAATCAATAAAGCGTTTAACTGGCATTTGCCGGAAGACGAAGCGCGGACGATGAACGGAATGATCCTGGAAGCGCTGGAAGAGATCCCGGCGGCAGGCACGCGCGTGCGCATTGAGCAGTATGATATTGATATTCTGGACGTTCAGGACAACATGATTAAGCAGGTGAAGGTCCTGCCCGTTAAACCTTTACGCGAAAGTATCGCCGAGTAATGTTGTAGGCCGGGTAAGGCGAAGCCGCCACCCGGCACTACGGGTCGGCAAATTACGCTTTCGCTTTCGCCACGGTCACCATCGCAGCGCGAATAGTACGACCGTTCAGGGTATACCCTTTCTGCATCACGCCCAGCACGTTACCCGCGGCAACGTCTTCGGATTCCACCATCGCAATGGCCTGGTGAACGTTTGGATCCAGTGGTACATCCGTATCGGCAATCACTTCAACACCGAACTTACGCACCACATCCAGCATGGATTTCAGCGTCAGCTCGATGCCTTCAATCATCGCCGCATTATCCGGATTAGCTTTATCCGCCACTTCCAGCGCGCGATCCAGGCTGTCGATCACCGGAAGCAGTTCGTTGACGAATTTCTCCAGCGCAAATTTGTGCGCCTTTTCAACGTCCAGCTCGGTACGACGGCGCAGGTTTTCCATTTCCGCTTTGATACGCAGTACGCCATCGCGTTCGCGATTCTGCGCTTCTACCAACTGAGCTTCCAGATTGGCAATTTTTTCATCGCGCGGGTCCACCTGCTCAGCAGACGTGTCTGGCTCTACTGCCTCAACTTCATCGTGCTGTTCCGTGATAATTTCTTCAGGGGCTTGCCCCTCAGGCGTTTTCTGTTCTTTACTACTCATGAATTTCTCCGCGTTTTTCTGCATTCATCTCGCTAACTTCGCTTATTATGGGGATCAGTTTCCTGGATTCAAGGGAACAAGGCAGATTGTCATCATTCATCAGGCACAAGGACCTCCAGAAAATGAATAATCATTTCAGGTGTATTGGGATCGTCGGCCATCCGCGTCACCCTACCGCATTGACGACACATGAAATGTTGTATCGCTGGCTGTGTGGTAAAGGCTATGAAGTGATGGTCGAGCAGCAGATCGCCCAGGAGTTGCAGCTTAAAAGCGTCAGAACCGGCACGCTGGCGGAAATTGGCCAGCAGGCGGATCTCGCCGTGGTGGTCGGCGGCGACGGCAATATGCTGGGCGCGGCGCGAACGCTGGCTCGCTATGATATTAAGGTTATTGGTATTAACCGTGGCAATCTTGGTTTCCTGACCGACCTCGACCCGGACAATGCGCAACAGCAGCTGGCGGACGTGCTGGAAGGTCACTATATCAGTGAAAAACGGTTTTTACTTGAAGCCCAGGTCTGCCAGCAGGACTGCCAGAAGCGCATCAGCACCGCTATTAACGAGGTGGTTCTCCACCCTGGTAAAGTGGCGCACATGATCGAGTTCGAAGTCTATATCGACGAAATCTTCGCTTTCTCGCAGCGCTCTGACGGGCTGATTATTTCAACCCCGACGGGGTCAACTGCCTACTCGCTTTCAGCCGGAGGCCCAATCCTGACGCCCTCGCTGGATGCGATCACCCTGGTGCCGATGTTCCCGCATACGCTCTCGGCGCGTCCGCTGGTGATAAACGGCGACAGCACCATCCGCCTGCGTTTTTCACATCGCCGCAGCGACCTGGAGATCAGCTGCGACAGCCAGATTGCGCTTCCCATTCAGGAAGGAGAAGATGTCCTCATTCGCCGCTGCGATTATCACCTGAACCTTATCCATCCAAAAGATTACAGTTATTTCAATACATTAAGCTCAAAACTCGGCTGGTCAAAAAAATTGTTCTGATTTTACATCCAGCGCTTTACTGTATATAAAACCAGTTTATACTGTATACAAACACAGTTATGGTTTTTCATACAGGAAAACAATTATGCTGGCACAACTGACCATCAGCAACTTTGCCATTGTTCGTGAGCTTGAGATCGACTTCCATAGCGGAATGACGGCGATTACCGGTGAAACCGGTGCAGGTAAATCCATTGCCATTGATGCCCTCGGCTTGTGCCTCGGCGGTCGTGCAGAGGGTGATATGGTGCGCACAGGTGCGGCCCGTGCCGATCTCTGCGCCCGCTTCTCGTTAAAAGACACGCCTGCCGCCCTGCGCTGGCTGGAAGCGAACCAGCTGGAAGATGGACGTGAGTGTTTACTTCGTCGCGTCATCAGCAGTGATGGCCGCTCCCGCGGTTTTATCAATGGTACAGCGGTTCCCCTTTCCCAGCTTCGCGAGCTGGGCCAGCTGCTCATCCAGATCCATGGTCAGCACGCGCACCAGCAGCTAATCAAACCCGAGCAGCAGAAAGCCTTGCTCGATGGCTACGCGGGTGAGTACGCGCTTACTCAACTCATGGCTGAGCACTATCGTCAGTGGCATCAAAGCTGCCGCGAACTTGCGCAGCATCAACAGCAAAGCCAGGAGCGTACCGCGCGCGCCGAGCTGCTGGAATATCAGTTGAAAGAGCTGAACGAATTTAACCCTCAGGCGGGTGAATTTGAGCAAATCGACGAGGAGTACAAGCGTCTGGCCAACAGCGGTCAGCTGCTTTCCATCAGTCAGAATGCCCTGAACATGCTGGCGGATGGCGAAGACGTGAATTTGCAGAGCCAACTATATACCGTGCGTCAGCTTGTGACCGAACTGACCGGCATGGACAATAAGCTTTCTGGCGTACTGGAAATGCTGGAAGAGGCCGCAATTCAGATTTCAGAAGCCGGGGATGAGCTACGCCACTACTGTGAACGTCTGGATCTCGACCCGAACCGTCTGTTCGAGCTTGAGCAACGCATCTCCCGTCAGATTTCACTGGCGCGTAAGCATCAAGTTACCCCGGAAGAGCTGCCGAATTACTATCAGTCTCTGCTGGAGGAACAGCAGCAGCTGGACGATCAAGCCGATTCCCTCGAAACCTTGTCTCTGGCGGTTAATCTGCATCATCAGCAGGCGCTGGAAACGGCGAAACGGCTGCACGACGTGCGACAGCACTATGCTCTGGAGCTTAGCCAGCATATTACCGACAGCATGCATACGCTGGCGATGCCGCATGGGGTGTTCACTATTGATGTTCGCTTTGAAGAGCATCACCTGACGGCGGAAGGCGCAGACCGCGTAGAATTCCGCGTCACCACCAACCCAGGCCAGCCTTTACAGGCGATTTCGAAAGTGGCTTCCGGCGGTGAACTGTCGCGTATCGCCCTGGCCATTCAGGTGATTACCGCCCGTAAAATGGAAACCCCGGCGTTGATTTTCGATGAAGTGGATGTGGGTATCAGCGGCCCGACCGCGGCCGTTGTCGGCAAACTGCTGCGTCAGTTGGGTGAATCGACGCAGGTTATGTGTGTGACTCACCTGCCGCAGGTCGCCGGCTGTGGTCATCACCACTTTATCGTTAGCAAGGAAACCGATGGCGAAATGACGGAAACGCACATGAAGCCGCTGGATAAACGCTCACGCTTGCAGGAGCTGGCACGCCTGCTGGGGGGCAGTGAAGTCACCCGTAATACGCTCGCGAATGCGAAAGAACTGCTGGCGGCATAAACTTTTTCGGGATCTCAGGGTCATACAGAACAACAAAAACGCCGCCAGACCAGTTTCAAAGTGGGGCAAGGTCTATTATCATCGGCATATTACATATGAGCCGCGTACTGCTCGGGCCCGAAAAGGAATCAAATCACTATGCGCTGTAAAACGCTGACCGCTGCCGCAGCGGTTCTTCTGATGTTGACCGCAGGCTGTTCCACTCTGGAGAAAGTGGTTTACCGTCCTGACATCAACCAGGGGAACTACCTTACTCCTAACGATGTGTCCAAAATCCGCGTAGGTATGACACAACAGCAGGTCGCTTATGCCCTGGGAACCCCGATGATGTCCGATCCGTTCGGCACAAACACCTGGTTCTATGTATTCCGCCAGCAGCCTGGTCATGAAGATGTGACCCAGCAAACCCTGACGCTGACCTTCAGCAGTGCCGGAGTGCTGACCAACATCGACAACAAGCCTGCCCTGACCAAATAATCAGGCGTCAGCAACGCAAAAAGGTGCTCAATGAGCACCTTTTTTGTGTATGTTTATTTGGCTACTTACCGGATTTCTCTGCTCGCTGACGGCGCAACTCTTTCGGGTCGGCAATCAGCGGACGATAGATTTCAACCCTGTCGCCCTCTTTCAGCACATCACCGAGCTTAACCGGACGGCTATAAATGCCGACTTTATTCTTCGCCAGGTCAATATCACGGCGAAGTTCAAGGATGCCGGAGGCCCGGATAGCCGCCTCAACGGTGGCGCCCTCTTCAAGCGTCACGCGCTGCAAATACTGCCTCTCCGGCAGCGCATACACCACCTCAACAGCAATCTTATGCGACACTGTAAACCTCTTTGGCGCGCGTGGTGAACGCCTGAACCATATTCGAGGCCAGCTCTTTAAATATTCGACCAAACGCCAGTTCGATCAGCTTATTGGTAAATTCAAAATCCAGATGAAACTCAATGCGGCAGGCGTCAGCGCTCAGTGGCGTAAACTTCCACCCTCCCATCAGTTTTTTAAACGGACCATCCACCAGATGCATCAAAATACTCTGATTGCTCGTCAGGGTATTGCGCGTGGTGAACGTTTTGCTGATCCCCGCTTTGGAGACATCCACGGCCGCAGTCATCTGAGTCGGGCCGGATTCCAGCACCCGGCTACCGGTGCATCCTGGAATAAATTCCGGATAGGACTGAACGTCGTTCACTAACTGATACATTTGTTCCGCGCTGTAGGGAACAAGCGCAGTACGGCTAATCTGAGGCATAGCATTTTCCATGGTCACACAACAGACAAATAATAACATTTATCACCTGTTAAAAAAACGCTAAGCCTTATCTCGTGCTAAGATAGCGCGTTAGACCTCACAGGACGCAATGAGGTGACTTTTTAAAATCAGATTACCGACGGCTTTACGACACTTATGACGAAGAAAAAAGCACATAAACCTGGTTCGGCGACCATTGCGCTCAACAAGCGTGCTCGCCACGAGTATTTCATCGAAGAAGAATTCGAGGCTGGCCTTGCGTTGCAGGGCTGGGAAGTAAAATCGCTGCGTGCCGGGAAAGCCAATATCGGCGACAGCTACGTGATCCTGAAAGACGGTGAGGCCTTCCTGTTCGGCGCGAACTTTACGCCGCTGACCGTCGCCTCTTCACATTACGTCTGCGATCCAACCCGCACCCGTAAGCTGCTGCTGAACAAGCGCGAACTGGAATCCCTCTACGGACGCATCAACCGCGAAGGCTTCACCGTGGTGGCGCTCTCTTTGTACTGGAAAAATGCCTGGTGCAAAGTGAAAATCGGCGTGGCGAAAGGTAAGAAACAGCACGACAAACGTACTGACCTGAAAGCACGCGAGTGGCAGCTCGACAAAGCACGTATCATGAAAAACGCAGGACGTTGATTCTGCGCGCTTATTGTACTATTCAATAAGTTAGCGTTTCGGGCTGGTATCGAGGAAGTGAAATCTGGTATACTGAGTTCAACACTATTGGGGCTGATTCTGGATTCGACGGGATTTGCGAAACCCAAGGTGCATGCCGAGGGGCGGTTTGCCTCGTTAAAAGCCGCAAAAAAATAGTCGCAAACGACGAAAACTACGCTTTAGCAGCTTAATAACCTGCTAAGAGCCCTCTCTCCCTAGCTTCCGCTCTTAAGACGGGGATCAAAGAGAGGTCAAACCCAAAAGAGATCGCGTGGAAACCCTGCCTGGGGTTGAAGCGTTAAAACTAATCAGGCTAGTTCGTTAGTGGCGTGTTTGTCCGCAGCTGGCGTGCGAATGTAAAGACAAACTAAGCATGTAGTACCGAGGATGTAGAAATTTCGGACGCGGGTTCAACTCCCGCCAGCTCCACCAAACATTGATGTACTGAAGTTCAGTAAAGTCTACTAAGCCCGCACAGCACAAGCTCTGCGGGCTTTTTTATGTCCATTGACGTCTAGTGAGAATTGCTGAGAACTACAAATTATGGCACCCTGAATGGGACCCAACGCAAAGGGGTCCAAAAATCGAGGGTCCCAAAATGGCAAAACTCGCTAAAAAACTCACCGACACTGAAATCAAGAACACCAAACCAGCAGGCAAAGAAATCAACTTGTTTGACGGAGATGGCTTAATTCTACGAATCTCCCCCCTCTCAACAGGTGGGAAAAAGAACTGGTATTTCAGGTATTCAGTGCCAGTGAGCAAGAAAAGAACCAAGATGAGCCTTGGGACATACCCTCACCTTACCTTGGCAAGAGCAAGAGCCTTACGTGATGAATACCTCTGCTTGCTTGCGAATGGAACGGACCCTCAAGTCCATAACAACGATAAAGCTAATGCATTAAAGAATGCCACAGAACACACCTTACAAGCCGTAGCGAGAAAATGGCTGGATGAGAAGATAAAGACCTCTGGCATCTCACAGGACCATGCGGAAGACATCTGGCGAAGCCTTGAACGAAATATTTTCCCCGGTCTGGGTAATGTGCCAATCAATGAGATCCGTCCAAAGCTCTTGAAACAGCATCTTGATCCAATTGAACAACGAGGAGTACTGGAAACTTTGCGACGGCTTATTTCCAGGTTGAATGAAATCTTCCGTTGGGCGGCTACAGAAGAGCTGATTGAATTTAACCCCGCAGATAATCTGGGCCAACGTTTCAGTAAGCCTAAAAAACAGAATATGCCTGCCTTGCCCCCCTCTGAACTCCCTCGTTTTCTGGCAGCACTGAACAATGCATCTGTCCGTTTAGAAACAAGACTACTGATTGAATGGCAACTTCTCACATGGGTTCGCCCCGGTGAAGCTGTCCGCGCAAGATGGTCTGATATAGATATGGATAACAGCATGTGGAACATCCCGGCTGAATTTATGAAGATGAAAAAACCTCATAAGGTTCCATTAAGCAAAGAATCTCTTCGGATACTTAAATCTATGGAATCAATCAGTGGGCACCGCGAGTGGGTATTTACCAGCATAAAGGCTCCCTTAAACCATATGCATGAACAAACAGCCAACGCAGCAATTATCCGTATGGGTTTTGGAGGTGAACTTGTTGCCCATGGAATGCGATCTATTGCAAGAACGGCAGCGGAAGAGTCAGGAAAATTCAGGACAGATGCACTTGAAGCGGCCCTTGCCCACTCAAAAAAAGACGAAATTATCGCTGCATATAATCGGGCGGAATATATTACCGAACGAGTAGCTCTCATGCAGTGGTGGGGAGATTATGTCCAGGCGCAACAGCTTAAAATTTTTGCTGCCTGAATGGACGAAAGGCTACTAATGAGTAGCCTTTCCAATATCCCCAAACGTGGGGCAAATAACAAACTGTACATAGTACAGGATTCATATCAGCAAAAACTATTGATGACATATATTATTAATAAATCATTTTTAAATAATGTCAATGACTGTGAATAATTTATTTTTATAATTAATGCTAAATCTGGCTATACCATTGTATTTTTTAAAAATAAAATCCACACCACTCCCCTCGTTACTTACAATTAAATGAAAATATAATTCATCACAACCCTGTTAAACAAAATTAATCTTTCACTTACAGGTAATCAATTTTAGAAAAAAAGAACTAAGAAAATTTTATGTCCGATAATAATCTCACACCTACATACTTACCATTCACTGTTATAGCTCATTATAATATTGATCTGAAAAAGTGTATTTCAGGGCTTCACTTGCACAATCGAAGATATATATTAGAAGCCCTACCCGCTCTGCAAGAGAAACCTTTAAAATCAATGCAAGTGAAGCATTTAAACAACCTTTTCATTTAGCTTCCTTTGAGCTACCGAAGCGATGAATTTGGTGTTTCTCCTGCACTATAAGAGAAACTTTTAAAATCATTGTAAGCGAAGCATTTAAACAGCTTTTTCATTTAGCTTCCTTTAAGCTACCGAAGCAATGGACTCGAAGCTTCTCCTGAACTGCAATAGAAGCTTTAAAATAAATGCAAACGAAGCTGTATGTATTTATATAATAACATCGTCCACTACGATTTTTTATTATTATACGAAATGAAGCAAGGGCTAACTCTACGAAGCCGCTGCGCTTGCTTCTCCGAGTTCCCCTTGCTTTTCAGCCCTTCGGTTAGAAAAGAACAGCCAGACCCAGTAAGCACATATCCATTGAACTGCGCCCAATGTTTTGTGACAGATTACTATAGAAAGGTCGACTTTGGCACGGAGCGTTCAAGCTAACTGAGCTGAAGGTCCGCTGTGAGCGAAAAAACGGACATTGAGATTGAGTGTCAGAAGCACTGGTCACACTCTGTCTCCGAATCCTCTGTAGCAGGATGAATTGCACAATCAGAGCAGCGAAAAATATTGAAGATGTTGTTGAACTATGTAGGATATGTAGAAGCATAAGAAGATTTGTCAGGTTAAGGATTCCTGAGGGCGGTAGCATTTTAGAAGAAGAATGAATATCTTACATGATCCTTATAGGTTGGCGAAGGTGGTTTTTCGTTGAAAAAAGATAACCTTGATAGATAGTAAATCTGAAGAGACATAGGTTAATATGATGCAAGAGCATGCTTGGAAATATTTTGAACTACACTCTCAACAAAGAATGACGGTATTTAATTTCTATATTACGATAATAAGTCTTTTGATAGCAGGTAGTGGAATATGCTTACAGCAAGGAGGCAATCTAATTTATCTGACATCTGCCTTGGGTATATTTATTATATTTATAACCTTTATTTTTCATAAACTTGACTCAAGGGTGTCATTTCTTATAAAAAATGCAGAGAAAGCCTTGAGAAAAGCAGAGGATAATTATGATAATGAAGAAATGAAAATTTTCACCTCTGACCACAATAATGAAAACCTCAATAAAACCATGCGCTCACTATGGAGTTATGGGAAATGTTTCAGGCTATCGTTCGCTATCATATCATGCCTTGGCTTTATGATTTCAATAACTCCGATGGTTATAAATTTCATGGGCTAATTTTTTATAAATTTTATAGGACTGAAACAAAATGGACTATACCAAATGGCAATCAAAGTCAGAAAATAGCTTAAAGTTGCTAAATACATTATCTAAAGTTAAAAATAAAAACAAAAGAAATTTATTGAGGGGATATTTGAATAAATCAAGAATTAATAAGTTTGAAATCCAGAAAATTAGAAAAGATAATAATCTTTCTGATTGCATGATAATAGGAGCAGTAATAAAGGGAAGAGATGGGTTACTAAAAATAAGTGAAAAGCCAACGAGTAGTGAACTTTACACTATGATTACACCTAAACCATTATCATGGAGAGAAGAGCTAAGCTACCTATCTGGTTTTATAAATTCATTTGAAGATGTTTCATTAAGACATCTGGAAGTTATCAAATCGCTATCATATTTAGAGCAATTAGAAACAGACACGGCTCTTAGATTGATATTAAAGTATAGCGAAGAATATGGAGCATCTAATTTCTTATCATACAAACTAGCTTATCTCATAAGCTCACGTGATCTAACATCAAATGATCAAAAGATAGTCACAAAAATTGAAGATGAATTCGGACATAAAGATAGACCTGGATTTCATTTCAGCGCATTAGAAAACTTGAATTCAAGAATATCCTTATTTGTTGTTGCCAGAAGAAGAGTAAGCGCACTAATTGGAAGAGTAGATGGGAATATAAGAAAGGCTATATCGCTTAATAACTTTATACCTACACCATTATCTATCGATGACTTAGCGGAGTTCTTGTTAAGAGCCTCTGAATCAGCTCTAATTGATGCTATATACTCGCTAGTCGTGCTTTTTAATTTGGATGATGAATTTAAAGAAGCTAAGTTTGAATTAGAAAAAAGACTTAACTCTAAACTAATATCTGGAATCCATAATTTATTGTTATACACCTCCGAACTTAAAAATAATGAAATAGTGACTGATTATTACCGTTCTCTTAACGACGAGGGAGATTATTCATTAGATTTATATAGAAACTCTTCCGCATTTTTAGAACGTAAAGATCTAGCAAGATATAGAAACAAAATTGATAAGGTTATAGGGGCCAGATTATTAAATGAAATAGAAATCAAACACAGCCACTCAACTGCAGAATTCGAAGATGAAAAAAGATTATTATTAGCTAACGATGGTATAAGCACTAATGAGAAATTAGAAATAAAGCAGGATACATTCTATAGAACCTACTTATTTTTAAATATTCTTAGAAATAGAAATAACCTGTTATCATTAACAGGAGAGAATATAAAGTTTATTTTTGAAAATACTTTGAGGCTAGATACATTGCTGACCGAAGATGAAATGCAGACGCTTCTGTTAACATCATCGGAAGACAATAAAAGCTTAGTGACTGTACTGACACTTGCATTATATAGGAAAAAATCAGCAGACCCTGATACTGACTTTGACTTTAGAACAGATTTTATATCATACGTTAAAGAAAAATTTAGTGGCTCTATCGTAAAATTTATTTCTGATTTACTTGAAAGCAGCCCTGCAATAGCCAGCTATATAGTTGTATCACTAGATGAAGTCACTCTGGAGAAAATGTACGGCCTTGTATCTAATGCTTCAGAAGCCTCTTCGATACGACGTGAGATTTTAATGTCGGTTGGAAAAAAATTAAATCAAATCGAGTACATAATAGAAGCAGAATCAATAAATACAAGAGAAAAGGTATCGAAGCTTCAAAAATATTTTGATAGTAGTAGAATTTATGTTGATAGCGTATCGATGAAAAATTGGTTAGACAGTAACCCTACGATGTCCACAGAACAATATCGTTCACTATTCAGTCGCTCAGAGGCTATTATATCAACTGCGCAAAGTGATAATGAAAATGAATCAGATATATTATATATACAGCTAGTAAATAGTGGTGACTATCTTATACCTCAAATTGCAAAAGACGCTTTTGAACAATTTTGCCTTAATAACGAATTTGGTATTCAGTCTTACCTCGGCAGACGAATTAGACATAATACTCTAGATGGTGTAACAACAGATACTGTAGATGCGGTACTTCGGAAACCTGAACATAGAATAGTACTTGCAAATCAACAGATGCAAAGGATAGTTGAATCCTGGCTTGCATCTTATAAAGCTATTGTTGATAAACTCAGGCGTGAACACCTTCAATTTAAGTCTAGTAATTCCTTATTTAACGCATCGATTGACACTGATGATTCCGCGACCAGTGAAAATATTCGCCTCTTAACAAACACTCTTCGTTCAACCGGTAGAAGTGAATTGCTAAATGAGCTCATCATTGCGTTTTGCTGGAAGCAAATAACACCTCAACTTGAAAATGCCGCAAGGTTTATTAGGACAACACTATTACAACAAGCAAAGGATTCTATCGATAAACACTTCCAAAATCACAGCATTGGGGAGACGCAGATTGTAGCTGAGCTACACGAAGCGGTAAACGAAGTATTTATCAAAGTTTCTGATTGGTTCCAAGTTCCTGATACTGGATTCATCTCAGCTTCAATTAAAGATTTATGTCAAATAATTCTAATTGATCTAAATAGAAATAATAATGTAGAGTTTAATGGTGAAGCAATAGACAACAAATACACAGGTATAAGTGTTCATCGATTGTATGACTGTCTCGCCGTACTATTACAAAACGCGCATACACATGGAGAGGAGAATAGTGTAATACATATTGATGTCTCTGTGCTAAAAATAGACTTAGAATCAGTATTAGAGTCTGTATCTGTAGATATCACATCAAAAGTAGCAAAACATAACTTTGAAGAATCTAAACTAAGAATTGAAGAAGCAATTAGTGCAGAAGAAGATAGTACAGATATGGTTACGGAAGGTTATTCTGGAATTAAAAAGATAAAATTCATTACCAGAGCTAACGAAGGCAAACAGACTATGAGATTTCGTTTTGATAATGATAATTCGCAGCTGACCTTAGGGTTTTCGATCCACGCAGAAATAGCTACAGAAGAAAATGCAGTCACTTCAGGAGCAATTGCATGAAAATACTTTTGGTTGAGGATGAAGTACATAAAAGAGATGAGTTAATACAATGTGTTAAAACAGTTTACGGAATTGAACCACAAATAGTCGATTGCGTGAATGATGCGGTTTTGGCTGTTATTGACAATGATTTCGATTTGATTATTTTAGATATGGCCTTATCTACTTTTAGCGATAACTCAGGAGATAAGAAAAAAGGACATGACCAAGCTCAAGGTGGAATAGAAGTTTTGAGAGCATTAAAATCGCGTAAGAAAACAACAAAAATAATAATTATCACCCAATATCCTGATTTTTACATTGGCGGCGTTAAAGTGAAGTTGCAAAAATCAATAAGTGTTGTCAAAGAAAAATATAATCAAGATATAATTGGTGCCGTTTTATATACTTATAAATCTCAACCTACTTTGCAAAAGATAACATCTATACTGAGAAAACATGCATGAAAATAATGCTAATTGAAGATAATAAAAACAAAAGAGATGATATCAAGAGTTTTCTACTATCAAAAAATATAGTTGATAGTGATATTATTATAGCCAAGAGCATGACCGACTTCACTACAAATCTACATCATGATATTGGATTATTCATAATTGATTTAAAACTACCTAATATTGACGGTGGTGAAGCGCAATTTAATGGATTAACGATATTAGAGACTATCAAGAAATCTAGTAAACAAGAATCTCTTTTATTAGCTATCAGTTCATTTCCAGATGAATTCCCAAAGCTCAGAGATTTCTACGAATCACATGGTTGTATTCTTTCTACTTATTCTAACAAAAAAGGGTGGAAGTCGACACTTGAGCATTTACTGATTCAACTAAATAAAAATACAACTCTCGACTTTTTGATTTTTTGTGCATTAAAAGAAGAGCGAACTCCTTATATTACCATGATTAATGGTAAAAAATGTAATAGACGGGGAATTGATTTCTATGACATTGATATCGGAGAGAAAAAAGGTTCAGTCGTCCTTCTGCCATCCATGGGACTTGTTAATGCAGCTATCATCGCAGGGGCTTGTATTGATCGTTATAAGCCATCAATTGTAGCAATGAGTGGGATTTGTGGTGGTTTTACAGATAATGTTAAACTGGGCCAATTACTTGTTTCAAAAATGGCATACGAATACCAGTCTGGTAAATGGACTGATGATGGCTTTAAGCAAGAGCCTTACCAAGTATCCACCGATCAGAATACATTGACAAATTTAAGCATAATGATCGACCAAGATGATTTTCTTAAAGAACTTGAAGAAGGTTATAGTGCGACTAAACCTGATGAACCAACTCCACCTATTTTCTCCATTTTTACTAGTGGTTCAGCTGTAGTAGCATCTAAAGAGTTGTTAACAAACATACAAAATCATCATCGTAAATCAGGTGGCTTGGATATGGAGATATTTGCAATCCATCGTGCTACTGAGTTATCCATCAATAAACCATTATGTATTTGTGCAAAGACCGTCGTAGATCTTTGCGATTCGAATAAAGACGATGATTTACATATATACGGAAGTTACATTTCTGCTAAATTTATTATATTAGCCATTAAAAATCATTACAAATTAAATACATAATACTACTTTTATTAATCATTAACTATCTATGACCTGAGTTATGTCAGGAAAAGTGACACCAGAGATTGTTCATACCAAGCGGCCCGGACGGGCGATAACGTTTCTGCAGACGGCTGCAGGGGTACGGCGGGATACCGAGCATTTAGGAAACCTTGCCAGGACGCGGCTTGTGATCGATGACATCCTGTAGGAGCCTGAGTCGATTCATATCGCTCAATTTCCGCAGCCTGATCGGGACACAGATTGCGGTCGATTACATCCTTAAGAATTTTGAGACGGTTGATTTCTTTCCGCTGGCCTGCCCTGACGTATATATCATAGAAGTTGGTCGGCGGGATGGCTACTGTTGGCACACCTGTCATGTGATTCGAACGCTGCACGGTATCCCCAATTGCGTCATCCGACTCAGTGCATTCACCATCTCCAGCGCTTCACACATAAGCGCATCATAACCCCTCCCCCAGGTCTGCTCCCCCGCAGATTATGCAGGTAGATGTGAACAATGTCCGCACTTGGCACGTAGCGGGCTAGCTCACTGGGCAGAAGGTCCGCTCTGAGCGAGGAGCGGACGTTGGTCTTGGAGGGGCTCCGGAAATTATCTAAAAGCGAATGGTATGGATTACAGGAATGCTTGCAATTCCCAACAAACTAAAGACAGTGCGAAATCGCGATTTTTTCTGCTACTGAATAAAGTTTTCAACATTTTGGTCGTTAATTATCTTTTACGTAGTTGTTTTTCAGGAGAAGTGCAATGACATTTACCGTCGGTGAAAACTATCCATTCAGGGACATACAGAAGCGTTATAAATCCCTGAAACCGGGCGAAAAGGGACTGTCGCAGGGCGGGTTTTTAAATCCCTCGCGTGGCAATTCCTCTACATTAATTCGAGCCATCTTTGCGCGCAGAGGCGTCAATGGCCCTTTGGATAATCTATTGTTCATTTCTGGCGATAATGCGTACCGAAACTACTTCAACCGTCTTGTGAAAGTGCAAAAGGAATGTAGCCCATTCCTCTATTTTAAAGAAATCAATGGCGAGTGGTCTTATATGGGGCACAGTCAGGTGGAGCGTTTACTGGAACCCGACTCAAAAGCATTAACCCTCTTGCTTGACAAAATGGGGTGCACGCTGGAAACGGTTGGTGAGGTGGGTGGCAAACCATTGTGGCAGCTTTCCGCATTAGGAGGGCAAGGTTTTATCAGACCGCGTAGACTGGAATTTATAGCGGTCTTACAGCAGGATTGACCTGCTCCCCGTTGATTGACTCAGTGTAAAGTTAGTACGTCCGTTTTTGACACAGAGCAGGCAGTTCTGGAGACACCGATGTCTGCTATGAGCGAGGAGCGGAAGTCAGTCCAAATTAGCTAAAAAATGACTACTAAAGCAGTGGAAATTCAAAATGTGCGATCGATATCTGATGACATCCGACTAGATTTACTTGAATACACCTTTTTTAGATAGTTTTGTCGCACAAACTCGCCTGATGGTGTCCCGCACTCGACCATTGACTCACCTGAAGGGGGCAAACCCTCAGTTTGGATGTGGTAAACTCATTCGCGACCATTCATAGAGGAATCAGCGAGAAAGAAATGGATAAGTTTTCATTTGGTAAACCTTTCAAACTTAATGACTACGTTATATACCCGTGCCCAGGTTGCGGAAGAAGCAGTCTGAAACTCGATAAAGAAACATTTAACGCAAGGGTGACCGGTGAATCACATAGCATTATTGAATTTCTCGGCTTTGAAACAGAATTGATTAAAGAGGTTTTTACATCGGTTCTGGTTTGCGAAAATCATGAATGCGAGGAAGTTGTTGTCTGCTCTGGCACAGGTCATGTTGAGATGGATATTGCCGTAAATGAACGCGGCGAGCAGATACAGGAATACTTTAGCTATTACACACCCAAAGTATTCATACCAACCCTACAGTATATAGATATCCCCACAGAATGCCCATCCGAAGTATGTGAAAATTTACAAGAGGCATTTTCACTGACACTACTTTCGCCTGGGTCAGCAGCAAACAAGGTAAGAGCGGCGATAGAAAACCTTTTGTCTGAATACAATATTCCAAAATACAAACTAGTTAAGCCGAAAGGTAAGGCCAAGCGCGAGCGGCGCCTCATATCTCTGCACGAGCGAATTGCCATAGCTGCACATAGAAAGAAAATATTTGAAAAGTTAAATGAGCTTTTATTTGCCGTTAAATGGCTGGGTAATGAAGGGAGTCACGCAACATCAGGTTTAACTCAAAGTGATCTCTTTGATGCGTACCGGTTGACTGAGCACATTCTCAACGCGCTCTATCCATCAGGTGTAGACCTTCAGAAAAGGGCGCGGGAAATAGTAAAAAACAAAGGTGTGAAAAAGCAAAAAAAGAAGTTTTCCCGAACATCAACTGTTTAATGAAAAGAGTGTAGGCTGGACTTTCGCCAGCCTATTTAGGTTCGTACCAATCTACATTGCCCTCTTCGTCTCTGTATCTCTGCAGCCCTATTGTAAAGTCAACAAAAAGACCATCGCCCAGATCGGCTTCTTGCTCTACCCGATTGCCGGTGAAATAATCATGACCAGACAGTTTGAAATTGCTCAGCTGAGGAGTTGGTGGCTGATCACCCCGCGGTGTCAAATCTATAAAAGGCTTGTATTTCGGATCATACTTTCTATACAGCCATTCTTCATATTGATAACGGCTAATTCCGTCAAACAAAATTTCGTACTCAACGCATGATGGATAGTACTTTTCTATAAAAAACTCAACTAAATTTGAATGTAACTTTGACAGAATTCTTTACAAGCAAAGTTGTAATATCCGTCTTGGGCTAAGTTAAGATGTGCGTTGTTAATAATCAACAAGAATTTCGCTGAGCTCTGACATGCAGTGCAATAGCCAAATTCTCGCAACAAGCTGTCGCCACTATACCGACCAGGGACAAATAATTCACTTAAACCTCCATGAATTTGATTGAATAACTTTAGAATAGCCACCACCGGCCGGCTTTGTTTTTTTACGTTGACTATCATCAGATCCTTACAGGCCATTGTGGTCAGAAGTGGTCTAAAAAAAACTAAGTTAGTAGAGTTTAGACCACTCCAGAGAATAGTATTTATTTTATAAAAACATACCTGCTGAGATAATTTAAAAAAGTTTTCGTATCTAAAAAATAAGCAGGATATGCATTTTTTAATTCACTAATTGAACTAACAGAAACCATAGCTACTTCACAGCCTTTATTTTCCGCGCAGTATTTTTCAGACTCGACATAAGCTTCTGCCGCCTTTGCATGATTGTGATTTTCGAAGCTCTTTATATTTATATTCCGCTTTACGGTGTCAACAACAATTATGCAAAGTCCTTTATCATATTCTTTGCTACCTTCAATATGGCTAACTACGGCATTATAAGCAGCTAAAATATCGAAAACATTCAACTCGACGGATAAATGGCTTAATTCTTCTGATATTTTTATATAACTCCCAGATGGTTCTTTTTCATATTCAACTTTATAAAAAAGCTCTGATACCAATTCAAAAAACCTAAGCCATCTTGCATCACCAAAACCAGATTTCAATGATTCCTTTCGAAACAAACCAACCATTTCAACTGCTGTAGCCCAGCTATGTTGAATAGCTGTTCTTATTTGCATTTCAATGCGTAATCCATTTAAAGATGGAAATTTTTTATTTTGGAATGAATAGACCATGTGAAAGCTTCTATAACCGGAATCTTTCACGTCTATCATGTAATCATCCATTCTAACTAGTTCATGTGAGAATTTAGATGATTTTATTTTATTAACTAAATCATACACTTGATCTAGATTATTTAAAATAGCCCGGCACCCACCAAGATCCTGCATCTTATTTAGCTTCATGTCAGGAAATCTAGAAAGTTTAGTAACAATGGAAGGCATCCTCTTAATTCTAGAGGATAGTAACGCATTTTTGTTTAAGGAAATAGCCTCTCTTTCCATATAAAACTGTATTTTACTTAAAGGGTATAAATGCAACATCCTCCACTCATGAAGAATTTGTACATCTTCCTCTTTATATTTTTCACCTGTACCAAACTGAGAAACTAATCTATCCCCAGCTCTTCCAACTTCCTTTTTTGAAACAGATAAAGTGTACATAGTAAGACGCCTTATAATAAGATTATGCTAATTTAGGAATTACAACTTACAAAGACCCGACAGCGAGCAAGGGTAACAAACCACCGCCAATTAAGAGGGGCTAGCCCGTGCCGGTATGGCATCAGGGTAACTGAAATGAATTGGATGCACCAGACGTGCTACAAGGAACCCGCTTGAAAAAGGGAATTAAAGCTGTTTTTTAGCCAATTGGCTGGTCGCTACTCATCAAATTGCGGATTTATGGCGTTTTAGTGCCCGAAACTGAATGTGATCATTCGTTGGAGTGGCTCGAAAAAATCCACGAAAATGCTCACATCAGATTAGAAGTACCGTCCATGAGGGCATTTGTGAATGCCACTTCGCGGGATGGAGGTGACCTGCTCCAGTTTTTAACTCACAGTTTCGTTAGTAACGTCCGCTGTAGGCACTGAGCGGACAAGCTTAGTGAGCTGAAGGTCTGCTGTGAGCGAGATAGGGTCATTCGCACCCTGAGAATTAGACTTTGAAGTGATTCAGGGTATGCGCTTACTGGTTACGAATATTAAGCGAAAATCACGTGAGGATCGCCACTTTTCTTTCGAGCCAGTAGGTGCTCTGAACCTACCCACATAATGTGTACGCGACCCTAAGCGATGTTCTGGTTTTCAAACTGTTCCGGGCTGAGACTGATCCTACCTACGAATATTGGACACGCGACTAAGAGAGTAGACTCTTTGCCAGCATGCCGAAAATACCTTCCTTTTGATAGGAATGATTATCCCTGAAAATCAACTATCGATCAGAGCAGCGGAGAAAGCAGGTCGTAAATGTTTTCTCAGATATGAATTTCTTAACTTTATTGGTACACCTATGAACAATAGTTTGATTCGAATTAACGGTTATACCTGAGCACAGAATAACTGAGATGATATGACCCAATTTTTCTCCTCACTCTAACAATCACACTATGGATAGAGTTGAAGCAATTTTTTATTGATGGAACACTGTTACTGAAAAACCTTCCCGCCATATAAAATTTCGAAAAATGCTGCCCTGCTCTCTAATTAGCATATACCTCAATTTATACTCCTATTAACACCTGATATTTTTCAGTCTCTGCTCCTGACAATCATGCCCCCCCACAAACAAGAAAGTTTATTAATGATAAATAAAAATAGCACTTTTTGATAAACATCATATTTCCTATATAAAACATCGAATTAAATTAATTAAATAAAAAGAAAACGCTTGCTTATTTTTTATTATTAAATATAAATTTGATTTTTATTTATTTGATAATATATATTCATTTCATAAAAAACAATAAAGGAGAATAAAAATGAAAAAACAAAACCACTCAACCCTGACAAGTTACCTCTCTAAAACAAAAAAGAATACAGATCTCTACCGTCTGTATAACCCTCACTTCTCAGTATTCTGTAAAAACAGCATTGAAGATCATGTTTTTTATCTTAATTATTTTTCCAGACATATGGTGACGGAAAGAAACATTTTGACCATATTTGCTATCCATACCTTTTTCTCTTATGGCATGGACAAAAAAGAGACCATAAAATCCTTTATTCGCTTCCTTAAAGAGGAGAATAACGACGCTTTTTATCAGTCATTTTCTTTTCGTGGCTGCAATATCATTTACACAAACAAAAAAAGAGAAGTGAAAGAGATCTCATGGTTTTCCTTTTCACGGATCTATGACGAGATCGTTAAGATAAAAGAATATGAATACAACAATAATACCTGGCACAAAATGGCCGCTTAAAAAAGGAGAACCCCCATGAGTAACTATATAGAAGATAATTTATTTGACAGCAAATCTAAAAAAGACGTCCAGAATTGCATTGCTACAGGCATTGACATTAACACACTAAATGAAGGCGGTGAAAACGCCCTTTTCGGTTGCGACAGTATCGGGGCTTTAAAAGCCATGATTGAAGCAGGCATAGAGCTGAACCATACAGATTGTTATGGTAATAATGCCCTGTTTAGCAGAAAAAGCCCACGGGCACTGGGGCTATTGATAAAATCAGGTATTAACGTTCACCACAAAAATAATAAAGGCCAGTCCTGTCTTCACTGGCAGCACTACGATATAGATTGTGCGGAACTCCTCATTAACGCGGGCGTTGATATCCACAGCACTGATAACGAAGGACAAACGCTTCTTTACAACCTCCACGATCATAACATTTTTGATTACTGGGTAAATAAAGGGTGTGACATAAACCACAGAGATTATAATGGCAAAGCGGTGCTGGAGCTTCCGACTGACGACGAGTGGTGGATATATGATTTCAGTATTAATGCCCTCAAACGCCATGTTGATAGAATAGACAGCACGCCAGTTTTATTTAAACATGTTTCAACTGAGGCTTTGCCTCTAATTGCTTTGCTTCATGAAAAAGGGCGTAATATCCTTATCGCTGAACACTGTTCCTTCGCATTATATGTCAAAAACATGAAGTCCTTCTTTACCTCCCTGAAAAAATATACCGATATCAGTCATGTTCAGTTTTATAATTGTTATCATGATGAACATATTGGTATCTACACCGGCATAGAGAGAGTGAAATGGTTTATTCGAAATGGTATCCGAATGGACGACGATATACTCAGACAGCGTTCTGACTCTGATAAGATTTTTTCTTATATCGCAGGGAGAGAGAAAAAAGATCTGTTAAAAGAAATGAAGCCAGAGATCCCCCGTGCACCTTTGCGAAAAAGACTCTAAAATTCTGGAGTAAACAACCCTTTTCTTAGTCTGAAAGATTTTATTTCATGATCATTAATCCGATATATCCTCGTGGGTATACTATTTGTCAAATGGTATACCTTTTTTAATCCAGCCAATTAAATTATTTACCCCGTAACAGCTTGACTTATTCACTTCATCGGTTATCTGTAGTAATAAACATGCAATAAAAGGATAACTATGAGCAGTGACATGAGTAATGATGATGATATAACCAGAGTATCAAAACGCGGTAAATTCCATACGGACAAACTTCCTGAGAATGAAATACGACATTACTGCGTCAGTGTCAGATTAAATGAAGAAGAGTTAATTATTCTCGACAGTAAAAGAGGTCAGTATAAAAAAGGAGAATGGCTCAGGATGGCTTCCCTGAATAAATTCCCGCCGGTTCTGCCAGAAATCAATCGTGAAGCATGGATTAAACTTGGCAGCCTTTCACAGGATTTAAACCACCTGCTGAGTCATCTCGACAGCAAAAGCTCTGACAGCGAACTGACCCGAACAGAACTCTTTGCCCTGCGCAGACAAATCAAAACGCTTCGCGATCACCTTATTCCTTCAGCCTTTCTGGATCCAAATCAATGAAAGGCATGCAGAAAATAAAGCGGGGTAAACAATTTACAGGTGTAGTTCTCTATAGCCTGAAGTCAGGCTCTCACCACAAAATCACGCCTTATGTCATCGGTGGTAATATGACCGGAAGTACTGCTGCTGAGCTTATCAGTGAATTTGAAGGCACCCGACTGCTGCGCCCCGACGTCGCTAAACCTGTCTGGCATAATTCGCTTCGACTGACCAAAGGAGAAACACTGTCAGTCAGACAATGGGCGGCATTTGCTGACGATTACATGACACGGATGGGGTTCACTGACACTCACCTTCGCTGTTATATCGTGCACGACGATACTGACGGGCAGCATATTCATATTCTTGCCAGCAGGATTGATATAGCCGATGGAAAGTTGTACCTGGGAAAAAATGAAAATCTCATCAGTACCCGGATTATCAGCGAACTGGAGAAAGTCCACAAACTCACTCAAACCACACCTGCCACCGGTAGTCAGCGTCAGGAGAAAAGAAAGCCTTCCCGCAATGAGCTGATGATGGCTGAACGAACGACAACTCCCTGCCCTAAGTCCACTCTGCAGAGCCTGATTGATAATGCGTTAACCGGCCGTCCCGATTTACTGACTTTTATCGATATGCTGGAACGGAAAGGTGTGACCTGTAAACCCAATATCGCGTCGACAGGAAAAATGAACGGCTTTTCATTTCAGTACCAGGGCATTGCCTTTAAAGCTTCTCAGTTGGGGAAAAAATATGGCTGGTCTTCCCTGCAAACACTGATTGATTTTACACCGGAGCATCTGACTTTACTGAAACAAGAGCAAAACCCAACAGAGCCTGCTTCTGTGCCAGTGCCATCATGCAGACCTGAAAAACAGACTGTAAACCGGGAAACAATCCTCGAGAAAATCCATCAGCTTGAAGAAAAAATTTGTCGGGAAAGACAGCAGGAAACCGTGGGTATCATTCAACTCAGGAGCAAACTGCACAGTACAGCTCGTCAGATACCCCCCCAGCGTCGTCTTCAGTCGTGGCTTTTATTACTCAGTCATATTGTTGTACTTCTCAAACGTAGGGGGCTGTCTCTGCTGAATGCCACCAGACATCCTTTCCGCCAGATCCTGCACCTGGAGTTGTTGACCCCTGTTCATTTCAGAGCAGTTCATTCTCTTAAGGAACAAACAGTTAGCAATCACACTCATCGCATACCATAATTCAATTAGTACATAAATCAAGGATAGTCAATAAAATATTGATCGTTTATATAGATCGATAATATAGTTATGATAGTTATAACCTATCATAAGAGATCCATCGATCGGTACAAGCAATTTTACTAAAGAGGATCATTCAACGAAAATGCTCAAAAAGACATCATCTTAAATCAGGCCCCGGAGTCGCAATGAGTAACCAGACCGTTCAGTGCCCCTTCTGCTTTACACAAAGTCCCCACGGCGTGCGGATTTGCAAAGGCTGCCATGCAAAAGTGGCCTATGGTGAAAGCCCGCTCAGTGTGGCATTCCTGTTTCAATTCGTGGCATTAGCTCTCGCTTGGTTAGTATTTTCATTGACCGGCAGCACTCCTACCTCAGTCATTACTTTTTTTGCCAGCGTCATTATTCTTCTCTGCATTATAAAAAAGAAATATGCAGACAGAGTCGTTTTTATACGGTGATATTAATTTCGCACCACCGCAAACATAAAAATTAAATTGAGAGAACTTATGAACAGACTCATTGCTTCTGTATTTTTTATTTTTACTTTCCTTATCGCTGGATGTTCAACATCAGGCAATCAGCATCTTAAAAATGAAACATCACAAAGTCTGCAGTCAAAAATTATCAAAAATAAAACAACCAAATCAGAAATAACGGCCAGTCTGGGTGAACCAGATACCCGGACCACGCTGGATGATGGCAATGAAGAATGGATGTACACGATGGATAACAATCAATTCGATGCCACCACATTTATTCCCGTGATTGGGCTATTGACGGGGGGTTCACAGACGCAGGCCAGAACGCTGGAAATCGAATTTAAAGGCGAAACAGTCAGCAAGTGGTCGTTCTCTGAAAATAACAGCAGAATGAACACGGGTCTTATTCAGTAATTCATCCTACAGCCAGGAATCAATTTATGAAAACCTCTGCCGTTATCACACTCGTTACCGCTGTCTTTTTGCTGAGCGGCTGTAACAGTGAGCCCTCTGAACAGGATCTTTATAATGCCATGAATAAGGTCGTGGAGCAGACGAATGCCATCGTTAAATCCATAGCAGGTAAAGATGTCCCGAAAGACGCACTGCGGGAATTAAAATCTGTCAAAAAGCATGACTGCGTAGAAGTATCGGATAAAAGCTATAAATGTAATGTGACGGTTGTTGTTGATAACGAAAAGCGTACTGCTGCTGTAATCCTTGTCAAAACGGATGATGGCTGGCAGGTCGTTGATAAGTAAACCTACCGTAAAACCATCACGACAGGCGGGACACCGAATGGGTGGCCCTGCCTTTTTTATTGCATCTGGTGTCCTGCCGGATACGCCAGCTCCATTTATCTCCAGTATCCCATGCCCTATCCACGCCGCTGTCGCTGTCACAGTCTTTTTCTGATCACTGAGCCAGGAGGAGTATAAGCCAGAGAGCCTGTAATGCGTTTCTTTTCATACTGTGCCAGCAAATCAGCATAAATATGCTCTGCTTCATACAGATTGCCTGAAATATAATTCACGAGTGAATTCAGGCAATGCAGCAACGTGTCGCTATTTGCAAGCTTCCTGAGCAGCGTTGTGTTCAGGGTCGAAACGACTCCTGTAAACATCTGCATAATATTATCAACGTGATAACAAGAGTTGCGGTACTGCGCCCGTGAATAAAAATACTTTAGATGATACCCAGCGAAGAGAACATAAAGTTTTTTATAAAAGGTATTGTTATTAACGCTGTTGTGATGATGGGTTATAAATTTATCAACAACATGTATA
>OKDR01000104.1_pt1 | contig 32768 bp, 33 predicted proteins | sample 1615041 | NCBI WGS metagenome assembly OKDR01 (sample SAMN04436990, study PRJEB24849) | human gut metagenome | biome: human gut; feature: NICU; material: stool | host: Homo sapiens | place: USA: Saint Louis, MO | collected 2013-03-17 | reverse complement strand
CCGTCCGCCCTTATCCAATGGTTAGTAACTGGATTCCAAAATATAGGCAATCCAATTTGAGTGTCAAAGAATTCAAATCCTGGTGGTGGGCTAGATGGTCTTTCTGCGGTGCTACCATAATTTGACAGCAATGTGTCAGGAACCCCGGTGCAGAACCATGTTTTGTAACTTCCTACCCCAATTATGTTTTTATCGCTGGTATTACCTGTAAAGTTACACCCTATGATCTTAGTATGGCTGCTATTACTCCCGCAGTTCAGTCCATATGCTTGATTTAACGATGCCATCCTAAAACTCCTTTATTCGTAAAGTTCAAATTTGCTGAAGGTGCAAGCTACAAATGTTGTTCTTACTGATTCATCAAGATCAAACCCTCCGCCCTCTGAGTTGGTAAAACTGCTTGAAACAAATGTGCAATCTGTAAGATTTCTGGCATAAACACCCGCGCCTGTGCTGTAGTGAAAAGTACAGTTTGTTGCAAGTAAGCCGTATGAGTTAAGTAACGTCAGTCCGTTACCATAAAAGGCGCCAGCCCAGAATCCTGTAAACTTAGATAGTGCTGTATATTTGATTACGCACACGCATTCGCAAATTACGTTTGTAATCATCAAGACACCGCCAAAGAATACTGAACCTCCTGGCAAAAACTCAGCGTCATAATCGTGATTTAGTCCTGTTCTACCGTCACTTTTGCTGTTTGCGATATATGTATCAACTATTCTTGTGTCTGTACTATTCCTTATGTCAACTTCGCTGTTGTAGGCTAAAAACGAGTCTTTAAGTAATAACCCTACTGCATTGTCAATGCTATCTCCGCTGTGCCTTGAAACAGATAACCTCGCTCCTATACCATTAATTTTATCAAGCCGTAGGTAATTATGCCCGAGCACTGTCAACTGAACTAGGTATAGAGTGACGTTTGATACGTCGCACTGGTTTGTGTTCTCCAAAAGCACAGCATCATGAAAGAGACCTTCAGAAGTTGCTGGGGAAGAAAACGTAATATTTCGTATAAAACATCCTCTTGCCGGTGATGCTGGGGATGTACCTTTTAAGTTTAATATTCGTGTTGCCGTTGATACTGGTTGTATTTCGACGCGCTGAGACTCTCCAACAAGTTTAATAGTTGTTACATCAATACCGCTTACTTTATAAACACACCCCAAGTTGTTACCTGATGTATCAGGGACATACACCGTTTTTCCAGTAGCAATGGCATCTCGAAAGGCTATAGAGTCATCTGTTACGCCATCGCCTTTTGCGCCAAAGTCCAGCACACTAACGAAATCTCCAAGTTTATCTTCTACCGTTCTTGGCACACTGCCATCCGCAGGATACTGATATCCGATATGTGAAGATCCTGTGGGCTTCGCCAGTTCTATCATCACATCAGAGGCAGACCCTGATTCTGGCAACACCGGAATAGGGTCACCTGAATTATTGAATGCCAGCAGTTTATTGCGACGCAGATCCAGCGAAGGTACTAACCCAACTGATGCCTCTGGAACGCGAAGCACCCGGGCTAACGATACGCTTTCTAAATACTTTTTAGTCACTGCGTCCTGCGCATTTACCGGATCTGCCAGTTTCTCAATACGATAACCCTCTGCATCAAAGGGACCACCGAACAGCGGGCGGCGAAGTGCCAGACCGAGATGTATACCGTAACGCTGTATCGCCATCCAGAGGCGGTCAAAATCCTTATTAACCGTGTCGGCCAGGAGGTCACCGTTATCCTGATAATCGGTCAGCCTGTACATTGGCACTACCCTCTCCAGCATCACAACCGATCCGCTGGCTGGCGGGGTGATAAAAATCACATCCCCGCCGCCGATATTCCCTACCCCGGACACCGTGTACCCGCTAGTAATAACGGTGCCGTTAATTGTGACCTGAATATCACCGGAGTTGATGATATAGAACTCGAAGGGAAAAACGGTGGTCAGGCCGTTGGCGTTATAAATTATATATGGAGTCTGGTTCGGTACCGACATGATGCGAAACCTCTGGCAAGTTAGTAATCGACGTCGACCAGATGATCTCCGTCACTTAACTGCCAATCTTCGCGCGTATGTCCGGTCGGAATCCCGACCACTTTCCCGATGCGTACTGGGGTCTGACTTATTGCTCCCGCGCCGGAGTCGATAAAGTCGTCTGTCTGGTTGGTCAGTGCGGGGTTAAAGTCGCGCATCTGGTCATAGACAGGACCGTCGAGCACGTCGGTGTGAGCCCACAGGAACCGCGAGGACAGCGGCGCTTCAAACGCATCGAGGATGCGTTTCTGCTTGTTGGTGATACTGAACTCTTCCCGGACGCCGCAGCCCGTCCCCTTGAGCGCCTGACGCAGTAATTTACCCGCGAAACTGCCCGGGCCGTTTACTTCGACACAAACCACGGGGATCTGATATTTGAGCACCAGCTCTCTGATCTGCGCTACCTGCCCGCCGGCGATTTTGTCGTTATCGTCGAACTCTGCCAGCTCCCCGGTAAGCTCCTGGCAGATATGCCAGTACAAATGCCCCCTGGCATCCGTAAGCATCAGAGAGAATGCAGAGGCGTCAGCTTTAACCTTGCCAGTGGCCACGTCCCACCAGGCAACAGCACCAACGATTTGCACGTTACCCAGCCACAGCGAAGCCGTACGGTTCGCATAGCGAATTTGTGGATGAATGTTGTATTCCCGGATGCGGTCAGGGTCGAGGCGAACGTCTCCGACGGGTTTACTGTGCAGCTGATACTGGCTATCCCACTCGTTAATCGTGCGGGTTTCTTTACGGCGGTTCTCCATTTCTTCACGGGTGAACCGTTCAGGCCAGGCGCAGTCTGCATAAAAATCGATAACCGTGTCCGGTGCGTCCGCAAACTCAACGCCGTCGGCGGTCAGCTTATAATCCACGTTTTCGACCAACAGCCGCGCCGCCTTGTGGATGCCAGCAAAAACATAATCCGGGCGAAAAGGCACTGCGTAGCGCAGCTGCGAGGCCTCTTTCGCTTCAATGCGCTTTTCTTTATCAAATAACCGGATGGTAAGACAGTCGGCGCCCATAGACTCCACCTCATCATAAAGGCTGTCATGCGTGTGCGGTGTACCGATATAAAGTTTGCGTCCGCCGGGGATCAGGATGTGGGTTTGCTCTCCCAGGCGATAGCGCAGCTTTTCGCGTGCCTCCGGAGTCTGGATATTACGTGGTACCTCTACGTCGTCGTTCTGGCATTCGTTGGCGCGCGCTGAGGTTACGTTAGACAGGATGCCTTTTGCGTACATGCTGCCGTTACGTAAATCCAGCGCACCATTAACCCACCATTGCTCAACGGTTCCCTGCCCGTCAGGAAGCATGCCTTTGGTCAGCGGATGGTTACGCAGGACGTTCTGAGTGTCACGGCTGGTTTTATACGCGGTTCCGTCTGATTCAGACTGATGCAGAATGCGGTACTGGCGATCACAGTAATACCGCCAGGCGTTATAGACAGCGAGGATCGTTGATTTACCGAAACCACGGAAACAGCGAAGCACCGCGAGATTTCCGCGATGCTCCAGCCAGTGGCAGGCCTGATAGTGGCAGTCCGGAACGTCCCAGTTCATTCGCTCCGCCCACATTAAGAAGAAGGCGAGGAACGAAATCATTTTTTCCCTTTCTGCAGGCGCTCAATAATGGCGGCCGCCTCTCGCTCAGCTTTTGAAACCTGCTTGCCCAGCGCAAAGGCTTCATCATCCTGACCGGGATTATCGGATGGCGTACCGCCGCGCGTTTGCATGCCAATCAGGGAGTGAACCTTAATCAGCAGAGTCAGGGATGCGGCTGCGTTCTTCTTATCCCAGTAGCGATCGCCACGTTCATCCTTGGTCAGTTCGCTCGGTTTCTTTCCCGCCCCCGGCCAGTTTTCCGGATCGGCTTCTTCGAGCACCACATCGGTGAGTTTATCACTCAGTGCGGTAAGGCGTGTTTTGTAATCCTGATGCATAAAAAAGCCCCGTAGTGAATACAGGGCTATGATGGCGTGGGTTTAAGGTCGGAATCCCGACCGATTAATACCCCCTTGCTGTTTGGTTATATTCCTCTACAACGCGGTTTGCTTTTTGAATCGCATCGTCCTGGGATTCCTGAATACGTTTCATATCGTTACCAGCGTTTTCGGTATAATCCTTCGCATTTTGGATATACCTTTCAACCTCACTTTTATACGCTTGCATTGAATATTCATTGCGATCATAAGGAGGTGTCGGCTCCGAATCCGAAAACTCAGGATAACCACTAAAGCCTAGATTCGAGCCACCAAATACCGTAGCACTCGCGACAGTTGAGTAGGCCAGAATAAACCCAGTTAACATAAAAGAAAGTTTGCGCATTTTTATCACCGTGTTTTGTTTTACCGGATATTGCTACTTATTTCATACCGGGATCAACCTGATTTATCAGCGGTGCTATCCAGAAAAGATTATTACCCGGCAGCAGCGTACGCACGTTATGCAGTACCCGATCGCCAGCATCACCGTTGAGCACGCCAGCGGTCACATCGGTAACGGTATCGAGCAGGCCGAACGTTGGCCCAAGCGCAGAGCCGATAAAACCACGGCTGGCATAACGTGACTGTGTTCCGGTACCTAGCAGTGCACCCAACCCCACCATACCACCGGAGGCTTTTTCTGCCATGTTGTTATATTCCATCAGAGGGCCGAGAATACCGGAACGGTCGATACCTTCAATGGCGAGTTTCTGAGGCGACCAGTCAACCTCTTTACCGTTTGCAGACTGTTTCAGCGCGTACGTCAGTGCGCCGAGGCCAATCTGGAAAGCGGTACCGTAATAAAACTGACCGGTTCCTTCCTGCAGGCCGCCCAGCGTTGCACGGTTGTAGGACGCGGTAGCGAACGATTTAAACTGGAAGATAGTTTTACCCAGCGGCGTGCTGGCCCACAGTGGTGTATCGCCGATCCCCGGTGTGATAACGGTATTGTTAACGTCTTTGAGCACCGCCGACTGGAAGACACCAGCCACATGCTGATCGTCCCATTTTTCAAAATTGCCGATATGCCAGCCATTGATTACCTCACCGTGCTTTTCGAATTCGCTGCGGATACGCGCGGCCATATTGTCGTTAATGCCGAGCTTGGCAAGGCGGCGGCCAGTGAACGCGCCGGACAAAATGCCGTCGGAGGTGATCATGCCGTTTACAGATTTGTTCATATCGTCGAAGTGGCCCATCAGCGTGAGCTTGCCGAACGCATCGGTGACGCGCTCCATACCCGCTTCTACCGCCGTGGTTCGTGCGGAACTGTCCACCAGGTCCCCCATCGTACGCGCACGGGTATGGAGTATGGTCTCCAGCCCGACGGCCATTTTTAACTGTTCGGCGCGACTAGCCTTGAATGCCGGCGACCGGGTTATCAGCGCAGAGTAACCGCGCATGGTATTGCCAAACCCGTTAACCATCACACCACGCGCGAGATCAGGAATAGCGGAAACGGTCATACCGCCCAGCTTGGTGACAAAGTTAGCGCTGCGAAGGAACGCACCGGCGCGTACGAAAAATGATGATGGATCGTCCGGCATGCCGTAGGTACCCGCCAGGCGGTCGCGCAGCGCTGTGATGTCGCGAATATCGTTATCGCGGGCTTTCGCCAGCTTCGCCTGGTCTTTGGGGTTCTGGCGCATCAGCGCATCGTATTCATCCTGAATATCCTTGAGCTGCTTTTCCAGCGATTTATTACCGAATGCGCGCGTCAGCTCAACCTCTGCTGACGCCTCGCGGATATGACGCTGCAGCACATAATTGGCGTCGCTCTCCAGATAATCTTTCATCAGGCGATCGGGAACGCTGAGCGTACGCGACCGGGTGCTGCCAGCCGCTTTCACCATAAAGACGTTCGCAAAATCCTGCGGTATTTTTGCGCCGACAATTTTATTGATCGTGGCATCAGCCGTAATTTCAGCCTCTTCGCGAGACATGGTTTTCTCACCGCGAGACCACCAGTCGACCAGCATGTCGCGGAATTTATCGCGCTCGTTAACGATCTTGCCGACTTTGTACACGCGCGGGAAATAACTCTCCTGACCGATGGCTTTCAGTTCCTCGTCAGGCGGCAACAGGCCAAGCTTTTGCTGCGCCACTTTCACCCGGTTAACCACGGTGCGCATTGCCTGTGCCGCTTCCTGCACCACCGGATTAGCATGCACATCGCCGCTGCGCATGGCGTTGCCAACTTCCTCACGGAACTGTGAAAAGCTCAGGTCACCGCCAGCCGCTTTGTACTGGCTGTAGGCCTGTTTGTTCGTCACCACGACGGCAGCCTCTTCACGACGCCACCCGCGCACGCGGGTTTCTGCCGCGACGGGCGTCTCGATACCCCGGGCATTACCCTGCAGGGTGTAGTTATTCTCCGCCAGCTCCAGCGCCGTACGGCGGGAGGTTTTCGACGGTGACTCCATAAGACGGGTAAACGGCGTCAGATAACTGCCCGCCTTACGTGCCAGTTTACCGACCGGACCGCCAGCTGCCGGAGTGAGATCCTCGAGCGTTGCCTCACTGATTCTCGCCGCGCCGACGCTACCTCCTTCGGGGAGCGATGCAGCAGCGGTGTCCGTCGCTGACGTGATACTCATATTATCGAGCGCATCAGCCACTTCGCGCGTGGCAGCAGTGCGAACAGAGGGTGACAGCGCTGCGCCGGCTGCTGCAAATACACCGCTCATCAACGCACCGGCTGCCACGTGGGAAGCACTTTCGCCCCATGTGCGGGTGATCTGCTGGTTATTCAGGACAACCTCGCTCGCTGCTGTTGCAGCTGCACCGATTGCAGCCTGCGACGCGATACGGGCAACCGCGCCGCCCTGCGCACCGGGGATAAACATGGAAGCTACGGTGACAGGGTCTACCACTCCGGCTGCAATGCTGGCAAGGACACCTTCGCCGCCCGCCTCGGAAAGTACCCTGCGGTCCTCGTTTTCGTCGTCAATCTGTTGTTTCAGCCAGGCGGTCTCCTCCGGCGATCGGGAATCAGCAAACGCCGAGCCCCACTGTTCGTACCCGTGCAGCTCGGTTTTATCCGCATAAGGGTTATAACCCTCTACCGGCTCAAACTGTTTGGCCGGGCGGAACATTTCGCCAAGCAGGTTATTCTGACGAAATGCAGCGCCCCACACAGACGGCTCATCCTGCTGAGGTGCCGGGTTGGTACCTTCAGGCAAAGGCACATCAAATCCGGTAGGTGCAGCCAGGACATTACCCGCCGGAGTGAATCCGTTATTCAGTTCTTCAGGGGTGGCGTATACCGGCATTATTCAGTGCTCCACGAAAAGTAATTTTTAACCCTGTCCATGCGCTCGTTATGCAGGCGCTTGTACTGCTCATCGAGCGCACGGTGTTTATCTTTGAACCCACGAATATCCTGCCCGCGTTGCAGCTCATTGCGATCATGTTCTTCGCGCTTTTCCTGCATTTTTTTGTATGGCGCCCACTCTTCCAGTGACGGTTTCCAGCGCACCGGCCTGCCGTAAGAATCGTAGAACGGTTGTACCGCCTCGATACCATCCTTATCTTTTGTTCGCACCATGATGGCGTAATCGCCATTACGGGCCGTCAGCACATCAGGGGTAATTTCCAGATCACCGCCAATACGCGACTCCGGCGTTTTACTGGTGACAGGTGCCGCGTTACCGGAAGTGATCCCAAGCTGAGCCGGGCTGGTGGTGATCTCGCCCTTGCGCTCGCCGTACATCAGGTTTTCTTTTTCTTCTTTCCACTGCGCCGCCTGCCACCCCGATGGGCCGTAGTTATAGAGTGCCTCCGGCGCGTATTTCATAAGTTTTGCGTCGCCGTTAACCTCGCTGATACTCCAGGTGCGGGCGATCTGCTGGTTGGTCATTTTTTTGGCCGCATCTGCATTACCGCCGGTAGTGCGGTAATTGATGTCGTACAGCGACTGGTAATCGTTGCGGAACCGCGCAGCCTCCGGCGTCTGGTCGTCAGCGGAAGGATTTCCCCAGCTAAAGAAGCCCGACATGCTGCTCACCGCAGAATCCATCGCTTTGCCGCGGTCTTTTTTGTACTCCTTGGTACTCTGGGTTGAGGCCAGTTGCGTTTTGAGTGCATCGGTCTGGTTGTAGGTCAGATTCTGCGCCTGTTCGATAGCAGTTTCGGACGCCATGCCAGAATCGGTAAGCTGTTTAACGGTGAGATAAAATCCCTGCATATCCTTTGGCATGTCGCCAACAGACGCGGGATCCGTGTCATAGAGGCGATTAAATAACTCTGCTCCCTGACGGACAGCCTCAGGACTGCGCGCGCGGGATATCGCCGATAACTGGGTGGTTACCTGCGAAGGGATGATCCCGGTCTGGGCCACCTGCTGCACAATCCCGTCATGGGTGGTGGCGTCGTTAATCCGGAAGTTTTGCGCCGTTGGCGTGGCGTCGGCGGCTTTTTGCATTGATTTGTTGGTAGGGTCAAGTTTCTCGCCCATAGACAGCGCTTCGTTAAAACGACGGGTATCACGCTGCGCCTGTATCGCTTCATTGCTTTTCTGCACCAGCGCGCCAAGTTTTCCATATGCATCGAGTTTCAGCGCATAATCAGGGTCGTTTGCCTGCGGCTTTAACTTCGCAATTTCCGCCTGCTGCTGTTCCGGGGAAACGTACTGGATCGCCTGGAAGGTTTTGGCATTATCAAGCGCAATCTCCATGGCGCGAACCTTCTGGGCCCCCTGCTCTCCATAGGCCCGCATAATTGTGCCGGAATTCAGCATTGCGTCAGGTACCTCCCCATTCTGTAACTGCGCAAGACTGTTGTTATAAATAGGGTCAACCTGATCACGCAGCGCTTTACGCTGCTCATCAATCTGCGATTGGGCCATGTTGTCGATTTTGTAAACAGAGACGGGATCGAGACCGGTTTTGTTTTTACGGTAGCGGGCCAGCCATCCGCGAGTTTCAGAGGGCAGCTTGCTGATAAACTCAGACTCAGAAATTTCACCCTTGCGCGGGTCGCCCACTTTGTCGATCAGTTTGTCAACGTTACCCATACCCCAGTTATAAGCGGCACCGGCCAGAGTCTCGGAGCCATATTTACCGTAAAGCTGGTTTGCATAGTCGCTGGCAAGTATCGCATTCTGCTGCTCATCGGCAGGGTTGTATTCCACGCCGCGTTTAGCCGCCAGCTCTTTACCCGTGTCCGGCATAAGCTGGTATTTACCCTGAGCACCGGCGGGCGAGGTAATCACGCTGCCGTCAGCGTTAAAATGCTTACCGCCGGACTCGACAATACCGATGGCACGCATATCCAGCGCGCCAGTATCTTTCATCGGAAAATCACCCGCGAGCCACCCCTGAGGGTTAGATACGGCATAATTCTGCGCGCGCTGTTCCATCGCGTTTAAATCTGCAGAGGTAATAGCCTGCGTAATCTGCTCTGGTGACCATCCCTGTGCCTGACCGTAAAGCTCAATAGAATGTTTACGCGCACCGCGAGCCAGCGCTGCCGCCTGAGGATCATCGTATGCACTGGCTTCCTGCTGAACGGAAGATTTAACAGTTGTTTCAAACTGACTTTGCTGTGCGGCCGCTGTCTGTGCGCGTTCAAAGGTGTTATAGGTGCTGAGCCGTTGGACCTGACCAGCCTTCCATTGCGCATCAAAATACTGCAGCTGGCTCTGCGGTACGCGTTTACGGGCCTCTTCATAGTCGGAAGAGTCCTGTTTATCCATGTCCAGACCAACGCCGGAAGACTTGAACCCTTGCCGGGTTACCAGCGCGCCGGTCTCCGGGTTTTCCCAGCGGTCACTGGATTTAGCATCAAGATCGGTAAGAATGGCCTGGGTTGCCGCCACATCCGCTTTATCCTGCGTGCGCTGTACCTCATCCGCAGTCTGACCTATAGCTGCACCCAGACCTGCAACTGCGTTACCTATTTGCCCGATATTACTGACACTGACGCGGGTAGGATTCGCCTGCGGCGTAACGTTACCAAAATTACCCGTTGGAATTCTCACGGTTATTTACTCCCTGCTTTTTTCCAGCCGTTATATGCGGTACCGCCCGCGCTAAGCACAGAGCTACCCGCGCTGATGTAGCCAGATGTTGAAGCGTTACGGCCAGAGATACGGTCAGCGGACGCCTGAGAATTCAGTCTGGCGCTCTGGTTCGTACCGTTCAGAATGGTCTGGTAAGCATCCTGCTCAGCATCGCCAACGATATCGGACTGAATACGCAGCGCTGTGCCTTCCCCCGTGTCCACACCAGACCCGGCAAGAGAAGCTCGCGCTGCAGCTGCCTGTGCCCGTCCAGCTTTACGGATGCGATCGGCTTCCACCCGTGCGGCTGCTTGTGCTGCCTCGGCATCAGCTTCCGCCTGCGCAGCCTGATAGTTGGACATTTTCTTTTGTTGCTGCCCGCTATACACCGCGCCACCGGCGGCAAGCACGGATGCGCCAATAGCCGCAATTTCCACGCCAGTACACATTTTTAAACCTCCATTGAATACAGCAGGCCGGAACGTTTCAGACCAAGACGGGAATACATTTCGCCGGTGCGTTCTTCATGTACGCCCGTGGTTATACCCATGTTTATGAGCGCGGCGCCGTGTTCTTTCGCCCAGGTGATAAAAGCTTTAGCGAGACGCGGGCCCGCAGTGCCGCCGCGATGCTCCGGAGCGACAAAGAGCCCATACTCAAAGGCCATCAGCTGGTGACTGAACCACTGCTCAGCAATGCCACCAGCCATCCAGCCGATGACTACCCCCTCTTTTTCGGCCACCAGCACACACCCTGCGGGCGACGCGATAACGCTTCTGGCAAGCTCTGCACACTTTTCTTCATCGAATGGTGAGTTTTGCGAGTACCGGGATTCGATATACATCCGCGCGCCCAGCTCGATCAGCGCCGGGATATCCCCGGCTGTTGCGTTACGTACCATGTCAGCCCCCGTTACTGGTGAATGTGAAAATAATTGCAAGAAGATGGAATGGCAGCGGCTGGCGCTGCTGGATAAGCAGAGTGTCTTCCCCGCGCTCCCAGCCGAGTTTTCCCCAGTAGTGATCGCCGGTGAATAATGGGGCGGGCTGGTTGAGGATTTTTGGTCCGAAACGGCGGAACGGAATAACCTGGCCGTTGCACTCCGCGCCAGTCGTTTCGAGGAAACGCATAGTCACTTCGCTGGTACGCTTTTTCGCGTTCTGGGTGGTACCTTCGGTAGTGGAAACCTCCGGCGATAGCGTTTCGATCGTGCTTTCGAAGTGCAGGCCGATCTCAACGCTTTTAGCCTTACGTGACAGGGTGATTTGACCAGAGGAAACGGTGTACTGCGGCATAACTGCACCATCGGCCACCACATCAACCGTCTGCCCCTCAAGATGCGAAAGCCCCGACCATGTCGTAGCACCATCGCCGCCGCTGGCCCCTGTAATGGCTGAATCCGTATAGAGTTTGCTGTCGAACACCTCGACATAACGTACGGTCTGGCCGTTTATCTCGCGACGGACGATCGCATAAACCACATCGTCAGCTTCCGATGGGATGGTCGCCAGCGACTCAAACGCGCCATCTGTGACCTGACGTGACCATGCAATTACATCCTGACCACGGTCAATAGCCATCGTGACCGCAACGCCATCCGCCCTGACCATCCAGATAAACGCATCCGGCTGTTGCTGGTATGCCATATCCAGCACGCCGCCAGATGTAATGTGCTCAGCCAGTACCGTCATGTCGTTGGCGGAATAGGAAACAAAGCTGTCAGGGTCATACGCTACTGCGTAGAGCTTGCGGCCAGCGCGCTGCACAAACATGATTTCGGTACCAACGCGCACCGGGCGGATCCCATTGCAGCCGTACGGGCTCGGATTTTTCACCGAGATATTGGTCGGTGTTATGGCCGCATCGTTGCCGGAGGTGATCGTAAACTCGCCGCCGTAGGTCAGCGCAATCAGGGTATTCATTTGCGCCAGATGCACAATTGGGTTGAGCTGGTCTGAAGACAGCGTGAAGCTGATCGCATCATCATCCTCGGTACCAATCTCAAAGGACAGATAAACGCCCGTTTCGCTCCACCAGATTGTTTGCGGATATTTTGGCGAACCCGCCAGGACAAGGCGCTGCTGGTATAGCGTCACCGCGCCGGGGTACCCAAATTCATCGGTCCAGACTGTGTCCTCGCGCGTCCATGATCCTGGCGATGCCGCCTGCGTTGCCGTCAGGTCGCTGCGAATGGTACCGACGGCAATCTGAGCACTGGTGATGCTTTTAATCAGCACCAGACCGCCGTTAAGGCGAACGTAGGAACCCACATCCTGAGCAACCCAGCCCGCGCCCGTGAATGGTGGATTTGGGGTGTCTCCCGGTTCCGCATCGCTCAGGGTCAGCGTAATTTCAGAGCCCACGAACTCTTTGACGGATGGCTTACACCATTTCTGCGGTGTATCGCGCACCTCGTCGAATGGCTCAACGATGAACGGTGCCGGTTCAAGCACCCAGTCGGTTTGACCACGGCGCTGGAGGCGATGGGGTTTTACGGACTGATGCACCAGGAACATCGTGTCAGCACCCTGGACATAGTTCACGGCAGCCAACATATCGGCGGTGTATGGGCTGGCGATTTCATAAGGCGTATTGTCGCCGTTAACCAGCTGCTTACCGTTCTGATAAATACGCATGTAGCCGTCGCCGAACTCCAGCATGTAAGCCTGAGACCGGTTGAACACGTAGGGAATAAGGCGGGATTTTTTATTGCCGAATTTCGTGGCCGCCGCAAAGCGGGTACCAGGTCTGCGGACAACACCACCCTGCACGACCACTACCGCGTTTTCGATAATCTTCGCGCCGTTGGCGTAGCGGGCAATATCAACGCGCCCCATCAAACGTGGGGAAACTTCGCCAGCTGTAAAATTGGTTTTTATAAGGTTCGCGCGCATGTCAGAACCTCGACTCATAAGTTGGATAACCGCCCAGCTCTTCCGGCGGTTCTTCCTGACCATCGACGGCTTTTGCCTGTTTCAGCAGGAATGAGGCCTCCTGCGCCAGGCTATCACGCAGGCTGGTGGACCCGGTCACTGCATACGCCAGCTTGGACTGCATCGTCATTTCAGCAACATCCACCAGCGCGGCATCCCATGTGGACTCGTCCTCATTACGGAAGATATAACGCAGGCGAATCACATCGACGTTAGCCAGCAGCCGGCCCCCCTCAATCCGGTAATCAATATCATCCCGTGACTCTCCCACGGAAAGAACTCGAATCAGGTCGCCCGGAAGCGAAAACTGATAACCATACCCGAATTCAGGTGCAGAGCTGACAGGCGAGAGCACAACGCGTTTTATCGCGCAGTTCCACGGGTGAGCGCGGAGTAATTTATTGCGGACAGTAGGGTAAAGGTTGGCGCAAAGACGGGCATGATCCGTGTCTTCGTCGAAATCATTTATCGGGTGAGCACCCAGCGCAAGAAGTGCGTTTGAGCAGATCGATACACTCGAAGTCATGGCAGAACCTCAGATGAAAAAAGGCCGGGGGAATACCCCGGCAAACACACCAGCGGCTTAAACAACAAAATCGATGGCGACGACTTTTTTCTCGTTGGCGCGGCCAGCACCATAAGACGCATCAACAGAGATCTGAATGGTGTTGTTTTTATCGCGACGTGGGCCGATATCGACGTTGTACTCAGCGCCGGTACCGAAATGCACAGCGGATTTACACCATGCGACGGCGGTTTTGGTGGTAACGGCCGGATCGCCTGCGGTCGCAGAATCCAGTTTTTCGTATGCCAGCCACTTAAAGCCGAGCCAGTTCCCAGACACTGCGCCTTCCTGCAGCATTTTCACCGCCATGAAGTCGGCAGAAGTCAGCGTGGTATCGCTGAGGATCTGCGTCAGCATGTCGGCGTTGTAGGTGATATACAGCTCTTCACCGTTCTGTTCGTCGCACTCGTTGCGGCGGAACATCGCTTTCGCGGCGATCAGCTTGGCTTTGGTCATGCCCGTGCCACCAGCAACGATTTTTTGCGACGCTGGCAGCGCCACCGGTGCATACGCACCGCCGCTGGACGTTTTACGCATCACAGGGTCGAGCAGAGCACGATAAACAACATCGTCTTTTTTGCGGTTGGAGGCCGCCAGGGTGAGCTGCAGATATGGACCCTGCGGGTCGGCCAGCAGTTTACGCAGGTCACGTTTTTCAACTGGTACGAATACACCGTAGTCCGCCATCAACGCGTTACGGGTGCCCGCTTCTGGCAGGTCCCATACAGTGTCACCGAAACGCGTTGTGATCTGCGTCATTTCGATGGTGCCCATATCGTTGATGGTGAACGCCTCGCCGGTGATCATCCCACGGTCGTTTACCGCAGCCTGCAGGCGGGAATCCTTCTGCTGCGCGGCGATTTCGAAAGAATCATGAAACTGCGTAATAAACGCAGCGGTGATCATGTTCTTATTGGCATCAAATGACATAACAATCACTCCAGAAAATATCGCCTGCTGGGTTGTCGGTTTCCCGGCCCGATTAACACAATGCGCGTGGCGCTTACGCACTGCGGGAAAATTCAGTTATCCGGCGTCCCCGCCGGGCTGGTTGTGGGGAGATTGTTAGCGAGGTGTGCGGTCGGAATCCCGACCAAATGAAAAAGCCAGCGGGTTAGGCTGGCTTTTTTGTGAATATGCTAAGGAGTTATTTGTTTTTACACACGCCCTGGCCGGAGTAACAATTTTCGCACATGCGATCATCGGTACACTGTTCACTGAGCTTTTGTTTCAGCAGGTAGCCTTCCAGCATCCAGATTTTATTGACCGCATTTTCGCGGGCTATCTTGCGGCCGATTTCTGGGTCAAAGTTCTCAGGGCTGGCGCAAGCACTTTCACCAGTGACAGTAAAACCGTTTTTTAAATGTAGTACGCAGAATGTCAGGTTTTTAAGACTATCGTGATAGCCGGTAAGGCGCGTCAACTCATCTTGCTGGTGGATGTTGTGCAGCACCCCATTCTCAGCGGTGAAGTAATATTCACCATCAATGATGCTCTCAATATGCTGCGGCGTAACGCGCGGCGCGGTTAAACCTTTGGCCTGAATTTCCTGCTCGATAGCCATGCAGGATGGTGCTGGAGATGCGGTTGATACCATGTTATTCACCTTTAAAGTTATTTGTCGTGACATGTCACGCTACGGTTTGATCACCGTATCGCTTCTGGTAGTACGCTTTGACCTTCGCAGATACGCGCTCATGGTCTGGGTCTTTAGGGTCCATGTACGCAGGTGATTTCATCAGATCGCGAATGGTCTGCTGCTCTTCGAGGTTCACATCGCCACCCGCCGGCGCATCTTCCTGCATTTCTGCACCGACTTTTGCCAGCATGCGGATAACCATCGGGTTATTGCCGATCTCGTCAATGCGGCCTTTGTCGGCGTCGTCAGCCAGCGAATTAAACGCACGGAAAGCCAGGCCGATGTTTTGCTTAAACTCCGCGTCGGTCTTCCACACTTCACGCAGCTGTGTGGTGGCCGCTTCAGAATCCAGCGCAGCTGCACCGCCTACCAGCTCAGGAGCGCGCTGTGCGTATTCACCCAGGATAAAGCTCATCTGATCGTTGGTGATGCCTTTGGCATGCGCAGTTTTCATGAAGCTCTGCATACGCGGATCGGCTTTGAATTCTTCCCAGTTGAATCCCTCTACCTCTACCTTAGGCGCATACTCATCTGACGTTTTCGGCGGCGCGTCGCCGCTCCCCATGCGTTTTTCAAGGTGAGTGTAATTTTCCGCCAGTTTGCGGGCAGAGCTTTCAATACTGAGTTTTCCGTCTTCGCCCATAACGCGGAATTTCTCAGGTAGCCAGTCATTAGCACCCGGTTCGCCCGCGCCGGTGCTGAGCAGAGAATTACCAGAAGGTTCGCCAGCACCAGGATTATTGCCGCCATCTTCACCACCTCCGTTACCGCCGCCTGGCTGTTCTGCGCCCTGCTCAGCGTTCATGAATAAGTGTTTAATCTTCCACATAATCTTCTACTCCATCGGCTCTGTTGATCTGACTAAGAATGAAATCGAGTACGGAACGCTGTCCGGCCCGGTAACAGGTTTCACGGTCACCCTCGGTACCGCCTTTCACGTACGCTTCGCGACCGAAGCGCTGGGTTAGTTCTTCCAGCACAGGCGCACCGCCTGGCATTTCTTCAAAAATCCGCTTGTAATCAGCGGGTGTGGCCTCTTTGGTTCTCATTGGTTACCTGCCAGTCGTTGTCCGATTGCCGCGCCAGCCGTCTGCCCTGCTGCTCCTGCCGCCTCGGTTCCTGCCTGCATCATGAGCTGCTGCTGAGCGGCCTGCTGCTGGGATTTCTGCCGCTGGTCGCGGATATCTGCCACATCTTCAGAAGAGCGCATGACCTTCGCCGGTACGCCCAGCGCTTCGCCCACTACGCGGCTGGCCTCATCACTGTCCATGTTGTCCAGAATGTCGGGATATGCCTGCGCCAGCTGCATGATGTTCTGCCCGTAGCGCTCGATTGCCGTTACGTCTTCCAGCTTCTGGGCGCGCGCAAGAGGTGAGATGTAACGCACATTGAAATTAGCGTTCTGCAGGCTCTCAGGTGGCGGGGAGAAGACGCCAGCGCGGAAAGCAATGCCAAAGCAGCGCACCACCAGCAGCTGGAGATATTCCGCCTGGAACCGGCCATACACCGGACCAAGCAGCTGGCGAATCAGCGCGACGCGCACATGCACTTCGGTGGCGGTCATGGCTGGACCGTCCTGCGGCTGCAGCTGGTCGGCCATCATGATTTTGCGGATTGATGCCTGCAAACGCTCTTCTGCGGTGAATGCCACGCTGAAATCGGAGCCGGTCAGCAACGGTTTCATGCTGTCGACGCTGTTCGCCACGATGATGCGACGCGGGCCGACTTTGACCGTACGCGGGTTGAGTACGCCGTCGTCTTCGGCAATCCACATGCCGGAGATAGCCAGATCCTGCGCGGCTTTCTCCATGCGCTTGGTTTCGTTCAGCTCTTTGCAGTCCGGCAGCGCGTCGTACACCGGGCCGATGCCGTAGGAGCCGCCGGGGATTTTCATCCAGCGCGGCACGCAGCACGGGAATTCGTGATAGCCGGATTCACGTACCACCTGCTTGTTGCTCACGTCGACGTTGAACGACGCAAAGCGCATGTTTTTCGCCAGGCGGGCATCGACCATGTAGGTTTCGCGCGGGAAAATGCAGTGCAGGAAATCAAATTTATCGTCAGGCTTTTTCTTCGCCGCGTCGCGGATCTTCTCGCTGACCTTGTCCGCGCCGAATTCCTTGATGGCCTGCTCTGCGGTCAGCTGGTAGCGGCGGTAGATCGTGTCCACGATGCCATCCTTGCGGGTGGACGTGACATAGCACTGCGCCAGCGGCCATTGCTGGAAGGTGTAGCCGCCCTCTTCGCGGTCCTCGTCGATGTACAGGACGAACCAGCCAGCGCACACCACGTCGAGATTCGCCTCGTAGCCCTCGGCGTCGAAGTTTGCCGCATGGATATTTTCCCAGACCAGCGTTGCGCACTCAGACAGCCAGGCTTTGGCATCGTCCGGCAGAGATTCGCTGTCGAGGTTCAGCCATTGCGCGTTCGCCGGGGTCATGCCGGACATGAGCGCAGAGGCCAGCATGCGTGCGCTGTCGGTGGCGGTGCCGTCCAGTAGCTTCGCCACCTTGTGTTTTGCGCTCTGAGCGTCGAGCACTTCGTCAGAGAATCCCGCGCCGCGCAGCGGATAGGTGTAGTCATAGCACTCGCGCCAGACGCTTTCATGCTGCTGGCGGTTGGCTTTCAGCGTGTCGGAACGCTTAATCAGCTTAACGGCGAGTTCATCCATCAGTTACGCCCCCAGAGTGTTTTTCTGTTGCGCTGCCTGCGCGCCAGAGGACAGCAGAGAGCTGCCAGAATCAGCCGCACCCTCTGCACCACTGGCGAGAAGGGACGAGCCTTTCTTGCGCTTCTTGCGCGCTGCTGCATCTGCGTTTGCCGCTTTTGCTGCTGCATCGGCAGCTGCATCCGCTTCGGCCTGCGGGTCGGTCTGCGTGACCTTTGGCGCTCCACCTCCACACATAACGATTCCCCCTCTTAGCCCGGAACGTGCCAGCCGTGCTCAGTCAGAACGGGCTTACCCGTCACAGGTTGAGGCTTGCCCTCTTCGTTCGTCACGTAACCCAGCGGCGCGGCTGGCTCCGCCGTGGTGGCTTTCTTGACGAGCTGGAGGAATTCGATATTGTCGGTGAGCTGCTGGTCGGCAAGGTCGGTGTAACCCAGCGTTTCAAAGCGGGCGATGATGGCCGCGCCCTGCTCGTTGATGGTACCCAGCAGAGTATTGCGCTCAGCAAGTGCGGCAACGTCCAGCAGACTGGCAACGCGCTGCTGGATAATCTCAGGCTCTGCGCGCTGTGGGCCCGGTGCTGTGGCTTCACCGGTGGTACCTGTAATCAGCTCTGCGCCCGTTTCAGGTTCCTGCCCAGGTACTTCGATAGGTTTCTTTGGTCGGCCCATTGTGGTGGCTCCTGTGATGATTGAGCTGTAAGTGTGAAACGGGGTCGCGGTCGGGATCCCGACCAAATGGAAGATTTGTTAAAAACAGGGCCTATTTAACATAATGGACGTTGCGCGCACCAGCGAAATGGCACTCGTTAGCGATTCAGCGTGAAGCGGTTATTTGTTGCGGTTTACTGGCTGGAAGTGGTGAAAACGGACTGCATAAATCGTGCATAAAACAGGGCGGTTTTTGCATAGCGGTTTTAACCGATGAACGCCCTGTTTTTGCAAGTTTTCATGGTGCCAGGCGCTTAGAACGCCAGGCGTAAACGAATCGCCGTGATGTGACCTGTGCTGGCAGTTCGGAGCGTGGGCGCTGTGTGACGTAGCACCAGAAATCTATCAGCGCTTCGCCTGTGTGGTGGTTCGGTGCTGCGCCCTGCTTCCAGCCGATGATAGCAGACTTCGACACGTCGAGCTCTCTGGCAATCTCCTGCAGGGGAATGCCGCTGCGCGTGATGTCGTTAATCACCCGGAACCAGTCTGTTTTGAACGTCGCGACAACTGGCATAGGTCACCCCCCAAAACGCGCGCACGCGCGAGCATAGAGAGTGATTTTATTGAGCTTCTGGCGCTCGTTAATCGCCGTGGTGGAACCGAATCGTGTTTGCATATCGCTACCCGCAATAATTTTCAATTTCAGAGGTAGACAACCTGTGACAACCTAGACAACCATTTCTAAACCTTTCCCTAAATCGACTTATATATATATATGGGGTTTTTAGTAAAAAGGTTGTCTAGGTTGTCTAGGTTGTTTTTTCCTTTAAATATCAATAAGGTTTTTGTAGACAACCTATCGCTGAAGGTTGTCTACAGGTTGTCTATTGCTTAATAAAAACCCGCTGTTGCTTACCATTAATGGTTTCGCGGCTGGCCTTATACCCGCAATTTTGCAAAACTCCGCTAATTCGCATTTGTTCGCGTCTTGATACCTTCTCAGGGTTTAAGCCAATCGCATCGCGCAGAACGTCGCTAGCGCGTAAAAATTCGCAATTTCGCGGAATGTCGTTAGTCATCAGGTCAGGCGTGTCGAGCCACTTCTCTACCGTCTCGAGCCAAGCGTCCTTAATGGTGTACTGCTCATGGACACTCGCACCGAGCCGCTCAGCATCGCGGAACTGGATACCGCCGAGACGCTTAAACGTCTCGCGGGACTCCGCCCACAGCAAAAGGAGGTCGGTTTTTATCGCTTTCACGTCGACTTTCGACACCTCCACGGGCAACCACCGGCGGTTACCGGTCTTGTCAGCGAGGAATTCGTCCTCGTTAGTGGTACCGACGAACACCAGCCGACGCGGGAACTGGGTAGCGAACTCCCGGTATTTAGGGATCCAGTTCTCATGCGTGCGCGTCACGAAGGCCTTGATGCTTTCCAGCTCTTTGGTGTTGAGGCCACGCAGCTCGCCTATCTCCGCCACCAGGCGCCCGCGCATCTTACGTGCGAGGTCGTCGTCTTTCTCAGCGAATGAGATCTCGGTGAAGAATGCCGGGTCGGGTGATAAAGCCTCCACGCCGGAGGACTTACCGCAGCCCTGCGGCCCGACGAGGATCGGCACCATATCGGCTTTAACGCCGGGCTCCAGCACCCTGCCCGCCAGCGCGGTCCACATGTACATGGACACCGCGCGGGTGTATGGCGTGTCAGCGGTACCGAAGTGTGTGTGGTAGAAAGATTCGATGCGCGGCACGCCGTCCCACTCCAGCCCGTTCAGCCAGGTAGTAGCCGAATCAAATGGCTGTTCGTCAGCGGCCAGCAGCACCACGTCGCGGATGAGCTCGCGCCCTACAGGTTTAAAGCCGCGCTTTTCCATCGTGATGCGCAGGCGCGCATAGTCCGCATCGGTGAATGCCTGCCACTGGCCGGATCCCGCCTGGGCGAACATGATTTCGTCGCGGAACTGGTCGAAGCGGATATCGATGTCCACGAAGTCAGGACGCACAACCGCTTTGGCCGCGTTGCTGATGGTGGCCTCGATGCGGCCCCATTTGTCGCGCTCGAACGCCGGCAGCGGTAATGGCTCTGCAACGTCGGTGCTGGTCAGGTCTTCGAAATCGTCGTTGCGGATCCCGATGGCATTAAGGAAATCGCCGTCGCCACGGTGAGCGCAGCTGGCGTGCAGGCACTTAAAATGCCCCTGCTCAAATCCTGCGGTACCGCCCGGGAAGTAAACCGTGCTCGTCGGGTCGCCGCCGGTGCTGTGGCCGTCTTCGAACGGGCAGCGGATGTATCGCTCGCCGTTCGCGCCGTCCAGCAGCGTCCAGCCATTTGCATCGAGGTATTCGGCGGTATCATCCGTCGCGCCAGGCGTGAAGGTTGAGCGGTCGCGCATCTTTGTGCTGCCCGCTTCGGTGGTAACCGACACAGGCAGCTGCTCCGCCAGGCGCTGCCACAGCGTTTCGAGCTGGTCAGCTGTTATGGCTGGTGGCTCGTCCGGCAGACCGCCGTCCCATTCAATACGTGAGCCGCTGCTGTGCGTACCGCAGGCAACGAACTGTTGGCCGTTCGCCAGCAGCTCGATAATCCCCATATCACCCGCCAGACGGTGGATGCGCTTACGAAAATCGCCGTCAACGGCCAGCAGGTACAGGCATTTGTTGCTGTTAGCGCGCCAGCGACGCGGCGGCAGCTCGCCCAGCAGCTGCACCAGCGTTTTGTGAATATCGGCCTGGATATCTTCGTCTTCGCTGTCGCAGTCCAGCGCCAGCCAGCCGTGGCCCGTGCGCACGCAGATGCCGTAATCCGGTTCGTTAGACCAGCGGGCAAAGTCATGCTCAGTAACAACATGCTCGGTCCACTGAGCAATGCCGGTAGCCAGTCGGTCGCGGTTATACAGGCTTGGCGTTTTGCCAAGCATTTTGAGTTTGCTATTCGGGGATATGGTCGCGCCCGGGTTACACACGACCGGCAGCAGCTGGTCAGTACGCCCCAGCACCAGATCGAAGTGGAACCATTCGTCAGGCGTCGCCCCCCAGATCTTTTTCTCTGGCATGGGTTACGCCTTTTTGGATTCGCCGACGGTACGCAGCATATTCTCTAAAGCCCTGACGGTAGATATGCGCGGATCTGTATGCACACCAGTAAGCAGTCGGCAAATTGAGGATTGCGCTACACCGGTAGCTTCGGCAATCTGGCTTTGGGTGTACCCTGCATCAATCAGGGACTGAACCATGTCTTTAGGAGTTAACTCAATCATGGCGAAATGCTCCATCGTTTATGTTATGAAGCAAATCTATCCGAAAACGCATTGATAAACAACCCAGAAACGCTTTAAATAAACGCGCTAAAATATGCAATAACGCATATTTGTTCATTAAACGAACAAGGATTCAATGACATGGCATACGAATACGATGTTGTTCAGAAAAACATCAAATACCTAATGGAGAAAGCAGGTATCTCTAGCGTGACGGAGCTATCCAGAAAAGTAAAAATGCAGCAGTCTACGCTGCAGCGCATGCTTGCTGGAGAGATTAAAGATCCGAAGTACATTACCCTGAAACACATTGCTGAGTTTTTTAAAATTTCCCCTGTGGACCTGGTGGAATGCGACCTACAAGCCGAAAAACCACGAACAGTAGTTGACGTGGACGGTGACCCTTATGATTTTGAATTCAGGGAAGTACCGGTATTGGGTAATACCCAGCTGGGTAATGGAGGGTTCTGGACGGATATGCAATACCCGGTTGGTAATGGAGATGGCCACATCAGATGGCCTTCATATGATGCAGATGTATACGCGCTAAAATGCGTTGGCGATTCTATGGTACCTCGTATCAAAGAAGGTGAGTTCGTAATAATAGAACCTAACCACGGTTACCACCCAGGAGATGAAGTGCTAGTAGTCACCGAACAGGGTGAAGTAATGGTCAAGACTTTTCTTTTTGAACGCGACGGCTTTTACCATTTACTCCCGGTAAACGAAAACCACGCTCCTATCAGATTACCTAAGAGTTCTGTCACTAAAATCCAGTATATAGCAGGCATAGCTAAATCGTCGCTATGGCGTCCTTAATAAAATCAAAGCGTTAAACACAGGCCGCATAAAGCGGCCTTTCTTTTTTGCGATATAATGCATTTTTGGGTTGACCGGATAATGCGAGTTAGCATATAAATGCGTTATCGCTTAATTCAATGCATTTTCGGGTTAAGCAATCGCTCTTTAACAAACAGAACCGCGTGACAGGTAAGCCGCAGTACTCCTGGCAAAACGAAATGGCACCCGATGGGATCGAGGTAAGCGCCGAGTCCGTATGCGTACGGTAAGCGTAGAGGACCACACCGCGACGAGCTGATAAGTCACGCAAGTTGAAACGCCCCGATGATGGGGCGGAGTGAACTTATCAAGCGTCTGTCAGGCGCTTCATTAAGTCCATTGCATTGCTGTGTGTAGTCTTTGCCCCTCGCAAGAGGGGCTCTTTTTTGGAGCACTACCGATGAAACCTGAACACCTCCACCGGCTGACGGGGCGCGACGTGCTCCGCTGGCGCCGCAAACATTTCGACATCTTTACCGGTCTGGCCCTCGCTACTGCGTTCGGCCTGGCTATTACCTTCATTCTCCTTGTAGCGAGGACCGCAGTATGAGCTTAGAAACCAGTCTCGAACTTAACAACCAACTGCTGACGCAGCATAACGCCCTGCTTGAACGCCTTATCACTGCCCTGGCCTCTGGCGTCGCTCTTCGCCCGGACACCGTGGCGCAGGTTCAGGAATACCGCGAAACGGTACCGGAAACCAAAGCGGAAAATACCGTTATCCGCAAGGTTACGCTGGATGATCTGGAGTTCAGCGACATTATCGCTCTGGCTGCATTCTACCCGGACGCGCAGGAGCTCAGCGAAACGATGGTTCAGCGCGTTGTTGATTATCGCGACGCCGAAGGCGATAAGCGCGTTGTGCAGATCGACGCGCTGGACAGCGCCCTGCAGGGTGTTAAACGCGCTGGCCATCTTAACAAGCCAGCATTACTTGACCTGTCACGTAACATCCTGCGCTTCTGGGATGATTTACCGACCATCGCGGCACGCCGTGACTTTGCCGAGCGTTTACTGGACGCACCCGCAGACGGTCGTCATGAGGTGAGGCCGAAAACCAGCAGTAAGGATGAAGAACGCACCGGGCCGTTCTACTGCAAGAGCGTTGATGGCTCCGCCGCCAGCGAACTTCACACCTTACGCAAGCTGAACGAACTGCTTAAAAAGGGCCATATCGAAATCACCAAAGTTGAATACCTCCAGCTGCAGGAAGATTTTGCACGTAAGGAAGCAGCAAAAGGCGGTACCGCAACAGGTGATGACGCCGGGGATAATGCTGGCGAACAGGCCGATTTTGCGGCGCTGCGTAAAAAGGCTGAAGGGTTGATCCTCCAGCTGGCGAAAGGTGGTTACCGTGCCGAAGCTGTGGCGATTCTGGAGAAACAGGGTGCCAAAAAACTCGGCGAAGTTGCTGACGAGAACCTCGCAGACGTGATCGCTCAGGCTGAAAAAGCGCTGGAGGGTTAATCATGCCAGAGGTTCATGCACGACTTTCCCCGTCTTCAGCACATCGGTGGATGCGCTGCCCCGGTAGTCTGGCACTGGAGGCCACTCAACCGGATAAAAGCTCCTCATTCGCAGAAGAAGGTACCGCAGCGCATGCACTTGCCGAAAAGGTGCTGCGCAACCGCCAGAGTCACCCGGAACACTATGCGGGTTGCAATGTCGCGATGTTCCTCGGCTCCTATCCTCTTGCTGAGCACCCGGATGATACTTCCGGCCCGCAGGTAGATGAGGAAATGGTCGAAGCCGTTGGCCGTTACGTCGACACCGTCTGGGCGCTGTCGCAGGGCAATGAGCTGCTGGTCGAGCAGCGTGTCGACTTCTCCCACATCGTAGGCGTAGACGAGTCATTCGGCACCGCCGACGGCGTAATCATCGCGGGCAACGAGCTGCAGATCCACGATCTGAAATACGGTAAGGGTGTGCGCGTCGATGCTGAGCAGAACGAGCAGCTGCAGCTGTATGCCCTGGGCGCGCTCGAGCAGTTCAGCATGCTGTACGACTTCGAGACGGTGCGTCTGTTCATCCACCAGCCGCGGCTTAACCACGTTTCAGAGTGGGCCATGACGGTGGAAGAGCTCCAGGCGTTCGGCGAACGGGCGCAGGAAGCGGCAGCCAGTGTGATCGTGATGTTCAACATCGCCGATTGCGAAGGCATCGAAACCCTGCCGCTGGAAAACTTTACACCGGGCGAAAAACAGTGCCGGTTCTGCAAAGCCAAAGCCGTCTGCACTGCTCAGAAAATGCAGCACATGCAAACTGCTGCCAGCGATTTCGAAGACCTGACGAAACCGGTCGGTGAAATTATCGCGGATGCCAGCTCGCGTGTACCGCTTCTGACCATCGAGGAACTGGCGGAGATCTACAGCCAGGCCGATGCTATCGAATCGTGGCTAAAGGCTGTGCGCGACCGGGTGAACAGTGAGCTGAACGCCGGGCATCCGGTACCGGGCTTTAAGCTGGTTACTGGTAAACAGGGTAATCGAGCCTGGAGTGATGAAGAAGCCGCCCGCGCGCTGCTGAAAGACCAGTTCCGCTACAAAATGGAAGAGGTCTTCGACTTCAAGCTGATCAGCCCGACCAAAGCCGAAAAGCTTATCAAAAAGGCCAGCCCTCGCCGCTGGCCGAAAGTCGAAGCGCTGATCACCCGCGCTGACGGTAAGCCTACCGTCGCCCCCGAATCCGACCCACGTCCGGCGCTCAATATCAACCCTGTTAACGATTTCGACGACGTGTCTGACGACGCGCTCGCCGCAGACCTCATCTGATTAAGGAAATACCCATGAAAATTAAACTGACCGCTGTACGTCATGCATTCTGCAATTTGTTTGAAGCCACTGACTTCGAAGGAGACGGAAACTTCAAATTCCGTGACACCTTTCTGATCCCCAAAAACAGTGAACTCGATAAAGAAATCTGGGCAGCTGTTCGTAAAGTTGCAAAAGATGCCTGGGGCGATAAGTACGAGAAAATACTGGAGTCTATCAAACATATCCCGAACCGCGCCGGCTACCGCGACGGTGACACTAAATCCGAGTATGAAGGCTTTGAGGGCCACATGTTCTTAGCGGCATCAAACAAAGCCAGACCTTTGGTCATTGATCGCGACCGTTCCCCTCTGGTTGCTGCTGACGGGCGACCTTATTCCGGCTGCTTCGTCAACGCAACGGTGACCGTGTACGCGTATGACAACAAAGGGAAAGGTATTGGCTTCTCTCTGGGTGGCGTCCAGTTCTTCAAAGATGGCGATGCATTCAGCGGCGGCGGAGTGGCAACCACCGACGACTTCGACGACATCAGCGAAGGTGCAAACGCTTCCGATTTGGTTTAACCCATCACTCACCCGGCCACGCGCCGGGTGTTTTGCAAAGAGCGTCCCTTTTCGCAAAGCACCCGCGAGGAATATCTATGTCTGAAACCATTCTCTGGGGCGACCTGGAAACCTACTGCGAGACCCCCATCACGAACGGCACGCACGCTTATGCGGAAGGTGTCGAGGTGATGCTGTTTGCCTGGGCCATCGGCGACGAGCCTGTCAGCGTCTGGGATCTTACTGCTGGCGAACCTATCCCTGGCAGGCTTCAGAAGGCTATCGCCGACCCCGATACCCTGCTTTATTTCCACAATTCGCACTTCGACCGCACGGTGCTGCGCCATGCAATACCGCGGCTGGCCCCTGATGTAACACGCTGGCGCGACACAATGGTGCAGGCGCTGGCTCACGGCCTCCCCGGCGCACTTGGCGCACTCTGCGAGGTGCTCGGCGTCCCGCAGGACAAGGCGAAGGATAAAGAAGGTAAGGCGCTGATCCAGCTGTTCTGTAAGCCACGCCCGAAGAACAGCAAACTACGCCGGGCCACCAGCAAAACCCACCCGGAAGAATGGCGGCGCTTTGTAGCTTACGCCGGGCTGGATATCGAGGCTATGCGCGAAGTGCATAAGCGCCTGCCGAAGTGGAATTATAAGGGTGCAGAGCTGGCGCTATGGCATCGTGACCAGCAGATCAACGACCGAGGCGTTTGCATGGATGTGGAGCTCGCGCAGGCGGCGATCGAGGCGGTAGACCTCGAACAAAAAAGCCTGGCGAAACGCACGCAGGCGATGACCGACGGCGAAGTGCAGGCGGCCACGCAGCGCGATGCATTGATTAAGCACATTTTTGAATCCTACGGCGTGGAGCTGCCGGACATGCAGCGCAGCACGCTGGAGCGCCGTATGGCGGATCCTGATTTGCCGTCGGCGGTGAAAGAGCTGCTGGCTATTCGCCTGCAGGCCAGCACCACCAGCACCAGCAAGTACAAATCGCTGATGAAGGGCGTGAGCAGTGACGGTCGTCTGCGCGGCACGCTGCAGTTCTGTGGCGCATCGCGTACCGGGCGCTGGGCCGGGCGTTTATTCCAGCCTCAGAACCTGCCCCGCCCTTCACTCGAGCAGGACCAGATAGACGAGGGTATCGAGGCGCTGAAAGCCGGATGCGCCGATCTGCTTTTCGATAACATCATGGAGCTGACCAGCTCGGCGCTGCGCGGCTGCATCATGGCACCGGAAGGCAAAAAGCTGGTGGTTAGCGACCTGTCGAATATCGAGGGGCGAAAACTGGCCTGGCTTGCCTGCGAGCAGTGGAAGCTGGACGCATTCCGGGAGTACGACGAGGGGACCGGACCGGATCTGTATAAACTGGCCTACGCCCGCGCCTTCAATATCTCGCCGGACGATGTTGATAAATACCAGCGCCAAATCGGCAAGGTGATGGAGCTGGGCCTCGGCTTCGGCGGGGGTGTTGCGGCATTTCTTACCTTCGCCTTGGTCTACGGTCTCGACCTCGACGAGCTGGCGAACGCCGCGCTGCCGAATATCCCCCGTGATGTCATCCGCGAGGCGAAAAGCTGGTACGACGAATCGGTTAAACGTAAATCGACCTTTGGCCTGTCCGAGCGTGTATTCATCGCATGTGACTCGCTCAAACGTCTCTGGCGCCGGGCGCATCCCGCGACCTGCGATTTCTGGTACAAGCTTGAGCGCACCGTCCGCACCGCCATCGCTACACCGAAAAAGACGCTGTACTGCGGCTATCTGAAAGTCCGCCGCGATGGCGCATGGCTGCGCATCCAGCTGCCGTCCGGGCGCGCACTCTGCTACCCCTCCCCGTCCATCGAGAAGGGAAACATCACCTATCAGGGCGTTAACTCCTACTCGCGCAAATGGCAGCGGCTCAAAACCTACGGCGGAAAGCTGGTGGAAAACGTCACTCAGGCGGCCGCCCGCGACGTTTTGGCCGGAAACATGCCGCTGATCGAGGATGCCGGTTACAGCATTGTGCTGACGGTTCACGATGAGGTGATCACCGAAGCGCCGGACACAGACGATTTTAACGATACGGCGCTTTCCGCGCTGCTCTCCACTAACCCTGAATGGGCGCCCGATATCCCGCTGAACGCGGGCGGCTTCGAGGCGTACCATTATCGTAAGGATTAGCTGATCGCTGTCATTGCTGCTTTGCTAAATATTGCTTATTTTATAGGAAAATAATGATGCAGGATCTCAATGAAATGGCTCTCAAATACCCGCACCCTGTCGAAACTTTTCGTCAATTTTTAGTCGAATCCGGATTTGATGTTACCGGAGAAGAAAACAAAGCCGGTCATGATTGTTATCGTTTAAGTAATGGTGCCATCATAACGCTTTACCACACCGGAACGATTTTGATTCAAGGCTCACAAGCGGCAAAACCAGAGGTTGAAGCCATTATTAATGAACACTTGGGTAACGCGCCAGTTCAACGAGTTCAGCCAGCCATAGTTCAAGAGCCAGCCAAAAAGATTTTCATCGTTCACGGTCACGACCATGCAGCAAAAGAGCAGCTTGAGCTCATTCTTCATAAGCTTGGGTTACCTGATCATTTTATTTTGCAGAATACTGGTGGTACTGGACTTACGATAATTGAAGATCTTGAGCGTGAAATTGGTCAAGGGCAGACAGCGACTCGTTTCGGCATTGTTCTTCTCACTCCCGATGATGTGGGATACTCCAAAAGAGATGGTCAAGAAGCAGCCCTGCCCAGGGCTCGTCAAAACGTAGTTCTAGAAATGGGGATGTTGTTATCATCACTCGGCCGCAGTAACGTGGTCATCTTGCAGAAGCAACACCTTGAACAGCCTTCTGATGCTGCAGGTATTCTTTATCTCAACTTTAATGATCATGTTCGGGAAACTGTACCTCGCTTAATCCAGCGTCTTAAACAGGCCGGTTTCACATTTAATGAAGCTCAAATAGCGAACGCTTCATCTTAATCAATCATTTTCCTAAAAAGTAAAAAGCCCTGCAAATGCAGGGCTTTTTATTTGAGGTAACCCCTATGTCATTTAAATATCGGGACAGTCCGCTTTATTACCGGACTGCGCGGGAGGCTTTGCGCCTTGAGCAATCAGGCGAGTATGGCCGGGCGGCGAAGGTCTGGGCGAAAGCCAACCGCGAATCACGTAACGAACTGAATCAGGACTGGAGCGAACGCCGGTCTGATTTTTGCCTGATGCAGAACATGCGCGAAAAGCGTAGGGAGGTGAATGATGCGTAATACAGCGAAACTACAACTGGGGTTCTCCCCGCTATCCAAAAAGATCATGTTGGCAAAAATGCGCGATGTTGACGGCGGTCGCTTGCGTGTTGGCAATGACCCTGGGCGTGACGTAACGAACGAAGCCGCGCAGTTAGTTTGGCAGCTGGTAATGGCAGAAGGCGGCGAAATTAGCTGGGGTCTTGATGATGGTAGCCGGATGGTACTGAGGGCTGAAAAGCAGGTGAAGTAAATGGCCTACGAACGTGAAAGCCTTATCGAAAAGCACCTCGTCACCGAAGTAAAAAAGGCTGGCGGGATCGCCTTTAAGTTCGTGTCACCCGGTCGCCGCTCGGTACCGGATCGAATTGTCCTGCTACCCGGTGGCCGCCTCGTCTTTGTTGAATGCAAGGCACCCGGCAAACCACCACGCGCCGACCAGTTGCGCGAGCACGAACGGCTCCGCGCGCTGGGCTTTACTGTGGTGGTACTGGATAGCAAAAATCTGGAGGGGATATTGTGCGAAAAGCCCAACGACGCAGTAAATTCCGCCTGATCGGCGGCCCGTACGATGGCGCTATTGTGATGTTATTTACCGCTGGCACACTGGAGTTTACAGCTAAAGGACAGACCGGACGGTATACAGGCCACAGCGGAGACAGGCTACACTGGGAGGAAAAACGTGTCGGTTAATTCCCCCTCTAAAATTTTCACGCCCCGCCCTTATCAAGACCTCATCATCAAGCACGAAATCGACATTAACCGCTGCAATATCTGGGCGGGCATGGGTATGGGTAAAACAGTGGCAACGCTCACCACGCTGGAAGACCTCTTCATGGCGGGCGCAGAGACACAGCCCGCGCTGGTCCTCGCACCGCTGCGCGTGGCTGCCAGTACATGGCCGGATGAAGCGGTGAAATGGGGGCACCTGCGCAATATCGAGGTACAGCCGATCGTCGGTAATGCCAAAGCGCGTGCTGCGGCGCTGGCGAACAGCAACGCCAGCGTGTTTACCATCAACTACGACAATCTGGTCTGGCTGGTAGAAGAGCTGGGCGGCCGCTGGCCGTTCGGTACCGTCATTCCCGACGAGAGCACCCGGCTGAAATCCTTCCGGCTGCGCGGTGGCGGTAAGCGCGCAGCGGCGCTGGGCAAGGTGGCGCATAAGCATGTCCGGCGCTGGATGAATCTCACCGGTACGCCAGCACCGAACGGCCTGGTGGATTTGTGGGGGCAAGCGTGGTTTGTGGATCAGGGGCAGCGCCTCGGACGCACCTACGGCGCGTTTACTTCCCGCTGGTTCAACTCAATACAATTTCCAGGGCAGAGCTGGACGAAGCTGGAACCGTTCGCCCATTCGCAGGACGAAATACAGCACGCACTGGCCGACGTCACTATCTCCCTTGATGCCGCCGACTGGTTCGATATCAAAGACCCCATCCATAACGTGATCCGCGTGGACATGCCGCCGAAGGCCCGCCAGCAGTATCGCGAAATGGAAAAAGAAATGTTCCTCGAGCTGAACGGCGAAGGCATCGAAGCGCCGAACGCCGCGGCAAAGACGGTAAAATGTCTGCAAATTGCCAGCGGCGCGGTGTACACCGACGACGCCGGGAGCTGGTCCGAACTGCACGACGCGAAGCTGCAGGCGCTGGACAGTATTCTCACCGAAGCAGCTGGTGCGCCGGTGCTGGTGGCCTACCACTGGAAACACGACCTTGAGCGTCTGCTTAAAGCGTTTCCTCGCGGTCGCCACCTCGACCAGGATCCACAGACGCTGCGCGACTGGAACGCCGGTAAAATCCCGGTCCTGTTCGCGCACCCTGCCAGCGCAGGCCACGGCCTGAATATGCAGGACGGCGGCAACATACTGGTGTTTTTCTCGCACTGGTGGGATCTGGAGCAGTACCAGCAAATTATCGAACGCATCGGGCCCACACGGCAGATTCAGGCCGGACACAACCGCCCGGTGTTCATCCACCACATTATAGCCGCCGACACTATGGACGAAATGGTGATGGAGCGGCGCAACTCAAAACGAACAGTGCAGGACATCCTGCTCGATGCCATGAAAAAGAGAGGTATAGCATGACACCGGTTATCTCTGACACTGACCTGATTAACATTAAAGAAGTTGAGCGCTCTGTTGGCCTGAAAAAATCCAGCATTTATGAGCGCATCAGTAATAACGAATTTCCGAAGCCTAAGAAGCTCGGGAGCCGAACCTCCCGCTGGGTACGCGGCGAGGTCGAAGAGTGGAAAAAACAGTTTCTTTAAATCAAACGCAGTTGGTCAATGTAATCCGCATACCACTGCATCATCTCCCGACGCCCTTCCATATACAGGGCATGGTTATAAACCCCGCGTATATTGTTCTTATCCACGTGAGCGATCTGGAGTTCAACCCAGTCTGAGTTGAATCCTTTATCGTTCAGGATGGTGCTGAACGTATGCCGGAAGCCATGCCCTACTACCCTCCCCTTATACCCCAGCGTGTGGATCATCCTGTTTATTGTGTTCTCGCTCATGACCTTTGACGGGTCATTCCTGCCGGGGAACATATTCACGTATCGACCTGTGAGACCGTGCAACTCCTTCAGCAAGACAACAAGCTGATCGGAAAGCGGCACCAGGTGCGGGCGGTCCATCTTCATAAATTCGGCGGGTATCTCCCACAGCCGATTATCGAAATCTACCCATTCCCATTTTGAATGCCGCAGTTCGTAAGTACGCAGACCTGCCAGCATCATGATCTGCAAACCCAGCCGGGGAAGCGGGCTCCCCTTGTAACTTTCAAGCGCCGCGAGAAAATCAGGCAACTCTTCAGCCGTCAGGAACGGGAAGGACTCTCCTTTATGCCCGGTCATTGCGCTGTTCAGTTCGCTGACGGGGTTATACTTCGCGCGCCCTGTTGCAACGGCATAGCTGAATACTTCACCGCACCACCGGCGCGTTTTGGCTGCTTTCTCAGTTGCGCCGCGATTCTCAATTTTGCGCAGTGCCGCCAGCATCTGAACCGGTTCGATTTCAGCAACCGGCAGCTTACCCAGAGCAGGGAAAATATCTTTGTTGAACGCTTCGAGAATGTCAGAGGCATAGCCAGGCGACCAGCGCGGCTTCTTGAATTCGTGCCATTCTGCGGCAATCTCTTTAAACGTGATCGTCTTTGCTGCCGCAGCTGCAACATGGCTTTTGACCTTCACCGGGTCAACACCTGCTGCAACGTTCCGCCTGGCCTCGTCTCGCTTTTCGCGAGCGGCCGCCAGCGAAACAGCCGGGTACACACCGAGCGCCAGCATCTTTTCTTTACCGGCGAAGGTATAGCGATAGCGCCAGTATTTTGCCCCACTGGTTTTCACCAGCAGAATAAGCCCGTTACCGTCTGGCAGCTTGTAGTCTTTTTCGGCAGGCTTTGCCGTCTCGACCTGTCGTGCGTTTAGTTTCATAGGTACCCGCCTCAAACTCAGATACCCGTTTATGTACCCGTTTTAATTTTGGATTGCAACGGTAAAAGGTGGATAACGGCGGACAAACAAAACAGTCAACACCGCGAAAAACAAGGAAAAATGGACGATTGGGGATGGTACTGGATGAAATGATGGTGCCGATAATAGGAGTCGAACCTACGACCTTCGCATTACGAATGCGCTGCTC
>OKDR01000076.1_pt1 | contig 43584 bp, 54 predicted proteins | sample 1615041 | NCBI WGS metagenome assembly OKDR01 (sample SAMN04436990, study PRJEB24849) | human gut metagenome | biome: human gut; feature: NICU; material: stool | host: Homo sapiens | place: USA: Saint Louis, MO | collected 2013-03-17 | reverse complement strand
CACGACGGGCCAAAACCGATGAAGAATGCATTGCATGCATCAAAAATCTGCGTGCTGAAACAGATAATCTACAAGAACAAGAACGCCTGTTAAGAACCAGAGCCGCACAGCTTTACGCGAAGGTCGAATTTGTTAAGGAAAATAATAAAATCGTCGGCTACATAATTTCAGCTATTCACATTGTGGTTTCTGGAATGGCAATTGCTGGCGGTGCGTTGATGGTCGCTACGATGACACCTTTAGGTATGCTGGCAGGGGCTATCCTTGTAACAGATGGCATTAACGGTTTGTCAAAAGAAATTATTCCTGGTATATATGGAAAACAATATAAAACAGAGGGGCTTGTGGCTGATGGCACTTTGGAAGCGGCCCAGTTTATGGGTTTCAAGCCTGAAACAGGACTTGCGATTTATAACGCTATTACGTTAACTGCAAGTGTATATAGCATCTTTGGATTAGCCAGAAGACCCGAGGCATGGAGGCTATTTAAATGGATGCCCCGTGATTTCTATCGCAGGGTCGATACAATGAGCCGTCCAAAATTAACAATGAAAATAGTAGGTTATGGACTTAAGGCCAAAGTAATATTTGACCTGCTTGCTACTGACACATCGAACCATTAGTCTCTGAATTTTCTCCAGAACCGCCAGGATTTGTAAGAAAGGACTGGCGGCTGAATAAATGTAACGATGACTATTGCGATCAGAATTGATATCCCACCACCCACGACGGTTTCTTTCGCAGAAAACAATACTAAAATGATAAAAACCATCAGACATGCCGATGTTATCCATAAAACAACCCTGAATCGATTAGCCAGATCCTGAATCGCTTCCCCCAAGGTTCCGCCATAGCTTTCAACGTTGTTTTTTATCTTCTGCAAATCCGATGGTGTAAACCCTGAACGTAACAAAGCCTCGTCAGTCACTTTCATATCGTCTCGTCCCTAATCTTCCAGAAGTGTTTTCCCAATCGCTGATTGTGCAAGCAATCATACTGATGAACTTTACAGCAATCCACATGATGTTTAAGCAATGTATCAGATTTCAGACAATAGAAGCCATAAAGCCCCGTTGGTGATACAGCAACAAGTGGAGCCGTTAGGCGACAGGTACGGGTATAGAACAGTGGGTAGTTTTAGTTGTACCTGCTAAAGCAGAGCAACGTAACTAACTGATGAAATATAACTTCTTGATTTATGAGGAGACTGGAGCGGGCGAAGGGAATCGAAACTCTGTTTCATAATTTCCGCAACGCGACGATCATCGAATCAACATAGTAACTATTATTGATACTTGATTGCGAGATTTTAGAGGATCAGTCTCATGACAATCAAGGGCCAGGAGTATCTTTATCTTTCACCGGACGGTGTATGGCAGTTTCAAATCTACATCCCGTCTTATATGCGTCACATGTTCGGCGGGAAGCGCCTGTATCGGAAAAGTACAGGGACAAGAGATATCTACAAGGCGCGTCACTTCCGTAACCACATGCTGGTAGAGTGGAACAACCTTAAAGAACAGTTCAAGCCTGATACTGAGGATAAGCGTATTCAGCTTGCGATCACTTCCCTGCACTCTCAAATCAGGAAGAACAAGAATAAACCATTGATTGAAGAGCGAGCCAGTTCGATTCCTCACCTGTGCTTCTTACGAGATGAATACGCTACTGCCTACCAGGATCGGAGATCATTCTCCACACTGAGCAAATCGGCGCGAGCCGTTGAGGTGTTTCTCCAGAGTATTGGGAAAGTTGATATCAGCCTGGATCAGATTGGACGCCGATTAGTTACAGACTTCATAGAAGAGCAGCAGAAACGCGATGTAGCGCCCCAGACCGTGCAAAACTGGCTTACATCGTTAGGTAGCCTCTACGAGTTCGCCAAACGCCGCTATGACGCTATAGCCCCCCTAAATCCGTTTCATGGTCACAACCTTGAAGCGCGGCGCACAATTGAAAGCTATCAGCCGTTTGAATGGCATCAGCTATCTACACTACTCAACGAAGCAGACGAAGAGCTACGAGCAGTTATTCTGATCGGTTTGTTCTCTGGTGCAAGGCTGGACGAAATAGCCAGCTTGAAGAAAGAAGAGATCGTTATGGTGGAAGGGATACGGACATTCTACATTAGCAAATCCAAGACGAAGGCAGGGATTAGACACATTCCTATCCATGCTTTTCTGATCGGCATGGTGGATTATTATCTGAGTTTGAACACTGGAGATTACCTGTTACCACAGGCTAACAAGATTGAACGCAAAGACGGTAAGAAAGGACCATTCTATTCCCAAGCATTCACCCGCTTACGGCGTCGCGTAGTGCCTATGGCTACAGACCGTCAATGCTTTCACAGTTTGAGGGGGCATTTTATCACGTGTCTCGACCGTGCCGGAGTACCCGAACAACGGATCGGCTACATCACGGGACACTCTTCCCAAGCCGCTGCCACAGAAGCATTCAAAACCTACAGCGCGGGGTGTTCCATGAAAGAGCTATCCGACTATGTGGAAATGGTGGCCTATCCAGAGATCACTTTCCCAGAATTAAACAAAGAGGAGCAAGCTCCCCACGCATAAATTTATAACTAATGTCAAATTATTTTTTTGATGCGCTGCTATTCACCTTGCTCATACCTGCGAGCTTAGCTCTCACAAAAAAAACAACCAACCAATTGATAAATAATAAATAAAAGATAAAAAAGGATGACAGAATTTATTTACTCAAACAACTTTTAAAAAAATCAACCACCAAAAATTAATAGATTACAACGATCAAAAACAAATTATTGATCGCTTTTATTGATAAATGGTATTTTTTAGATGATAATCAGTACATAACTAAAATGAGCAATTAGTATGGAACACATTTATATTGCAGACCCAATAATGAATGTTGACGAGAGATTAATGGGCGTTGAACTTTTAACTCGTTTCATTTCCAATGATGGCCGTCCTTGTCATCCTGACTTTGTTATTTCATCTTGGGATTTAGATAGGAAGCGGCTCTTTCTATACGAACAATGCGGTATCATTTCCAGCAAACAAAAGTGGTTCGAACGAAATAAACTTTTTTGCACACTAAACATTGATCAACAAATGGCTTTTCTCGTTCGGCACGATCAAACATTGATAAAAGCATTTGAATCTATGCCATTCGTCAAACTTGAACTTTCTGAGCATTTCCCTGGTTTGGATAAGGGATTGAAAAGTCCCTTATTAAAATCGCTGAGCCAGGGTGTAAATGGGCTATGGCTCGATGACCTTGGCGCAGGAAACGCGAATGTAGTTAGTTTGATCGAAGGATACTTTGAGGTTGTAAAGATAGATCGCTGCTTCTTTAATGAACAGGTGCAGAAACCAACCTTCAACCTGTTGATTGCATCAATCAAAAAACACTGCGACAAAATTATTATTGAAGGGATTGAGAATAGAGATCATATGGGGTTACTGCGTGAGGTGGGAATTTGGGGATTACAGGGCTATCTTTTTAAATCTGTCCCTTTTAAAAATGTGGATTCATTGCTTTAGTGTTGAAACCATCAAAAAAGGGGCATAAGCCCCTCATTTTTTAAACTCCGTCGTAACAGTGTCAGATTCAGTTTTCTTAGGTGCATTGTTCACCACCTTCTGTTTCACCGTACCGCCTACAGATTTATTTCCCTGCGTTTTAGTTGCAATCACATTAACTGTAGCTTTACTGACAAGCCTGATCTGTTCAAATTCAAGATCGAATTGCATCGCGTATTCAGATTTATAATCGTAGGAAATACCGGAGAGAATAACATTATCGTACACTTTGTGCTCTGTCACTAATGTGATGGGCTGGCGACTTTCAAACATCTTATCGAGGTATTCGATAGCTTGACTGATACGAGTGCCATTCACACCAGCGCTGTATAACAAATCCTTTTCCAGCCTCACCGGAGTTTCGGAAATAATCCCCGATAGCTTGAATGTATTATTCTTAATCTGAACGTGATCGCTCACCTCTGCCCCGCTCTCAACGGGATAGCTGGTAATATCAGCCTGTCTGCGTATTCCCGTATCCGTCACGGCATCAAACACTATCGCCTGATAGTTCTGAATATAGCTATCTGAGGACGAATTATATACAGATGCAAGGATGGTGAATCCGTTTTCACCTTTGGTGCGGGTAGCACTGCTGTTATTACTGTTCTGAGTTGAATTGATACGGGAGGCATCGCTGCCCCCGATAGTTAAACTACCTGGTGTTGCCATTTAGCCCCCCGTCCCTTGTCCAGATGAAACAGCCAGCACCATACGCTGATTGTTATCATTGATACGCTGATCAACGGTAGCATTAAGCATGTTTCCGAATGTCGGATCAGGAGAAATAGTTAGATGGATAAGCCCTTCCGGTAGCTGATTCTGCAATACTACAGGCTGCATGATCGGCGCACTGGCTGGCTTAGCGGGCGCTGCTGCACTCTGTTTCAACATCGAAACAGGAGAGTAATCTCCATTGGTGCTCTGCACGTAGCTGCTCACGTCCTTAGCGTCGCTTGTCCCGTTCCACCATTCGCGCACTGTGTCGAATACATTATGCTCATGACCATCCGCTTTCGGCTGGCTGGCTCCATAGGCGTTAGCCACTGGATTACTTCCAGCCTGTACAGGTGCTGACGTAGTGCCGTAATGCTGGCTAACAGCTTCTTTAGAGGTGTTATCCCCATTGAGTAGGTTGAGCTTACCTGTGATCCAGTTGGTTAGCTTCATCAGACCATCCACCACATCGCCCGCAGCCCGTCCGACACCCTGAAAGAAGGGTAACGCCTCCTGCATAGCATCCTTAAACTCTCGCATGGTTTCAGGGTCAATCTCTGACATAAACCCTTCGAAGAATGCCAGCTTCTGGCTATCGGAGAGAATGCTAAGCTCCTGATTAAACTTACGGTAGGCCACAAGCTGATCCTGCTGTGCTTCATCCAGCCACTGCCCGTTACGCTTGAGCACGTCCACCTGATAAGTAAGAGCCTTCCCGCCATTCATAAAGGCTTTGGCGTAAAGTCCGAGATCGTCCCCGAGGTCTTCAAGATTGTGCAAAATTTCTTGTTCGCTCAATCCTTTAGATTGCATTGTGTTGGTATATGAAGAGACAAAACCAAACGGATTTTTAGCCCATTCTTTAAGCTGTTCAGGCGTGTACCCCATATTCAAAGCGGTGTTAATACCTGTTGGTGCTCCTGTCCATTCACCTTGTTTATTACGTTTCGCATTCAACGCACCATCTGCGAGCTTTTCAGAAACATCTTTTGCTACATCGAGGTTTTTTCTGGCTCCCTGGGTTCCCATCCCGCTATCGATACCATTAGCCTGTGCAAATTGGCCTAACGATTGTAAAAAGTTATAATCTACACCGCCCAATCTGGCACGTTGCACAATTTCGCTACGCTCTTCCTGTGCTGTAACAGCCTCTTTCCCCCATGAATAAGCACCGTAAGCCGCCGCACCAATACCAGCGCCAGCAAGCGCACCAGTGCCTAAGCCCATCAGAGAGCCAGAGATAGCCCCTGTAGCCTTACCACCGCCACCAAGAGCGTTAGCCCCTCCCGCTTTCGCCGCAGCCCTACGCTCAGCGTTAATGCGTCTGTAGCTCTGCTGGAGTCGTTTGATCTCGCTGTTTTGGCGTTGTAATGAGATAGTACCTGCTGCATAAGCCTTAGTGATCCTGCTGGCCTGTAATGCCGCCTGGGTTAATTCGACGTTGGTAAGGTGTTGCATACTTCTAAAGCTGCTGGCAGTGTCCAATAGCTTCAATTCAGCCCGTTCACGGCGCTGTGCGTTTCTTGCGGCCTCTTTCGCTGCCTGAGCCTCTACACGGGCTTGCGCCTTAGCTGCCCTTGCCTTTTCTCGTTCATCGCTATTACGAGGCTTTGACGCTTTCTTATTCAGCTTGTCTAATTCTCTTTCAGCAGATTTAAGCCCTTGGCTGAATTTTTTCATATTCAACGTGGGATCTTTAATGCCTTTAGCTTTCTTCTGAATTTGATCGAAAGCGTCCATAGCTTCTTTCATTGAATTACGATCAACACTAAATTTCACCGTGTTCTTGATAGAACTTGTGTGGATTTCAAGCATGATTATTCACCGCCTTTCTTTTCGTTCACAAGATAATTAAGCGCATCTGATACACTCATTCCTTTGAAAATGAGTTGTCTTAAATTTGAATAGCTCACATCAAGTGCTCTCGATACGGCTGCTAAATTCAGTAGTTGCTCGGCATTCGTATCATTAAGTTGTAAATGCAAGCCTCGACTCTTTAGGATAAGTTCCAATTTCATCTTTCCTCTTATTCTGGAAATAAAAAAGGGCGGGAACACTGGGGAGATGTTCCCAACGTTCACACGCCCTATTCAAATAGTTCTTCTTTATTTCAGACGGTTAGAACTACCGTCTACGCTCGTTAAGCGCTCAAGCTACCGAATACAATCGACTGTGCCACCACTTGTGGGATGAACGGCAGGAATGAAGACTCGGAACAGATAGAAGGGAAACCAAATTGCTGATCAACCACAACGTATTGATGAACCAGATCAGCACCCTTGCCCTGTGTAGCGTGGCGAGTACCCACACCGCTATGCAGAGTGAAAGCATTTTTATCAAGCAGTGGGATCGCTACGAAACCATCAGCGCCAATGCGGGAGGCAATGGAAGGGATTCCGGTAACATCGATCACGGTAACGCCGTTTAACTGCCAGGACTCAAGCCCAGGGTTATCGGTCTGCACTTTGGTAAAGAAGTTATCAGGATTGTTAACGCTCAGGGTGTAGGTCATAAACTGCGAAATGCTTGAATGGTAACGGAGGGCGCTTGCGGCCTTTCCTGCTGCCAGAATCACCATACCACGGCGTTGTTTTGCCAGCCCTTCACCCAGAGTTACCGACTGAATACGGTTAATCTGCGTTAGCTGTTCAAAGATATTCGCTGTGTCGCTTGCATCAAGCGTGAACTGCGTTTTAGCACCACCTGCAAGGAAATCTAAGTTTCCCTGATCGGTGTAGTCGCTGTCCTGTTTCAGCTCCAACAGGGCTTCACAAAGTGCAAGCTCGATACTGTTTTGAATCTGACTGTATTGGGCGGCAGAGAAATCAGCCAGTGCCAGCGTAATCTGATCGCCTACATCTGGAATTTGACGGCTGCGGTACTGTTCCAGATCACGCGAGGTTACGGAGTTTAAAGAGTTCACGTAGCGAAGACCATAAAGCTGAGTGCTGAACTCTGGACGGCGTGCCGTACCCCAGGCGCTTTGTGCGTAGGCTGGCTGTTCCGGTGCAGTCAGATTATCAGAGATAATGCTGGTATCAATTGCAATGCGGTTTAGCTGGTGATGTTCAATCTTAAATAGATTTAAATTCGAGATGACATTATTGGGGGCAACGCTGATCTCGAAGGGAGAGGCGAAATCATACATTTTCCCAGAAAATAGATCGGTGTAAGACATTATGTTGTTATTCCTTATTATTCTTATGTGGTACGCAGTGCAACAGTGCCATAATCGGCAAAGACATAGCCTTTAGCTAAAAGGGTCGCCACGACAGAAGCGTGATCGAGAGATGTTTCCAGAGCTTCCGCATTCAGAACCACCATTACCGGATTGGCAACAATCAGATATTTATCCCCTGCTTTCGCTGGTTCTACGAGTACATACGCAATTGAGCCAGTGCTTGCGGCTGATTCGCCGTCTTCGTCCACCACAGCCCCGACAGGGAGATCGGTAGAGATACCAGCATCCAGTTTGATTAAAGAATCCTGCAAAATACCATCTGCTACGTAGCAAACCACTGATGCTCGGATTAGGTCGTTAAATGACATTGTGTTATCAGTCCTTATTCTTTGCCGCTAATGCTGATAACTTGTCTTTCAATCCGTAGGATGTATCTTTATTAGCTGCTTTGGTTTTAAATAAACGTTCAGTTTCTTTGATTAGCTCTTCTTTAGAAATGTTAAGTAGCTTAGAAACTGCCGTAATAGTTTCATCAGAGAGTGTCAAACTCTCACCTTTATTCATCAGAAACATTGTCGTTTCCTCGTATTTATAACGTTTTTGTTACTGTGGGTAAAAAGAAAGCGGCAATAAAGCCGCTTCTTTGGGATAGCTGGAAATCTTATAAACCAGCCTGGGGATCATTCCGTGTCGTTGCAAAACACGCTTAGGATGAATGTTCGCCTATTGGAATTTCTTATCACTACCAAGCCTTTCGACTTAATAATTAATAAGGAGACAATACAACTCGACTAAAGAAAAAATGTTCCAGTGTCTGAATTCTCTGTATTGTCTGACAACTGCGCATTATAAAGACGTATAACGATTTCAGTTGTAAAGAGCGGGATTGCTCTTCTATAAAATCACTCGTTGTGAATTACTACCCTTAGAAGGTGTTCTCCACCGGATATCCCCTATTCATTGAGAAGAGGCAATAAATAAGGCAGTGGAGATCCCTTGTTAGAAACAAACGAAACGTAGCAATAAAGGACACAACCAAAAATCAAGAAGGAATGATTTTAGAGAAGAGGGCTACCCTACAAGGGAGGAGTAGCCATCTATGGGAGAAGTGATTCGAATACTATCCCTACTTCTTATTCTATAACATTTCTGTTAATTTGTCAATACCAAAATCGACATTTTATTCACTTTCTTTGCATTTTTATTCAAATTCACTTACTGCGTATTTCTCGGCAATGGCTCCTGCCAGTTCCGCAAGTTCGGCGGTGATGTATTGCAGGGAGCAAGCAAGCTCTTCAAGGTCATTCGCAATGCGCCACGCCTGATCCACGGTGACGGTATCCCCGTTCATCTGCACCAGGTGCTCTACAGCAGCGCTCCAGTGTTCAAGGGCGGTGATTGCCTGCTCGGTGTATTGCAGCGCTTCCAGGAGCGCGGAGGGCGTTCTCTCACGCCACGCCTTATTAACAAGCCGCAGGGCTGGTAGATGCCAGATATCGTGGAAAGAGTTAATAAGGGTGTTCACGATGTTCACGGTGTCCATAGTGTTAAGAGTCATAATGTTCCTTGGTATCAAATAGGGTGTCAAAGTCGCGGGTTAAATTGTTAAGGTGATTAACCGAAAGCCAGCCGCAATAATGTTCGTATGAGGAGAAATTAAGAATTTGCCATTTGTGAAGATTTGAAGAATCCACATTAAAGATTTTCATCTTCCTGGGTTTCCAGAATGCACCAGGGCAGCTATTGAGAATATCCTGTAATGCGCCCATCTCGTCAGGAGACATTGCAGGGCTATTCTCTTCAATTATTGTAGTTTGCCATTCACCAGGAACAGAATTGTATTCCTTCGAAAGGCGAGATAGATTTTGAAAATCAGATGTTCGTAATAATGATTGTGCGTTTCGTTCAAATTTTGTAACTACGTTACGTTTTCTTTTTCCCATTCATTCCTCGTAGAGGGAAACTTCCGTGTTTTCTCGTTAATGTCCATACTGCGTAAAATGCAAATAACCAATACATAGCGATGATCATAAAAGTTTCCCTATTGTGAGTTTTAGAAATTAGAGTAGATAAATTCTACATTGTCTCGTTCGATGTGTTTCAGCGTGAATGATAAATAGCTACTTTCATCATCTATCTCAATCACACCAATGTTGCGCAGCGCACGAAGCCAGAACCTGATCCCGTGATCACTTACACCGGATTTATCAGATAGCTCTCCGTAAGAAATGCGAGTCCTACGTCCTTTCCAGAACCAAACCAAGGCATGGTAAACGCCCTTCCCGCTATCGTTGATCTGTATCTGGTTTGTGTTGTTCAGTTTTATGTATTGTATCAATTAGTCCTCCTGATTAGTTCCAGTGGCGTTGTATTGTGGCGATCCCTTTCTTCATTAGTTCAGCCGTTTGTCTTTGGGTCAATCCTTTGGATTTGTGTTCCTGTACTTCTTTACGGGTGTTGTTACCTTTAACTTTCTTTCTCACTTTCCCAAATTTCAGACATTCAATCTTTGCTCCAGGGAAATAATGCTCTTTGATGTATTCAGCAGTTGCCAGATCAGGTACTACGAACACCAGAGGGTGATCAGTGTCAGCATTACGGATAGATGTACGACTAATAAACTGGTAGCACCGTTCATAATTCATCGCGGAGCGTTGCTTATGTTCAAATTCTTCAACATTCCAGCCGTTAAGCTCCGCATACTGCCGCCATTTACCTTGGAAATCTTTATCAAGATTACTGCAACCAAGAAACGCTGCATTGTGTATGTGCTGGTAATGGTTCAGGCCATAGGAAGCCATTGAAACACGGATACCACGGGAAGCATCGGTAAGAATTTCATCCCCTATCGTAGTAAACTGACACAGGGATTTATCTCTGTTGGTAGCGAAGATAAATTCACCAGGCACGCGCTGGATGATTTCCTGGAGATGTTCGTGAAACACTTCCTGTAATGCTGACAAGGTGCATCTGTTTTCACATACGGCGACCAGGGAGATCGGTACACGCTTATGTTTACGTCTTTCAAGTGGCGGCTGTAAATCTTCACCAGCTTCCTCAACTTCGTATTTCGTCAGATGTTCAGCAGCCCAGACAAACAAACTTCGAGAAGAGCCAGCACCTAAGAGTGTAAGTTGTTCAGCCCATTCTACAGATCTGATAATTGGTGAAGCAGTGAAGGCAAACAGGTGTTTATTCTCTTCGTAGAGAAGTCCAGCACCCTGCATAATCGCCCAGAGCAGGCGCTTTAACTCAGCACCATTCGCCTCTGTTTCGTGCCAATAGTCGTAGAAATCTTCACGCTTATCCTCACTCAGGAATAACAATCCGTCCCGCTCTTCCAGCCAATCCAGGAATGGGAAATTTTGTTCCGTCCGTTTGGTATGCTGCACTTTGATGTAAGCGCCAAACATTGCATCAGGGATTTCATCAACAAAGATACTGAAATTACGGAGAAGGTTTTGAAGTTCCGTTTCAAGCGCTGCACGATAGCAGTAATGAATGAAACATTGATGTGTACAGATAATAACCGAATGCTGGAAATCGTATTCCAAGGTGGAAATTAGGTGTCTTACCGCTTCTGTTTCGGTGTCCACATGGAAACTCTTCACCCGTCTGTCTTTTAGTTCTTCCCTCACCTGTCCACATAATTCATGTGTTGGCATCACGAGAAGATAACGAGGGGGAATTGCTTCGGAGTTTGTTAATAAACTTGATTTGATGTAGTGCTGTAACGTGGTGGATTTTCCAGATCCGCAAATTGCATCAACGAATTTTACTACTTTTCTTCTTTGGTTCATTGGTTTCCTCTTTGTTAAGGACTGTTGTTATTAATTCGCTCACCAGTGCGGCGGCGGCTTTATTTTCACGATTAGCCCGATTGATCAGAGCCTCGTAAGTTTCAGGGGTGAAGTTAATCTTCATTCTTTGGAATCCTTCTTAAATTCATCAAAACGGGATAATGCTTCTTTAAACATCTGTTCACGTTCGAAATACTTTCGTTTTCTGGCTACGTACATAGATGCGTAGATTAAATCTCTTGTGGCTTTACCACTCACCAGTTCATAAAACACCTGGTCACTACTGAAATACTTCAATAACTACCTCCTTCGGATTTTGGATGCAAAAAGCCCCAGGCAGTTACCCCGCCCAGGGCTGAAAAGTTCAGAAGGTTTTCTCCCCTTCATACTTACCATAATACACTATTTTAATAACGTTTGTCAACCCCTGCCACAAAATAAATTTGTCGTCAACAATTTTTTCATAATAGGATAAGACGGCTTCTCAAGGAAGGGTATCATTTCCGGCTCTTCATGCAAGTGAGCCGATCTTGTAGCTACGCTACATTGCACAATTAACCTGTTAACACATCATTTTAATGATAAGCCCTTTTACATAATTTTGATGTGTTGAGATCGTAGGCTCACAATGAACCAGCGATCAGCGGGTGAATGTCGCATGAAAAAGTATCTGCTCATGATCATCCTGCACAATGATGTATGTTCGAGGAATACGAGAACATAAGAGAGATAATTAATAACCTTAATTTAATTAAGGGTAGTTAGTAGTTGGTTTGTGTCAGTGAGTGAAGCGAACATGACAAGTTTCTCTACAGGAAAACCTCTTCTCAACAATAACTTTCAGTAGAGGTTACTTTCCTGTATAGCTATCTCCCATGCGCGTGATCAGCGCATACCAAATTGTACAGTCCACTTTATGGAGAATTAACCCTCCATCAATCCTGATTACGTGTTAATAGCGAATACTCGCCTCCATAGCGCCGGAAAAATCCCACGCTAATTACATTCTAAATACCCGCTAAACCCCAGGTAAAGCGATGCTTAATCTATTCTAAATAACCCGCCTGTAACGTTCTCTGAGCGCCTTTCTCACTTTCGAAGTATCTTTCATCACTTATACGAAAGCCTTGCGCCGTGCGGCTCACAGCGATCATTGTCCACAATGTACACTTTCATGATAGGTGCAATATGCTTAAAGACTTTTTGTGTTCTATCAAATTTATTTTAATCGCGATTATTCCATGCCGAAACCTTCCAATTCATTAGCATTCTAATCATTTCTTGGTGCAATCAACTCAGGTGAGAATTATTATCATCTATCGTGCGATATCGCCCAGCTTCGATACACTTTCGTAAAGTGTATTTTGTAACTATTTGATTTTATTCAATCAGTACACTTTTCCATCACTTCGCCGTGCAAACAGGGGTAACTCCCCGTCATCGAAAATAAATTTCTTGACATAACCACCGTTTCATGAATCATTTATGAAATTACATTTATTGTTATTTTTCAATCAGTTACAGATATTCGGTGCTGACGGACAGCAGAATTGGGGCGGCCTTGATCACGCCGTTAAGCAACTCAAGCAACCGCGCATACCTTTTGATCATTTCGTGCTCTTCATAAACAAATGTATCGTGCAACATATTGAAAATGATCAATTTCTGATCAATTATGATTTCAACGAAACGAACAAGAGGAGGGATAAAGAATGGAAGGTATCGCAGTTGCGCTTAAAAGCGCGGAGGACGTGAAAGCAGTGGCGGCAGAGCTACGACGCAATACCAGAACAAACCTGTTCTACTGTGCATGGGTGATGCAGTATGAGAGCGCATTACGTATCTCTGACCTGTTAACCCTCACCTGGTCACAATTCAGTGCAGGGAAAACGCATATCGAGGTGAAACAGCAGAAATCTAAACGAAAGGCAGATCCTAATAAGAAGGTGAAACCGCTCCGTATCAAGATTACTGACACCATGCGGAAAATCGTAGAGATGCGGAGAGAGGAACAATCCACTATGCCTGTGAAGACGGATTTCATCTTTAGCAAAGGCGATCTCCGTAGCAGAGGCAACGCCGTAACTCGTAACACTGTGTTCACTGAGTTCAGCAAGATCGGGCGTAGAGTGGGATTCTCTAACGTAGGGTGTCATACCCCGCGAAAATCAAAAGGGCGAATTTTATTCAGTGCAGGTGTGCCGGTTGAACAGATCGCCCTTCTCCTGGGTCATGCTGATCCACGGTCAACGCTCTTTTATATTGGTTACACGCTCGAAGTAGGCGACGAATTGACAGAGGAGTTTAGCCTTGAAATCTAAATATCTTGTGCTGACGCTGGCACTACTGCCAGCCCTGGCAAATGCCGGACAAATAACCCTTGTTCTTAGTGACGAACAGGAAACAGACAACGCGCGGATTTGCGTTTATAGCAACGCCAATTATACAGAGACAGTGACGATCAGACCGTCGCAGCAATGCCGCTACACAATGACCTTTGAAGAGGAGTAATGAGTATGGAGATTATAGAGATGAACGAACACACAACCGCTTTCAGCCCTATTAAGAGCGAAGAAGAATTGAAATTCGCCGTAGCATTTTTGGACATGTGGCAGAGAAGCCAGGAGCACGGCGTGAACTTTGAACAGGTGTTGAAAGATGCAATTCAACAAGCAACACCGAACGAGGATCGTAAATGGGTGAGTATCAAATGACTAACAGTTACGGATTGAAAACGCCTGAACAATGGCAACAAGAAAGTATTCTTGCCCTGCTGTTTCATTACGACCACGTAGAAGCCTGTTTCATGGCAGATGCAATCAAGGTGTTACCAGAAGATCACGACGTGAACAGAGCGGAGGAGTATTTAGAAAGCCTGATAGAATGGCTGGCTGGTAACACGGACGAAAGCGAAATGAGAAAGGCTATCGAGTGTTACAGCGTCAAAGGCAGCGAAGAGCAAACAGAATTTTTCTTAGGTGCAATTCTCGGAGATGAGTATTGAAAAAGGAAGAAGAGCTAATCACCAGCTTTATCTGGTGTGGTGCTACGGTGTGCGTTTATACGCAGGTAGTGAAGTTTGCAGGGACGACGATACAGCGTCATCTGTTACCGAGAAATTTACGCAATGCTGTTAATAGTGCTGTGCAGGATGCTGAGAACATCCCACACAGCGATCCGACAAACAACAAACCACCACGGAGAGTTAGTAATGTCAGACCATCAGATCATAACAATGAGCCTTCGATTACTGCAAGGGGAAAGCAGGTACGCCAGTACAGGAAAGGCTGATATACGTATTCGTGTTCCGGCGATGAAAGGTAGCCAACTGAAAGCCTTGCTTGATTACATACGCGCGTTGAAGTGAAGAAGCGGGGGGCGAGTTGCCCCCTGACCTTATGCCTTGATTAGCCATTTAGGAGGGATTTCGAGCCATTTCTGACTCTCTTCATCGTAGAAAAATACATCATCTACACCGTGTTCAATCAGATTCACTGGTTTCTCACCTATCGGGAGAGACAACTCCTCAATAAGAACAGCCAAAACACTATTCACCTGATCATTGCCATCCCAGGCAACATTTTTTTCCATGTGTTTTCCATGAAATCCATAGCGGATACGTAACTGCTTGTTGGTCATTACCATCCCCCTACTGTTTGCATTGTCTTGGTACATTGATTCAACAAAATCTCGTTGCTCTCCAGTCAAGGCGAGTATCTCCAACAAAAGAGTTAACTCCCTTCGTATTGATTCCTTATCTGACATACCCACCCTTGAGTGATTAAGATTAATCTCAGGTTATACAGGGTGCAAAAATTGTGCAACTAACAGATTTTGGACAATAGAAGCCTAATGCCCGTTGGTGGTAAGACAACACGCGGAGCCGTTAGGCGACAACATCAGGGATATGTCAGACAGTGAAGTTTATCAGGATGACCATGTACCCGAAGGAGCGAGGCCGAACCGCTGGCAGAGCCTACATATCGTTTGTAGGTACGAACACCACCATAAACCTGTTTATTCCCTGCAACGTCATCGCGACGTGTGGCATGTGGGAGCATCGGCAAAAAATGCGCTTCACTGTAAGGTTATGAGAAGTGCGATCCGTCGCTGCCTGGTGTAGGCTTTGCGTTCATTGTTGGGCTATCGCGGTAAGAACTTGAAACCACCGCCGACGATTGGCTACACTCTCATTTCACCGAGTAACCATTCGTGACAAGTGTCAAAGTAGTGAACTATGGTAGAACGCCTAAGCATGTTAGTAAGCACTACTGCGTAACATGCTGAAAGAACCGGAGTTTTTCGAACGGTTCCACAAGGGGAGAGTTCTGGAGCGGGCGAAGGGAGTAGAACAAACCACAACAAAGCCATATTTCAAGCCATTTCATGAGTTTTTATTTTCACACCTATACACATTCCTATACACATTTATCTCTCGCTAGGGCTGTTCGTAGGCGCTTTCCTTCTCCATTGATGGCTTAAACTTCACGGCCACAATCTTGCCGCCGCACATCTTATTGTATGATACTTCTATCCCACAATAAGGAATCAGCCAGCCATGAGAATGACCAGCCGTAAAAAGATGATACTCAGCTACTTTGAGCCGGATAACCTCGAATGGGTGACGGGTGAGATTGGCGCTCCGCCACTCGATGTGTCGGGCGTGGCCTACCTGCTTCACGGCATGGTGTCGTTCGATAAGCGCCACCAGCTCGAATCCACCCGGCGAACTCTTGAAAGCATGGTTGATAATGGGTTGCTTGAGCGGGTGACAGTGTATGAATCGCGGCAGGTAAAGCGTGGCGGTGAAACCAGCGCTACGGTCGTGCGCTACGGTTTACCGGGACAGTGTGCCGTTGTGCGAGATAGTGGCGGCGCTGATAACGCAATATCAGGCGAATACATGCGGGTCAGTTAAGAGCCTGCAATCTGTCGTTAATGTTGTTCAGGTCGTAAACCCGGCGTTCAATATCCAGCATCAGGAAATTGCGGATCTCGGCTTGTTCAGGATTATCAGATTCTCTGGCCTGTAAGAGCAATTCATTGTAACCATGCAATCCCCCCGAATTTTCCGCCGGGGTAGTCCCCCTCCCACGCAAACAGCTAACAGGCTGGATACTGGTATCATGGGTTTGCTTCTCCAGCACAATAAGACAATCCCACCAGTCGCCAAAGTCATACGTGTAAACCAGCTTGTCACCCTCATTCTGGATCGCCGCCCATAGTGGCGTGATTGCCGCATTACCCATGCTTTCACCCTCACCCCATACGCGATACTCGCTACCTAGATCACCTTTACGGCCTTTCTCGAACATATACAGATGTTCGTCATTCCAGCCAAAAGCCAACTGGATCACCGCGTGAAGTTCACTAAAGGGGATTTGCTCTGGAACCAGCACACGCCGCCATATAGGTGGTTTGCTGTCTCGGATGGTTATCTTTAGCTGGTACATGCAAATCCTGAATAAATGCGAATCGGAAGGATAACGATACTGACGCACTCACAATTCTGTAAAGGTGAATAAAGGAAATTTGCTTAATACGCATAAGTTACATGCGGAATAATCCCGTATCTACCTGCGCGGCGCTGGCTTCCTCCACTGGTAGGCGGGTGATCGCATCATCTCCCCGAACCGTTTGCGCCGGGCTGTATCAGCTTCAATAATGCGCTCCATTTCCCGAACCTCTGCCGGGGTAAGCTGGCGGCCTTCATGCTCCAGTTTAGCGGCTGTCAGTGCTGCTATCTCCTGTGGTGTCACTATGGCAGCTCCTGCTATGGTGGGTAACTGGCTGATTTTACATAATTATGTCAGAAAACCAGAATATCGCTACAACTCCAGCCCTATAGCTCGCGCCGCTTTCCCCGCCTTACGCTCAATCACGCCCGTGATTCTATCTACTACCGGACTGAATGCCTGCCAGTAAGCCACCTCCATTGCTGACAACTCTGCCCGCTTCCTGTCAAACGTAGCCCAGCGCATCCCCTTTGGCTTCGGGAACATGCGAATGTCATTAAACAGATTATTGGCAAGGTCATTGTTGCCCCAAATCGCGTATCGCTGCTGGCGTATCTTCATGCGCATCCTGTCCAGTCTGTCGGCACTCTGGCTTTTATAGTGAAGTTTCCAGCACGCCCGGCAGCCAATATCTTTTCTGCCGATATACAGCTTTGCAGCCCGATTCATACAGTGGGGGCAAACGTACCATTCCCGCACACCATACCCTGCCTGTGTGGTCGTGGAGCGAATCGCCCGCGTCACGCCGTTGATTGTCATGGCGTAGCTGTCGGCTTGCCGGAAGGTATACAACGTTCCGCTTTCGGTCTGGGTATAAAGCTGCGTACCCGGTTCAGCATCCGCCAGCCTGCTACGCATGTTCGCAAGGAATGGCAACCCTATACGGGGCAGGTCGGTCGTATAGCTGCGCGTTCTGTCTCTCACTACGTGAATTTCCTCGCAAAATGAATACGAAATAATATGAGTATTTTAGTGCAAATCACGCATCACTTCTGCGAAATGGCTCCGGTAAACTCCAGCGGTGGTTCGGGTTGAAGCCTGATTCTGAAAAGTAACCACTCTGCTTTTTTTGTTTGTCATGCAAACTGACTGGATAACGTGCGGCAATGGCATATGAGGGGGATCGGCGCATGGATGGTACGCACGCTGAATGCGCAGTTTTGCCGCGTACCTGACTGCGCACCATGCACCGTGTTTTGGGATGGGTTAGTTAGCCAATATTGCTTTAGCCCTTTGCTGGAGAGGCTTTTCTGTCGATCCCTCACCGCAATCCTTCCAGAACAATCCAAATTTCGTGAGCTTTTCGTCGCCTACCTGACTGCGTACTGCGAACCAGTGGCGCGAACCTGAATATTTTGGACGGCCTAAATCACGATCAGGCGTCTAGCCCGCCGCTGGTGCGGATCTCGATTTATTCGGCGGTCCAATCCGTCAAGAACAGTCTAATATTTTGTAGCCCTTTCATGGGGCAGGAGGCGTAAGGCAATAAAAAAGCTGGCGGTAACATCCCTGCCAGCTTTTTTAACTATCTCCTTGGAGGCAATATCCCTTTCGGCCTCTGTTGGTTAAACATCTCATCCAGGGCCGCTTTTCTCCCAACTTTATACATTCGGGATTCAATCTGCCGTAAATTTTCCTCTGTAATGCCATTTGTCGTGTGAATAGTCACATTCATCTGCTGGTGAATGACTGCGCCACCGCCTCCCTGCATATCCCGGTTGCTAATCACCCGACCATTGTCACCCGGTATCATGTACTGGTTTCCGTTCTTCGCCTGGAATATCTCAGGCTTACCGTGTTCACCAACGCGATACATTGAGCTGCCATTTACTGGCCCACCGTTGTAACGAGCACCACCAAACAGCCCAACCATTGCAGGAATAGCAGCCGACATAGCCGCCATGCCGATAGTTGACGCCTGCCCCATCGTGGCGATGTTTGTAGCTGCCGCTGCTGGAGCCATAGAAGCCGTAATACTCGCACCTGTTGCCGCGGCGCTTGTTGCGGCGGTAGCGTTAGCAGACTGAGCCATCACCGCGCTTTTAACGTACTCCATCCCCATCTGTACCAGACTGCCAACAACACTGTTTAGGATTGTAGTGCCGATGTTAGCGAAGGATTCTTGCAGGCTTTGAGTGCCGTTAATAAGACCGGTAATGGCGCTACTGGCCCCACTTTGCAGACCATCCAGAGATGATGCCAGCAACTCGTTAGCCTGGCTTTGATTGCGGAAAATTTCCCACTGCGCCTCAATGCGCTGCTGTTCGTATTCGGTATCAGCGGCGTTCTTTAATGCAAGTGCGTTTTGGTGTGCAATTACTCCCTGCTGCTCAAATTGTTGGATAAGCGCCAGTTCCTGCGCGTGCTGATTGGCTAATTGCTGGACAGGATCAACCATTCCGGCTGATTCCTCCTGCGGAGTAACCACCTGTTGAGCGCGGATTTTAGCCAAATTAGCCTGGTGCTGCTGCTCCATCGCGATAGACGCAGCGTCGTATTGCTCCCGGGTGATCTTTTTCGCATTAAGCGCCGCTTTTAAATCACTAACATCCTTCTGGTAGGAGGCGTTTTCTCTCGTTTCAGGGATTAACTTCTCAGCAGCGGCCTGTGCTTTTAACGCATTAACAGTATCCCACCTTTCCGCTGCATATTTTCCAGCAAGAGCAATATCCTCCGGCGTAGCGCCTTTACCGAGTGATTGCTGCTCATTTAGTATGGCTTGCTCCCGACTGAGTTCCTTTGTCGAACCGGCAGCCAGTTCTGCCTGTTGTTTTAGTCTCTCCAGTTTTTGAGCTATAGATTCAGCCTGTGCTGCGCCTTTCTTTTGTGTGGACTGGAGATTTTTCTGTGACTGCGTATTCCGGTATGTCGCTGCGGCATCATCTTCCATGCGTTTTGCGTGAGGATCGTCTTTCGCAAATCCGGCATCTTCAGCAGCATATTGCGCCTGCAATCGTGCGCGCGCTTCCCCCTGCAGCTTTGAAAGCGCAAGGTTACGCTGAGACTGCTTGATGAGGTTCTTCTGGCCGGCAGTCAGAAGATCCATTTCGCTATTCATTCCAGCCAAATTAACTTTCGCCATTCCCGCGGCGCTGACTAATTCTGTAAGGGGCTTCAAAAACGTAGCGATTGCGCTGGCACCACTATCGGAGGAGCTTTTGGTATTTTGTAATTCAATAACCAGCCTTTGAAGTGCTTCAGGCGTTCGGGTCCTTTGCACCTCGTCCATCTGCTTAACCAGTTTAAATGCGGCCTGCTCCGATATCCCAAACTTGCTCGCAACTGAGCCCACTGTATTCCCAATACTGTTCGCCGTAGCCTCGAATGCCTGACCAGCTCCGTACGCCTGCTTCATTGCCTCGGAATAGTCATCGGTAGTAATTTCAAGCGCCGCAAGCCGATCACTAAATCCCTGAATTGACGCATACCCACCCGAAAAAGCGCTTAATGCCTTGTCGCCAAAGTTGATTACAGACGCTGCTGCGTCACCTATAGCCTTTGGTATTTTAGAAACAGCGACGTTGTACTCAATAATGGCTTGATTACGGAGGATAGTGGCTGCTTCTGCATTTGTTTTAGCCAACATCGCGTATTTATCAGATAGGGCAGCCACTCCGTTTTGAGAGATATTAATTACCCGATCCATCGCCTCCGTCGCATCTTTAAGGGCTTCCATGGCATTTTTACCGCCACTTAACGATGTAATCAGCGTCCCGGCAATTACCGAGCTAAGCGCAATCACTGCGCCCAGCACAGCCCCGCCCGGACCAAATGCGCCGGCCAGTTGAGAACCCTGCTGACTAAATGCCACCAACGCGGATTGCCCACCCTGAACCTGCACAATAAAATCCTGTACCTGATAACCCGCCTGCTGCATGGTGGATTTCCAGTTTTTAGTACCCTTTGCACCTGCTTCAGTACCGTTCTTCATGTCATACAGACGGCCAGTCAGATCGGCGATGGTCTTTTTCTCTGCTTCCGTAGCGTTGGAACCGGCACGAAGCTGGGCGGCAAGAATAGCAGCACCTCTGGCGCTACCTTCCTGTTGTTCTTCCAGAATTGCCAGTTGATTACCCAGCGATTCAATTATGGACTCCGCCCGGCTAAATTCAGAACTGGCCCCACTGACGCCAGAACGAGACTCAAGGATAGCCCGCGTCAGTGAGTTGATATTGGTATTTAGCTTGCCAATGGCACCCTCTACGGCGGCAACATTCTTAGCCATACCACCAGCGGCGCTACTGGTATCATCAATAGCCGATCCAGCCTGCTTGAGCGTATCGCCAAGGTTATCCGCTGCTTTGTCCGCGCCGTCAAAAGATGACTGTAGTTGTGAAAGGAATTTATCGACCTGCTTATTGGCCTTAAGCAGTTGGTCTGTTTCGGCTTTGATGATGTATACAACTGATCCGGCGTCCATTATTTCCCCTTAGTGAACCACACGTTTATTGCTACCCATCAGGCCATTCCTGATCATACTTTCCATCACCAGAACACCACGCTCCGTCAAGCGATATTCACGTCCGGTAATATCAATTAGTCGTAGCAGCAATTTATAAGCCGCTGCCTCTTTGTCGGCGTCATCACGCACAGCAGAGATAACATTGTCCACCAGCCCGGATGACAGACGGTGTGGTACTACCTGCCCCGATACACCGTTATATTCAACGGTATTGCCGCCAGTCTCTCGCTTCAAATCACGGGTATACGTTTCTGCAATTGTATCCGCCAGTCGCGTTAACTGTTCCATTAAGCCTCCTTCAGCATATTCAGGGCGCGATCCATAATCTGACGCGCGATAACATGGATTGATGGGGCAAGGCCTAGTGGGGATTTTCTTCGCTCCTGCTCCTGTAGCGCTTTAAGCTTATCGATTTGATTACGACTGAGCAGGACTGGTTTTACTGATGGTGTTGCCATTTTAGTTCCTCCTGATATTTATACAGTAATTATACTTGCATAATCAGCAACATCTAATGGCTATATTGCGTATTTTGAAATGATTATTTAATGCTCACGATCGAATTTATTGATGTGTAGACCATAAAAAACCCCGACAGAGCGGGGCTTATTACAGCGCTTGTATGTTTGTTAATTGCAGTGCGTGTTGTACAAAGCGTCCTGCCTGGACATCTCGGTATCAGCCAGTAGCGCAGCTAAATCTCCGACATAAGAAATATCATTGGTTTTTATGACATGTCCTCTTACCTTAAAATTGTATGTGTTCTCGTTGCGTACCATGCTTCCATCACCGCACACCCAGCCACTTACAGCTTTATTCGTGTTTTGATGATCTGGTTTGAAAACAAGGCTGCCGTAAGTGAAGGAGGGGGGATCACCCTTATCCATTTCAGCTTTGAACATTTTTATAGCTGTATCAGCCCCACCAGAGGCCGTTTCGTTTTTACTTTCATCGCATCCATAGATTAAAAATATAAACGGCAAACACACCAAAGCTTTTTTCATATCCCTGACCCCAATGTAAATGTGAATAAAGCCTACCAGCGTTTAGCGGAACGGGAAACAGTCCGTGCTAACTGGCTTCCCGTTCCGTTACAACTGTCTAAATAGCTTTGCCCTTCAACCTAAATGCCTCGCCGTTCGGTCTGGCTATTCCCATGCGACGCTGAGTTTCCTTTACTGCTTTATGCAGATCGCCATAATCATCGGTTTTCACTGGCGGGCGCTTCACGTTCGTCAGACACATATCACGCCGTTGCTTTACCCATTCCCGATCATCGTCTTCAGCACAAAGCATCATGACTTCCTGCCAGCGTGTCGCTGCCCTGCGATACAGCCCCTTTGCTTCCAGAGTCTCGGCTTTGCTGTCGTTTACCATGTATATCTCCCTCAGAATGGCGCTTCATTGTCGAATGGTGGGCGCTGGTCGTATTCATCACGGGATGGCTGCTGCGCACGTCTCAGTGCGTCCGTTGCCTGCCCCTGCTGTCCTGCCTTCCCGCCGGGGCGCACCGTTCTTGCGCTGATCACACTGTCGGCAATCACCTGATATCCGGTCTGTGTGCCACCGTCCTGCCCTGTCCACTGGTTCACCTGCATATTGCCCGCCACGCTCACAAGGTCGCCTTTCCGGTGCTTTGCCAGCGCATCGGCCTGCTTTCCAAAAGCAATAACGCCCAGCCAGAAGGTTGACTCTCCCGCCTCTGCCGCATTACAGGGGAGTGACACCGCCAGCCGTGCCATAGCCATGTTGTTACCATTCGTTGTGGTGCGGGTCTGGGGATCTGCCACCAGCCGCCCGTATGCTGAAATTTGTGCTGTCATTGTTACCTCACTGGATTATTAGTTTTGCTAATGACGATTTCTTAACGTGGGACACCTGCCGATTTTTTTTCATAGTAAGCAGAAATAGTGTTGTCTCAGTTGTCTTTGTTGTCTCACGGCGCTACAGGCCGCGCCACGTCTGGATTTGGCCGAGACAACATTGATGGTTTTGTGTTGTCTCACGCAGGGTAAATGTTGTCTCACTGCCAGCCAGGCAAAAAATCACACTTTCCCTATGTTGTCTCAAAACAGCTAAATGTTGTCTCGCTGTTGTCTCAGGAAATGAAATAAAAACCTTATAAATCAATTCAATTTACAAATTGAGACAACAAAGACAACCGAGACAACACTAAAACTACGCATGTGAAAAAAGATTACTCCTCTGGCTGGCCGCTTTCCTCTGCCATAAAGTTGAGCACATAAACGCGGATTTGCCTGCCATCCTCTCGCACACGCCCCTGATAACCTCTGCCGCTGGTCGGCGGGGTGAGCATCCCGACACGTTTAAGTACCTCAGCAAACTGTTTGGCATTGAATCCCCTGGCTATCTCCTGCTCGAAGGTCGCCGGGAAGGTGTAGAAAATTATCGGGTCGCTTTCGTGGTTCCCCTTCTTCCTGTATCCGGCTAAATCACGGATGGGTAAATCACGGGGGTCATAACCCAACGGTGCGTAGCGACTCAGGCCATGCGCATTCAAAAACGCCTCCGTCTGCTCAATAATCTGCTGGTGCTCTTTGTTCCCCGTGCCGAACTCACGCAGCCAAGCGTTGTAACTGTGCTGTATCGCATCACGGCACGTCTGAGCATCCCACCCGGTTACTACCTCGCCCAGCAGCAAAGCAGCCTCCAGAATGGCAAAGCGTGCGGCCACGCGGTGAACCTGCTCGCCATAGTCTGCAGGAATAAGACTGCGCCAGCGGGCTTCACACTCACGCACGGTATCAATGGCCTGCTGCTGGTGGTCTGCCAGCCACCCGATCCACTCCCGCCCGGCAGCGCCGTGATGGTGCTGGTAAGCGTCTTTCAGCGCGTCGGCGTGCTGTTTGCCGTTCTGGTGGTCGTGGAAGCGCACCGCCTTACTCAGCGGGATATTCAGCAGGCGCACCAGTTGCCCGGCTTTGGTCTTGCGTCCGGCGGTGGCTATGAAGGTTTCTAAGTCCATTTCCCCGGTACTGATCGCCACGGTGCGCCAGCGCTTTAAATCCCGGTTGCCGCCTTCCTTCGCCCCCTGCAATTTCCCCACGCCGTTAAACAGCGCGTAAGCAGACTGAGACACGCTTACCGGGTCTGCCCCTTGTCCGACTTCATCCAGTGGCATCAGCCCGTCATTGTGTGCTGCGGCTTCGTTTGCCAGCCCCAGCGCCGTGCCGTACCACGTCAGGCGCAATAAGTCCGGGTTGCCGTACAGACTGCTGGCGACGTTCGCTGTGGTGGTCTTACCCGCGCTCGACTGTTCATAGAAGTGAATCCCGAAACCATCAGCACCCGCCAGCCCGATTAACGGGGCTGCCAGTGCGGCGGCAATGCCTGTCATCATCGCGTAGTTACCGTATGCCAGCCGCGCAACACTGTTACGCCAGCTCTCTGAGGTTCCCGCCACGGTGTACCCGGCAGCGGCAGAACTGCGGCCACTGAATAAAACGGGTTGCGCAGGTGCGCCGATTATCTCCCCATCCGGCATGATGTACGCCCCGCACTGCCAGCCCGTAGCATGAGCAACGCGCCACAGTTCACGCGAGCCGCTGCGCTGTAGCCAGTCGGCAAGGATCGCCCGTAAGCTGCTTTTGGTTGTGACATTAACCCCGCCCGCTTTCAGGGTACGCCAGCCTTCGCGCTCCCCGATATCAGCCAGGGGGATAGCCGCTGTTGTCGGTATGCCTGCGCCAAAGGCCAGCCAGCGCAGTATCAGGTACTGATCCCTATCATCCCGCCCGGTTCCGATAACGTCCATTGGTGAGGACAGCCAGCTTTCATTGTTGATAATCTCGCCGCTTTCCTTGTCCACTTTTGGCGATACCCAGAAAACGCCATCTTTTCGGCTTTCTATACGTGGTTTCAGCGGGTCGCTATCCGTTGCCGTAATTTTGCCGCCCTCAATCGCTTTCAGTTGCACGCTCACGCCTTCCCCCTGCGGCTGGTACATAGAATCGGTAAATGCCGCTGTAGCGGCTTCCAGCCCGTTTTGCTGGTGGTAGTCGTTCCAGTCGGCTTTATAGTCAGTCGGTGGAAGTGATACCCAGCCAGCCACGGATAAAGCGGCTTTCTCTGCCGCTGTCTTCCCGGTGTTCGGCTGGTCGTCGTGATGGTCGTTATCTGCGGCGATGATGATCTGCGCGTCCGGGTGCTTCCGGCGCATCACCTCCGCCACGGGCAGCAGGTTGCCCGCGTCGATTGCTGCCACTGTCAGCGCGTCAGGACGAATTAAGTGACACGTTAGGGCGGTAGCCAGCCCCTCAGCAATTAACACGCTCTGAGGCGCTTCTGGCTCATGTACGGCGTGATATGCCCCGCGCTTTGCCGAACCTGTCAGAAGTCGCTTTTCCCCCTGTGGGTTAATAGTCTGCGCGGCGGTGACTGCGCCGGACTCGTCCACCAGGGCCAGTAATAGCGAACCATCGGGCAGAATGGGGTAATTAAACCCGGTCAGCCCTTTTGATTTCAGGTATTCAGATTCACCATGCGTGACGCTCTGGCGCATTTCACCATACAGACGGGCAAACGTAGCCCGGCGGTGCTCTGCGTCCTCTGCCGCCCGCTGCTGGCGTTCCTGCTCACGCTGCTGGCGGTCAGCTTCCATCTGCTCCCTTCTCTGGCTGGCTGCTTTCTGGTCTGTTTCTGCTGCCCGGTAATCAATACCCAGCACATCAGCGGCGAGCTGCGCCGCCTCCGTGGTGTCGCAGTTGTTCACTTTCTTAATCAGGTCTAAGCCGTCGCCCGCGCCACACTGGTTGCAGATAAAACTACCGCGCCCGTTATCATCGAACCGGAAGCGATCCGCGCCGCCACACGCCGGGCATGGGGCGTGTTTCCGTGGTGAATCGGGAACGTCGATATTCAGGCCGGCCAGCACATGAGGCCAGTTGTTCGCGGCGGCGCTGGTGACTTCGCGGATAAGGTCGATATTACGCATTCTTACCCCCTGCGACGGTCGCGCCCATATCGGCGGTCATGTTGCTCCACGCCTCTAATCCCGCATCAGTCAGCCCGCCAGCATTAACGCATCGTGACAGGTACGCTATCCCGATACTTTCCCACTGAGCCGCCGGGTAATGCTCTTTGATTGCTTCCAGCGCGTAGCCGTCCACAAGGTCGCGCATTCCCTTTGCGCCGCCCAGAATGTTCACACGGACGGACTCGCCGGCCGCATCAATCACGAAATACTCGTCGCCGCTGGTGGCGGTGACGTGGCTATACAGCGCCGCTGCGTACTGATTTGCCAGCGCATTCAGTCGGAAGTTTTTGGTTATCATGTCGCCCCCTCAGTGCGCCGCTGGCATTTCAGGCCAGCCGTTTTCATCCAGATCGGAAATGAAGTGATCGTGTAGCTCTGCCAGCGTTTCACGCCCGAATGGGGTCAGCTCTCCGCGTTCCGCATCCAGCATGGCGCGGTAGAACACAATGGCGTTCTCTGTTCCCTGCTCAACGCCGTAGCGCTCAATCATTGCGCCCTCGATGTTGTTCGCCATCGCCAGCCGTTCAGCAAACGGGTAAACCACCATGCCCGCATTACTATTGGAGTAAATCGCTACCTGCGATGATGTGCCGTCAGCCTCAGTAACCGTGGTGGTGCCGTTCTCGCGCTTCATCTCAGAAACGAACGTCGCAGCAATCAGCCAGCGCCACATAGTGACGTTATGCTGCGCGGTGAAGTCGAACCAGCCACGCGCCCCGCCGTCAGCCACTGCAAGATGCAGGGTAAATCCTTCATCGGGGATTTCGTCATACCTGCCGCTATCGAGATGAGTTACCGCGTCTGAATAGGGAACAAGGCAAACATGCTCATACATTCCGGCATCATTGCGGGTCATGATGTTTACGCCGTGCGGTGTGGCTTCTGCGTGGAACAGGTCGGGATTTCCCGGTTTAATGGTCAGTATATTGCTCATGCTTTGCCCTCCCGATATTCACGCATTACATGGTCAGCCAGCTTGCTTTCAGCCTCGCTCATTGCTTCGGGTACACCGTGTAACAGCGTCAGAATGGAACCAATCAGGCGCGGTAAATCGGGATCTGTTTTATTGGTGGTGCTCTCCAGCCACATGGATAAAACAGCCTGTGCCTGTTCAATCTGGCAGGCAGCATCAATCAGTTGTAACTGGCTCATGCGCTGGCCTCCGCATCAATTCTGGCTATATCGATAATCGTCAGGACTTTACTCAACCAGCAATACACGATAGCGGCTTGTTCATCGTCGAGTTGAGTGACTAAATCGGTCATAACGTGAGCCAGTCCATCGCGGGCGCGGGTCATCCGTTCTGCTGTACGGTCTGCAAGCGTAAAATCATCCGGGTAAGCCTGCTCGCGGGATAACATCGCTTCGGCTTCAAGCTCGGACGGATGGCGGTATAAAGCGTTAATGTTCATGCGGCCACCTCCAGACGGATACGGCCTGCAAAGAAACAGACGTGATCCCGCGCCAGAGTGCGGCGGGCTTCGCGCTCAGTTTCAGCAGCAATGTGATGGATTTTGGCGGTAATTGTCGGCATATCGCGGCGAACGGCTGCGATTAACCAGATGAATCGCGGATTTTGGGTAGGGATAGTAGCCAGCATAGCGGCAGCCTCCTTGATCAGTGGAATATATCCACCACCGAAGAGACCAATCTTGTTGGTGGTGGACTGCGCAGAGTTGGTCTTACCGGTGATCAAGGAACCCGGCGCTTCCGAAGAAGCCCCCGCGCAGCCCACCATAATTTTGTGAGCGATACGGATTATACCCGCATCGTTGAAAAAGAGGTGTACTGAGCTAACGACACAAAAAAAGACGCTAGGCGCGTCGTGTATCGCCTTAATCATTTCCGGGAGACCAATCCCGGCACCAGATTTTGCTGGTGCGCTATAACCATAAACCGGGTTGGCGATAGTCGGCAAGCCCTTTTTTATGGACTCCAGAAACTCACCTTCGCGCACGCGCGTACTTCTCCGAAAACTCCCGCCAGTAGAATGATTTCCCCCTCGCATAGTGATGTCAGAAAAACCTTCCTCGCGTGCGCGTACTGGTGCAAAAAGTCCCGTGCGCGTACTGGTCTCGAAACTCTCCTCGTCACCACGACGAGAAAATGAGGAGCTGGCATTAGCTGGCGCGTTAATGCCAGCTATGACCTTGATGTCAGATAAATCATCAACACTACGCGCACTCATAGAGGCATTCTCTACGATGTCCGAAAAGTACCCTTCGCGCGCGCGCGTACTTGTCGCAAAAGTTCGAGAATCGCTTTGTGGGCTACTGTCAGTGGCTCGCATAATGTCAGGTTTTGACTGGTTCTCAGTGCGAAATACAGACAGGCCAGCCTGCAGAATCCCCTCGCGCGTACTGGTCACGAAAGTCATCATGCAATCACCTCCACGGCCACGCCGGCAGCGGTATAACCCTGGACACGCACACCATCAACACGGTGACGCTTTTTCGTCAGAAAGCGGATGTGATCGGCGTAGACGTACTGCCATTTACCATCGAGCGCAACACGTTTAAACCACGGATGCGGCTTAGATATGGTCTGGACAACTGCCGCGCAAGGCTTGCGCGGCGCGGATTCTGCTGCGACAACCCCCTTATCATTGCCCGTTACACGGTACAGCCAAAAGCGAGCATCCTTTCCGGTCAGTTTGCGAGTGCGCACCGGAACATAACCAGCCTCACGCATCGCCTTACCAAAAGCGGCATCATCCGGGTAATACTGGCGGCGTAGCCCCGTGGGTACGGAAACGGCAAACGCGCGTTTAGTCGGGTACTCCTGCCACTGGTCTACCATCGACAACGGCAGCCCGTTAACGTCCGGCTCTTTGCTGCCAGCCACAGGAAAGCCCTTACTCTGGACGGCGGTCATTGCTTCACCTCCGTGAATTCTTTCGTGAAGCGATCAATAGGCTGCACACACGGGAACTGATAACCCTTGCGATAGAACGTCACCCGGTTGTGCGCTACAGATACGACGGTCACTACCTGCCCGTGCGCGTCACGATAGGTGTGATTTTGCAGAGGGGTGCTGGTGGGCTTAGTCATGGGTTGCCTCCAGACGCTTAGCCAGCCAGCGCTGAGACAGTCGGGTTAATTCACCTTTACGCTGCTCATACTCCATGCCCATATCAATCAGCGTGATATTGGTGCTTTCCAGATAGGCGTGATGCTCCAGTTGCCCGGCATTCATGCTGTCTCGCGGTTCGCCTGTAATGTCGTTAGCCTGCGCCCACTGCTTTGCTGTCATGCCACCCAGAACAATGCGAGCGATCATGTTGCTCTCATTGCTGTAGTGGCGGGGTTGTGTCTGCTTACCCTGTTCAGCGCGGGCGCTTTCCAGTGCTGCACACATCGGTTTAAACAGGCTGGCAGCACCGATGCGAGCTTTAAGCTGGCGGCGATATTGAGCGGCAATCTCTGGCACGCTACGCTGTAGGGCTTCTTCACACTGGATAAAGTAACGGCGAACAGCGCGACCCTGTTCGTTTCGCTCGACCATCGCAACTTCTTTCGCCATGTTCAGCGAGAGAAGGTAATCATGTTCAATCTGTTGGCGATATTTTGCGCTCCCCGAAACGGGTGAGCTCAAATTTTCAACGGTGATGTAATCCACACCAGCGGCAAAATCATACTGACTAATGCGCCCTTTAATCCAGGTTGTGAAGTCTCGGCCCACCCCCATCGCGCGGTGTAATGCTTTGGCGCTCGCAATGTTGGTATCACGCCCGCCAATTTGACCGGAAATAACGGGAACAATAGCGGCAAAGTCATTATTGCTATATTCGCCCAGGCTAACGTTGGATTGTGGGGCGGTCTCCGAATTGAATCGGCTTTTTTCGATAGTCATGTTTTCGGCTCCGTTATGCGGCGTTAAACGCGTCCGGGTAGAGGTTCAGAATGTCGGTAATATCCTGCTGAGATAGCCCGTGATGTTCATTAATGTCGGCGTTATGGTTCACAAGTTGGATCACCTTGAGAACGTCGCTACGGCAAGAAAAGCGGTAGCGCAGGTGTGCGCCGATACCATCCGGGTTTTTCTCGTCGATACGCTCTAGTTGAATATCAAGCTGGCGCTCCAGTTCAGACGCATAATTACGCCCGGATGAAAGACGGCAGTAGCGCAGAATATCATTTTCTGTCCATCCCTCTACGCCAGTGCGCAGCATATAGACGCGGGCGCGGTGTTTCTTTGGGGTACGCTTAGGTACTTGTACCGGGCTGGTGGTCGGCGTAATATCAGACGTGCGAATATCTGAGTTAGCCGCCTGCTGTACGGGGCGGTTTTTCTTTTCCATTACGCCACCTCGCCACGCGACTCAGCGATGCGCTGATTAATCCACTCGTCAATTTCACTTTCAATAAAAGCGATAGAGCGGGAACCAATTTTAATTGCTGCGGGAAAACGTTTCTCGCTCATAAGACGGTATAACCACGCCTTACTATAGCCAGTACGCTTTTGTACCTCGGCAAATCTAATTAATGACTGAGACATATTTACCTCGTAACGTCCATTGCGGTTTACGAGATAGTTACACTAAAAACCATAGTAATATAGGTAGGCATGATTTTGTTGTGTACCCACCCTTGCCGATGAATCAAAAATATTGGGGGGTACTAATAATGGGTAGGTAAAACACACTTATGATGACTAATGCCACGAAAAATCATGTAGAGCACCCACCATTACTCATGAATGGTAGGCACACACTATCCTTTTGATTTTTTTATCCTTCTTCCTATACCTTGCAGACAGGATGGGCGTAAAACAAGGTTCACCGCCTCCGCCATATTTTTACCTGCCCCCCGTTCCGTCAAGTAATCAATTACTTCTTTTTTTGTTGGAGCTGTCTGGGGGTCGTCTTCATCATAAGTTGACCAAAGTTCCTTTATAGCATCCTGAACGAATTCCAAACCTTCACTTTGATGTTCATATTTGGGAAGTAATAGAATGCCACCATCATTTTTCTCCGGAACAACATCAATAACATTTTGATCGGAGATAGTTTCACAACCGAAAGAAATTATTTTATCTGGGGATGGCTTACGTACAAAATCAACGCGCTCATTTTCAACCCACATAAATAGTGAATCACGAGTAATTATTGTTTTATCTTTTGATATGTCATTTTTACGATCAGTTGGCTTAATTTCATAAAATTCTTCACAGCCATTCCATTCATCACCGATCCATCTAACCGAAAGACATTGAACTGGAGTTAACACCCCACGACGGATAGCGCTTATGATCCCTTCGGATATTCCCCAAGCCATTTTCCAGCGTTCATGACGAGTACTTCTAACTCCCTCAAGACCATTTGCATAATCATAGGGGTCAATTCCCGCAAGCAATAACGCAGCCTGGGTAATACTAAACTCCTGTACTGTTTTCCAATGAGATAGATCAGGAAGGTTTTCAACAACAGGCATATGCTACCTCGCGCCCTCTAATTTTGGCGGCTATGCCTCCCCGCAGAGGTATACGGGTTTTCGGTGATCAGCCTAGACATAGCCTATTCTTTGTTCGTCTACAGAAGTCTACCCCGGTATAGAATAACTGTCTATTCGTCCAGTCATGAGGATTTACCAAAACGCCCGTGAACCACGTTTTCACGGTGTTCCAGCGCATCCATATAGTCGGCATACCATTGAAGCATTTCCCGGCGGCCATCGAGATATTGAGCGTGATTGTATGTGCCTCGAATAGAGTTTTTATCGACGTGGGCGAGCTGCGTTTCAATCCATGCGGTGTTATAGCCCTGTTCGTGGAGAATAGTGCTCATAGTGTGGCGGAAGCCGTGGCCTGTTACTCTCCCCGCATACCCGATGCGGCGTATGAGAACATTCATAGCCATTTCGCTCATCGGCTTACTGTGATGAATTCTGCCAGGGAAAATAAACTGATAATGCCCGGTAATTGGCTTTAGCTGTTCCAGAATGGCAATAGCCTGAGCGGATAATGGTACGCAGTGAGGACGGCGCTTTTTCATTCTGGAAGGTGGTACTTCCCATAAGCGCTTTTCAAAATCAATTTCAGCCCACTCCCCTTGCCGTAGTTCACCGGGTCGCAAACCAGTAAGCACCTGCAAGCGCATTGCCAGCTTAACCACAATGCTGCCGCTATAGGTATTCAACGTTCTAAAAAATTCTGGCAATTCTTCGTGTTTCAAAAATGCGTAATGCTCTTTCTTATGCGGGACAAAAGCACTTACGAGATCAGGTGCGGGATTATACTCAGCCCTACCAGTAACGATGGCATAACGCCACACCTCGCCGCAGCGTTGCCGGACTTTACGTAGCTTCTCGGTCGCCCCGCGCTCGTCCAGCCGGGAAAGGACGCCCATCAGTTCCATCGGCTTAATTTCAGCGATAGGACGCCCGCCAATAAACGGAAATACGTCAGTCTCAAACGTCTTCATCATTTCTTCGGCATAACCAGCAGACCAGCGATCAGTGCGCTTTTCGTACCACTCGCGGGCGATAGCTTCAAAGGTATTCCCCCTTTCTTCCTCCCTTACCTGCTTTTCTCTCTTACGTACATCGCTGGGGTTTATGCCTGCTACCACCAGCTTTTTAGCCTCATCGCGTTTCAACCTAGCTTCGGTCAAAGGAATATCAGGATATGTACCAAGTGACAGCATTTTTGGCTTTCCGTCGAAACGATACCGGAAACGCCACCCCTTTGATCCGTTCGGCTCAATGAGTAGAGACAGGCCGCTACCATCATTAAGTGTATAGGGCTTCTCACGTGGCTTAGAGCGCCTGATTTCAAGGTCTGTAAGTGGCATTGTGTATAGTTCCAGAGTGTAGAGCGCGGGCTATACGCATTACTATACACATAGATGTATAGATTTCGGTAGATGAAAGTAGACGTAGAAATAACGAGAATTAGCGCTAAGACTTGTAGTTGGTGGCTTTTGTGGACTTGGGTAGACGTTGAGAAATGTTTGTTTGGAGCGGGCGAAGGGAATCGAACCCTCGTATAGAGCTTGGGAAGCTCTCGTTCTACCATTGAACTACGCCCGCTTTGAGGTGCGTAAGGCATTATAGACCTTACGCCTCTTCATACAAGCCTTTACCCCACTAAGTGGCGATTAAATAATCACTTAGCACTTCGGTTTACTGCCCTGCGCCGGAAGATAACGCTGCGGATCGATGGCCGTGGCCTTATAGCGAATCTGGAAATGCAGCTTCACCGTATCCGTCCCGGTACTGCCCATGGTCGCAATCTTCTGCCCCGCCTTCACGTTCTGGCCATTATTCACCAACATCGTGTCGTTATGCGCATATGCCGTAATGTAGTCCTCACCATGCTTAATCATGATCAGGTTACCGTATCCACGAAGCTGGTTACCGACATAGACCACCTTCCCGGCCCCTGAAGCGTAAACCGGCGTGCCGCGTGCGGCAGCGATATCAATTCCTTTATTGCCCCCTTCCGAGAGCGAGTACGGCGCAACCACTTTTCCGCTTGCAGGCCAGATCCAGCAGCGCTGACCGACCGGCGGCCAGGATGATTTAGGCACCTGATAGGATGGCGTCACTTTGGCTGTTTTACGCGTTGAGGACTTTTTCCCTGAGGAGGAACCGCCGTTAACCTTGAGCTTTTGCCCTATCTCAATGGTATACGGTGGAGAGATATTATTCAGGCGCGCCAGCTCCTTCACGCTGGTCCCCGTGGCACGTGAGATGCGGTAGAGCGTGTCCCCGCGCTTAACGGTATAGACGGCACCGGAATAACTGCCCATATCCGAAGATTTACTCCCCGAGCATCCTGCTACAAGTAGCGTCAGCGTCAGGCAGAAAATGGCAATGATCGGGTTTCTCGTCAGGCTTCCTGCAAACAAAACAGCTCCTCGGTCAGCGTGAATGGCGCACTATGATAGCAGCCCAAACTGATGCGGGTCATGCCCTTTTCCGCTCTGTGGGCCAAACCGTTCGCATAAGAATGCAGTATAATAATTCCGCTGATGGTGCTGAACCATTAAGCATTATGGCACTGGAGCATCAATGAGTATTCAAGAACACGTTATTTTGGTAAATGACCAGGGAAAGGTGATTGGCACTCAGGAGAAGTACGCCGCGCACACGTCACACACCCCGCTTCACCTGGCCTTCTCTTCATGGCTGTTTAACGCTAACGGAGAATGTCTGATTACCCGGCGCGCCTTAAGTAAAAAAGCCTGGCCCGGCGTGTGGACCAACTCCGTTTGCGGACATCCACAGGCCGACGAAGCGACAGAGCAGGCGATTATCCGCCGCTGCCGCTTTGAAGTCGGCGCCGAAATCATAGACATCACTCCCGTTGCCCCGGAGTTCCGCTACCGTGAAGCCGACCCTTCAGGGATCGTTGAAAACGAAATCTGCCCGGTCTATGCCGCACGCGTAACGAATACCCTCGCAATCAATAGCGACGAAGTGATGGAGTATCAGTGGGTGGAGCTGGACGCGCTCTTCCGCGCGCTAGACGCCACACCGTGGGCATTTAGTCCCTGGATGGTGCAGGAAGCGAACACTGCGCGCGAAAAACTCAGCGCTTTTGCGGCGCAATAAAAAAGCCCCGGCGATGAACGCACGGGGCTTTTTTTACGACTTAACGGCTTATTTCACCGGACGCATCGCCGGGAACAGGATCACGTCGCGGATGGTGTGGCTGTTGGTAAACAGCATCACCATACGGTCGATACCAATACCCAGGCCAGCCGTCGGCGGCAGGCCGTGTTCCAGCGCGGTTACGTAGTCTTCGTCGAAGAACATCGCTTCGTCGTCGCCTGCCGCTTTCGCGTTAACCTGATCCTGGAAACGCTGCGCCTGATCTTCTGCATCGTTCAGCTCGCTAAAGCCGTTACCGATTTCGCGGCCACCGATGAAGAATTCGAAGCGGTCAGTGATTTCCGGGTTCTCGTCATTACGACGCGCCAGCGGAGACACTTCCGCCGGGTATTCGGTGATGAAGGTCGGCTGAATCAGGTGCGCTTCGGCCACTTCTTCGAAGATCTCGGTCACGATACGGCCCAGACCCCAGCTCTTCTCAACCTTAATACCGATGCTTTCAGCGATCGCTTTCGCAGAGTCGAAGTTATCCAGATCCGCCATATTGGTTTCCGGACGGTATTTCTTGATCGCTTCGCGCATGGTCAGTTTTTCGAACGGCTTGCCGAAGTCGAACACTTCTTCACCGTAAGGGACCTGCGTGGTGCCCAGAATATCCTGCGCCAGGGTACGGAACAGGGATTCGGTCAGCTCGATCAGATCTTTGTAATCCGCATACGCCATATAGAGTTCCATCATGGTGAACTCTGGGTTATGACGTACGGAAATACCTTCGTTACGGAAGTTACGGTTGATCTCGAACACGCGGTCGAAACCACCGACCACCAGACGCTTCAGGTACAGTTCCGGCGCGATACGCAGGTACATGTCCAGGTCCAGGGCGTTGTGATGGGTGATGAACGGACGGGCAGAGGCACCGCCTGGGATCACCTGCATCATCGGGGTTTCTACTTCCATAAAGTCGCGGTTAACCATGAACTGGCGAATACCGGCCATGATCTGGGAGCGAATTTTGAAGGTCTTACGGGATTCATCATTAGAGATGAGATCCAGGTAGCGCTGACGATAGCGCGCTTCCTGATCCTGCAAACCGTGGAACTTGTCCGGCAGCGGGCGCAGGGCTTTGGTCAGCAGACGCAGTTCGGTACAGTGGATAGACAGTTCACCGGTCTTGGTTTTGAACAGTTTACCTTTAGCGCCCAGGATGTCGCCCAGGTCCCACTTCTTGAACTGCTCGTTGTAGATGCCTTCCGGCAGGTCGTCACGAGAGACATACAGCTGAATGCGGCCGCCAACGTCCTGTAAGGTCACGAAGGAGGCTTTACCCATGATACGACGGGTCATCATGCGGCCCGCCACGGACACTTCAACGTTCAGCGCTTCAAGCTCTTCGTTCTCTTTACCGTCGAAGTCTGCGTGCAGTTGGTCTGAGGTGTGGTCACGACGAAAATCGTTCGGGAACGGCACGCCCTGCTCGCGCAGCGCTGCCAGTTTCTCGCGGCGGGTTTTCAGTTCGTTGTTAAGATCGACTACCGCGTCAGCGCCCTGTGATTGTTGTTCAGACATGTTGGTTCCTCATAACCCTGCTTTCAAACTTGCTTCGATAAATTGATCCAGGCTGCCGTCCAGCACCGCCTGCGTGTTACGGGTTTCAACCCCGGTACGCAGGTCTTTGATGCGGGAGTCATCAAGGACGTAAGAACGGATCTGGCTGCCCCAGCCGATGTCGGACTTGTTGTCTTCCATCGCCTGCTTCTCAGCATTTTTCTTCTGCATCTCCAGCTCATAAAGCTTCGCTTTCATCTGCTTCATGGCCTGGTCTTTGTTCTTATGCTGGGAACGGTCGTTCTGGCACTGTGTTACCAGCCCGGTTGGAATGTGGGTAATACGCACCGCAGATTCCGTACGGTTAACGTGCTGACCGCCCGCGCCGGATGCGCGGTAAACGTCGATGCGCAGGTCCGCCGGGTTGATGTCGATATCGATATCTTCATCCACTTCCGGGTAGACAAACGCGGAGCTGAAGGAGGTGTGGCGACGGCCACCGGAATCGAACGGGCTCTTACGCACCAGGCGGTGAACGCCGGTTTCAGTACGCAGCCAACCGTAGGCGTAATCGCCAATAATCTTAATGGTGACGGACTTGATACCCGCCACTTCACCTTCGGACTCTTCGATAATCTCGGTTTTGAAACCGCGCGCTTCAGCCCAGCGCAGGTACATGCGCATCAGCATGCTGGCCCAGTCCTGCGCTTCGGTACCGCCAGAGCCTGCCTGAATATCGAGATAGCAGTCAGCGCTGTCGTATTCGCCGGAGAACATGCGACGGAATTCCAGCTGCGCCAGCTTCTCTTCCAGCACGTCGAGCTCTGCCACGGCTTCGTTAAAGGTTTCTTCGTCGTCGGCTTCGACAGCCAGCTCCAGCAGCCCAGAAACATCTTCCAGACCCTGCGCCATTTGATCCAGCGTATCTACGATGGCTTCGAGGGAGGAACGTTCTTTACCCAGCGCCTGCGCGCGTTCAGGTTCGTTCCAGACGTCCGGCTGTTCCAGCTCGGCGTTTACTTCTTCGAGACGCTCTTTCTTGGCATCGTAGTCAAAGATACCCCCTAAGAACGTCAGAGCGCTCCGTGAGGTCCTGAATGCGGTTTTTTACCGGATTAATTTCAAACATGGTCTGTTTTCTTTTATGAGCTTGTCAAAATGCGGTGATAAGAGCGGGATTGTACCGAATCCACGCCCTTTTTTATAGAGATTACTGACGCTAAATTGGCCAGATATTGTCGATGATGATCTGAAGGGTGCGGTTACCGCGGAACTCGTTAATATCCAGCTTATAGGCCAGCTCAACCTCGCGCACGCCGTTGTCCGGCCAGATGGAGGTATCAACGTTAAAGGCGATGCCGTCGAGCAGCGGCCCGCCGCCGACCGGTTCCACCATCACTTTGAGATGGCGTTCGCCCACGATGCGCTGTTGCAGCAAACGAAAACGTCCGTCGAAAAGCGGCTCCGGGAACATCTGCCCCCACGGGCCGGCATCGCGCAGCATCTGCGCCACCTCCATGGTCATTTCAGCCGGAGAAAGCTCGCCGTCAGAAACCACTTCACCCTGCAACAGAGACGGATCGATCCACTCGGTGACCAGTTCGCCAAACAGACGCTGGAACTCCTCGAACTTCGCCTCTTCCAGCGACAGGCCTGCCGCCATCGCGTGGCCGCCGAACTTAATCATCAGGTTCGGATGAAGCGTGTCGAGACGCTCCAGCGCATCGCGCATATGCAGCCCCTGAATGGAACGACCGGAGCCTTTCAGCGTGCCGTCCCCGGCGGGGGCGAACGCGATCACCGGGCGGTGGAAACGCTCTTTAATGCGCGACGCCAGAATGCCCACCACGCCCTGGTGCCATTCGGGGTGATACATCGCCAGCCCACCCGGCAGGTTATCGCCGCTGCGCTCCAGCTTTTCGCACAGGGTCAGCGCTTCGGCCTGCATCCCCTGCTCAATCTCTTTACGGGTCTGGTTGAGTGCGTCCAGCTCACTGGCCAGCACGCGCGCTTCGCCGATGTTGTCGCACAGGAGCAGCGCGACGCCAACCGACATATCGTCCAGCCGCCCCGCCGCGTTCAGGCGCGGGCCGAGGGCAAAGCCTAAATCGCTTGCCGCGAGCTTCAGCGGATCGCGGTTGGCAATTTCCAGCAGCGCCTTGATCCCCGGACGGCATTTGCCCGCCCGAATGCGGCTCAAGCCCTGCCAGGTGAGAATACGGTTATTGGTATCGAGCGGCACCACGTCCGCCACGGTTCCCAGCGCCACCAGATCGAGATACTCCGCGAGGTTCGGCACGGCAATCCCGCGCGATTCGAACCAGCCCTTATCACGCAGCAACGTGCGTAACGCCAGCATAAGATAAAACGCCACCCCTACTCCGGCCAGCGATTTCGACGGGAAATGGCAGTCGCGCAGGTTCGGGTTAATGATGGCTTCAGCGTCTGGCAGGGTTTCTCCTGGCAGGTGGTGATCGGTGACCAGTACCGGGATCCCCAGCGCATGGGCATGATCGACCCCCGTATGAGAAGAGATCCCGTTATCCACGGTCATGATCATCTGTGCACCACGGGCATGGGCCTGATCGACCACTTCCGGGCTGAGGCCGTAGCCGTCTTCAAACCGGTTCGGCACCAGGTAAGCCACGTTATCGCAGCCCAGCGCACGCAGGCTGAGTACGCTCAGCGCGGTACTGGTTGCGCCGTCGGCATCGAAATCGCCCACCACGACAATCCGCGTCCCGTCACGGAACGCGTCGTAGAGCATTTCAGTCGCTTTTTCGATGCCACTCAGCGCTTGCCAAGGCAGCATGCCTTTAACGCTGCGCTCAAGATCGCTTGCCGTACGCACGCCACGGCTGGCGTACAACCGCTTTAACAGCAGCGGAAGCGTATCTGGTAAATCCGCGGTTTCAACCGCATCGCGGCGGCGCAGTTTTATCGGGGCTTTCACGCGAATTATTTACCACCCGTCTGTTTCTGGTGTTCGTCGAGGAACGCTTTCATCTCTTTTGGCCCCTGGTAGCCCGGCACCACATAGCCGTTGCTCAGCACAATGGCTGGCGTACCGCTCACGCCAAACTGTACGCCCAGCGCGTAGTGGTTAGCGATGTCGATATCGCAGGAGGCGGGCTTCACGCCTTTACCGTTCATCGCGTCATCAAAGGCCTTGTTGCGGTCTTTCGCACACCAGATCGCTTTCATATCCTGCTCAGGCTGACTCTGCACGCCAGCGCGTGGGAAGGCCAGGTAACGCACGGTAATGCCCAGCGCGTTGTAGTCTTTCATCTCTTCATGCAGCTTGTGGCAGTAGCCGCAGGTGATGTCGGTGAAGACGGTAATGACGTGCTTTTCCTGCGCCGCTTTGTAGACAATCATCTCTTTTTCGAGCGCATTCAGGTTTTTCATCAGTAGCTGGTTGGTGACGTTCACCGGCTGCGCACCGCTCACGTCGTACATTGGCCCCTGAATGATGTGCTTTCCGTCTTCGGTCACGTACAGCACGCCGCTGTTGGTCAGCACCGTTTTCATGCCAGCCACCGGCGCTGGCTGGATCTCGCTGCTGGCGACGCCGAGTTTCGTCAGAGACTGTTTAATGGCGGCATCATCCGCATGGGCAAAACCGGAAACCGAAGCTGCCAGCAGGGTGAACAGCGCTAAAGACTTTTTCATATATGATCCTGTAACAATTCGTCGGCACTCACGCGCGAGGGTGGTGCTGTTGGTGTAGCTGCCGCAGGCGTTCCGTCGCGACATGGGTGTATATTTGCGTCGTTGAAAGATCGCTGTGTCCAAGCAACATCTGCACCACGCGTAAATCCGCGCCGTGGTTTAACAGATGCGTCGCGAAGGCGTGACGCAAAACGTGCGGCGACAGCTTCTCACTGTCAATACCCGCCAGTGTGGCGTAATGTTTAATGCGATGCCAGAACGTTTGTCGCGTCATCTGCTGCGCGCGCTGGCTCGGGAATAATACATCTATGGAGACGCCGTTCAGCAGCCACGGACGCCCGTGTTCCAGATACGTCTCCAGCCAGTAGACCGCCTCTTCACCCAGCGGCACCAGCCGTTCTTTGTTCCCTTTACCGATAACGCGCACCACGCCCTGACGCAGGCTGATATCGCTCATCGTCAGGCCCACCAGTTCAGAAACGCGCAAGCCCGTGGCATACAATAGTTCAAGCATGGCTTTATCGCGTAACTCCAGCGGAAGGTCAACTGCGGGCGACTGTAATAATCTCTCAACTTGCGCTTCGCTGAGATCTTTTGGCAGCCGCTGAGGCAGTTTAGGCGATGCCAGCAGTGCGCTGGGATCATCCGCGCGGATTTTCTCGCGGTAAAGGTGCTGGAACAGGCGGCGCATGGCGCTCAGCAGACGTGCGGAGCTGGTGGCTTTGTACCCCCCTTCCATCCGCTCAGCCAGTAACCCTTGCAGGTCATCGCTTTGTGCGCTTTCAAGCGTCAGCCCCCGGTGCGCCAGCCACTCGACCAGCAGAGTGAGATCCCGACGATAGGCGCTAAGCGTATTTTCAGCGAGGTTTTTCTCCAGCCACAGCGCGTCGAGAAACTGTTCGATGAGTGCGAGATCCTTTTCCACATCAACCCCTATGGTTCTGCAATCTGGCCATTATGCCTGATTGCCATCGGTTTCTGGTACACTACGCGCAAAGTCATAGCAAGAATTGAGATAGTTACGCGATGAATATTGGTCTGTTCTATGGTTCCAGCACCTGCTACACCGAAATGGCGGCGGAGAAAATTCGCGACATTATTGGCCCGGAACTGGTGACGTTGCATAACCTGAAAGATGACGCGGTTGCCTTGATGGAGCAGTACGATGTGCTGATTCTGGGTATCCCTACCTGGGACTTTGGTGAGATTCAGGAAGACTGGGAAGCCATCTGGGATCAGCTCGACTCAGTCAATTTTGAAGGCAAAATCATTGCGATGTACGGCATGGGCGACCAGTTGGGCTACGGGGAGTGGTTCCTTGACGCACTCGGCATGCTGCACGACAAACTGGCGCCAAAGGGCGCGACCTTTATCGGCTACTGGCCTACGGAAGGCTATGAGTTCACCAGTCAAAAACCGATTATTGCCGACGGTCAGCTGTTTGTCGGGCTCGCGCTGGATGAAACCAACCAGTACGATCTTAGCGACGAGCGCCTCCAGAGCTGGTGCGAGCAGATTCTGGGTGAGATGGCCGAGCAGTTCAGCTGATTTACTCCTGCGTCGGCTGTTGCACGATCAACCGGCGCAGATCTCGCCACTCCGCAGGATCCATACTGTCTGCTGCCAGCCACAGTTGCTGGCGACGATTGTCCTCGACCCGACGCAGCCGTAGCATCATCCCGGTGTTGAGCATCCACGGCGTCCCTATCATTTCCCACTCTTTTCCCTGCCAGCGCAGGCGAGAATCCATCAGCAGCTTAATTTCACCCTGACGGGCGTTGATTCGACGCTGGCTGCGCACGCTGTCAAACACTACAAACGACAGCAAAAGCAGCCACAGAGGGGTATAGCTTAGCGGCCACGGCACCAATAACACCATTGCCGCGACCAGACCGTGGAGCAGTAAGGACATCCACTGTGAGCGCCACGAGACGCGAAGATCAGATTGCCACAGGACCACGTTCCTGATTCCGTGTTTGAATTAATTGCACCATCCGTTGCAACTCGGTGTCGGCGGGCTTGCCGTGATTCATCAGCCAGTTGAATAAATCCGGATCGTCGGACTCAAGCAGACGGACAAACAGGCGCTTATCGTCATCGCTTAAGCTGTCGTACTCATACTCGAAGAAAGGCATGATGGAGATATCAAGTTCACGCATGCCGCGACGGCACGCCCAGTGAATACGGGCCTTGTTGTTAATATCCATGTTCTGTTTCCTGCATTACGTTTGGCACAGTCGGTATCCCGTTCGGTATTCATTATTGCTCTTCGGGAACACCTGCTAGTGTAACGTGTTTTTGACCGTTTCTTTACTGGAATATTGCGAACCTCGAGCAGGCTTCCTGAATAATCCTTATAAAGACAGCGGATTACACTATTTTGCGTAGCGCCACGCATAACCGCGTAATGGCACGAATGGCCTGCTGAAAGCGCTTGCATTGAATACAGTCTCTTTTACCATTAGGTATTATCAAAGCGTTAAGCAATTCAGGACATCACTATGGCATTTACACCATTTTCTCCTCGCCAGCCCGCCGCCTCTGCGCGTCTGCCGCTGACGCTGATTACTCTTGATGACTGGGCACTGGCGACACTGACCGGTGCGGACAGCGAAAAATACCTGCAAGGCCAGGTCACGGCGGACGTGGCGCAGTTGACTGAGCACCAGCATCTGCTGGCCGCGCATTGCGATCCAAAAGGAAAAATGTGGAGCAACCTGCGTCTGTTCCGCCGTCAGGACGGATTCGCCTTCATTGAGCGTCGCAGCCTGCGTGACGCCCAGCTTAAAGAGCTGAAAAAATACGCGGTCTTTTCTAAAGTCACCATCGCCCCGGACGATGAACACATTCTGCTGGGGGTAGCGGGTTACCAGGCGCGTGCAGCGCTGAAAAACCTGTTTGCCGAGCTACCGGATGCCGGAAAACAGCTGATCAGCGAGGGAGAAACCTCCATTCTGTGGTTCGAACACCCTGCGGAGCGCTTCCTGCTGGTAACCGACGAAGCATCGGCGGAACGCGTCACTGACGCCCTGCGCGGTGAAGCACAGCTCAACAACAGCCAGCAGTGGCTGGCGCTGAACATCGAAGCGGGCCTGCCGGTTATTGACGCGGTAAACAGCGCGCAGTTTATCCCGCAGGCGACAAACATCCAGGCGCTGGGTGGTATCAGCTTTAAGAAGGGCTGCTACACCGGACAGGAAATGGTGGCGCGTGCGAAATTCCGCGGCGCGAACAAACGTGCCCTGTGGACGCTGGCTGGTCACGCCAGCCGTGTGCCGGAAGCGGGTGAAGATCTCGAGATGAAGATGGGCGAAAACTGGCGCCGTACCGGCACCGTGTTAGCCGCCGTCCAGCTCGATGATGGCCGCCTGCTGGTGCAGGTTGTCATGAATAATGATATGGAGCCCGACAGCGTGTTCCGCGTGCGGGATGATGCAAACACGCTCAGCATTGAGCCGCTGCCGTATTCACTGGAAGATTGATGCTGTATCGCCCGGTGTTGATATTCTCCCTCTCCCTGTGGGCTGAGGGTTCCCCACAAATTAATGCGAGCACTGAGCAATCCCCTCGCCCC
>OKDR01000039.1_pt1 | contig 65783 bp, 68 predicted proteins | sample 1615041 | NCBI WGS metagenome assembly OKDR01 (sample SAMN04436990, study PRJEB24849) | human gut metagenome | biome: human gut; feature: NICU; material: stool | host: Homo sapiens | place: USA: Saint Louis, MO | collected 2013-03-17 | reverse complement strand
CATCGTAATGGCGTAACAAACACCGGAGTTAATTAATGGCTGAACCTGACGAGCGCAGGCCATATCCGCCAGTTAACTTCATCGCCTCCGACAACTGGCAGCCATACACCAGGCTGATTCCTGCAAACGAAGTTCATGAGTGGATAAACCGCCAAATCCTGAGCGATACCGGCAGCATCCATAACCCTGACCACGAACACCTGTTAGAGGCTGATCTCTGCTTCATGTGGGCGTCTGACTCATTCGCGAAGAAAGGGCGTTACGTTCTCGGTCAGGCCGAGCAGGTAATGCTCCGCGCCGGTGGGTGGCAGAAAGCCAGAATGGAACAGCAGATGCATGAATGGTTCGGGCGCATCCCGAAGTTCATCATCACGCTGGCAGCCGATTACTGCTCACAATGCAGTGACCTCGAGTTCTGCGCACTGGTAGAGCATGAGCTTTATCACATTGCCCATGCCACCGATGATTTCGGCGCGCCTAAGTTCAACAAAGAGACCGGGCAGCCAGTGTTAATACTGCGCGGTCACGACGTCGAAGAATTCACTGGTGTCGTACGTCGATACGGTGCAAGCAAAGAAGTTCAGGAGCTCGTTGATGCGGCCAATGCGCCAGCAGAAGTGGCTCACCTCGAAATAGCCAGGTCATGCGGGACGTGCATGTTGAAGCTGGCGTAACGCTTTATTCAGATTGTCATGGAGGTAGCCTGTGGCAGCATTATCGACAGAGGTTAAAGCCTTCATCGTTCAATCACTCGCCTGCTACGAGACCCCGGTAAAAGTCATTGAGCTTGTAAAGGCTGAATATGGCATTGATGTCTCACGGCAGCAGGTGTCGCAATATACGCCAGGCAACGCAATGGCGGCCAAGTTGAGCCAGAAGTGGATTGATCTGTTCAGCGCCACCCGTAAACGATTCCAGAATGAGATCGCCGACATACCGATCGCGAACAAAGCGTACCGGTTACGCGTTCTCGACCGAATGGCGACCAATGCTGAAAAGATGAAGAACTACGGCATGACCTCGCAACTTATCGAGCAGGCCGCCAAAGAAATGGGCGATGCCTACACCAATAAGCACAAGTTTGAACATTCCGGCCCGAATGGTGGTGCCATCCAGACGATCACCATGAGCAAAGAGGAATACAAATCCGCACGGCAGGAGATGATGGAGGATGACGACTGCTGAGCAAAAGGCGTTTGCCCGTAAGGTTGAATGCGAAGAGGACGGGCTCTATTACGCTCGTTACTTCTTCAAGCAGCGCACAGGCGGAAAGATGATAGTCGCGCCTCACCATAAGGTGATTCAGCAAACGCTGGACCGCGTCATTGATGGTGAGATTCAACGCCTGATCATCAACGTTCCGCCTGGCTACACGAAAACGGAACTGGCGACCATCAATATGATGGGCCGAGGGCTGGCGCTGAACTGCCGGGCCCGTTTCATGCACCTGTCCTATTCGCATAACCTGGCGCTGCTGAACTCATCCACTGCGCGCGGCATGATTAAGTCGCAGGCATATCAGTCGATGTGGCCGATGGCGCTGCGCGATGACGCAGACAGCAAAGCGATGTGGTGGACCGAACACGGTGGCGGCGTTTATGCGTCGTCCGCAGCCGGGCAGGTTACAGGCTTCCGTGCCGGACATATGGAACCAGGCTGGCAGGGCGCGCTGATTATCGATGACCCGGTTAAGCCAGATGATGCTTACTCAGAGATCGTCCGCGACGGCGTGAACAACCGTTTCAACGAGACAATCAAATCACGACTGGCGATCGAGACGACGCCGATGATTGTCATCATGCAGCGCATTCACTACCACGACCTGAGTGGTTACCTGCTGCGGGGCGGTAGTGGTGAGAAATGGCATCACCTTAATCTGCCGGTAATTATCGACAACAGTCAGCCATACGCTGCGCAGTACCCTGAAAACACCCACGCTATACCGATTGACCACGGCCTGCCTGATGGCTGGCTCTGGCCTTTCAAACATAACGAATCGCACCGCGTATCGCTGTTTTCTCACCGGCGCACTGCCGAAGCCCAGTATATGCAGAAGCCTCGACGGTTTAATGCTGAGGGCGCGCTGTGGACAGAGGTGATGATCAGCGCAGCACGTGATCTGCAAATTCATCACGACAAGGTACGCACGGTCGTGGCCATAGACCCGCAGGCAACAAATAGCGACGAAAGCGATGAAACAGGGATCGTTGCTGCCAGCTCATATGGTGCCGGTGACAAAAAGCAGTTTTCTGTGGATGGCGATTACAGCGGCAAATATTCACCTGCTGGATGGGCCAAGAAAGCCATATCGGCTTATGAGCAACACGAAGCTGACGCGATAGTCATCGAGACGAACCAGGGCGGAGATATGGCGGAGGAGACACTCCGCAACGCCGGGTTCAAAGGTCGCATCATTCGTGTCCATGCCAGCAAGGGGAAGTATGCCCGCGCGGAGCCCATATCAGCGCTCTACGAGCAGGGGCGAGTGGCAAATCACGGCAATCTCTACGTGTTGGAGAACCAGCTGATGGAATACATACCCGCCACTGCAAAGAAATCACCTGACCGCCTCGACGCGATGGTTTACGCCCTGACAGAACTGAATGGATCGCAACCTGTGGGGATGATGATTCCAAAACGCCTTCGCTAACCAAACGGACAAACCATGACTGACAAATTAACTCTCGCCGTCAACCATGCGTTGAACGATGCGCGGATGGCGCGGGCCCGTATGGGGCTTATGGCGCCAACAATGGGGCTGGATAATAAGCGCCATTCCGCATGGTGCGAATATGGCTTCCCTGAGCAGGTAACCTACGAAAACCTCTACGCACTGTACCGTCGCGGTGGTATCGCTCACGGCGCAGTAGAGAAACTGGTGGGCAAGTGCTGGCAGACTAACCCGGAAATCATCGAGGGTGACGATGCCGACGAGAGCGAAAACGAAACCGCCTGGGAAAACAAGTCAAAGCAGGTATTCAACAACCGGTTCTGGCGCTCATTTGCCGAGGCGGATCGTCGTCGCCTTGTCGGTCGTTATGCAGGCATCCTTCTGCACGTCCGCGATGAAAAAGACTGGAACCTTCCGGTTACCAAAGGGCGAGGGTTGCAGAAGGTTTCCGTGGCATGGGCCGGATCGCTAACGGTGAGCGAGTGGGACACTGGGCTGAACTCGAAGACTTACGGTCAGCCGAAAATGTGGCAGTACGCCGAACGCTTGCCGAATGGTTCAAGTCGCCGCGTCAATATCCACCCCGATCGCGTTTTCATCCTTGGTGATTACTCAGACGATGCTATTGGCTTCCTTGAGCCAGCTTATAACGCCTTTGTAAGCCTGGAGAAGGTAGAGGGCGGGTCTGGTGAGTCATTCCTGAAGAACGCCGCTCGCCAGTTAGCACTTAGTTTCGACAAGGAAATCGACTTTGGCAGCATTGCATCTATGTACGGCGTTAAAGTAGATGAGTTGCAGGATAAATTTAATGACGCTGCTCGCGAGATGAATCGCGGAAATGATGTGCTGCTTTCTTTCCAGGGGGCCAGCGTAACCTCCCTCGTTTCTCCGGTTTCTGATCCGTCTCCAACCTATAACGTAAACCTGCAAACAGCCGCCGCAGGAGTTGATATTCCTACGCGTATTCTGGTTGGTAACCAGCAGGCTGAGCGGTCCAGCACCGAAGACCAGAAATACTTTAATGCTCGTTGTCAGTCGCGCCGCGTAGACCTCTCTTTCGAAATAGAGGACTTCTGCGACAAGCTTATCGATCTGCAAATCGTAGACTCAGTCAGCCAGAAAGCAGTTATCTGGGATGACCTGAACGAACAGACCGGTACTGAGAAGCTCACTAACGCCAAGACCATGGGCGAGATTAACCAGACCATGCAGGGCAGCGGCGATGAGCCCGCGTTCACCCGTGAAGAGATTCGCACGGCTGCGGGCTATGACAATGATGACGAAGAGCCTTTAGGAGAAGAGGATGGCGACGAAGAAGACGAAGCCACCGATTCTGCCGCGTAACTATCAGGATCCGACCGGGGCCGATGCGCTGGAACGCCGGGCAATGAAAGACTTCGCCAGGCGGATGAATAAGATTGGCAAAGCGTACAAATCAGCACTCGACAAAATACCTTCCTCCCTCGCAGTAAACGCCAGATACGAATACCAGCTAAACCCAACGCTACTCTCCGTCATCCTGAACGATGCCAGTTACCTGGTGGATCAGGTGCTGCTTGAAGGTGGCGATTACGACCTGTGGTTTTACGAGTACATCGATCTGGCTTCGGAGAAAGGGACCGGGCAGTCGTTCTACAACCTCAGCCAGCAATCCCCGGTGTATGCAGCAGGGCGTGAGTCGCTGGCGTCCATCCTCGCAAGCGACCCGTACCAGCAACGAATGGCGCTGGTGCATGCCCGTGTGTTTGAGGAAATGAAGGGACTGACGGCTGACGTTAAGCGCGACATGGCGCGTGTGCTGACTGAAGGCGTGGGCCGTGGTCTCAATCCGCTGGACATTGCCCGCAACCTGACAGAACAGACAGGAATCGAGAAGCGTCGGGCGAACCGGATAGCGCGCACTGAAGTGACTACCGCGCTGCGCCGGGCTAAGTGGGATGAAGACCAGGAGGCGAATGACCTCTTCGGCCTGAAAACCCTTCTGGTTCACATCTCGGCTCTGTCACCGACAACCCGACATACCCACGCAGTGCGCCATGCCCACCTCTACACCAATGAAGAGGTCCGTGACTGGTACAGCAAGGATGGCAACTCCATCAACTGCAAATGCAGCCAGCAGTCGGTGCTGGTGGATGCGGACGGTAATCCGGAATACCCGGACACCATCACGAAACTCAAACAGGAATATAAATCGATGCAGGCGCGCGGTTACGCCTGGGTGGAGAAATAGCTATGCCTATGCAGGTCAACATCACCACGAAGGTGAACAGTCAGTCTATCCGGCGCGAAACATACAACGGGCGTGAGCACCTGGTGCTGCCGAGCTACACGCTGCCAGCGAACGTCGTCATGAATGGCGGCTTGTACACGCAAGAGCAAATCGACGCCCACTATAAGGGGCTGGAGGGCACCCTGGCACCGCTTGGCCACCCTCAGGTTAATGGTCAGTTCGTGTCTGCTTTCTCCCCAGAAGGGATTAACGCAGGCCATATAGGTGCGTGGAACCGCAACGTTAAGAAGTCCGGTAATCGCATCTATCTCGAAAAGTGGGTTGATGTGGCCCGTGCCAGCGAGTCGGAAGGTGGAAGGGAGCTTCTTGAGCGTGTCGCTGCCATTGAGCGCGGTGAAGACGTTCCGCCGATTCATACCAGTGTTGCCGCATTCCTCGACCAGCTTGAACCTAACGAGCAGGAGCGCTCAACAGGTGCGGAATGGGTTGCCGACATCCATCGCATGGACCACGACGCAATCCTGCTGCATGAGGTCGGAGCCGCCACCCCTGAGCAGGGCGTCGGCCTGATGGTTAACGCCGATCTGGCACAGCCGCTTAAAGCGAACTCGGGCGCGCTGGTGGGCGAATCCTACCGGGAGCGCGAACAGCGTCTCGATCGCGCAGCCAAAGCGAAGTTTGCGGCTGGCGCGGATGAATACGCCTGGATTGCTGACTTCACTGACTCGCAAGCGGTAATCATCCGCAACGGCGGCACCGCTGAGGTGTTTAGCTACAAGTCTGAGGGCGGCGTTATCACCTTCGATGATACCGGCACCGCAGTAGCGCGCCAGGAGTCGTGGGTCGCAGTCGTCGCTAACAAATTCAAAGCTCTATTCACACCGCAGGAACAGCCTGCACCAAACCACAAAACGGAGGGCGACATGCCTTTAACCAAAGAAGAACTGGAACAAATCGGCAGCATGATCGGCCAGGCTGTTGCGACCAACACGGAAGCGGCTATCAAGCCTCTCGCGGAAAAGGTTGATGCGCTACAGGCAAACCATCAGCAACTGGCAGACACCCTGACCGCCAACTCACGCGCTGAAGAGAAAGCAAAGCGTGAAGCTGTAGCTAAGGTACACGGCGAGGTCGTGGCTAACGCTCTTTCAGGCGAAGCGCTGGATGCGATGTTTAAAACAATCGGTGAATCCGCACCGCTGGGCACCAACTCTGCGCAACAGCAGAAAGAAACCGGTGCGCCGAACCCTGACGAATATTTCAAATAAGGAGCCAGACTAATGGCACGTTATCGTCGCGTTAATATCGACGGTCAGTCTCTGTACAAGACCGAAACCCGTAAAGTGGCAGCCGCGTCATTGCCGGGAACTTTCGTTACCATCAACGGTGACGATGAGTTTGCAGTAGCCGCAGCAACAGTTGGTCGCCTGTATGTTCTCGACCCAGCATTCAGCGAAGGGCTTGGTATTACTGACTCTATCCCTGCTGGTCACTCCACATCTGGTAACTACGTGGAAGAAGGCCGAGAACTGGCAATCCTGTGTCCTGCGGGAACTTACGCCAAAGACACCCCGATCAAGTTGGGCGCAAATGGTCAGGGGGCGATTGCCGACTCTGACACCGACACCGTTCTTGGCTACAGCCAGGACGATGCAACCATCGCTGCCGGCGCTACCGACTTTATCCGCGTGCGCTTCCGCGTAGGTACTGTAGCCCCGGCAACTGGCGGCGGCGAGTAAAAGGAGAATATGAATGTACTTCACTAAAGAAACGCTTGCCACGAATAGTCGCCTGCGCCTTCACTGGAACTCTCTGTGGGCGCAGCGCAACATCTGGGACACCGCGCATAACATCATGGTTAACCAGTACCGTGGCGCGATGGATGCAGAAACGCTGGCGGCCAATGCGCTGGCAGGTGATGGGCTGGGTCGTGAGTTCTGGGCTGAAATTGACCGCGAAACCGTCCAGTCTCGCGATCAGGTGATCGGCATGGAAATTGTCAACGACCTGATGGCTGTGCAGACCGTTCTGCCGATCGGCAAGACTGCCAAACTTTACAACACGATTGGCGATATTGCTGATGATGTCTCTGTGAGTCTTGACGGTCAGGCGCCGTATTCCTTTGACCACACTGATTACGGTAGCGATGGTGACCCAGTTCCGATTTATACCGCTGGCTTCGGTGTTAACTGGCGTCTTGCCGCAGGACTGAACACCGTCGGCATTGATCTGGTTCTGGATTCGCAGACAGCAAAAACCCGTAAGTTCCATAAACGCCGAGTAACTGGTTATCTGGATGGTAATCCGACCATTCAGGTTCAGAACTACCCGGCACAGGGCCTTCGCAACCACCGCAACACCGCCAAAATCAACCTTGGCTCTGGCGCAGGTGGCGCTAACATCAACCTGACCACTGCAACCCCGGCGCAGGCGCTGGCATTCTTCGGTCCAACCGGTGCATTTGGTGTGACTGCCCGCGCCAACCAGGTTACGGCCTATGACGTTTTGTGGCTGTCTCCTGAAATCATGGCGAACCTCTCCAAGCCATACACTATTGAGGTGGGTGACGGTACAAACGCGATCATCAGCGGTTCTGTGCTGGATGCTATTCGCAAGTTTATTCCGGTGAAAGACATCCGCCAGACTTATGCGCTGAGCGGTAATGAGTTCCTGGCTTATGAGCGCCGCAAAGATGTGATCTCCCCGCTTGTTGGCATGGCCGTTGGTGTTGTTCCGCTGCCGCGTCCTATGCCTCAGAGCAACTACAACTTCCAGATCATGTCTGCTGAAGGTTTGCAGATTAAACGTGATGACGAAGGTCGTTCTGGCGTGCTGTACGGCGCGAATTTGGCATAAGGAGAACAGCATGGCTAAATACCAGGTAACCAGGGCGTGGCATGGAGTGAAGGTCGGTGATGTGGTTGAAATTGAGAAACTGCATCCTGCGCTGAAGCCTCATGTTATGAAACTCTCTGACGCTGCGCTAACTCCGGCGACACCAGAGGCTGGCACGGATGTGAAATCCCGAAAATAGGTTATCCAGGCGCGGCTGACCGAACTGGGTATTGAGTACAAAGGCAGTCTGGGTGCTGAAAAGCTTGGCGAGCTGTTGCCGAAAGGCGAGCTTGAAAAGCTCTTCCCTGCTGAATAACAGCCGCCGCTAAGGCGGTTTTTTTATGCCCCGCTCCGGCGGGGTATTTCACGGAGTCGATAATGGTAACTCTCGAACAGGCGAAGGAGTATCTGGAGAGCCAGGGAATTACCATTCCCGATTTTGTTCTTCAGGCTCTCGTCGACCAGGCCAACAGTATTCAGGAGTGTCTCGATGCATATTATCCTGCATCGACCTCGCTGTTGATTCAGCTCTATCTGCTGGCGCTTATGGGGCTCGGTCAGGGTGACAAGTACATCAGTTCTCAGACAGGGCCCAACGGCGCATCACGCTCATTTCGGTACCTGTCTTTTGCTGACCGATGGAAAGCCTCTATGGGGCTTCTGAGGGGACTAGATAAGTATGGATGCGCTACAAGCCTGATCCCGCCTGATCCGACTAACACCGCTTTTGCTGGCATCTGGATTGCCCGAGGCGGCTGCATGTGCAACGGGAGTCGATGATGGCGTTGATATCGGTCAAGCAGAGGCTTCCTGAGCCCTTCGTAAAGGTCTGGGTTATCACTGACTGCGGGCGGCGGGTCACGGGTTACGTTAAAAGTAACGGTGAATGGTATTTGCTGTGCCGGAAGGTAGCCGCTGAGAATCCGGAGATTATCCGGTGGGAGGATGATAGTGTCAGCCACGGCTAACTGGTCTTACACCAATGTCGCCACTGTCTACCCTCGCGTCTATGACGACTGGAACAACACCTGGACAAACGGCACCCCATACCTGATTGACTGCACCTGGACGGCTAACAATGAGGTTGCGGTAGATGCCAATGGTAAAGAGTTCACCACTAACCTGATTTTCTTCACGGAGCTTAAGCGTAACGGCGTCGATGCGACCATGCCGAAGCGCGACTGGTACATCGCAAGAGGCGACACAACATCTCAGGTCGATCCGCTGAAAGCTGGCGCGAACGTCATCAAAGCGGTGACCGAGTGGGATATGTCACCATTCGGCGAGGAGCCTGACTACAAAATTCTGACATGAGGTGATTTATGTTCTCGCTTGGATTAGCTTGCTTTGCCCTCGGCTTCTCTTGCTGCGCTGCGTTTATTCAAATAATCAGGTGGTGGCATGCCCGTTAAAGGTATCAAGCGTGTTCAGATGAACACCCGCAAGGTGCTGGCAGAAATTGCCGGGCCACGCACAGAAAGAGTGCTGACCGAGGTCATGATTGTAGGATCGTCTCATGCAGCACTACTTACTCCCATTGACACCTCCACGCTCATCAACAGCCAGTACAGAAAGCTTGAACCTATATCTGGAGGGATGCAGGGAAAGGTTGGGTACACGGCTGCATACGCTGCCGCCGTTCATGGCATGTCAGGGAAGCTAAAAGGTCAGCCACGTGAACATTTTGGCAGAACTCGCGCCGGAAAAGAATTCGGTGGTGGAACGGGGAAAGGCAATTATTGGGATCCTGATGCTGAACCGGGGTTCCTGACCAAAGGCTTCGAGCGCGACGGCCTCAACGAGATTAAGGCCATCATCAGGCAAGGATACAAAGTATGACGCGTAGCGAAGTGTATGATGCGCTGAGGGCGTGGCTGCAGTCGCATGGCTTTGATGTTGGTTATCGTGTTCAGAAGCGTTTCTGGAACGAGCTGGAGAATACAGAGGGGGAAAGATACCTTGTTATCCAGCAGAACGGCGGTGGCAAGCCTGATGAGGCCATAACGCGCGACTTTTTCCGTATCCTTGTTTTGTCAGGACAGAACGACAGTGACATCAACGAAGTTGAAGACCGCGCTGATGCAATACGCCAGGCGATGATCGACGACTACCAGACTGAATGCATCATCTCGATGCAGCCAATCGGCGGTATCACCGCCATCCAGACCGAAGAAGGTCGTTACCTCTTCGATATTTCCTTTCAAACCATCATTTCCCGATAACACGGAGATAAAGACATGGCATGTGAAGCTGGTGCTTTCACAGGGCGTGATGTCGTCGTTTACTACGCGATTGGCTGCCCCGAATCACAACCCGCCAACGGTGACTATAAGCGCCTTGGCATGATGCGCGGGAAGACTGTTTCCGCCGAATGGGATACCGCAGACGCTACCGCTGATATGAGCGCAGCGTACACGCAGGAAAATCTCGTAACCTACAAAAACATCTCGTTCTCTGGAGATGGCGTAACCCGAAAAGAAGATGTCTATGCGCAGAACGCGCTGAAGCGTCACGTATACAACCCGCCAGCAGAAACCAGCAATCAGCCATATGTCTGGCTGAAAATCATCTCTCCAAACGACATTACCGAAGGTCCGTTTATGGTGACTTCGTGGGAAGATGAAGCCCCTCATGATGACGTGGCCACATGGTCTATTGAGGCGTCAAGCGCGGGCCAGGTGGATGTACGTGATGTCGGCGCCGTAATCACCATTACTACCCAGCCGCAGAATCGCACACTCACTGTGGGTGATGCGCTCAATCTTTCGGTGGCGGCAAATGTCTCTGACAGCTCCACTCTGACCTATCAGTGGAAGAAGGGCGGAACTGACATCTCAGGTGCGACGAACGCTACTTACACGAAGGCCAGCGTCGTTACGGGTGATGCGGGTTCTTACTCCTGTCAGGTTACATCCTCAACCGCCGGCTCGGTAACCTCCAGCCCAGCTACTGTAACCGTGAACGCAGCCTAAATCCATGGGAGGCTTGGCCTCCCTCTTATTGAGAGTTTCCATGAAAGCAATCACCGATATCGGCCAGGCTGTCATTCGCGCCAGCGGCAAAGAGATATTCCTCAACCCTTCATTCCTGGCTATGTCCCGAATCGGCACGCCTGAGCAAATCGTTGATGCTTTCGTGAAAGTTCATGCAGGCCATTACCCAAAGCACAGAATTGCAGACCCCCAGATTCTGAAAGCGGCTAATGCACGCTGCTTTGCGGATATGGCAGCGGCCGCAGCTAGTGTAGTCAAACACTGCTCTGAAGGAGACATTGCTGAAATCATCGGCTCCTACTCGGTGACTACGGCGGGGCGCCTCCTGTTTAAGCCTGGCTCGTTGCCAGTTGAAGACGTTATCCAGCTGGCCCGTCACCTGATTTTGCATGGCGTAATGGGTGATCAGCCGCCCGAAGAGTTCGAGAGCAAGACAGGCGAGTACAGCGATAAATTCGATGCCCGTACATTCGTTTATACCGCAGTTGCCCACCTCGGGATGAGTGAGGCAGACGCCTGGAACATGACGATGACCAGCTTCCGGGCTGCCATGAATGCCAAGTTCCCGCAGAAGGATAAAGGCAAGGTGCCAACCCAGGAGAAATACGACGAGGTTATGGACTGGGCAGAGCAGATGCTGGCGATCGACGCGCAACGGAACGGACCGCATTAACTGTTTACGTGAGGAAAAGACTATGAAGCGAGTTAAAATTGAATTCTCATCCAGTGGTATTGTTCTCAATAATGTTGAGTTTCAGGTATTGCAGGGTGATAGCGTACTGGTTGAGGATTCCCTGTCAGGTAAAATTTCGAATGTGTTCATCCGCCACTATGATGTAAGTGTTGATGATAGCCCCCTGTCAGTTCTGTTTCCATCCGGTGGTATCACCGGGTTAAACGTGAAAGCCACTTTATCCTGAGTCTTTGCACCTTGCCTTGCCTTCGTCAGGCGAAATAACATGCAATCTGGTTAACAAAGGAGATATGCATGTTTGTAGCAGATGGACTAAAAGCGGACCCGGATAACAAAGGATGGGTCTTGGGGTGGGGAGTTGTGCGCGGTTCTCCCTGGCACCTTGTCGGTGTATACGCCACAAAAGATGTAGCCGAAACGAAAGCTGCTGATCTTGGTGTTGGGTACGATGCCGTTTACGGCAGCCACCGAGTTGGTAGCGATGATTTTGTGACAGGAACCAGGTTTCTGGAGTAAAGACTCAAGCCCACTCAGGTGGGCTGTTTTTGCAAAAAGTGCCATTTATCAACATATTATTACCCAACGGGTAACATTTTCATTGCTTCCCTATCTTTACGCACCCGCCAGCGTTTTAATCACGTGGGTAGGTGCTCTTTAACAGTTTGGTCAGATGTCCTGGCTCAGTCAGTTGGGATTTTTACTACTCTTCATCCAGATACCCCATGCGGCGGCCAAGTATCGCAGCAAGTCTTCTGGCGTGCTCTTCTCCCTCGCGAAGTATGTCTGCCGTGAACGGGTCTTTTTTCGCAAGATTACTTAGGAATTTCTCTTTCTCTTCTGCTGTCGACGCGGCATTAAATGCGGCTTGAGTTGAGTCGAAGTCTACTAAATCGCTTTCAGCAAGCGCTCGGTCGGTATCCAGCGTTTCTTGAAGTATCTGCACAATCTCAGAATTCATAGAGCGACCATTCCGTTTCGCTCGTTCTGCTATCGCATCACGCATCCCGTCTGGGAGGCGGAGATTAAATTTATCCTGTAACTGGCTCGGGTACTTCGTCATGGCGCATCTCATGATACAAATTTTTATCATAATAGGATTAACTTGACACCATGAGCAATGGTGTTAAATTAATATCAATGGTGTCAAATTAATCCCAAAGGAGGGATCATGCAAAGCAATACCAAGAATGAAGCAAAGCTAACTTTGCGCTACCCGCAGGAAGTGAAAGATGCGTTTAAGAAGATCGCAAAAGAAGAGGGACTTTCTGAGAATTCCGCCTTGGTTCAGGCATTGGTCTGGGCATTGAAGTTTCGGGAAGGTATGAATGCGCGCTAAAAACAGCGAAGCCCAGAAGTGCGCTAACACTCTGGGCCTCTTATCGAACAAATCCGGCAAGGAATCTATCGACATGAGCAGTGTACAGAACAATGAGTTAACTTTCCAGCAGACTGCGTTCCATCCAGTTTCTCACAATGGTGAAATTTGGCTCACTTCATCAGAGTTAGCGGCAGCGCTCGGCTACAAAAAGTCGGACGCGGTTACGCAAATTTTTAGCCGTTATCATGATGAATTTACAGAGAATATGTCAACGACCCTCAAAATGAGTGTCGTTAGAAAGACTGGGGTCGTTGATATTCCGGTTCGTGTTTTCTCTCTGCGTGGATGTCATCTGATCGCAATGTTCGCCACTACGAAAGTAGCTAAGGATTTCCGCCGCTGGGTATTGGATATCCTGGATCGCGAAATACAACACTCACCTATCGCAAAACAGTTTACGGATGAAGAGTTATGTAGCCTGGCATATCTGTGGCGCTCTGCTGCGGTTATGTATGAGGCATGTCGTGAGGTTCACCCCTTGTTGCTGGTGGCTGAGCACCGACTGGTTCCACGCTTTAGTTCCATTGGTACTAATTACAGTCGTGGGATCAATAAAGCTCGCGAAATTCTCAAGCGAGAAACGAACCATATCAAAGAACAACCATGGGGAGACAGTGACTGGAAAAACGTCTTCTCATACGGGAAAGGAATTTTGCAGTGATGCAAATAGAAAAGCCGACAGTTCGCAGCTGTCGGCTATCCATGAAACCGTCAATAGGGAACACAACCAATGACGAAATTAAGTTTAACAAGTAATGCACATCTCGTCGAGAAAACCATTGATAGCCACTATCTGCTGGAGATGGTCAATAAGGCTCGTAAGGAATGTGGTGAAAAAGTCGTGCGCAATAATGACTTCATCGACCGCATCAAGGATGAGCTTGAAGGGGAGTTTTACGAAACTTTCGTAAAACCCTCAGGCAAGGCCGGGGGCCGACCTACCGAGGTAATCGAGATGTCCATTAAGCAGGCTCTTCGCGTGGCCGCGCGTGAATCTAAAGCTGTTCGCCGCTCTCTGGTCGATAAGCTGGAAGATATGCAGGCGATCCCGGCAATGCCGAAAAGCCAATCGGGCATCACCGAGTACCGCCTGGCAAAAGCTGATCAGCTGAAAGCGCAGGCTCTGGAAAAGAACATCGCCAGCGCCCGTGAGATTATGTCTCTGCTGCCGCGCCTTGATCCAATGGCGCATCAGACGCTGGCGGCCTCGCTGATTAATCCGCTGATCGGTTATGACGCCATTCCGCTTCCGGTCATTGAGGAGCATTACCACACGGCAGGAGAGGTTGGAGATATGCTTGGTGTTTCCGCTCAAAAGATTGGGCGCATCGCCAACGCCAACAACCTTAAAACTGAGCAGAATGGCAAGTTCTTCTTGGACAAGTCAGTGCACTCCAATAAGCAGGTCGAAGCGTTTCGTTATAACGCTGAAGGCGTGAAAGCGTTGCGCCACCTGATTCATGGTGCTGATGTGGCCTAATAACCCCGTTTAAACCGTGAGTAATTCAAACCCGCTTAACTGCGGGTTTTGTCGTTCCTGCTGATCTCGCCGTCAACAGATGGTAGGATTCATTTGATACCAAAAAACTGGAGAAGCTACATGGAACAAGACCAATTGCAGCGCTTGGCAGAGGAAGTTGCTGCTGCCTATTTACGCTATCTTAAACATAAAACTGGTGATGATAAAGTTACATATGATGGAGTCACGAAGCGTGTTGTATTTGAAGAGTTGGTGTTTGCTCTCGTTGGTGTGTCTCACTACAATGCTAAAAACTCACCAGAGCACCCAATTTTAAGCGATCCACATAAACATCTTTCTGAGATGATAAATATATTCACCAAGCCATACACGATTACTGATTTTGGTATTAGGGTTGTTGAGCATCTTAACGAGATATCCATCCATAAAGAGCGCGGGGCTGCGATGTGAACAAGTTACTGATCATATTGCTTGCCTGTGTTTTTTTATCAGGATGCGATAAGAAAAGTGATGATGTGTTATTAACTGAGGCGAAATCATCGGTAAAAAGAACTCTTGCAAAAGATTATAAGCAAGGTGAATGCCGAAGATGGCAGAGTATGAGCAGTAATAAAATAGCGCCTAAGGCAAGAATGATTGCTGTCTGTGATTCCAACTTCAACATAAACAATGGAGTTACATTTTCAGAAATGAAGGTTTACCGACACAAAAGAGGTAGCGCTGTATGTGGCATGGTTTCTGGGAAAACTGATATAAGTAAGATAGGGGCGAAATTTGTGTATGTCGATAGCAATGAATCACCTTTTATTAAAATGTCTAAGTACCCAGTGCAATTGTCTGGAAGTGAAACTTCAAGAAAAATTGTCGAACAACTAGTTGGCGTGTTTAACGATTCTTACGAGTCTTGGTGTAATTAAAGATGCATTGTAAATGACCGGCCATTGGCCGGTTTTTTTATGTCTGGAGAAAATATTATGGCTACAACGGTTGGTGAAATTGAAATAATCATAAAAGCTGAAACAGACCAGCTGTTGAAAGCAAATAAGCAAGTCGATCGCATTACCGACAACATGGAGTCTAGCTTTAAAAAGGCAGATAGGTCAGCCGAAAAGCTAAACACAACAGTAACGAAAACTGCTGGCGCGGTATCTGGTGGATTGAGATCTGGTATGCAACAGGCTGGTTATCAGATTCAGGACTTCATTGTACAGGTGCAGGGTGGACAGTCTGCGCTGGTAGCCTTTAGTCAGCAGGGATCTCAGCTTGCTGGGGCGTTTGGCCCAGGAGGTGCTGTTTTTGGTGCCGTTATTGCGCTAGGGTCTGTTTTGATTGGTTCTCTGTCCGCTGCGTTAGGATCAACAAAAGATGAGATGGAGCAGTTAAAGACAGCAGCGGAGACGCTCAACAAAGTAGTCGTTATTAACAGTCAAGGGGTGGCTGCGCTTTCTAATGACTATGCCAGACTGGCAGCGACTAACGCCACACTTGCTTCTCAGTTAAGAGATAACGCAATTCAACAGTATGAAATAGCGGTCAGGGACGCTGGCAAGGCAATAACAAATATAATTGATGAGCAATCATCTTGGTGGAGAAGTTTGAATGGCGGCGTCGCGAATGTTAAAGCATTTGGCGGTGCCATGGATCTAATGGAGATTAGCGCCAGTAATTTCAATGACGCCATTAAGCAAGCAACGTCACTAGGCCCAGCATTTAATTCCTCGACCATGACGTTGGTTAACACGGTTGCTATGCTGTCCAGTCAGTTTGATATTTCTGATGATGCAGCTTTTGGCTTGGGTAAAAGGCTAACTGAGCTTGCTAAAAATCCATCCCCACAAGCGGTAAGTTCTCTTGTTGATTACATGAGGTCTCTTAAGCCATCGACGCAGGATGGCGCAGACGCCATATCAAACCTTGAAAAAAGAATTCTCGATGCTGCTGCCGCAATGCAACAGGCACATGATAATGGCGAGGCACTAAAGAGAACGCTAAATGAGCTAAAAACAGAGGCGCAACAGGCTAATTTTGATGGAATTAGCAAGCAACTTGAGGCGCAGAGAATAGCTCTAACCAAAGGCAAGCAGGCGGCCATTGAATACGGGATTGAGCAACAAGACCTGACTCGCGAACAAAAAGATCAACTTATTGCGGCGTCAAGAATAAATGCTCAGCTGGAAGAAGAAAAAGAAAAACGAGATAAGGCAGCAAAAGCAAGCTCCAGACACTCATCATCTGTTGATGCGGCTAAACAAGCCCTAGAGAGACAAAGCAATGCACTGGCTCGCCTGAACACTGGGTATGCCGATGGCTCTCTCGAGTTAGCGAAATACGACGCTGTAGTTGCTCTTGGAAACAAAGCATCAGGAGAGCAGATTGCCAAAGCTGAACAGCAAGCGGAATCCATATGGAAAATACAGCAGGCAACCAAAGCGGCGGCGGAAGAGGAAAGGAAGCGCACACAGGCGGGTCAAAACTTTACCGGGCTACAGGGGCAGGTATCACCAGTTGCCGCAGTAGATAACATCTACGCACAGCAAATGGCGCAGCTTGATGAGTATGTGCAACTCTACCCACAAAAAATTGCAGAAGCAGAAGCCGTCCGTGCAGGAATTGAAGATCAGTATCATCAGAAACGCATGGCCGCAATGTGGGAGGAATGGCAGCAGCAAAGCGAGATTAATAGCATGCTTGGCGCGGCTGTAGATTCGCTTCAGGGCGGGGCGACCAATGCCATAACCGGGCTGATTAACGGCACTCAGAGCCTTCAGGAGTCCCTGGCAAACATCGGTACTACCATCCTTAACAGTGTTGTTGGCGGCTTCGTTCAGATGGGCGTCGAGTGGGTTAAAAGCCAGTTGATGGGGCAGGCCGCAGCAGCAACCTCGCTTGCTTCGACTATGGCTCAGGCTACAGCAGCAGCTTCAGCGTGGGCACCGGCAGCAATGAGTGCCTCAATCGCAACGTACGGTAGCGCCGCAGCGATAGGTCAGGCTGCTTTTGCAGAGTCCATGGTCGCAGCTAAGGGTTTGGCTCTTGCCGGAGGTCGCCGTTACGGCGGCACGGTATCAGCCGGCAATGCCTACCGTATCAACGAAGATGGACGCTCTGAAATCTTCCAGACCGCAGGTGGGCAGCAGGCATTCATCCCGAACCAGTCAGGGAAGATTATTCCTGCTGATAAGGCCGGAGGTGGCGGAGGGGTAGTGCAGCACATTACCTTCGAAATCAACACCACCGGCGGCATAGACGATGCGACCATGGCGCAGATAGTGCAAAAGATGAAGCAGGTTACTTTGTTCCACATTAATGATCAGGCATCCCGCCCGGGTGGTTTGATACAGCCGAGGACAAAACGCTAATGCCAGAAACATTCACATGGACACCACAGAAAGCATACTCCGTTGAGCGCACGCCGAATGTTGCCGTCGTTAAGCTCGGCGACGGTTACGAACAGCGACAGGTGAAGGGTATCAATCCACTGATGGATAAATACTCGCTCACCTTTCGCGGCGTCAGCGGAGCGTGCCGCAGTAACCCTGCGAAGGATGCTGAGGCATTCCTCAAGGCCAGAGGCGCGGTTGAGGCGTTCTACTGGACGCCATCAGATACCGGAGCCAGAAAGCTGTTTGTCTGCCGCTCATGGAGCATGACAAAGACCGGGCCGCTGTTTGAACTGACGGCCACTTTTGAACAAGTACCACGATAAGCCGAAAGGCGGGAGACAGTTATGACTTTAGAACAACGTGTTGAAGAGTTAGAGGCTATGGTTGATTCAATGAAAGCACAGATGGAAGAAGTTATTAGCGCTCACACCTGTGCTTATAATCAAATCACTGCGAAATTAGATCAAATTGCCGTAATTCAAGCTGAACGCAAGGCTTGAATAGCAAGTTTTTCAATCTCACCGATGGTTTTATTCTTTATCTCATCTGGCGCTATATCTAGGTTTACCGAATGAAATTGGTCATTAGGGCCAATCAAATTAGCTTTTAATTTAAATGTATTTCCAGCGACCGCAAAAGAAATAAAGTCAATAGCGTTTAATTTCAATTCTGACATTATTTTTCCTTTATCAGAGGTAATCAGCCATCCCCCTTCGATGGTTACGTCAGTGTCCCACCACTGACGGGCTGAGCTTACACGTTAACCAGGGTTATCAGTAAGCAACATCCTGATATTCAAACAGTAGCCACCACTTGGTGGCTTTTTTTATGGGAGTTTGCCGTGCGCGACATACCAGCCAGTATGATTATTGATAGCGTCGACGCCGGAGTAGGCGCGTTTATCGACCTGTTCGAAGCCGACCTGCAACCCTTTGGCGGAGACCTTATCCGGTTCCATTCCGGCACCAATGGATATTACGGAAATGTGATCTGGAAGGGGAATCAGTATCAGGCATACCCGATAGCAGTCGAAGGGTTCGAGTCAAAGAACGAAGGCACATATGCCCGGCCAACAATGGTGGTGGCGAACGTCACGGGTTTACTGACGGGCATAAACCATGACTTCGACGACATGCTTGGGGTGGTGATCACCCGCCGTCAGGTTCCGGTGAAATACCTGGACGCGGTGAACTTCCCCAATGGCAACCCTGACGCAGATCCGACGCAGGAAGCGGTTTCCCGCTACGTTGTGGAAGAGATGACCGAAGAGACATTCGAGCAGGTCACTTACACGCTGGCGACACCGATTGACTGCGACAACGCTATCATCCCGGCGCGAACCATCCTTGCCGACGTCTGCCAGTGGCTGTATCGCGGCGTCGGGTGCGGATATGACGGGCCGCCGGTTTCAGATGAGCGCGACAATCCAACCACTGACCCGGCGAAAGATAAGTGCTCTCACCGCCGTAGCGGCTGCCGCTTCCGTTATCCACGACCGGAACCAATGCCAATCAGCAGCTTCCCCGGCTCTCAGAAGGTTTCATGATGCAAGAATTACTCGATTATGCGGCATCGTCGCAGGATGAGGTGTGCGGCTTAATCCTGGATGGCGGGCAGTTGTTCCGCTGTCGGAATGTTCACCCGGAGCCTGGAAAGCACTTCCGAATCAGTGATGATGAGTGGCTGGCGGCCGAGGAGGCTGGAGAGGTGACTGCGGTATTTCACTCTCACCCAATGAACAGCCCGGTTCTGTCCGGCGCCGACCGTAAATGCCAGGTTGCATCGGGCCTTCCATGGGTGCTGGCCTGTAACGGGAAAATCAGAACGTTCAGGCCGGTGGATTACCTTTTGGGGAGGCGGTTCGAGCACGGAGTGACTGATTGTTACACGCTATTCCGTGATGCGTATCACCTGTGTGGCATTGACCTCCCTGACTTCGAAAGGACGAATGGCTGGTGGCTGAGAGGGGAGAACCTTTATCTGAACAACATGTCGCGCAATGGCTTCAATCAGGTATCGCCGGGAGAAGCGCTGCCAGGTGACGTAATAATCAGGCAACCATTCCCCGGAGCTGACCCTTGCCACGCAATGATTCTGCTCGATGACAATATGGTTCTTCACCACGATTGCTCAGGGCATTTAAGCCGGAGAGAGCAAATGCGCCCGGCATACGTTAAGCAGATGCATTCCATATGGAGACATGAACAGTGCTCATCTTTAAATTTGCAGGGCATTTACGCCGATTTTACCGCCAGATATCCCTGAACGTAGATACTCCAGCGCAGGGATTACGCCTCCTATTGGCGCAGGATTTCGAATTCAAAAAAGCCTTTCTCAATACAAAGCTGCGTGTGCGGGTAGCGGGCGAGGATGTTGAGGTGTCGGCCATGCAATGGCATCTGGATCGCCACCTGAAAGATGGTTCTATAGTCCTGTTTGTGCCGGTAGTTGAAGGTGCCATCACTGCCGCTGCTGCGGCTTGGATTGCGGTGGCTGTCAGCGTGGCTTCGGTAGCTTACTCGGTCTACATGTCACGCAACATGAAAACCAAAACCTCCGCAGAAGCCGCTGAGACCAATACGCTCACAAACAACTCTTTTACCAGTGCTGAGAACCGGGTAGGCCAGGGCCGGGCGGTGCCACTCCTCCTTGGAGAAATGGAGGTCGGCTCGAACGTTATTTCACTCGGCATCGACACAAGCAACAACCAGGACTGGACGGAATCTATTAGCTAAGGTGGCATTATGTCTTCAGGCGGCGGCAAAGCATCAACCCCCAAACTCCTCGACGATAACCTCAAGTCAAAGCAATTTTACCGGGTACTGGATCTCATCAGCGAAGGGCCTATCTATGGGCCCGTTGATCAGGAACACCTGTCATCATTCAAGCTCAATAAGACTCCCGTAACTGATGCGACAGGCAGTGTCAGCGTAAATGGTGTCAGCGTCGCCTGGCGCCCCGGATCTGAAACGCAATCCCCCATTAATGGCTTCTCTGCTATTGAAGCGACCACCATCGTAAACACCGAAGTAACCTATGATACTCCGCTGGTTCGCACTATAACCGATCAGGACGTTACCCGGGTGCGGTTTAACGTTGGTGTGACCGGACTGGTCGAGCAGGACACCAAAGGCAATCAGAAAAACACGTCCGTCACTCTGGTGTTGGAGAGCAGAACTGGCGCTTCAGGCTGGGTTATTGAAAAGACCGTGACCATCACCGGGAAGATATCAGGCGAATATCTTGAGGCCCATCTGATTGATGCTCCGGATATCAAGCCGTTTGATATTCGCGTTCGCCGCATTACGCCCGACAGCAGCAGTGATTTGCTGTCCAACGGCACTATCTGGAATAGCTACAGTGAAATCACCGATGACAACCTGAGCTATCCATATTCAGCCATCGCAGGCGCCGTTATTGACCGCGACCAGTACACCGACACCCCAAGCCGCACTTACCATCTTCGCGGACTGATTGTGTCTGTACCAGACAATTATGACCCAATCGCCCGAACTTACTCCGGATTGTGGACGGGTGGTTTCAAACAGGCATGGACAAATAACCCTGCCTGGTTGTTCAGAGAACTGGCAAAGAACTCCCGCTTTGGTCTGGCTAAGCGCGCTGGCTACATCGATGTTGATGACGGTGCGCTGTATGTGCTGTCTCAGTATTGCGATCAGCTTGTTGATGATGGGTACGGCGGCAAAGAGCCACGCATGACGCTTAACGCTTACATTACAGAGCAGGCCAGCGCGCGTGACATTCTCGACAAGATAGCGAGCATGTTCCGTGGAATTGCGCTGTGGGACGGCCTGCGCCTTTCTGTCATGCTGGATGCGCCACAAGACCCGATCGCGACAATCACGAATGCTAATGTGGTAAATGGTGAGTTCAAACGCAGTTCTGTAAAGCGATCTGAAAAATACAATGCAGTTATTGTGTCATGGACTGACCCGGATAACGGCTGGGAGCAGGTGAAAGAGTACGTTTCCGACGATGAGATGATTGCCAAAGGAAACTACAACGAGACCACTCTGGAGGCGTTTGGCTGTACCTCACGCGGTCAGGCATGGCGGGCTGGTAAATGGCTACTTGAAACAGCGAAACGTGAAAGCAGCAGGCTGTCCTTTCAGATGGCGCGTGACGCCATCCATTTCACTCCTGGCGACATAGTTGAAATCATGGACAACAACTATGCCGGCGCACGCCTCGGCGGCAGAATAATGTCGCATTCAGGCAATAAAATTACCGTTGATGCTGTTGACTCCTCGCTTATCGGCGGTGGTGATACCATGTCTATCATGGGTAGCAATGGTAAGTTCGTGAAGTACGTTATTGACGGTGTTGCAAACAACGTCGTGACCCTGAAGACGACTCCATCATGGGTGCGGGATGGAACGGTTTTTGCCATTTCTACCAGCAGCGTCTCGACTCGTTTATTCCGCATCCTCAGCGTTGCGGAGACCGAAAATAATTCCGTATACAGCATTACGGCCTCCCAGCACGATCCAAATAAGCAGGCCATTGTTGATGAGGGGGCTGTTTTTGACATTCCCAGCGATACCCTTAATGGCTACCGTGTGCCAAACATTGAAAATCTGCGCATCATTAACACAAATTCTGAGACCATTCAGGTCACAGCAACCTGGGAAACAGCTACAACCACTAAAAAGCTGATGTTTGAACTGTACGTTTACAGTGCTGATGGGAAATTAGTTGCGCAGTATGAGACCGATCAGTTCCGATATGAGTTTTACGGCCTGAATGCAGGAAGTTACACGCTTGGGGTTCGTGGTCGAAACGAAAATGGAATGAAAGGCGCTGAGACTCAGGTAAGCCTGATTATCGGAGCGCCTAATCCCCCGAACTCGGTTCAGTGGATACCTGGCCCACTTCAGGCCACTTTAGTTCCGGTCATGTCTGTTACTGCCACATCTGATACTTCTTTTGAATTTTGGTACGCAGGTGAGACTCCGATTCCATTGTCCGACGACATTGAGAATAAAGCTCAATTCCTTGGCCGTGGCAATCAGTGGACCATCCAAAAACTTAAGTTTGACCATGTTTATTACGTTTATGTTCGAACTCGTAATGCATTTGGCGTTTCAGGATTTGTAGAGGCTTCTGGAAAACCAACGGACGACTTCAGTGATATCACCAATGCAATCCTGGAGGAGATTAAAGAGACTGATACGTTCAAAGACCTGATCGAGAGCGCGGTGGAGAGCAGTGAAAAGTTCGCAGAACTGGCTGATGCAATCAAAGAGAATGCAAACGGTCTTGCAGCGGCGGTTGGATCGAATAAGCAGACTGCAGAAGCAATCATTGGCAATGCGCTGGCTATTGCTGATGTTGTTGTGCGGCAGACTGCGCAGCAGGGGGCTAACTCTGCAACATTCGAACAGCTCCGGGAGGTAATCGCCACTGAGACGGAGGCGCGAGTTACTGATGTTACCCGTCTTGAGGCAAAAACTGCGCAGAATGAAGCCGGTATTACTGATGTTCGCCAGGCATTAGCGACGGAAACTGAAGCGCGCGCTTCTGCGGTAAGCCAATTGACTGCTGCCACGCAGGCCGCCTCTGATAAAGCTGATTCAGCTGCTGCTGTAGGTGCTCAGAATACAGCATCAATCACTGATCTTAGCCAGGTTGTCACAGACCTCGATTCCTCAATGGCATCACGTCTGGAAGAACTGGGTGCACAAACTGATAAGGCCAGCGGCGGTATTCAGAACAATGCTATCGCGCTGATCACCAGCACGCTCGCGCAGGTTAACCAGCGTAATCTTCTGAGCGTGCAATATGGCGATAACAAAGCCGGTATTGAGCGGGTCGATAATGTAATGGCCGATGCCAGTAAAGCTGTTGCTGAGTCGTTGCGCGCCCTTGACTCCAGTGCCGGTGGAAACACCGCGAATGTCACTGATCTGTCAAAGACGCTTGCTGACTTCACACAGGCTTCGGCAACTCAGATCAATTCGCTGAAGGTCACTGTAAATGGCCAGCAGGCCGCTATTGTCCAGAATGCTCAGGTATCAGCTGACATCAACAATAACCTGAATGCGATGTACAGCATTAAGGTTGCTGTTGATTCTAATGGTAATCAGTATGCAGCAGGGATGGGGATTGGTGTTCAGAATACGCCATCTGGCATGCAATCACAGGTGCTGTTTGTGGCTGACCGTTTCGCGGTAATGGCGCAGGCTGGTGGGGCTGTGTCGTTGCCGTTCGTAATCCAGAACGGACAGACCTTCATCCGGGATACGTTCATCCAGGACGGTACCATATCTAACGCTAAGATTGGTAATTACATCCAGTCGAATAACTATGTGGCGGGTTCCGCTGGCTGGAAACTTGATAAGGGTGGCACCTGGGAAAACTACGGCAGCGACGGTCAGGGGGCAAGAAAATCGACCAACGTCACTGACAGTATAAGGGACTCGAATGGCGTTCTCCGCGTGCAAATCGGCAAACTCACAGGGGTGTTTTGATGTCATGGGGTATACAAACATGGGATGCGTCGGGTAAACCCAATAACTACGGTATCAAGCCAGTTTCCGTTGTTGGGCGTATACAACTGGCTGCCGGACAAACATCCGGCAGTTGGTCTTTTACGATTCCCTCTGGAATGAAAGTCGGCTTTGTTCTTTCACTCGATGAAGGAGGAAGCAGCGTAGGTCGCCGCATTGTAGCGTCAGGGAACACAATTACCGTAACAGCTGCCTCTACTGTGGGACTGGGAAATTATCCGGCATCAAAGTGTGAGGTGGTCATTTTCATGGAGAAATCATGATGGCCGAATTTGGCGCAATGATATTAATGGATAACGGGAATCCCTTTGTTACGCCACAATCAACGCCTTTTTGTCTTTACGGGAAGTACACCTTTAATTCATCCGCTAACGGCAGTTCTCAGCAGGTTGCACAGAATATTGCATTGAACGCAGGTTATCCTGCGATGGTATTTATTAAAACCACCAATACAGCACAGCCCACGCCTGTTATGTCTTACAGGAATGGCGGTAATATATATGTTGGCGGGGTTAACCCCTATAACCAGAGTTTCACCCTGACAGTATATGTATTTGCCGTATTCCCGCAGACATTACCGAAATGGGGGCTGGCTATTTGGGACGCCACCGGAAAACTTGTGCTGACAAATGAGTCTCGCGTTTTATCAGACCTGCAGACAGTTGGCATCCCCGGCGCAAACGGCGGTATCAATATTGATCAGACACTGAGCGGTTCATGGGCTGTCGCTCCTGCTCAGTTGGGTCAGACCATAATCGTAAATAACTCCACCAAACCTCCTACCATTTACACAATCAATGCGTATTCGTCATGCAGGTTCGATGGAGCAAACACGAGGATAAACGCAGGCGGGACTTCAACGGGAACAGGGACGCCGGGAGGCGGTACAAATACCGGGATTTCATTAACAGCGATAAATACAGCAGCCTATGACTAATTGATCGTTTTGAGCGATCAATAGCAGATAATTGATCTATCTAATCAATTATACCCACCCCTTTCATGTTGGTATTGTCTAAGTTCATGAATACCTCGGGATACCATCATAATGAATAAGCTACTCATCTGCATGGCTGGGGCTGTCATGCTGTCTGGCTGCGCTGGCGTACTTGAGAAACAGGAACCTATTTGCAGTGGCACAGCTATCGTTGGCGGTCAGGAAAACACGGTTCAAATTTACGGCGTTCGCAAACAAAACAACCAGACGCAGTACCGAGCCGGATACCCTTTCAACTGGCGCTGGGTAAGTGCGAACACATTCACTGACACCACCTGCAAATAACCAACCATTTTAAATATCAACCTCGCTACGGCGGGGTTTTTTATTGCCTGGAGAAAATATGATTTATACTACTGGCACTATCGCCATCAGCGGAAACACCCTTACAGGTACCGGCACAAACTTCACTGCAGCTGGCTCACTTATTCGTAACGGCTGTACTGTTATCGCACTTACCAGCCCCGCCCAGGTATTCCAGATTACTGCTATCGGTGGGGCAACCTCTCTCACCGTTACGCCAGCTGCTAACCCTGCAATCCCTGCTGGAACAAAATATGCCATTCTTCTGAGCGACAGCCTGAGCGTCGACGGTCTGGCGCAGGACATCGCTGAAACCTTCACTATGTATCAGCGTTACATGAGCGGTTTCGCTGATGTGATGAACGGTACTACAGACGTCACTATCACGATTAACGGTGTGGCCGTCACAGTACCAGGCCAGAAATCACTGGCCAAGAAAGGGGCAAACAGTGACATTACCAGCCTTTCCGGGCTGACTACAGCGCTAAGTATTTCACAGGGCGGCACTGGTTCGACAACCGCATCAGGCGCTCGCACAAACCTCGGTTTAGGAAGTAGTTCTACATACGATGTGGGTATTTCTTCAGGGCAGGTAATGCAGGTAGGGGCATTCGGCCTCGGAATGAACGCTGACGTAGCATCCGGAGTAGTTCAACTCCATGTTGGCAATCCGTCTTCTAACATTACTCGGTTTTCTTACGTCCCGTCGAGCGTTGGAATAGGTTTTTTGCCTAGCCAGTGGCGAGCTGGTTTTGAAATAAAATCTACAGGTGCAACCGGTTTTCAGCTCTGGGCTTCCTCTTATGGAACCACGCCACGTGCGGCTATCAGGATCGCCGATTCATCTGGCAATGGATACACCGATTTTGCAGAATTCTATACAACTGTGAATACAACAAAGGCCAGCGATGGAACGCTTAAGGCTGCGTCGCCAGTGGCTCGTATTGTCAAAAGCCGGGAAGAAACGGAACGTGCTGATGTTGCAGAGGATGGTTTCACATGGTGCGGCTGCGGCGCGGCTAATATTGAGGCTGAGGGGATTGCTCTTTCTCGTCTTGATATCGGTGTCTACGTGCTCTCCGGTTCGGAAGGTCTGGCGTCGGAGGGATGGCAACTACTGCCCCCAATGGACCCTGGCGGCATGGGAGAACTGGGCGTGGTTGAGGCAGAGAAAACCGATAACGGCGAACTGACAATCCGTCTGTTTAAGCGCAAATACATGCTGGGCGATGAAGGTGAGATTGTAAAAACAAAAGGGGAGCCTATCGACGTACCGGCTAACAGCTGGATTGATGTTCGGCTGGACATGCCTGAAAACAGCGTCTGGAATCAGCGCCAGAAAGAGGCGATGGCAAAAGAGACTCAGGAACCTGCTTCGTAAAGTAAACCGCCGCCCATCGTATGCAAGAACAGGCGGCGGATTGTTGCTCAGTGTTCATGCGCGAGCAAACACCGAAAATATTACCCGAACATGGTTTATAGGCCAACCTGGCGAACAGTCGGGAACTCTGAAACCAACCACATATCGGATTCTTCAAACATTTCCTCCAGCATGCGGTTCAGCTTTTCCCGATCGCTTTTGTTGGCATCGCTATTCAGGCTGTTTGCCTGCATCGGCTTCACCTTCACTTCGGCATCAGGGAAAATCTGGTGCACCCGCTTCGTCAGCTCGGCCAGAATGATCTCTCTGGCTCCTTCGAGCCCCGCAACATTACGTTTGTCATATACCAGTTCAACAAACATTGCTATTCCTCTTTCCTAACTTGATCTGTAATCATAAAAATACTACTGTATATGCATACAGTAAACAGGAGGTGGTTATGGGATTCCCATCGCCAGCAGCAGACTACGTTGAAGAGCGCATATCGCTCGACAAGCGCCTTATCGCTCACCCTTCTGCCACCTACATGATGATAGCTGGTGCAACATACCTGCGCGCTGGAATCCTGAAGGGCGCAATGCTCATCGTGGACTCATCACTGACACCGAAAGACGGTTCTCTGCTTGTGTGTGCTATTGACGGTGAGTTCAGGATCATGCGTTACAGGACGCTACCGCATCCATGTCTGGAGAACCCTGAAAATGGAAGGAGGGAGCCGTTACCATCGAAGGATGACGCCTCGGATACTTAGCGGCCGGTGTTTGGGGTGATCACCTATAGCATCAACGACGCTCGCTCTGGCGAGTTCGACGACTGCCCAGTGATGTGATGGGGAAAGGGCATAGCTATGCCAGGGGGCATGGCTGTGCACTCTCTGTGTCACGGATGTGTCATGCATGGATGAATCATAACGAAACGCAGAAGCAAGTAACGACACGTAATGACACAAACCACGTGCGAGCGCGGAAAAACTAATGACATTACAGTGTGTTAAATAGTACTCTACGTTCTTCTAAGCCGTAGGTCGTAGGTTCGAATCCTACAGGGCGTGCCATTAACCCTCCGGCACTCAGCCGTTCCTGACCAGCCTGAATCGTGTTTTCATTACCTTTAATAACTGGCCTTCCAGGGTCATACGACACATTGACTTTTCCCCCAGCTTACTTGCCGGGGGAGAGCGCCATCAGTGCCCTGTAACGGCCGCGGCGGCGACCGGATGGTCAGCGTTAGCGACCACGGTTGCACGGGCGACGGGATGATAACTACCGTCTGTTGCGGCTGCGACGGCGACAGGGTGATCGGCAGATACCACCGCCGTGGTGCGGGCGACAGGATGGTTACCTTCACCGGTGGCCGCCGCAACGGCAACAGGATGATCGGCGGAGGCGACGGCAGTGGCACGGGCTACCGGATGATTTGCAAATGCAGAAAATGATGCCGCAGTGAAAGCCAGAGCGAGAATGACTTTTTTCATACTATAACTCCTGATGTTTTCCCTGTATGGACAGGGACCATTATTTTAATAACGATGATTGGTAATTATTGAGAATTGTGCAATGGATATTGCTTCGTCTGAATCAAATACTCTGACAATGTATCTGGAAAACACGTTATTGATAATTGAAGCCAATATACCTTTCCAGTTTTAAATTGTTTATTTTTAAATTTATGGTCGTTTTGTGTAAAAATAAATTATTTGCCTGGTAAAGCATATTTAGCTAAAGGAGATGATTTTTCGCCGGGCAGAATAGTGTCACCTTCAATGTATAAGAAAGGCTTAAAATGAAAAAATATTTACTCATCGCGTTGAGCTTTCTGGCTATCACCAGTCCGGCGAGTTACGCTGGCATCCGATCGCTGGTGGAGGATGGCACGGTTCTGCAGAGCCAAATTATTACGCATACCCGAGAAGGGTATCACCCGCTGCGTACCTTAACCGCGGGCACGATTGGTGGCGTAGTGGGTCACCAGTTCGGTAACGGCAAAGGGAAAACCGCCATGACGGTAGCCGGTGCAACAGCCGGGGCTGCGGCTTCTCATAACCGGCAGTCTAACGAACTGGCAGCACAGGAAGTGAAGTTACTTATCAAGACTCAATCCGGGCAGACTATTCAGGTGGTGCAGCACAATAATGGTTTGACATTTAACCCTGGCGACAAAGTTCGTATCATCACAACGGGTTCTAATACCACCGTGGAAAAATCATACTAAGCACATTATTATGATTACAAAAATGAAATACCGTGGTTTTCACGTCTGTTATAAAAATAACGATACACGATACCTGGAAATACTGGGCGATATATTGTCCTGTAATGTAAAACGACTCAGCGTTCAGATGGTATTTAAAAGCCTTCCGCATACCCACGTCTCTTTACTGAATACCCCCTACGGACAGTTTGTATTAAAGATTTACTCCCCCAGGAAAAAAAGGATAGAAAAATTTTTCAAATCGTTTTTTACGCCCAACCCCAACGAAAATTTGATTGAGCGGATCGATTATGCTGGCAGGCAAGGTCATACCTTCCCGAATGATTTTTATCTCCTGGCTGAACGCCGGATTTTCAGATTCGCAAAAATCTCGCTCATGTTGTTTGAGTATGTCCCCGGTCCGGAGTTACGCGTTCTTCCCACGATCACGCCGGACATAAAGCGTGAAATCCGACACAGTATGCAGAAAATGCACAATCTGAAAATCATTTCCGGCGATGCGCACGGCGGGAACTTCATCCTGAGTGAAAAAGGAATAAGGATCATCGATCTGTCCGGGAAGCATTGTAACGCGAAAAGGATTGTTGAAGACAACGTGACGGCCAGCCTGCGCATTGGTATTCCCATTGAATCCCACCGGCGTTGGGAAAAACGCCTGATCGCAAAAAAGATCAGACGACACCATAAAATCGTCCAGAGGAAGTATCTGGCGCGTTCAAATACCGCTTAAACCCTTTATTCATGCAGGACAACAGCCTGTTATAAAAGAATTTTCCCTGGTATATGGCATTTTCGCCAATCCTCTACCATGCTCATTACACCTCACCGTTTCGCGTGGGGGCTTTTCGTAGTTGCTCATTAATCTTAAGGAAAAAGTTTATGAAAAAAACGACTGCTATTTTGTTGGGCACCGCGTTTCTGTTTACCACCAACGCCTTTGCGGCTGAAATGATGACAAAAAACGAATTCGAAAAAGTTGAGTCTCAGTACGAAAAAATCGGTACCGTGAGCACGGCTAACGAAGTCTCTGTCGACGATGCGAAAAAAGAGCTGGTCGAAAAGGCCGATAAAGAAGGTGCTGATGTACTGGTGCTGACTTCCGGTAATACAAACAACAAAATTCACGGCACCGCCGATATTTACAAGAAAAAATAATGCTTTAGCAACCACCCCTGTCTGGGGGTGGTTGTGCGCCGTACTTCTCCCCCACATCGTTTTTAACCTCTTCTCGCGCAGTACTCCTCGTTGACGCTTGATTACGTATATATAATGCGTATAGTTCTCATTTGCATTTCATTTGATAAATACTAAGGCCCGACAACGGGCCATTTTTGCGCGCACGTTAAGAGCTCATTATGAACAACACCACAATGCACAAAACGCTGCTGGCGATTGCCATCGGCGCGGTTACACACTCCGCCTTTGCGGCGGAAGAGAAAAAAGAGGACACCATCGTGGTCCAGTCCACGGCGGGGAGTGATTTCAAACCCGGCGGTGACCAGCTGCTTCCGGCCTTCCTCGACGGCCAGGTGGCTAACGGCGGACGTATGGGGATGCTCGGGCAGCAGAACGCCATGGACGTGCCGTTCAACATCATTAGCTACACCTCGAAGCTGGTGGAAGATCAGCAGGCGAAAACCATTGCTGACGTGGTCGCTAACGACGCGGGCGTGCAGTTCGTTCAGGGGTACGGCAACAGCGCGGAAACCTTCCGTATCCGCGGCCTGAAGTTTGACGGCGACGATATGACCTTTGGCGGATTGTCCGGCGTACTGCCGCGTCAGGTGGTGGATGCCCAGATGGTTGACCGCATCGAGATCTTCAAAGGGGCCAACTCCCTGATGAACGGCGCGGCCAGCTCGGGCGTGGGCGGGATGATCAACCTTGAGCCAAAACACGCGGGCGACATCCCGCAGGCGAAAGTGGGCGTCGACTACACCTCGGATTCCCAGATTGGCACCACGCTGGATGCGGGGCGTCGCTTTGGCGATAACGACCAGTTCGGCGCGCGGGTGAACCTTGTGCATCGTGAAGGCGAAACCGGCGTGCCGAACGACCGCCGCCGCACCACGCTGCTCTCCACCGGTCTGGATTACAAAGGTGACCGTTTCCGCACCTCGCTGGACCTGGGCTATCAGAAAAAAACCTTCCACGGCAGCCCGACCAGCGTCAACATCTCGGCGGCGGACTTCGTGCCTGAACCACCGAAGAACGATCGCAACTTCTCGCAGAAGTGGGCCTACAGCGATATCGAAAACGAATTCGGCATGTGGCGCAGCGAGTACGACATCACCGATAGCTGGACGGCCTATACCGGCCTCGGCGCACAGCACGCGCACGAAGAGGGGATCTACAGCGCGCCGAAGCTCCTGGATAAAAGCGGTAATGCGACGGTCAGCCGCCTTGATACCAACCGCATCAGCGATTCCATTAGCGGCATGGCGGGCATTCGCGGTAACTTCATGACCGGCTTCGTCTCGCACAAGGTGAATGTCGGGTATTCGGCGATGACCAAAAACGAAAAAATCGCGTGGAAAATGTCTGCCGCGGCGGATAACCCGACCACCAACATCTACCACAACACTGGCGTTGCTATGCCGGACAGCAGCAACTTCAGCGGCTCAGGCGGCAAATACAGCGATCCGCTGACCAGTGGGCGCACCCGCACGCAGGGCTGGCTGTTGAGCGATACCCTGGGCGTGCTGGACGACAAACTGCTGTTTACCGCAGGCGCACGCCATCAGAAAGTGGTGATTCGCGGGTACAACAAAATTACCGGTGCGGAAAACGACGCGGACGGTTTTGACGGTAGCCGCTGGATGCCAACCTACGGCGTGGTCTATAAGCCGTGGGAGGAAATTTCCCTCTACGCCAACCACACCGAGGCGTTACAGCCCGGTGAAACCGCGCCTCGCTCAGCAAACAACTACGGCCAGAGCACCGGTATCGTGCACTCTAAGCAGAACGAAGTGGGTGTAAAGGCGGACTTTGGCCGCGTGGGCGGCTCCCTGGCACTGTTTGAGATCAAAATGCCGTCGGCCATCCTCGACGACAGCGGCCACTACGGCCTGGACGCTGAACAGCGTAACCGTGGCGTGGAGCTGAACGTTTTCGGCGAGCCAATGCTTGGGATGCGTCTGAACGCCAGCGCCACCTGGCTTCAGGCCGAGCTGACCAAAACTAAAAACGGCGTGAACCAGGGGAACGACGCGATCGGTATTCCGAGCTTCTACGCCGTGCTGGGCGCAGAATACGATATCAAGCCGATTGAGGGCCTGACGGCGACCGCGCGCGTTAACCACTCCGGCACGCAGTATGCCGATCTTGCGAACACCAAAAAGCTGGACAGCTACACCACGCTGGATCTGGGTATGCGCTATCGCTTCGCGGTGAACCACAATGAAAACCAGATGACCGTGCGCGCAGGCATCGACAACGTGACCAACGAGAACTACTGGTCAAGCGTGGATGATTCCGGTACTTACATCACTCAGGGCGAGCCGCGTACCTTTAAGGTCTCGGTTGGCTACGAGTTCTAAGCGTTCCACCTCGTTATCCGGGGCAGGGACGCCCCAATCCCTTCGTTGTCGTGTTATAAAATTGTAATAAAAGCTTCTTACACTGGTCGCCACATCCTTACCTCTTGGCCAATGACAGGAAGCCGCTATGGGCAGACCCCTCAAATCCGTATTTAAAAAAGAACATCGCGACGATATCAGTAACCGCAGCGCTAACCCGGTATTCTCCGAGGTGGCAGAGGTGTTCCTCTCCCGCCGCCGTTTTCTCCAGATGGGGGCCGTAGCGGGGGCAGCCGTATCATTCCCGTATCTGATCACACCCGAGAATGCGATTGCCGCGGTCTCAAAACCGTCCGCGCTGGCAAAAGCGGTTTCCCTGGGCTTTACCAGCATTGACGTCTCCACGGAAGATACGGTCAGGGTGCCGGAAGGTTATATTGCCCGCCCGTTCTATCGCTGGGGCGATCCGACAGGCATCAAAAACAACATGCCGGCGTTTAAACCGGACGCCAGCAATACCACAGACGAACAGGCCGTGCAGGCGGGCATGCACCACGACGGCATGGCGTGGTTTAGCCTGCCGCAGGGGGCGCAAAGCCCGGAGCATGGCCTGCTGGCGATGAACCATGAATACATCGACAACGGAATGCTGTTTACGGACGGTACGGCGAACTGGAGCCTCGACAAAGCCCGCAAGGGGCAGAACGCGATGGGCGTGTCGGTGGTGGAAGTGAAAAAAACGGGCAGCGGCTGGGAGGTGGTGCGTCCGTCTTCGTTCGCCCGCCGTATTACCGTCAATACGCCGATGCAGCTTACCGGCCCGGCGCGGCATCAGGACTTAATGAAAACCGCCGCCGATCCGCAGGGGGAACGCGTTCTGGGCACCATGCAGAACTGCGCCAACGGCCACACGCCGTGGGGGACCTATCTCACCTGCGAGGAGAACTGGTCGGACATATTTGTGAAAAAAGCCGATCTCAACCCGCTGGAAAAACGCTACGGCATTAGCGACAGCGATGAATCATACCGCTGGAACGAGGTGGATGAGCGGTTCAGCGTCGATAAAACCCCTAACGAACCCAACCGTTTCGGCTGGGTCGTGGAAATCGATCCCTACAACCCGACCTCCACCCCGCGCAAGCACACCGCGCTGGGCCGCTTCAAGCATGAGGGGGCAGCCGTCACGCTCGCCGCCGATAATCGCGTGGTGGTTTATATGGGTGACGACCAAAAGTTTGAGTACATCTATAAATTTGTTTCGGATAAAAAATACGATCCCGCGAACCGCGAAGCCAATATGCAGCTGCTGACGTCCGGCACGCTGTACGTCGCCAGGTTCAACGAAAACGGCAGCGGCGACTGGCTGCCGCTTGTCTTCGGGCAAAATGGCCTGGATAAAAGCAACGGTTTTGCAAGCCAGGGCGATCTGCTGATTAAAACCCGTCTGGCGGCCGACGTGGTGGGGGCAACGAAGATGGATCGCCCCGAGTGGATAGCCGTCGATCCGCACGCCAGCGGCAGCGTCTACTGTACGCTCACCAACAACAGCGATCGCGGTAAAGAGGGCAAGGCACCGGTCGACGCCGCTAACCCGCGCGCCAACAACGTGTACGGGCATATTATGCACTGGCTCGAAGAGGGGGCCGATCCTGCCGCCTCACGCTTTAAGTGGGATATTCTGGTCATGGCCGGGCGCACCGACGGCGACGATCCGAAGGCCAAAGGCTCGATGCAGGGCGCGGAATTTGGCAGCCCGGACGGCCTGTCGTTTGACCACCAGGGCGTCCTGTGGATCCAGACCGATGTCTCCTCCAGCACCATCAATAAGAAAGCGTACGAGGGGATGGGCAATAACCAGATGGTGGCTACCATTCCAGGCACCAACGAGTATCGCCGATTCCTGACCGGGCCGCGCGGGTGCGAAATCACCGGCATTGCATTTACGCCAGACAACCGGACGCTGTTTATCAACATTCAGCATCCGGGGGAGGGCGGGGATGATATTACCGACCCGGCCAACCCTCGCGCTGTTTCCAGCTGGCCAGACGCGAGTCCGAACGGGCGTCCGCGATCGTCAACGGTGGTGATCGTCAAAGCAGACGGCGGGATCATCGGGTCGTGACGTTTATCCGCCGGGCGCATGCGCTGGCCCGGCGTTAAGCTTGCTACCACCAGCATGAAGTGTTAAAACGTGCCCCTTCTAAAAAAGAGACAGGGGTAGGGCGTGAAAGACGCGTCATCCGCTTCAGGCCATGGTAGCGCTGAAGCTTCGTCGGATCAGAGTCCGACGCTGCAACGTGGTTTGCAAAATCGACATATTCAGTTAATTGCCCTTGGCGGCGCGATCGGTACCGGGCTGTTTCTCGGCATCGGCCCCGCCATTCAAATGGCTGGCCCGGCGGTTCTGCTGGGTTACGCTCTCGCAGGGATTATCGCCTTCCTGATCATGCGCCAGCTCGGCGAGATGGTTGTTGAAGAGCCGGTGTCCGGCTCCTTCGCGCATTTTGCCTATAAATACTGGGGTCCGTTCGCAGGCTTCCTCTCCGGCTGGAACTACTGGGTGATGTTCGTGCTGGTGGGCATGGCGGAGCTGACCGCCGCAGGCATCTATATGCAGTACTGGCTGCCGGATGTCCCGACGTGGATCTGGGCGGCGGCCTTCTTCTTCATCATTAACGCCGTTAACCTTGTGAACGTGCGCCTGTATGGCGAGACCGAGTTCTGGTTTGCGCTGATCAAGGTGCTGGCGATTATCGGCATGATCGGCTTTGGCCTGTGGCTGCTGTTCTCCGGCCACGGCGGCGAGCGTGCATCGATCGACAACCTGTGGCAGCACGGCGGCTTCCTGGCGACTGGCTGGAAAGGGCTGATCCTCTCGCTGGCGGTCATTATGTTCTCCTTTGGCGGTCTGGAGCTGATAGGTATTACCGCTGCTGAAGCGCGCGATCCGCACAAAAGCATTCCGAAAGCGGTCAACCAGGTGGTGTACCGTATCCTGCTGTTCTATATCGGCTCGCTGGTGGTGCTGCTGGCGCTCTATCCGTGGGTGGAAGTAAAATCTGACAGCAGCCCGTTCGTGATGATCTTCCATGACCTGAACAGCAACGTGGTGGCTTCCGCGCTGAACTTCGTCATTCTGGTGGCGTCTTTGTCGGTGTACAACAGCGGGGTTTACTCCAACAGCCGCATGCTGTTTGGCCTCTCCGTACAGGGCAACGCGCCGAAGTTCCTTACCCGCGTCAGCCGTCGCGGCGTGCCGATCAATTCGCTGTTCCTTTCCGGCGCTATCACCTCGCTGGTGGTGCTGATCAACTATCTGCTGCCGAAAGAGGCGTTTGGCCTGCTGATGGCGCTGGTTGTCGCCACGCTGCTGCTGAACTGGATCATGATCTGCCTGGCGCACCTGCGCTTTCGCGCCGCGATGCGCCGCAAGGGGCGCGAGACGCAGTTCAAGGCGCTGCTCTATCCGGCGGGGAACTACATCTGTATCGCCTTCCTCGGCCTGATTCTGGTGCTGATGTGCACCATGGATGAGATGCGCCTGTCAGCGATGCTGCTGCCGGTGTGGGTGGTGTTCCTGTTTATCGCGTTTAAGCTTTCACGCAAAAAGTAGCGCGGTTTTCTCCCTCTCCCTGTGGGAGAGGGCCGGGGTGAGGGCACTAGACCGCACCAAACCAGACCGCACCACACTGCCTGCCTTCACGCCCGGTGGCGCTGCGCTTACCGGGCCTACATGTTCGGGGACGTTATTTAGTAGGCCGGGTAAGGCGAAGCCGCCACCCGGCACCTCCGCTTCACCATTATCGTGACCCCTCTCCCAATTCTGTTTCGATCCACAGGATCTTTGTTTTGTAATCGATTACTTTTCATTTGAACTAATTTGTAATCGATTACTTTTTCCGGGTGAGGCTTATCATGGTGTCAACTGAGAGTAGTGAAAAGGCGATAACGCAGCACCGGCTGCTGGTGCCGCGTCTGTCGCTGATGATGTTTCTGCAATTTTTTATCTGGGGTAGCTGGTCGGTCACGCTTGGCCTGGTGATGACCCGGCACAACATGTCACTGCTGATTGGCGACGCGTTCTCAGCCGGGCCCATCGCCTCCATTCTTTCGCCGTTCGTGCTCGGGATGCTGGTGGACCGCTTCTTCGCTTCACAGAAGGTGATGGCGGTGATGCACCTCGCGGGCGCGGCGATCCTCTGGTTCGTGCCGGGGGCGCTGATTGCTGAGAACGGCGCGCTGCTGATTGGCCTTCTGTTTGGCTACACGCTCTGCTACATGCCAACGCTGGCGCTCACCAACAACATCGCGTTCCACAGCCTGGCAAACGTGGATAAAACTTTCCCGGTGGTGCGCGTGTTTGGCACCATCGGCTGGATCGTGGCGGGCATTTTTATCGGCGTCACCGGCGTGGCGTCCAGCGTGACCATCTTCCAGGTGGCGGCGGTCAGCTCCGTGCTGCTGGCGCTCTATAGCCTGACGCTGCCGCACACGCCAGCACCGGCGAAAGGCCTGCCTGTGAAGGTGCGCGATCTCTTCTGCGCGGACGCCTTCGCGCTGCTCAAAACCCGCCACTTCTTCGTCTTCTCCGTCTGCGCAATGCTGATCTCCGTCCCGCTCGGCACCTATTACGCCTACACCGCCTCGTATCTGGCGGATGCCGGCATTGCCGACGTCAGCACCGCCATGTCCTTCGGGCAGATGTCTGAGATCGTCTTCATGCTGGTTATTCCGCTGCTGTTCCGCCGCCTGGGCGTGAAATATATGCTGCTGATCGGCATGCTGGCGTGGTTCGTACGTTATGCCATGTTCGCGCTGGGCGTCAGCGAGGAGGGGCGCATTCTGCTGTATCTGGGCATTCTGCTGCACGGCGTCTGCTACGATTTCTTCTTTGTCGTCGGCTTTATCTACACCGACCGCGTGGCGGGAGAAAAGGTCAAAGGCCAGGCGCAGAGCATGATCGTGATGTTCACCTACGGCATCGGCATGCTGCTCGGCTCGCAGATTTCAGGGGCGCTTTACAACCGCCTGGTGGCAGGGCAGACCGTGCCGCAGGCGTGGGTTACATTCTGGTGGATCCCGGCGGTGGCTGCCGCGGCGATCGCGCTGATTTTCCTTCTCACGTTTAAGTATGACGATGACAAGGCGTAATGTTCTGGAGGTGGTATGAGGACAATGAAAGGACCGGGCATTTTTCTGTCGCAGTTTATTGGCGGGGAAGCGCCCTTCAACACGCTCGACGGGCTGGCAGAATGGGCGGCGTCGAAGGGTTACAGAGCGGTGCAAATCCCCTGCAACCATCCGCATATCTTTGATGTGGAGAAAGCCGCAGAGAGTCAGGCCTACTGCGACGACATCACCGCTAAGCTGGCCGCGCACGGGCTGGTCATCAGCGAGCTGTCGACCCATCTGGAAGGGCAGCTTGTGGCGGTGAACCCGGTTTACAGCGAGGCGTTTGACCACTTCGCACCCGCATCCGTGCGCGATAACGATGCGGCGCGTCAGACGTGGGCAACGGAAAAACTGAAGCAGGCGGCGGTCGCCTCGGCCCGATTAGGCCTGAAAGCGCACGCCACCTTCTCCGGCTCGCTGGCCTGGCCGTTTTTCTATCCGTGGCCGCCGCACAACGAGCAGCGTTTTCAGGAGGCGTTCGAGGCGCTGGCAACCCGCTGGCGGCCAATACTGGATACCTTCGACGAGCAGGGCGTGGACGTCTGCTTTGAGCTGCATCCGGGGGAAGATCTGCACGACGGCGTAACCTTCGAGCGTTTTCTGGCGCTGGTGGATAACCATCCGCGCTGCAACATTCTCTACGACCCGAGCCACATGCTGCTTCAGCAAATGGATTACCTGACCTTTATTGATCTCTACCATGCGCGCATTAAAGCGTTCCATGTCAAGGACGCGGAGTTCCGCCCCAGCGGGCGCAGCGGCGTCTACGGCGGCTACCAGCCGTGGATCAACCGCGCCGGACGCTTTCGCTCGCTGGGCGACGGGCAGATCGACTTTAAGGGCATCTTCAGCAAGCTGACCCAGTACGACTACGACGGCTGGGCGGTGCTGGAGTGGGAGTGCTGCCTGAAGGATGGCGACACTGGCGCGAGTGAAGGCAGCGAATTTATCCGCCGCCACATTATTCCCGTTTCCGGACGGGCGTTTGATGATTTCGCCGCAGGGGGGAGCCATGATTAACGTCGGGATTATCGGAAGCGGGTTTATTGGCCCGGCACACATCGAGGCGCTCAGGCGTCTCGGGTTTGTGCAGGTGGTCGCGCTCTGCGACGGTTCGCTCGTTAAGGCGCAGGAAAAGGCGCGCCAGCTAAATGTGCCGCATGCTTACGCCAGCGTGGAAGAACTGCTCGCGCACTCCAATCTGCATGCGGTGCACAACTGCACGCCGAACCACCTGCACGCGGAGATTAACCGCCAGATCCTGCGCGCGGGCAAGCACGTGTTTTCCGAAAAGCCGCTGTGCATGACGCCGGACGAGGCGCGCGAGCTGGTGGCGCTGGCAGAGCAGGCGGGCGTGGTGCATGGCGTGAGCTTTGTCTATCGTCAGTTTGCGATGGTGCGCCAGGCGGCGAGCATGATGCGCGCGGGCACCCTCGGGCGGCTGTTCGCCTCGCACGGCAGCTATTTGCAGGACTGGATGCTGCTGGAAACCGACTACAACTGGCGGGTGGATGCCGCGCTCGGCGGCGCATCGCGGGCGGTGGCGGATATCGGCTCCCACTGGTGCGATACGGTGCAGTATGTCACCGGCAGGCGCATTACTGAGGTGATGGCTGATTTATCCATCGTCTGGCCGACGCGCAAGGCTAACGTGGCGGGCAGTCAGACGTTTACGCACGACGAACATGCTCACTATGAAGATAAACTGGTCACTACCGAAGACTTCGGCTCGGTGCTGTTGCGTTTTGACGACGGCAGCAAGGGCAGCTTTAGCGTCTCGCAGGTGAGCGCGGGGCGAAAAAACCGCCTGACCTTTGAAATTAACGGCAGCGAGCAGTCGGTGGCGTGGGATCAGGAAACCCCGCAGCAGCTGTGGATCGGCCATCGCGCCCGGGCAAACCAGACGCTCAGCGACGATCCGGGTTTGATGAACCGTGATGTGGCCGACAGCGCCCATTTCCCCGGCGGACACATTGAAGGCTGGCCGGATGCTTTTAAAAATATGATGGCGCAGTTTTACCGTGCCGTGCAGGCGGGAGCGATGCCGGATAAGCCGCAGTTTGCCACCTTCCACGATGGTGCCAGTGTGATGTATATCCTTGATGCGATTGTGAAAAGCCATCAGCAGCAGCGCTGGGTGCGTGTGGAATACTGACGCATTGCCCGGTTCGCCGGGCAACCAATTTATGGTAGCCTGCACAAAACGCTAACCGCAGGATGTATCGTCGCTATGTCAATTCAGAAAATCGCTCAACTGGCCGGGGTATCCGTGGCAACGGTCTCTCGCGTACTGAATAACAGCGATACCGTGAAGGCGAAAAACCGCGAGCGCGTTTTGCAGGCGATCCAGGAGAGTAACTACCAGCCCAATCTGCTGGCGCGTCAGCTGCGCACCGCCCGCAGCTATATGATCCTGGTGATGGTCTCGAACATCGCCAACCCGTTCTGTGCCGAAGTGGTGAAGGGCATCGAAGCCGAGGCGGAGAAAAACGGCTACCGCATTCTGCTGTGCAACTCCGGCTCGGATATTGAGCGCTCCCGCTCGGGCTTAAGCCTGCTCTCCGGCAAAATCGTCGATGGCATTATCACTATGGATGCGTTCTCGAAGCTGCCGGAGCTGGCCGCGCTGATTGGCAACGCGCCGTGGGTGCAGTGCGCCGAATACGCCGATGCGGGCGCGGTCTCCTGCGTGGGGATTAACGATGTTGATGCCTCCCAGCACGTTGTCAGCCAGCTTGCCGACGGGGGCCGCAAACGCATTGCGCTCATCAACCACGACCTCAGCTACAAATATGCCCGTTTGCGCGAACGCGGCTATAAGAGCGTCATACACCTGCGGGATCTTGACTATCAGGCGGTGGAGTACGCCAGTGAGCTCAGCTCCAGTGCGGGCATGGCGGCGATGCAAAATCTGTTAAAGGCAAACCCGCCGGATGCGGTGTTTGCCGTTTCCGATACGCTGGCGGCGGGGGCGCTGCGCGCCATTCAGCAGGCAGGGCTGCGGGTGCCAGAAGATATCGCGGTGGTGGGTTTTGACGGCACCGAGCTGGCGGAGATGATTTCTCTCACCACCATTGAACAACCGTCGCGGGATATCGGGCGCAAGGCGGTCAATCTGCTGTTAAATAAGATCGACAACCCGGATGCGCCCACGGAAAGGGTCATGATGGACTGGCGCTTTATTTCCCGCGCCAGCACCTGATTATCTGGCGATGAAGCCAGCCAGCGAGCGAATATCGTTTCCGGTTGGCGACTGGTGAATACGCAGGCCAAATTCATCCACCACCGCGAAAATATGATCGAAGATGTCGGCCTGAATATCTTCGTATTCTGCCCAAATCACCGTGTTGGTAAAGGCATATATTTCAATCGGCAGCCCGTTGGCATCGGGCGCGAGCTGGCGCACCATCAGCGTCATATCTTTACGAATACGCGGGTGGTTACGCAGATATTCATTCAGATAGGCACGGAAGGTGCCGATATTGGTCATCTTGCGCAGGTTTAATACCGATTCCCCTTCGCCGTTCTGCTGATTCCACAGGTTAATTTCCTCGTGACGCGCGGCCAGATACGGCTTCAGTAGTTTCGCCTGAATCAGTTTCTGCTGCTCCTGCTCATCGAGGAAATGAATGCTGGTGGTATCGATATTCAGGCTACGCTTGATGCGGCGACCACCGGAGGCTGACATGCCGCTCCAGTTGATGAACGCGTCGGACACCAGCGCCCAGGTCGGGATGGTGGTGATGGTGTTATCGAAGTTGCGCACTTTAACGGTGGTCAGGCCGATGTCGGTCACCGTGCCGTTGGCCCCGTATTTCGGCATCTCCAGCCAGTCCCCGAGCTTCAGCATGTCGTTGGCGGAGAGCTGAATACCGGCCACTAAGCCCAGTATTGGGTCTTTAAAGACCAGCATCAGAACGGCAGCCATCGCACCCAGGCCGCTTATCAGAATGGCGGGTGACTGACCGATCAGAAGGGAGATAATTAATATTCCCACCAGAATGGCGCTCACCAGCTTGATGCCCTGAAATATCCCCTTCAGCGGCAGCTGTGATGCGGTGGCCATTTTCTGCGACAGATTAAAAATCACATCCAGCAGCGAGAAGAAGGAGAGCAGGGCATAGACCATCACCCACAATTTTGCGCAGGTGGTGAGCATTTCCGCCGCTTCGCTGCCTTTTTGCAGCCACAGAACCGCCTGAACGTTGACGATTATCCCCTGGAGGGTAAACGCCAGACGGTGAAATAACTTGTTCTGCGTAATGATCTGCAACCATAAATGGCTGCTGGCCTGCGCGCGTTTTTCGAAGGCGCGCAGCACCACTTTGTGCAGAATAAAATGAACGATAATGGCTGTAAGAAAAATAATACCAAAGATAATCACTAAAGAGGTGGTGTGATTAATTTCAATCCCTAACTCTTCAACCTGAGCAATTAATTCCTGCATAACGTCTCCTGTATTGATGCAGCCCCATAATGGCGGCTGCGGATCTATTATGCAAATTCAGGCAGTTTTATTTTGTCGCCGGACAGGCCTTGACGACCGGTAAACACAGACGATGGCGCATACGCAGCGTGGCCAGCGCCAGCACTACCATCATGGCCGTTTCCACCATCAGGAAGACGTTGACTGCCTGGGTGTAATCTCCGTGATGATTTTGCAGCCCGTGCAGCAAAATCGCGCCGAAAATGGCCGGGCCAAGCCCCAGCGCAGCCTGTTGCAGCGTACTTAAAATCGCGCTCGCGGCTCCTGCGTCGTCAGGCTGGATATCGCGCATCCCGATACGGTAGAAGCTGTTTACAATCAGCGCCTGACCGTAACCCACCAGCCCGGTGGCCGGGGCCAACGTCAGCGCGGTATTCTGCATTCCCCAGTGACGGAACGTGGCGATCAGCGCCACCAGGCCGACAAGCTGAATCGCAAGCCCGGTCAGCAGGATGGCGCTGGTGCTGTAGCGGGCAATCAGGCGTGGGGCGAACCAGGCGGAAATAAAATAGGTGACGCCGAGCGCGATAAAGCTGTTCCCGGACTGCCACGGCGCCATCCCCAGACCGCTTTGCATGGTCAGCGCCATACAGAACATAAACCCGGACCAGACGCTGAAAAAGAGTATCCCGATCAGCACGCCAAAACGGATGCTGCGCAGCTGCAACAGGCGCGGCGCGATGAGCGGGTGGGCATTCTCACGTTCTTTCTTACGCGCGTTTAACACCATCAAATAGACCAGCGGCACAATCGCCAGCAGCGCGGCCTTCAGCGGCCACGACCAGTGCCACTGCGGGCCGAGCGCCATCGGAAACAGCAGACAGCACAGTATCGCCGTCAGCAGGATAGTCCCGGTCCAGTCAATGCGCGACGGCGTGTCGCGGCGGGTTTCCGGTACGTAGCGACGGCTCAACGCCAGCACCACCAGACAAATCGGCACGTTGATAAAGAAGGCGTTACGCCAGCCAAGCCCGGCGATGTCCGCCGACACCAGCCAGCCGCCACCCATCTGGCCGACGATAAACGCAATACCGCCGATACCGCCGAACAGACTGATCGCTTTGGCGTGTGCCGTTCCTTTTAACGTCACGTGCAACGTCGCGAGAATTTGCGGCATGATCAGCGCGGCGCCCGCGCCCTGAATAATGCGCGCGGCAAGCAACTGTTCGATATTGCCCGCCATGCCGCACAGCAGCGAGGCCAGGCCAAAACTCGCCACGCCCCACATAAACAAGCGACGGCGGCCAAGGTTATCGCCCAGCTTGCTGCCGGGGGCCAGGCAGACGGCAAAGGCCACGCCGTAGAGGGCGACGATCAGCTCCAGTTCGGTGGCGGTGGCGTGTAACGAATGGGTGATGGAATCCAGCGCCACGTTGGTGATCGAGGTATCAATCAGCGGCAGCATCTGGCCGGTTAACAGCAATATCAGGCCCGCACGACCCGGTGAAACAACTGACGTATTCATGGTGACTCCATTGCGTCAAACAGCGTAGAGTCGTAGCATCAACCATCTGATAAACGGGTACCAGTTCTTACTTATACTGGTACTGGCACTACCATGCAGGAGATGTTATGGCGCTGATGTCTGAACCTGTCACCTCTCTCCAGGATGACACCCGCAAGCAGCTGGGCGCGTTTTTGCGTGCCCGGCGCGAAAGCCTCGATCCGCAGCGGCTCGGCTTACCGCGCAGCGGCCGTCGCCGCACGCCGGGCCTGCGCCGGGAGGAGGTAGCGATGCTCGCGGATGTCGGTGTGACCTGGTACACCTGGCTGGAACAGGGCCGGGACGTCAATCCGTCCAGCGCGGTGATGGCCGCCATTGCAAAAGCGCTGCAATGCACCCCGACCGAAGCCCGGCATCTTTTTGTGCTTGCCGGTTTGCCGCCGGGCGAAGCCCCGCAGGCGGTGTGCTGTGAGGGGATCAGCGAAGGCACGCGTCGCCTGCTGGATACCCTGATGCCGAAGCCTGCCAGTATTCAGAAACCGAATTTCGATATCGTGGCGTGGAACGACAGCTTCGGACACCTGATGGGCGTCGATTTCAACGCTATCCCGCCGGAAGATCGCAACTGTATTTACCTGTTCCTCACCCATCCGGCGTGGCGCGCGCGGCTCGGCAAACGTGACGACGTGCTGCCGATTTTCGTCTCCTACTTCCGCGCGGCAATGGCCGAGCACCGTGGCGACCCGCTCTGGGAAGCGAAGCTGGCGCGTTTTTTTGCGGTGTCTGAGGAGTTCAAAACCCTGTGGCACCAGCGTAACGACGTGCGCGGCGTGGAGAACCAGCTCAAGCTGTTCACCCATCCCGAGCTGGGGGATTTTCATCTCCAGCAGATGTACTGGTACTCTGCGCCGCGAAACGGATCGCGGCTGCTGGTCTATTTACCGGTGGACGAGGCGGGGGAGAGGGCGATGGCGTGGCTGGAGGCGCAGGGGAAATAAGTTTTTTGCGAGGGGCTTTCAGGGAATAAGAGCTGGCTCTGCTAAGCGGATGAGACAGGTATAAGGTGGCGTTTAACTTAAACCAACCGACTGAATCGACATCATTTCGATGAGGGATTAAGTCGACTATACTCACGCCATGAGAAACAACAAATGTCGCCACTGATGATTGATTCCGCAGACTTCAGCCAAAAACTCGGCCTTATCTCCCGAAACGTCGAACACACCGAAGCGTTCCTGGCACGAGGTACGGCGGATTTTCATCTGCCGGGGTTTCTGCTGCCTGTGGGATACCGGCTCCTGAAATCGCGTTATGGTGATGAATATCGTCTCGTGACCACCGATGACGGCAAACCTTATACGGCGTATGCCGTAAAGCTTAAATTTCATAAAGAAATTACCTTTCCCCACGGTGCCGCCACGCAGGTGATGGTGTGGCGTACGCCACGTGCCGTTCATCAACGCGTGATAAGCGGGTTGCCACAACTCTTTTTTCAGTGGGTGCTAAGCGAATACGACATCGTTGTCTCTGACAGCGAACAAACGGGAGACGGGCAACGGTTCTGGCTGCGCATGATCGACTGGGCGTTTACCATGAACTATCGCATTAGTGTGGCGGACGGTACGGTGGGAGAAGAGTGGACGTTAACGCCCGTAAATTCCTACGCTGAGCTGGAAGAGCGCTGGATTGCTTTTGCCTGGGGAAACGATCGTGAGGTCCATCCGCATCGCAGGCTTGTCATCAGTAAAGCGTAACGGGCCGCATGCAGCGGCCCATTTTCATTAGCATTCAGTCACAATCGTGCTCAGCGGCAGGCGAGACTTCGGCAGCGTGGCATTGAAATCCTCAACGCTGTGATGCCCAACCGGCACCACCACCAGGCTGGTGAAGCCTTTCTCTTTCAGGCCGAACTCTTCGTCGAGGATTGCGGCATCGAAGCCTTCAATCGGCACTGCGTCCAGGCCCATCGCGGCCACGCCCAGCAGGAAGTTGCCGACGTTCAGGTAAACCTGCTTCGCCATCCACTGGTCGTCATCTTTCAGATCCACGCGGTGCATGTCGGCAAAATAGCACCGGCCTTTGTGGTTCGCGGCTTTTGCTTCTGGCGTGGCGAAACGGCCGTCAGCCTCTTCCTGATCGACGACGCGCTCAAGCCAGGCATCGTCCATCGCGGTTTTCGCACAGAACACCACCACGTGAGAGGCATCCAGCATTTTGCGTTCGTTAAACACATAGGTGCCCGCCGCGGATTTTGCCACGCGCGCTTTACCCTCTTCAGTACTGGCAACAATAAAGTGCCACGGCTGGGAGTTGGTGCTGGACGGGCTGTATTGCAGCAGCGTTTTGATTTTTTCCGCTTCTTCTGCGGTCAGTTTTTTGGCTGGGTCGAACGCCTTGGTAGAGTGGCGTTTCAGGGCGACAGAAATAATATCCATAACAACTCCTGGTGATGAAATTCGCCCGCAGGCGGGCGTGAAAGGAAAGCAGATTACCGCGCGAAGCGGGAAAAGATAAGTGCGATTCGAGCGCTTATTCTGTTCGTCTCAGACGAACAATCAGGCTGGCCGAATCCACTTCTGATCTTTTTTCGGCAGTTTATCAACGACCAGATTCCACGAATCCGTAATCAGGTCGGTGACCAGTTCAGGCGTGATGTCGTCCGTGACATAAAGGGAGATCCAGTGTTTTTTATTCAGATGGTAGCCAGGCTCCACGCCACGGTAGATCTGCTGATTGAGCAGCGATTTTTCCGGATCGGATTTCAGGCTGACGTGGGCCCGACCGTGAGCGGTCGCCATCAGCATAAAAATTTTCCCGCCCACCTTAAACACGTCATACTCCGGGCCAAACGGCCAGCAATGTTCGGTAAAAGGCATTTCCAGCGCGACGCGTCTGGCATGTTCCTGCAAGGCTTTACTGTCCATGGCTCTCTTCCTCAGCAAGCCCGCGCCACATGGCTTCAAAGCCCAGCGCTTTAAAATCGACGGCACGGGACGGATCGCGCGCGGCAAACTCCATGGTGGTTTCAGCCAGCGATAAGAATATTGCATCACCGAAGGTCTTAAACTCGTCAGACATAAACACCGGGCGCACCGAGCGGTGACACAGTTCGTGTATTTCCGGGAACATGTCTTTCACCGCCTGCTCGGTTTCAATGTTCAGCTTTTCACTGACGCCAATCTGGCGGATAGCCGCATGCGCCAGGGGGTTACGAATGCCCCAGTCCACATAGCTATTCCAGATATTACGGGTATGCTCTTTTGGCTGGGTGATGGTGCGATCGAGGTTTGCCAGCATGGTCTGGCAAAGATCCTGCTTCAGATGCAGATAGAGGGCATTCAGCAGATCGTCTTTGGTAGCAAAGTAGCGAAACAGTGTCCCTTCAGCGACGCCCGCATTACGGGCAATTAACGCCGTTGAGGCGGCAATACCTGACTGCGCAAACGCAGCCGTTGCTGCTTCCAGTAAGGCCTGTTTTTTATCTTCACTCTTCGGACGTGCCACTAAATTTTTCCTCCCGTCAATTGTAAAAACCCTGATTGAAACACGTGCTTTGCCACGCTGCAACGCGGAATGTCAAAGATCGAAAACCTTCTTGACGGCGTAATCATCCTATCTATAATGAGTGCTTACTCACTCATAATCAAGTTCAACCCGCGCAAACTATCGGACAGGGCGCGTTGGCGGGTCAGGATAATGAAAAAGCCTCTATTCATCTGCGTGGTGTTAGTCATGATTATTGCTTCAGCTGCCAGTTTACCGTTTGTACTGAATGCCGGATTTGGCCAGCCACCGCAGGGTGCGCAGCTCTCTGAAGTGGAGGCCTCTCCGCACTATCGCGACGGGCAATTCCATAACACGCTCCCTACGCCGGGCTTTACCGGGCAACAAAATATGCTGGTGGCGTGGTGGCAGTTTCTTACCCGTAAAACCGAAAACGCCCGTCCTGCGCAGCCGCTGCCGCTGGTGAAAACCGATCTGGCGAGCCTGTCGCCTGAACAGGACACGCTGGTGTGGCTCGGCCACTCCTCCTGGTATATGCAGCTGGCGGGGCAACGAATCCTGATCGATCCGGTTCTGAGTAACTACGCCGCACCGTTCTCCTTCCTCAATAAAGCCTTTGCGGGGGAGTACCCGTGGCGTGCGGAGAGCATGCCGGAGATCGACCTGCTGATTATCTCCCACGATCACTATGATCATCTGGATTACGCCACCATCAAGGCGCTGCTGCCGAAGGTTAAGCGCGTGGTCACCCCGCTGGGCGTGGGTTCGCATCTGCGCTACTGGGGGATGAACCCTGAGATTATCGACGAGCGGGACTGGAACCAGTCGGTACGTATCAGCGATGCGCTGACGGTTCACGTGTTGCCGGCGCGCCATTTTTCCGGGCGCGGCATTAAGCGTAACCAGACCCTGTGGGGCAGCTTTATGTTTGTCTCTCCGGAGCAGAAGGTCTACTACAGCGGAGACTCCGGTTATGGCCCGCACTTCAAAGCGATTGGCGAGCAGTTTGGCGGAGTTGACTTAGCCATTATGGAAAACGGCCAGTACGACCAGGACTGGAAGTACATCCATATGCATCCGGCGGAAACGGCGCAGGCCTCGGCAGATCTCAATGCCAGAGCGGTCGTACCGGGACATAACGGGCGTTTTGTGCTGGCGAAACATACCTGGAACGATCCACTGATCCAGCTGGCGAAAGCCAGCAAGGATAAAAACTACCGGCTGCTGACACCGGAGCTGGGCGAGCCCGTGCGGGTGAGTGATACCACGCAACAATTTCGCGAGTGGTGGGAATAATGTTTAAGCGAGAAGCAGAGGGGGAGAGCAGTATGACGATTTCCGCTCAGGTCATTGATACGATTGTCGAATGGATTGATGACAACCTACACCAGCCGTTACGCATCGAAGAGATTGCCCGCCATGCGGGTTACTCAAAATGGCATTTACAGCGGCTGTTTATGCAGTACAAAGGCGAAAGTCTGGGGCGCTACATCCGCGAACGCAAGCTGCTGATGGCGGCGCGCGATCTGCGTGAGTCAGACGAGCGCGTGTACGATATCTGCCTGCGCTACGGGTTTGACTCGCAGCAGACGTTTACCCGCATCTTTACCCGCACCTTCAACCAGCCGCCCGGGGCGTACCGCAAAGAGAACCATAGCCAGACACATTAACATGTCGCGTGTAGGCCGGGTAAGGCGTAGCCGCCACCCGGCTTTTTTGTGGGCTCGGTGCCCGTAATTGCCCGGTGGCGCTGCGCTTACCGGGCCTACAAATCCCTTACCACCGATAATTCACCGTCGCCGTCACCGTCCGGCCAATCCCGTAGAAGCACGCCGTATCGCTTGCGCATGACGCCACATACTTCGTGTCCGCCACGTTATTGACGTTGAACTGCACGCTTGCCCCTTTCAGGCTGCGGTTCATCTCGCCCAGATCGTAGCGCAGCATCGCGTCATACAGATCCACCGATGGCACCTTAAAGGTGTTCTTCGCATCGCCGTAGCTGGTGCCGATGTAGCGCATCCCCACGCCAGCGGTCAGGCTCTTCAGCACGCCGCCCGGAACGGTATAGCTGGCGAACGCCGATGCCATATGCGCTGGAATGCGCGCAGGCGTTTTGCCTTCTGTTCCCGCCACCGTGGTGCTTTCGGTTTTTGCATCGGTATAAGTGTAGGAGCCAATCAGGTTGATGTTATCCATCAGCGTGGCGTGGATTTCCGCTTCAGCGCCTTTCGAACGCACCTTGCCCGCATTTTCGAACCAGCCTTCAGCGCTGTTATAGGTCGCTACGTTGTCCTGAGTTAAATCGTACAGCGCGAGAGTCATCAGCGTGGTGTCGACCGGCTGATATTTCAGGCCAATCTCGGTCTGCTCCCCGGTAGTAGGCCTGAATGGCGCGACGCCCGGCGCACGGTTGGTTTGCAGGTTCGGCTCAAACGACGTGCTGTAGCTGATGTACGGCGAGAGACCAAAATCGAACGCGTACAGCAGGCCAGTGCGCCAGGTAAATTTGCTGTCGTTCTGCTGCGTAAAGCTATTATCGGTGAAGTCGTTGGTACGCACTTCGCTCCAGTCGTAGCGCCCGGAAACCAGCCACTCCCAGTTGTTCCAGCTCATCTGATCCTGAAGATACAGCCCCATCTGGTCGAGATTTTGCTGCTCGTCGGAGGCCGTTTTGAAGGTGCTTTCATCCACGTTCACGCCGTAAACCGGGGTTGTCCAGTCGAGGTCATACTGTGAGCCGCTCCCGCGCGCCAGCAGCTGTTTATCCTTGCTTGTCTTGTAATCAAACCCGCCGAGCAGGGTATGGCTGACGCTCCCGGTCTCCAGCAGATATTCCAGCTGGTTATCGAGGCCAAATTCATTGGTCGTGCGATCTTCACGCTGGGCGCGACGGGTCAACACCGTGCTGTTGGCCGCGCTGTTGGCGTAAACCAGATAACGGTATTTCTGCTTGATGGTGGCGTAACGGGCGTTCTGGCGGAAGGTGAGGTTGTCGGCGAACTGGTGTTCCAGCTCGTAGCCAATCATCGTCTGCTCGCGCCAGGACTGATTGTAATTCGGATCGCTGACGTTAAAGTCGCGTGGGATGTACTTCCCGTCGACGCTTTTCACCGTGCCATACGCGGGCAGGAAGTTGCGGTATCCGGCATCCGGATCTTTCTGGTAGCTGGTCAGCAGCGTAAAGCGGGTCTGATCGTTCGGGTACCAGGTGATCGCCGGGGCGATCGCCATCCGCGTCTCTTTATAATCGTCCACCTGATTATGCTGCGTACGGGCGATACCGTTCACGCGATACAGTACGCGGCCGTCGTCGCTCAGCCTGCCGCCGAAATCAAACGCACCTTCGGCGAGATCGTTATTGCCGGTGCGGAACTGCACGTTGTGAATGGCCTCCGCCGTCGGGCGCTTGCTGGTCATGCTGATTAACCCGCCAGGATTCACCTGACCAAACAGGACCGACGCCGGGCCGCGCACCAGCTCCACGCGCTCCAGCAGCCACGGGTCAACTGTGCCCGTCTGTGATGAGGCCGTTGCGCCAAAGCTTAAGCCGTCGAGGAATTTTGGCACGTAGCTAAAGCCGCGCACAAACACCTCGTCGTTACGGTTAGACGAGCCCCGGTATTCGGTAAACACGCCCGCCGAGTAGCGCAGCGCCTGCGAAACGGATGTGACGTCCTGCATGTTCATTTGATCGCGGGTGATCACCGATACCGACTGCGGCGTCTTCACAATCTCCGCGCTGGTCTTGGTGGCGGAGAGCGTTTTCGTCGCCACAATGCCTTTTACGGGCGCAGTGGGCTCTTCACTCACGCCCTGCGTCACCGTAATCGTTTCTTCTTTCGTTTCTGCCTGAGCCGCGACGCTGGTCGTCGCCAGACTCATCAGCCAGAGATACATTATCTTATTATTTTTAAACATTTTTATTGAACGTCCTTGGTTGCTATCGCCATAAAAACACCGGTAAATCGCCGTTGATGATATTGCAAATTATTACCATTTGCATTAGCGTTGTTAACAAATTTCGTTGGGGAACAAGCGGTAATGAAGAGGGTATGGAGTGGGTTGCTGTTGGGGATCGGCGCGCTGCCCGCCGTGGCGGCAACGTGCGAGCAGTCGTCCCGGCAGGGCGATGTTCAGGGAAAGTTTGATGCCAACGGCGAAGTCTGCTTCTCCCTGCCTGAACTGGGTGAAAATTACGTTTCCGCCACGCTGAATGGCGTGACGGATGCGCGCCTGCTGGATGGGCAAAACCGCCGCATCCGCACGCTGATCGAAAATGGTCCTGCGGACGGGGAACACACGCTGCTGTTTGCCCTGCCGGTGAAACAGAACACCTCGCTGGTGCTACACGGCGAAGCCGGTAAGCCGTGGCGTTTTCAGTGGCGGATGAAAGAGACCTCTCCATTACCACGCGTGCAGATGCTGGCGCCAGTAAGCCCGACGCTAAAGGCGCTGGCAAACGTCATTTCTGCCGGTGGAAGTACCGAGGCGTTCTGGCAGGCGCAGCGTCGACAGGGAACGCCAATGGTGGAACCGGTAGATGCGAACCATAAGCGCGTGACCTTTCTGTGGCGCGGCGCGCGGGATAACGTCTTCATTCTCGGCTCTCCGGCGGGGGATCACGATCCGCTGTTCCGCCTGGGCAACAGCGACGTCTGGTTCCGTAGCTACGTGGTCCCCGCTGATACGGTGATGCAATATAAGCTCGCCCCCGATGTGCCGATCGTTGAAGGCTCTGCCCGCGATCAACGCCGTGCCATCCTGGTGAGCGCACAGGCCGATCCGCTTAACCCGAACACCTTTGGGGAACAGAAGGCGGATCGATGGAACCGTTACTCGCTGCTCGATCTCAGCCCGGCGCGCTACTGCTCCGTTCAGGCCACGGCAAAGCCGCTGGTGCACGGGACGTTGAGCCGTCAGAGTTTTTCCAGCCACATCCTCGGCAACGCCCGCGACGTGATGATCTACAAACCGCGCGGCGCACAGCCCGCACGCTGGACGTTAATTCTGTTCGACGGGCAGATTTATCAGGACGAATACCATTTTGCCAACGTGCTGGACGGTCTGATTGCCCGGCATCACCTGCCACCGATTAACGTGGTGTTTATCGACAGCCTCGATCACGCCCGTCGCGGCAACGAGCTGCCGCCGAACCCGGAATTTGCTGACTTTATGGCGCACGAGCTGCTGCCGTGGCTGCGCGGGCAGGGCATCGCGATGCAGCGGCAGAAAACGGTGCTGGCGGGGTCGAGCTACGGGGGAATTGCCTCGTCATGGGTGGCGCTGCGCTATCCGCGCCTGTTTGGCAACGTGCTGAGCCTTTCCGGCTCCTACTGGTGGGCGCCGAAAGGTGACGCCCCCGGCTGGCTGACGCGTCAGTACCAGCAGTCGCCGCCGTATCCGGTGCGCTTCTGGTTACAGGCCGGAAAGTTTGAAACCACGGGGCCGGGCGGCGGCATTTATCGCACCACGCAGGATTTTGAACAGGTGCTGAAGGAAAAAGGCTATCGCGTCAGCTTCCATCCCTCATCCAGCGGCCACGACTACGCGGCCTGGTGTGAAGCGCTGATCCACGGGATGCGCGATCTTACTGGCTTACGACGCCAGTGAAAACCAGCGGCGCCAGATGAAACGCAGGATAAAGAATTCGATGGCGCCGAGCACCAAAAACCACAGACAGAACAGAATGGTGTACAGCTGATTCAGATCGACCATATGAAAGGTCTGAACCAGTTTCTGCGCCAGCACCAGACCCAGCGACGGCGCAGGTAACAGCAGACAGGAGAGCAGGGCCATCAGCAAAATGCCCCCTGCGGTGAGCAGCGATTCTAACGGGTGTTTCATCGTAATGTTAATCGTGAGTTAAAAATGTCATTGTCCGGCATCCTGAAACGTAAAGCAATATCATCCCCACTGGCAAAATTGAGTGAAAGGCCACCGTTATTCTGCGAGTTAATAACGGAAAATAGATAATATTTCCGGGGCGATTAAATTAATATCGCGTAATGTAAATAAACGTCTTTTTCACGAAAATAATTTTACAAAGCTATAGGTGCTATATCCAATTAACGTCGCAATAACAATGGCTGCGACAATGTATAACGCCAGGCGCCGCCCGCGATAAATACCAAACATGCTTCCTCCTCGTTTAGTGTTGGTTTAGAAATATTGTGTAAAAATCAACGCGTCGAAATAATTTTAATCAGTTTTGAATAACCGGGTAGTCAATATATTGCGGTAGATCAATTTAACCCGCAAGACTTAAAAATGAATTATTTAAAGCCAGAAAGGAATTCCGGCTTCCGTCCACCGGATATTGAAGGAAAAATACCATGACCAAAAAAAATTTCTCGCAGAATATGCCACCCGCAGGCGGGCAGGCGTACCAGCAGACCGTAGAGCAGGTGCTTGCTCAGGCGAAGAGCCAGGCGAATGGCCTGGACCGCACCGAGGCGCAGGCACGTTTGCAGAAGCATGGCCCGAACGCGCTGCCGGAGAAAAAAGGCAAGCCGGGCTGGCTGCGTTTTCTCGCGCATTTTAACGATGTCCTGATTTACGTCCTGCTGGCGGCCGCCGTATTAACGGCTGTAATGGGACACTGGGTTGATACGCTGGTTATCCTGGGCGTGGCGGTAATCAATGCCTTAATTGGCCACATTCAGGAAAGTAACGCAGAAAAATCCCTGAAGAGTATTCGCAATATGCTCTCCAGCGAGGCGCGCGTTATTCGTAATAGTAACCATGAAACCATCCCGACGACGGAAATCGTCCCGGGCGATATTATTGTGTTGCGCGCAGGAGATCGTATTCCGGCGGATATGCGCTTAATTGAAGCGCATAATTTACGCGTGGAAGAGGCAATTCTGACCGGCGAATCCACCGTGGTGGATAAACACATTAATCCGCTGAGCGGTGAACTGCCGCTGGGCGACCGCACCAATATGGTCTTCTCCGGGACGACCGTAAGCGCGGGCGGTGGCGTTGGCCTGGTCACCGCGACCGGTAAGGATACGGAGCTCGGCCACATCAACCAGATGATGGCGGGCATTGAAAAGCACCGCACCCCGCTGCTGGTGCAGATGGACAAGCTGGGCAAAGCGATTTTCGCCATCATTCTGGCGATGATGGCCGCGCTGTTTGTCTTCAGCCTGGTGTTCCGCGAGATCCCGATGGGCGAGCTGCTGCTCTCCCTGATTAGCCTGGCGGTAGCCTCCGTACCGGAAGGTCTGCCGGCGATTATCTCCATCATCCTCTCTCTGGGCGTACAGGCGATGGCGCGTAAGCGGGCGATTATCCGCAAGCTGCCGACGGTTGAAACCCTGGGCGCGATGACCGTGGTCTGCTCGGATAAAACCGGCACCCTGACCATGAACGAGATGACGGTGAAAGCCATCATTACCGCCGATACGTGCTATCGCGTGGACGGCAACAGCTACGAGCCGGTGGGCAACCTCTACCTCGAAGGCAGCGACGAGCCGGTGCAGATCCAGCCGGGCACCGTGCTGGAGCAGTACCTGCGCACCATCGACCTGTGTAACGACAGCCAGCTGATTCAGGACGAGCGCGGCCTGTGGGGCATCACCGGCGGCCCGACCGAGGGCGCGCTGAAGGTGCTGGCGGCAAAAGCCCACCTCGCACCGGTCGAGACCACCCTGGTCAACAAGATCCCGTTCGACTCGCAGTACAAGTACATGAGCACCCACTACCAGATTGGCGGTGAGGAGCAGATTTTGATCACCGGCGCGCCGGACGTGATTTTCGCCCTGTGTGAGCAGCAGCAGACCCGCAACGGTGCGCAAGCCTTTGACCGCGCGTACTGGGAAACGGAGATGGAGCGCTATGCGCGTCAGGGGCTGCGCATGGTCGCCGCGGCGTTCAGGCCAGCGAACGGTGAGCAGGCACTGACTCACGACGACCTGAGCCACGGCCTGATCTTCCTCGGCATTGCCGGGATGATGGATCCGCCGCGTCCGGAAGCGATTGAGGCAATTAACGCCTGCCAGCAGGCGGGGATCCGCGTGAAGATGATCACCGGGGATCACCCGCAGACGGCGATGAGCATAGGCCAGATGCTGGGGATCACTAACAGCGAGCAGGCGGTCACCGGCTATGAGCTGGAGAAGATGGACGACGCCGAGCTGGCCGAAGCGGCGGTGAAGTATGACATCTTCGCCCGTACCAGCCCGGAGCATAAGCTGCGCCTGGTGAAAGCGTTACAGGACAAAGGCGAAATCGTCGGTATGACCGGTGACGGCGTGAACGATGCGCCAGCGCTGCGTCAGGCGGATGTGGGTATTGCGATGGGCATCAAAGGCACGGAAGTCACCAAAGAGGCGGCGGACATGGTCCTGACGGACGATAACTTCGCCACCATCGCCAGCGCGGTGAAAGAGGGGCGTCGCGTTTACGACAACCTGAAGAAGACCATTCTGTTCATCATGCCGACCAACCTGGCGCAGAGGCTACTGATTGTGATTGCGCTGCTGGCGGGGAACATCATTCCGCTGACGCCGGTGCTGATCCTGTGGATGAACATGGCGACCTCCGCCACGCTCTCCTTCGGCCTGGCCTTCGAGGCCGCCGAGCGCAACATAATGCGCCGCCCGCCGCGCCAGACCGGGCAGCACGTGATGGACGCCTACGCCGTATGGCGCGTGGCTTTCGTCGGCACCATGATTGCCATCGCCGCCTTTGCGCTGGAAGCCTGGCTGGCCCCGCGCGGGCACAGCGCGGAGTTCATCCGCACCGTGCTGCTCCAGATGCTAGTCTGCGCCCAGTGGGTGTACATGATTAACTGCCGCAACACCGAAGGGTTCTCCCTGAACCGCGGCCTGCTGGCGAACAAAGGGATCTGGCTGGTAACGGGCGTACTGTTCCTGCTCCAGGCGGCGATCATCTACCTGCCGTTTATGCAGATGCTGTTCGGCACCGAAGCGCTGCCGCTGCGCTACTGGTTCGTGACGCTGGCGGTGGCGGGGGTGATGTTCTTCGTCGTCGAAATCGAGAAGCGACTGACCCGCAGGTTCCGTAAGGCTGCATAACTAAAACCTTACCCCTCACCCTGCCCTCTCCCCAAAGGGGAGAGGGTGTTCAAGTTCCCTCTCCCCTTTGGGGAGAGGGGAAAATACTGAGGTACTCCCATGAAACTCCCACTTCTGTTCGCGCTCCTCGCCGCTACCCTGCCGCCCGCATTCGCCGCAGTCATTCCCGTGCGTGTCGCCACCGTGGAGCAAACCGCCCACGCCGCCGAACGTCAGATCCCGGGTCGCATCGAAGCGATTCACACCGTTGAACTGCGCGCGCGTACGGAAGGCGTGATTACCAAAATCCACTTCCGCGACGGCCAGTACGTGAAAAAAGGTGACGTGCTGTTCGAGCTGGACGACGCCGAGCCGCGCGCCGCCCTGCGCCTGGCGCAGGCCGAAGTGAAAAGCGCCGAAGCCACGCTGCGTCAGGCGCAGCAGCAGCTTTCCCGCTTTGAAAGCCTGGGAAGCAGCAACGCCATCAGCCGCCACGACGTGGACAACGCCCGCATGCAGCGCGACGTTGCCAGCGCCGCGCTGGAGCAGGCGAAAGCCCGTCTCGACACCCGCAGCGTCACCCTCAACTACACGCGCATTACCTCACCGATTGACGGACGCGTGGGGCACAGCAACTTTCACGTCGGCAGCCTGGTGGATCCTGCCAGCGGTGTGCTGGTGGAGGTGGTCCAGCTCGATCCGATCCGCATCGCCTTTGCGCTGGAAGAGGGCGCGTTTGCCACCAAAGCCGGACAGCATGCGGATATCAGCGCCATGAAGCAGGCCTGGCAGGCGCTGATTGACAGCAACGGCCAGCGCGTCAGCGGGGAACTCACCTCCGTAGACAACCGCATCGACCCGCGTACCGCCAGCGTGATGCTGCGCGCCGAGTTCGCCAACCCGCGCCATCAGCTGCTGCCCGGCGGCAATGTGAACGTCTACCTGCGTCCGGCAAGCGAGCAGCCTGTCCTGACCCTGCCCGCCGCTGCCGTACAGCAGAATGGCGACGGGTTCTTCGCCTGGGTGGTTAACGCCGAGGATAAAGCCGAAATGCGTCCGCTTAAGGTCGCCGGGCAGATGGGCCAGCAGTTCCAGATTGCCTCCGGCGTTAAGCCCGGTGAGCGAGCAATTACTGACGGTGCGCAGCGCGTGCAGCCAGGCGCTGCCGTTCAGATACTGAATTAAGGAGCCATCATGCTGACGTTTTTCATCAAACGCCCGCGCTTTGCGATGGTGATTGCGCTGGTCATCACCCTGCTGGGGGCCATCGCGCTGAGGATTATTCCGGTGGAGCAGTACCCGCAGATCACACCGCCGGTCGTGAATGTGTCAGCGTCATGGCCGGGCGCCAGCTCGGCTGACGTGGCGGAGGCCATCGCCACGCCGCTGGAGACGCAGCTGAACGGGGTGGATCATATGCTCTATATGGAGTCCACCAGTTCGGACGAAGGCACGTATAGCCTGAACATCACCTTTGCGGCGGGCACCGATCCGGATCTCGCCGCCATCGACGTGCAGAACCGCGTGGCGCAGGCTGTGGCGCAGCTGCCGATCGAGGCACAGCAAAACGGCGTGCAGGTGCGCAAGCGCGCCACCAACCTGATGATGGGGGTAAGCCTTTACTCACCAAATAACACCCACACGCCGCTGTTCGTCAGCAACTACGCCAGCACCCAGGTGCGCGAGGCGCTGTCGCGTCTGCCGGGCGTCGGGCAGGTACAGATGTTTGGCGCGCGCGACTACAGCATGCGCATCTGGCTGCGTCCGGACCGCATGAATGCCCTGAACGTGACCAGCGATGACGTGGCGCAGGCGCTGCGCGAGCAGAACGTGCAGGGGGCGGCAGGCCAGGTCGGCACGCCGCCGGTGTTTAACGGCCAGCAGCAGACCCTGACCATCAACGGGCTGGGGCGTTTAAACCAGGCCGAAGACTTTGCCAACATCATTATTCGCGCCGGTGAAATGGGCCAGCTGGTGCGCCTGAATGACGTCGCCACCATCGAACTCGGCTCGCGCAGCTACAGCTCCGGCGCGCAGCTGAACGGGCACGACTCCGCCTACCTCGGCATCTACCCGACGCCGTCCGCCAACGCCCTGCGCGTGGCCGACGCGGTGCGCGCGGAGCTGGAACGCCTCTCAACGCGCTTCCCGGACGACCTGGTCTATGAGGTGAAATTCGACACCACCTCCTTTGTTGCCGCCACCATTAAGGAGATCGGCGTCTCGCTGGCGCTCACCATGCTGGCGGTTGTGGTGGTCGTTTCCCTGTTTCTGCAAAGCTGGCGCGCAACGCTGATTGTCGCGCTCGCCATTCCGGTGTCGCTGGTGGGCACCTTTGCGGTGCTCTATACGCTCGGCTACTCCGCGAACACGCTCAGTCTGTTCGCCATCATTCTGGCGCTGACCATGGTGGTGGATGACGCCATCGTGGTAGTGGAGAGTGTCGAAACGCTGATGGCGGAAGGGCAGAGCCGCACGGCGGCGACCGCGCTGGCGCTGCGTCAGATTGCCGGGCCGGTGATTGCCACCACGCTGGTGCTGCTGGCGGTGTTTGTACCGGTGGCGCTCCTGCCGGGGATCGTGGGCGAGCTGTACCGCCAGTTCGCGGTGACGCTCTCGACCGCCGTCACGCTCTCAAGCCTCGTGGCGCTGACCCTGACGCCCGCGCTCTGCGCGATGCTGCTGCGCCCGCGTCCGGCACAGCCCGCCGCCGTTTTCCGTGGGTTCAACCGCGGGCTGGACGCCACGCGCACGCTTTACACGCGGATCGTGAGCGTGTTCAACCTCCGTCCGTGGCTGGCGCTGCTGGCCACCGCAGGCGCGGCGGCGGTGGTGGTATTCAGCTTTATGTCGATGCCAAAGGGCTTCCTGCCTCAGGAGGATCAGGGCTACTTCTTCGCCAGCGTCCAGCTGCCGGAGGCAGCCTCGCTGGAGCGCACCGAAGCGGTGATGACCACCGCGCGCGAGCTGATCGCTAAAAACCCGGCGGTGGAAGACGTGATTCAGGTCTCCGGGTTTAACATCCTCAACGGCACCAGCGCATCGAACGGCGGGTTTATCTCCATCATGCTCAAAGACTGGAGCGAGCGTCCGCCGCTGGATGAGGTGATGGGCACCCTTCAGCGCCAGCTGCTGGCCCTGCCGGAAGCCACCATCATGACCTTTGCACCGCCGACGCTGCCGGGGCTGGGCAACGCCTCCGGCTTCGATCTGCGCATTCAGGCTCAGGCGGGGCAGAGCCCGGCGGAGCTGGAGCGCGTAACTCGCGAGGTGCTGGCGAAAGCCAACCAGCACCCGCAGCTGAGCCGCGTGTTCACCACCTGGAGCAGCAACGTGCCGCAGATGACGCTCACCGTTGACCGTGAGCGCGCGGCCCGCCTCGACGTGCCGGTGTCGCGCATCTTCAGCAGCCTGCAAACCGCCTTTGGCGGCACGCGCGCCGGGGATTTCAGCGTCAACAACCGCGTCTACCACGTGGTGATGCAGAACGAGATGCAGTGGCGCGAGCGCGCAGAGCAAATCAGCGAGCTGTTCGTGCGCAGCAACAGCGGCGAGCGGGTGCGTCTGAGCAACCTCGTCACCATCACGCCGACCGTCGGCGCGCCATTTATTCAGCAGTACAACCAGTTCCCGTCGGTATCGGTGAGCGGCTCGGCAGCGGAAGGGGTGAGCAGCAGCACCGCAATGGCGGCGATGGGCGAGATTCTGGCGGAAAACCTGCCAGCCGGGTACGACTACGCCTGGAGCGGCATGTCGTATCAGGAGCAGCAGACCGGGAATCAGGCGATATGGATTGTGCTGGCGGCGGTGGTGATGGCGTGGCTGTTCCTCGTCGCCCAGTATGAGAGCTGGACGCTGCCGGCGAGCGTGATGCTCTCGGTGCTGTTCGCCATCGGCGGAGCGCTGGTCTGGCTGTGGCTGGCAGGCTATGCCAACGACGTGTACGTGCAGATTGGTCTGGTGCTATTGATAGCCCTCGCCGCCAAGAACGCGATCCTGATCGTGGAGTTTGCCCGCGCCCGGCGTATGGACGGAATGGCGATTGTCGATGCCGCGCGGGAAGGGGCATCGCGCCGCTTCCGCGCGGTAATGATGACCGCCGTGTCGTTCATCATAGGCGTCCTGCCGATGATGCTGGCGACCGGGGCGGGTGCCCAGAGCCGCCGTATCATTGGCACCACGGTGTTCAGCGGCATGCTGGTAGCCACCGTGGTGGGGATAGTGTTCATCCCGGCGCTGTTCGTGCTGTTCCAGCGCCTTCGCGAATGGGGGCACGGCCTTACGGACTCGTCGCCCACAGCTCACAGTGCTTCTGCACCAGAGAAATCAGCGAGCCGCCATCGGCGATAAAGTCCCGCATGCGCTGCGCCTCGCTCTTGCCCTGCTTTAACAGCAGGGCAATTTCCTTGATGGCGCTCGTCGCGCCGAGTTTCTCGGCCGACGGTGCAACCTGCTCCAGCAGCCAGGCGATATCCTCCGCCACGGTTTTGTGTTCGCCGGTATGCACGTCCGTCAGAATGCCTTCCAGCCCGTAGCGACAGGCCTGAAAACGGTTAAAGCGGTACAGCAGAAAATCCCGTTCCTGATGCTTATAGGGCCGCGCAGTCAGCAGCCAGTGCGACGTCGCCTGAATAAGCCCGGCGATGTTAATGGCGTGACCGAGCGTCAGCGGCGTATCCATCACCCGCACCTCCACGGTGCCAAAGTGCGGGCTGGGGCGGATGTCCCAGTGCAGATCCTTAATGCTGTCGATCATGCTGGTGGAACTCAGGCGGCGGAACAGCCCCTCGAACTCCTGCCAGCTGTTGACCCACGGCATCTGGCCGTTATCCGGGAATCCGGAAAATATGTTGAGCCGCGACGAGGAAAACTTGGTGTCCGTGCCCTGCATATAAGGCGACGACGCGGCGAGGGCGATAAAGTGCGGCACGAAGCGCGACAGACCGTGCAGCAGGTAAATCGCGTCGTCCCCGTTTCGGCATCCCACGTGCACGTGCTGGCCGAACACCGTCGCCTGCAAAATCAGATAGCCAAAGCGCTCCAGCGTGACGTTATAGCGCTCGTCGTCACACACCTCCTGCCGCTGCCACTTCTGAAACGGGTGCGTTCCGCCGCCGCAGATCTGGATGTGCTGCTCCGACGCCGCCCGCAGGATGCTCTGCTGCATCACGGAGAACTGGGCCGCCGCCTGGTCGATGGTCTGGCATACGCCGGTGGCGATTTCGAGCATGCTTTCGGTGATGTCGTGTTTGACTTCGCCCCCTTTGATGTCGTCTTTGACGGCGGCGATGAGGGCAGAGGAGTCCTGGCTCAGATCGTAACCCGGCGGGTTAACCACCTGGAGTTCGAGCTCAATGCCGAGGGTATAAGGTTCAGAGGACTTGAAATCGGGTAAGGGCATGGCGCACTCCGTTGTCTGTTATGTGTTGAGTATAGACAATGGGCGTGGCGCGCTCTTTTCAGGGTGGTATAACTGATAGCAGGCTTAGCAAAAGGGGAGTGACCCATGTCTGACTATCCAACCATTGCGCTGATTGGTCCCGGTGCGATTGGCACCACCATTGCCGCGGTGCTGCATGACGCGGGCCGTACGCCGCTGCTGTGCGGTCGCACCGCGCATCCGGTATTACGCCTGCGTCACGATGAGGATGAAACTGTGGTGCCCGGTCCGGTACTTACCGATCCCACCGTCATTACCCGCCCCGTAGACCTCGTTTTTGTGGCGGTAAAAACGACGCAAAATGCCGACAGCGCCGGGTGGCTGCGCGCCCTGTGCGATGAAAACACCGTGGTCTGCGCGCTGCAAAACGGCGTGGAGCAGAAAGCCCAGCTTTCGCCTTTGGTCAACGGCGCAACGGTGCTGCCGTCGGTGGTCTGGTTCCCGGCGCAGCGCGAGCCGGACGCCTCCGTCTGGCTGCGGGCAAAACCGCGTCTGACACTACCGGATGTGCCGCAGGCGCAGCGGGTGGTCGAGGCGCTTCGCGGGACGCGCTGTGATGTTGAGCTCTCGACAGATTTCGCCACCGTCGCCTGGCGCAAGCTGCTGCAAAACGCGGTCGCCGGGCTGATGGTGCTGGCCAACCGCCGCGCCGGGATGTTCAGACGCGAGGATATCAGCGAGCTGGCCCTGGCCTACCTGCGCGAGGGGCTTGCCGTCGCCCGCGCCGAAGGGGCGAAGCTGGACGATGCGGTGGCCCAGGAGATTCTGGCGAACTTCCAGCGCGCGCCCGAGGATTTAGGCACGTCAATCCTTGCCGACCGTCAGGCCGAACGCCCGATGGAGTGGGATATTCGTAACGGCGTGATCCAGCGCTATGGCCGCAAGCATGGTATTGCGGTGCCCATCAGCGACGTGGTGGTACCGCTGCTGGCGGCGGGGAGCGAGGGGCCGGGCTAACGGCCGCTGTTTTTCCGTTCGGCGAGCGTGACGGTGGAGCAATAATCTGGGGATAGTCAGCCTTAAACACATATGCGAAACTTACCGCTTCTGAAAAAATGTGGTGGGACCCGCTCAATGTCAGAACCATCTTCGCAGTGCCTGTTTAATGAAGGAATGATTGCTTTTCCTGAGGGCTATCAGGACCGTACCGTCAATGTCTTCGCGCCGCCTGCAGCGGATGCGCCCGCGTTCAACATTTCCCGCGATGCCCTCAACCCCGGCGAAGCGCTTGCCGCGTATATCGATCGCCAGCTCGCCCTGATGGCAAAGCACATCAAGGGCTGGAAGCAGGGTGAGCGCAGCGCCGCTACGCTGGGCGACAGCCTTTTACAGGGTGAAACCGTCCATGCCAGCTACCTGCGCGACGGGAAACGCATCTGGCAGCAGCAGGCCGTGTTTAACGTCGACGGCGATAAAATCCTGGTATTCACTATGACCTGCACCCGCGCGCCGGGCGATGCCGACGTCGCGCTGTTTGGCGATCTTCTCAGGAGCTTCCGCTTCCACCATTAACTTCAGGGACCGTTGTTATGTTTGAAGCAGCACGCGTTGGTGATGATATCGGCCACTCCGGTGCGCTGGCCGGGATGATTGCCGGAACGATTGTCGGTGGCCTGATTGCCGCCGCCGGGGGCATTCTGGCGGGGGCCATGTTTATTGCCGGTCTCGGCGCATCCTGTCTTGGCGTGGGCGTCCTGCTCGTCGGCGCCAGCCTGGCCGTGGGATATTACACCGGGGAGCTGGCGACTGCCGCCAGGGACAGCATCGCCGACGCCGGGGCATCCAGCATGACGAAGAAAGGCGTCATCACCTCCGGCTCGCCCAACGTGTTTATCAACGGTAAACCCGCCGCGCTTGCCACCGATAGCACCGTCGACTGTTCTGACGACGGCTCGCAGCAGATGGCCGAAGGCTCTAAGCGAGTCTCCATTAACAGCCAGCCTGCGTCACGCATCGGGGATCGCACCACCTGCGACGCGAAGGTGATGACCGGTTCGGACAACGTCATTATCGGCGGCGACCCGCAGCAAACCCTGCCCATTCAGTCTGAAGTGCCCGAGTGGCTCTACAAGGTCTCCGATCTTACCCTGCTGTTCGCCGGGCTTCTCGGCGGGTGGGGCGGTGCCGCTGGCAAAGTCGGAGCGCTCTCTAAGCTGCTGGGCAAAATCCCCGGCATCAACAAGCTGGCCCGTATCGCCTGTCGCGCCGGCACGCTGATGACCGGCGTGGCGGCCGCGGGGATCATCGCCCGCCCGGTGGATATCGTCAGCGGACAGAAGTTTCTCAGCGGGGATGATGAGCTGGACTTCGTCCTGCCTTCCCGTCTTCCGGTGCGCTGGCAGCGCTACTGGCGCAGCGGCAATCCCGGCGACAGCGTGTTGGGCCGCGGATGGAGCCTGTTCTGGGAAAGCCGCCTGGAGCCTTATCAGGACGGCCTGGTGTGGCGCGCACCGTCCGGCGATTACGTCGCCTTCCCGAAGGTCCCGAAAGGGATGCGCTCCTACTGCGAAAGCGAAAAAAATTGGCTTGAACATCACCAGGACGACAGCTGGTCGGTGTATGACGTCAGCGGCGAGCGCTGGCACTATGCGCCGCTTAAGGATGATGCCCCCTCGCTGCTCCAGCGCCTCTCCGAACCGTGCGGCAACGAGATCCTCTTCGAGTGGAATGCGGATAATACCCTGCATGCCCTGACCGACTGTGCGGGCCAGCGCGTGGTCTGCCGCTACGACCGCGACAGGCTCGTTGGCGCCTGGCTGGATGACGAGATCTGCCTGGTCAGTTACGCTTATGATGAACAGCGCCAGCTGGTCTCCGTGACCGGCCGGGGCGGTAGCGTGCGCCGACGCTTCAGCTGGCAGGACGGGCTGATGAGCGCTCATGAGGACGCCAACGGCCTGCTGAGCGAATACCGCTGGCGGGAGATTGACGGCCTGCCGCGCGTGGTCGGCTTCCGCCATAGCGGCGGCGAACGGCTGACGTTCGAATACGATTTTGAGAACGGCACCCGCCGCGCGACCCGCGAAGACGGCGCGCAGGCGCACTGGCTGGTGGATGACGACGACAACGTCGCGCGCTTCACGGATTACGACGGTCGCCAGACGACGTTTGTCTACCGCGACGGCGAGCTCTGCCACGTCATTCTGCCGGGCGGGGCGATGCGCCGCAGCACGTGGGACAAATACGGCCGCATGACCAGCGAGACGGACCCGGCGGGCCGCCGCACGGAGTATCACTGGCATCGCCTGACCGACCGCATCACCCGCACGGTTTACCCGGACGGTACCTCATCGCAGGCCATGTTCGACCTTCGCGGTCGCCTGCTGTCGGAGACGGATCCGGCCGGTAGCACCACCGCGTATCGCTATCCCGATGATGAAGAATTCCTCCCGGAGAGCATCACCGACGCCATCGGCGGCGTGGTGCGCCTGGTCTGGAACCACCAGGGGCTGCTGACGCAGCGCACCGACTGCTCCGGCAGCGTCACCCGCTTCACCTACGACCGCTTCGGGCAGCTGATTGCCAGCGAAGATGCAGAAGGGAATATCACGCGGCGGGAGTGGAGCCGTGCCGGGCTGCTCAGCGCCGTGATCCATCCGGACGGTAGCCGCGAGTCGCTGGTGTGGAACGAACGCGGCCAGCTCACGGGCTGGCGCGACCCGCTGGAAAGCGAGGTGAGCTGGGCCTATAACGCGCTCGGCCTCCCGGTCAGCCTCACCGACCGTATTGGCCGCGTGCGCCAGTGGCGCTACGACCCGCGCGGTAACCTGCTGCGACTCGATAACGGCAACGGGGCGGAATACCGCTTCACCTATGACGCCGTGGGCCGCCCGCTCAGCGAAACGCGCCCGGACGAGACCGTGCGCCATATGGAATGGGACGCGCGAGGGTTCCTCTGCGCGCTCGAAGAAAACGGCCGGCCTGCCGCCGACGGCGGTATCGCCCGTCGCGTCCAGCAGTTCAGCTATGACGACAGCGGGCTGCTGATCGGGCGCACTCAGCGCCACGCGGAGTACCGCTACTTCCGCGACCTGAGCGGCCAGATTACCCGCATTCGCCGCACGCCGACGGCCGAAGGCGTTGCCCTGGGTATCGAAAGCGATGAGATCG